>Ga0182792_1000139_pt1 | contig 70776 bp, 57 predicted proteins | sample Passage237B_FD_130497 | JGI IMG/M metagenome (GOLD analysis project Ga0182792, IMG submission 130497) | Cellulose adapted compost microbial communities from Newby Island Compost Facility, Milpitas, CA, USA - Passage2 37B (version 2) (version 2) ...
GACCGCATTCCCTTCACCTACGGCACCATGGTGATCGGCACGCTGGCGCTGACCGGCTTCCCGCTCACCGCCGGCTACTTCTCCAAGGATGCCATCATCGAGTCGGCGGCGGTCGCGCACAATCCGTTCGCGATGTACGCCTTCCTGCTGACGGTGGCAGCGGCCGGCCTGACCGCGTTCTATTCATGGCGGCTGATCTTCAAGACGTTTCACGGCGAGCCGCACGACGTGAAGCACTACGAGGCCGCGCACGAGGCGCCGCTGACCATGCTGGTGCCGCTCGCGATCCTCGCGGCCGGTTCGATCCTCGCCGGCTTCCCGTTCAAGGACGTGTTCGTCGGCCATGGCGTGGATGAGTTCTTCCGCGAGTCGCTGTCGCTCAAGGCCGGCATCCTCGACGAGATGCATCACCTGCCGGCGACTGTGGTCTACCTGCCGACGCTGATGATGGTGGCGGGCTTCCTGGTGTCGTGGCTGTTCTACATCCGCAGGCCGTATCTGCCGGTCGAGCTCGCGACCCAGCATCCGCTGCTCTACAAGTTCCTGCTCAACAAGTGGTACTTCGACGAATTGTACGAGGTGATCTTCGTGCGGCCGGCGAAGTGGATCGGCTACACCTTGTGGAAGAAGGGTGACGGCTTCCTGATCGATGGCTTCGGCCCTGACGGCGTATCCGCCCGCGTGCTCGACGCCACCCGCGCCGCGGTCAAGGTGCAGAGCGGCTATCTCTACCACTACGCCTTCGCGATGCTGATCGGCGTCGCCGGGCTGATGACCTGGTTCATGTTCGGCCTGGGGGGCCAGTGATGACAACCTGGCCCATTCTCTCCGTCGTCACCTTCCTGCCGCTGGTCGGCGCGGCGCTGATCTGGCTGTTGCCGGGACGGGACGAAGCCGCCGACCGCAACGCGCGCTGGATCGCGCTGTGGACCACGCTGATCAACTTCGCGGTGTCGCTGATCCTGGTGGCGCGTTTCGATTCCTCGCTCGCCGGCTTCCAGTTCGAGGAGAACGCGCCGTGGCTCGACGGCGTCATTCACTACCACATGGGCGTGGACGGCATCTCGCTGCCGTTCGTCATCCTCACCACCGCGTTGATGCCGTTCTGCATCGCCGCGAGCTGGCGCTCGGTGAAGAGCCGCGTGCCGGCCTACATGGTGGCGTTCCTCATTCTGGAAACGCTGATGGTCGGCACCTTCTCGGCGCTCGATCTCGTGCTGTTCTATCTGTTCTTCGAGGGCGGCCTGATCCCGATGTTCTTCATCATCGGGGTGTGGGGCGGGCCGCGCCGGGTCTATGCCTCGTTCAAGTTCTTCCTCTACACGCTGCTCGGCTCGGTCCTGATGCTGCTCGCCATCATGGCGCTGTACTGGAACGCCGGCACCACCGACATCCCGACGCTGATGAAGACGGCGATGCCGCACACGTTGCAGACCTGGGCGTGGCTGGCGTTCTTCGCCTCGTTCGCGGTGAAGATGCCGATGTGGCCGGTGCACACCTGGTTGCCGGACGCGCACGTTGAGGCGCCGACCGCGGGCTCGGTGATCCTGGCCGCGATCCTCTTGAAGATGGGCGGCTACGGTTTCCTGCGCTTTTCGCTGCCGATGTTCCCGCTGGCCTCGCACGATTTCGCGCCGCTGATCTTCGCGCTGTCGGTGATCGCCATCATCTACACCTCGCTTGTCGCGCTGATGCAGGAGGACATGAAGAAGCTCATTGCCTATTCTTCCGTGGCGCATATGGGCTTCGTCACCATGGGCATCTTCGCCGGCACCATGCAGGGTGTCGCCGGCGGCGTGTTCCAGATGATTTCGCACGGCATCGTTTCGGGCGCGCTGTTCCTCTGCGTCGGCATCATCTATGACCGCATGCATACCCGCGAGATCGCCGCCTATGGCGGCCTCGTCAACCGCATGCCGCTCTATGCCTTCGTGTTCCTCGTGTTCACCATGGCCAACGTCGGCCTGCCGGGCACTTCGGGCTTCGTCGGCGAGTTCATGACGCTGATCGGCACCTTCAAGGTCAGCGTGACGACGGCGTTCTTCGCCACCACCGGCGTGATCCTGTCGGCGGCCTACGCACTGTGGCTCTACCGCAAGATCGTCTACGGCGCGCTGGTCAAGCCGTCGCTCGCCACCATCAAGGATCTGACGTGGCGCGAGGCGGCAATCCTGTTGCCGCTGGTGGCGCTCACCATCCTGTTCGGCGTCTATCCGAAGCCGGTGCTCGATATGTCGGCCGCTTCGGTGCAGCTACTCGTCGATAATTACAGCCAGGCCATCACGGCGGTGAAGGCCGCCGCGCTCGTGCAATGATGCGGCATAACCGGGAAGACGACGCATGAGTTTCGCAATCGCTGGCTACTCCCTGCATCCGGTGCTGCCCGAGCTGGTGCTGGCCGTCGGCACCCTGGTGCTGCTGCTGATCGGCGCGTTTCGCGGCGAGCGCTCGACCACGCTGGTCGGCGCTCTCGCGCTGATGCTGCTTGTCGTCACCGGCGTGCTGGTTGCGACGCTGCCGGCGGGGCGGCTCGTCACCTTCGGCGGCAGCTTCATCGTCGACGACTACGCCCGCTTCCTGAAGATCCTCGCGCTGATCGCCTCGGCGGTGACGCTGGTGATGTCGGCCGATTACCTCGGCCAGCGCCGCATTTTCGAGTACGTCGTGCTGGTGCTGCTGTCGACCATCGGCATGATGGTGTTGATTTCGGCCGGCGACCTGATCTCGCTCTATCTCGGCCTCGAGATGATGAGCTTCGCGCTCTACGTCGTCGCCGCCAGCAACCGCGATAACCTGAAATCCACGGAATCCGGCCTTAAATACTATGTGCTCGGGTCGCTGTCGTCGGGCATGCTGCTCTATGGCGCCTCGCTGATCTACGGCTTCACCGGCACCGTCGAATTTGCGGGCATTGCCGCCGCCGCCCGCGAGGCCGGTATAGGCCTGATTTTCGGCCTCGTGTTCCTGCTCGCGGGGCTGTGCTTCAAGGTCTCCGCCGTGCCGTTCCACATGTGGACGCCGGACGTCTACGAGGGCGCGCCGACGCCGGTGACGGCGTTCTTCGCCTCGGCGCCGAAAGTCGCGGCGATGGCGATCTTCGTGCGCGTGGTGCTGACCGCGTTCCCCGACGTCACGCTGCAATGGCAGCAGATCGTGGTGTTCGTCTCGATCGCCTCGATGGCGCTCGGCTCCGTCGCGGCAATCGGCCAGCGCAACATCAAGCGCATGCTGGCCTATTCCTCGATCGGCCATATGGGTTTTGCGCTGGTCGGGCTGGCCGCCGGCACCGCCGAGGGCGCGCAGGGCGTGGTGCTGTACCTGTCGATCTACGTCGCGATGACGCTCGGCTCGTTCGCCGTCATCCTCGCCATGAAGCGCAAGGGACTTGCGACCGAGGAGATCAGCGATTTCGCCGGGCTGTCGCGCACCAATCCGGTGCTGGCGTTCTTCTTTGCGATGCTGATGTTCTCGCTCGCCGGCATTCCGCCGCTCGCAGGCTTCTTCGCAAAGTTCTACGTGTTCCTCGCCGCCATCAAGGCCGGGCTGTTCACGCTGTCGGTGATCGGCGTCGTCACCAGCGTCATCGGCGCGTTCTACTATCTCAACATCGTCAAGGTGATGTATTTTGACCAGCCGGTCGGCGCGGTCGATCCGGTGCGGGTCGAATTGCGCACCGTGCTCGCCGTCTCCGGCATCTTCAACATCTTGTTCTTTGCCTATCCGGGGCCGCTGGTCAGCGCCGCGACGGCAGCGGCGAAGTCGCTGTTCTGATGGGCTTTGCGCTCGGGCCGCGGGCGGCCAAAGCCGGCTACCGGCTTGCCGCGTTCGAGCGCATCGGCTCGACCAATGCCGAGGCGCTCAGCCGCGCCGTCGCCGGCGAACAGGGGCCACTGTGGCTTGCGACCTCGGAGCAGACCGCCGGCCGCGGCCGCCGCGAGCGCGCCTGGGTGGCCCCGCGCGGCAACCTCGCAGCCAGCATTCTCGAAGTGATGGACATCAAGCCGGGCGTCGCGGCGACGCTTGGGTTTGTCGCGGGGCTGGCCGTGCACGCGGCGCTGCGCGAGGTCTGTACGCTGGCGCCGGAAATGCCGCCGCCGGATTTTGCGCTGAAATGGCCGAACGATGTGCTGGTGGACGGCGCCAAGCTGGTCGGCATCCTGCTGGAAGCCGAAGCGCTGCCGGACGGGCGGCTTGCGGTTGTCGCCGGCATTGGCGTCAATGTCGTCGCGGCGCCGTCGGACACGCCCTATCCGGCAACCGCGCTGGCCTCGCTCGGCGTCACGGCGAGCGCCGAGACGGTGTTTGCGACGCTGTCGGACGCCTGGGCGGACTACCGCGACATCTGGGACGACGGCCGCGGCTTTGCCGCCATCCGCTCGCTGTGGCTCAAGCGCGCCGCCGGCGTCGGCAGGGCGGTTTCGGTGCGTGACGGGCGCGCGGGCGTTGACGGCGTCTTCGAGACCATCGACAACGCAGGCTGCATGATCGTTGCGACTCCTGATGGCCGGCGCGTCCCGATCGCGGCCGGCGACGTCTTCTTCGGCACGGCCGCTTCCGCGGGGGCGCGCTGATGGCGCAGCCGGACGAACTCACCTTCATCCCGCTCGGCGGCGTCGGCGAGATCGGCATGAACCTGTCGGTTTATGGCCTCGGCAACCGGCAGAGCCGCAGTTTCCTGGCCATCGATCTCGGCGTGTCGTTCGGCGACGAGGAGCACCTGCCGGGCATCGACCTGGTGCTGCCGGACATCCGCTTCCTGGAGAAGGAACGCAAAAACCTGATGGGGCTGGTGCTGACCCACGCCCATGAGGATCATTTCGGTGCCATCATCGACCTGTGGCCGCGCCTCAAATGCCCGATCTACGCCACGCCGTTCTCGGCGGCGCTGTTTCGCGCCAAGTGCGAGTCCGAACGCGTGCCGCCGGATATCCCGGTCATGGTGGTCGCCTCCGGTGCCCGCGTCGCCGTCGGGCCGTTCGAGGTCGAGTTCGTCCCGGTCGCGCATTCCATTCCTGAATCGCATGCACTGGCGATCCGCACCTCGGCCGGCACCGTGCTGCACACCGGCGACTGGAAGATCGATCCGACGCCGGTGCTCGGCCTGCCGACCGATGCCGCGCGGCTGGCCGCGATCGGCGACGAGGGCGTGCTGGCGCTGATCGGGGATTCCACCAATGCGGTGCGGGAGGGGCGCTCGCCGTCGGAGGCCGATGTCGCGGCCTCGCTCGCGGAGATCGTGAAGGCCGCGCGCGGCCGCGTTGCGGTGACGACGTTCGCCTCCAACGTCGCGCGCATGCGGGCGGTGGCCGATGCGGCCCGCGCCAGCGGCCGCGAGGTGGTGGTGGTCGGCCGCGCCATGGCCCGCGTGGCGCAGGTGGCGCGCGAGACCGGCTATCTCGACGGTGTGCAGCCCTTCCGCAGCATGGATGCCTACAGCCATCTGCCGGCCGACAAGGTGCTGGCGCTGTGCACCGGCAGCCAGGGCGAGCCGCGCGCGGCGCTGGCGCGCATCGCCGCCGGCGATCACCCCGAGGTGTCGCTCGGCAAGGGCGACTGCGTGATCTTTTCCTCGCGCACCATTCCCGGCAACGAGCGTGCCATCGGCGCCATTATCAACGGCCTGATCACGCAAGGGGTCGAGGTCATCACCGACCGCACCCGTCTCGTTCACGTCTCCGGCCATCCGCGCCGCGACGAACTGCGCGAGATGATCGGCTGGGTGCGGCCGCAGGTGCTGGTGCCGGCGCATGGCGAGGCGCTGCATCTCGACGAGCACGCCAAACTCGCCCGCGCGGCCGGCGTGCCGCAGGTCGTGGTGTGCCGCAACGGCGATGTCGTGCGGCTCGCGCCGGGGGCGGCGTCGATCGTCGGCGAGGTGCCGCACGGGCGGCTCTACAAGGACGGGCTGTTGATCGAGGAGGCGCGTTCGCGCGCGGTCAGCGAGCGGCGCAAGCTCGGCTTTTCGGGCTGCGCCATGGTATCCATGGCGATCACCGACAAAGGCGAACTGGCCGACGACCCCGAGGTGGACCTCGTCGGCATTCCGGAGAAGAATGGCGCGACCGAAGGTCTCGCGGACGAGGTGTTCGACGTCGTGGTCGATACCTTTGAAAACCTGCCGCGCGGGCGCCGGCGCGATCCCGATGCCGCGGCGGAATCGGTACGCCGCGCGGTGCGCTCGGCGCTTTTGGCGCAGTGGGGCAAGAAGCCCGTTTGCGTCGTGCATGTGCTGGTGGTCTAGACGGCCAAGGAGGTCACAAAGGAGGTCACATGCTCGGTAGGCTCAACCATGTGGCGATCGCGGTGCGCGATGCGGCAAAGGCGGCGCGCATCTACGGCGTCGCTTTCGGCGCGGACATCTCCGAAGCGGTGCCGCTGCCGGAGCATGGCGTCACCACCGTGTTCGCGACGCTACCCAACACCAAGATCGAGTTCATCGAGCCGCTCGGCGACGAGTCTCCGATCGCAAAGTTTCTCGACCGCAACCCGGACGGCGGCATCCATCACGTCTGTTACGAGGTCGCCGATATCCTCGCTTCGCGCGACCTGCTGATAAAGGAAGGCGCGCGCGTGCTCGGCAGCGGCGAACCGAAGATCGGCGCGCACGGCAAGCCCGTGCTGTTCCTGCATCCCAAGGATTTTTCCGGGGCGCTGGTCGAGATCGAAGAGGCGTGAGTCGTCATGGCCACTACCATCTCATGGATGATCGCGATCTACTTCGTCGTCTGGTGGGTCACGTTGTTCGTGACGCTGCCGTTCGGTGTACGCAGCCAGCATGAGGACGGTGGCGGCGTGCCCGGCTCCGATCCCGGCGCGCCCGTGGTGCCGCACATGCGCCGCAAGCTCATGTGGACCACGATCATTTCGCTCGTGATCTACGGCCTTGGCGCGTGGGCCTATCGGGCGGGCTGGCTGACGGTGGAGCGGCTCGCCGGCCTGATGGGATTTTAGCATGACATCCTTCCATGTCACACGCGGGCTTGACCCGCGTGCCCATCTTACGAAGAAAGATGGATTGCCGGGTCAAGCCCGGCAATGACGGAGGTGGGGATGGATTGTCGGGGCCAAAAGGGCGTTCACGCCCGTCTTCGACGGGCCATGCTCGGCCATGACACCTCAAACCGCTTCCGTCAAAAGCAAAAGCGCTCCGGAGGGTTTTTGAGCGAAGCATGCCCCGGACATATTCTTGGGGCTTGAGCCCGAGAGCCTGCGAACGAAAAAAAGAGCAGGGCGCGCCCTGCTCGAAAACTTGTGTCGTCCCTATTCCCCGCAAACCGTTCGATCGTTCTTGCTTGCGCGGGGCGGCGCTGCTTGCTGCGCGCCAGGGTTTCCTCCCGAGACTTGGCCCAACAGGCGATGCCACTCCGGACAGCCTGAACGCCAAAACCGTAGCCGATCGATTTCGCCTTGTCACTAATTAAGGCAATGCCTGTCCAAAATTGCGGCAAGATCGTTAGTGCTGTCCTGTTAAGCATTTTTCTGTTGTGCGTCGCACAATAAAGCTTAGCATGCGGTTTCGACCGTGCCGCGCAGTATGGTAACGGCTGCGGTGACGAGGAGAGCATTTGCGATGCGCCGATCGCCGCTGCGATTTCTGCCGGTCGCCGTTCTGGCCCTGACCCTGCAGGTGCTTGCGCCGCTGATGGCGCTGGCGCCGCTTGCCGCGCCATTCGATCCGCTCATCCATGCCGCGCTGTGCTCCGACCTGTCCCAGGATCTGGCCCAAGCCGAGAGCGACGACCGTTCGCCCCATCGCGGCGGGGCGGAGACGGCGTGTTGCGTGCTGTGCGCGCCGCTTGCGGGCGCAGCCGCTGTGCTCGATCCGCCGGCCGGCGTCGCGGGTGTGCCGCCGCAAGCCCGGCTCTCGCCTGTCGCGTGGCGTGCGGTGGACCGGCATCTGCCGACAGCGTCGCTCAACCTCGCCGCCGCGCCGCGTGCTCCTCCGGTCACGGCCTGACGTGAGGCCCGCGCGTTGGCCGCAGCCATGACGGGCAGCGGGCGCGCGAGCCGGTTCCTTGCCGTTTAGCCTGACAATCGTTTTCCGAAGGATCGTCCCATGAGACATATCCCAATCGTTCTTTCCCTGTCCGCCGCCCTTGTGCTGTCCGCCACCGTGCTGCCGGCCGAGGCGCAGCAGACCAAGGCTGGCGACCTCGTCATCGTGCAGCCGTGGAGCCGCGCCACGCCGGGCGGCGCCAAGGTCGCCGGCGGCTTCCTCGTCATCGAAAACAAGGGGGCTGCCGCCGATACGCTGGTCGGCGGCGCGACCGGCGTTGCCGCCAAGGTCGAGGTGCATGAAATGGCCGTGACCAACGGCGTCATGACCATGCGCGAACTCGACAAGGGGCTGCCGATCGCCGCCGGCCAGTCGGTGACCCTGAAGCCTGGCGGCTACCACATCATGTTCACCGGGCTGAAGCAGCCGCTCAAGGAGGGCGACAAGGTGCCGGTGACGCTTCAGTTCGCCAAGGCCGGCAAGGTCGATGTGGTGTTCGACGTGCGCGGCGTCGGCGCCAAGGATGCCGGCAGCGCCCATCCGCACAAGTAGCGGGGACGCGAGCAAAAGGACGCCGCGGGCGCGGATCCATCGGATCGCCCGATGTTTCCCGCCCGCGGTGCGCCGCTGCCCTTGTGTTTTGCCGCCCGATCCGGTTTCACTGCGGACACCTTAAGGCTTAACGATTCCCGAGCGTTGCCATGCGATTGTCGCGCTTCTTCCTGCCCATCCTCAAGGAGACGCCGAGCGAGGCGGAGATCGTCTCGCACCGGCTGATGCTGCGCGCCGGCATGCTGCGGCAGGAGGCGGCCGGCATCTATGCCTGGCTGCCGCTCGGCTTCCGGGTGCTGAAGAAGATCGAACAGATCGTGCGCGAGGAGCAGGACCGCGCCGGTGCCATCGAACTCCTGATGCCGACGCTGCAGCTCGCCGACCTGTGGCGCGAGAGCGGCCGCTACGACGCCTATGGCCCGGAGATGCTGCGCATCAGTGACCGCCACAAGCGCGAACTCCTCTATGGGCCGACCAACGAGGAGATGATCACCGAGATTTTCCGCAGTTCAGTGCGCTCGTACAAAAGCCTGCCGCTCAATCTCTATCATATCCAGTGGAAGTTCCGCGACGAGCAGCGCCCGCGCTTCGGTGTGATGCGTGGCCGCGAGTTTCTGATGAAGGACGCTTACTCCTTCGACGTCGACGAGGCGGCCGCGCGGCTGTCCTACAACAAAATGTTCGTCGCCTATTTGCGCACCTTCGCGCGCATGGGGCTGAAGGCGATCCCGATGCGCGCCGAGACCGGGCCGATCGGCGGCGATCTCAGCCACGAGTTCATCGTGCTGGCGGAGACCGGCGAATCTGGCGTGTTCTGCGATCGCGGCGTGCTCGACTTGCCGGTGCCGGACGAGAGCGTCGATTACGATGGTGACCTCACGCCGATCGTCAAGCAGTGGACCTCGGCCTATGCCGCGACGGAAGACGTCCACGACACTGCGCGCTACGAGCGCGAGGTGCCTGCCGAGCGGCGTGTCGAGACCCGCGGTATCGAAGTCGGCCAGATTTTCTATTTCGGCACAAAATATGCCGAGAGCATGCGGGCGATGGTGGCCGGCGCCGACGGCGCCGAGCGGCCGATCCACGGCGGCTCCTACGGCATCGGCGTGTCGCGGCTGGTCGGCGCGATCATCGAGGCGTGCCACGACGAGGCCGGCATCGTCTGGCCGGAGGCGGTGGCGCCGTACCGCGTCGCGCTATTGAACCTGAAGCAGGGCGCGTCCGACACCGATGCCGCGTGCGAAAATCTTTATCGCGACCTGACCGCCAGGGGCGTCGAGGTGCTCTACGATGACACCGAGCAGCGCCCCGGCGCCAAATTTGCCACCGCCGACCTGGTCGGCATCCCCTGGCAACTGATGGTCGGCCCCAAGGGGCTCGCCGAGGGCAAGGTCGAGCTCAAGTGCCGCCCCGATGGCTCGCGCGAATTTCTGTCGCCGCAGGACGCGGTGGCGCGGTTCGCCCCGTGATCCGGCCGGGCACGATCGCGCGCGGTCGTGATCGAACAGCGGTCGCCTTGCGCCTCACATTCGGCGCGAATCGCGGCACAGTCGGGGAATGGACCCCAACATGAGCGAACCCGCCCGCACCCGGCCCTTTGCCGCCTACGAGTGGATGCTGTCCGGCCGTTATCTGCGCGCCCGGCGCAAGGAAGGCTTCATCTCGGTGATCGCCGGCTTCTCGTTCCTCGGCATCATGCTCGGGGTGGCGACGCTGATCATCGTCATGGCGGTGATGAACGGTTTCCGCTCCGAACTCTTGAGCAAGATCCTCGGCCTCAACGGCCACATCGTGGTGCAGCCGCTGGAAAGCCCGCTGACCGACTGGAAGGAAGTGTCCGAGCGCTTGAGCCAGGTGCCGGGCATCCGCCTCGCCGCCGCGGTGGTGGACGGGCAGGCGCTGGCGTCGTCGCCCTTCAACGCCGCAGGCGTGTTCGTGCGCGGCATCCGCTCGAGCGACCTCGACAAGGTCACCTCGATCGCCAACAACATCAAGCAGGGCACGCTGGAGGGCTTTGACGAGGGCCAGGCCATCATCATCGGCCGCCGGCTCGCCGACCAGCTCTCGCTGCATTCCGGCGACACCATGACGCTGGTGGCGCCGCGTGGCGCAGTGACGCCGATGGGCACCACGCCGCGCATCAAGTCCTACCGCATCGCCGCGGTGTTCGAGATCGGCATGTCGGAATACGACGGCACCTTCGTGTTCATGCCGCTGCCCGAGGCGCAGGCTTACTTCAACCGCGCCGGCGACGTCACCGCCATCGAGGTTTACACCGACAACCCCGACCGGGTGGACGCCTACCGCAAGGCGGTGACCGAGGCCGCCGGGCGGCCGATCTTCCTGGTGGACTGGCGCCAGCGCAACTCGACCTTCTTCAACGCGCTGCAGGTCGAGCGCAACGTCATGTTCCTGATCCTGACCCTGATCGTGCTGGTGGCGGCGCTCAACATCATTTCCGGCCTGATCATGCTGGTGAAGGACAAGGGCGGCGACATCGCCATTCTGCGCACCATGGGGGCGACGCAGGGCGCCATCATGCGGGTGTTCTTCATCACGGGCGCGGCGATCGGCGTGGTCGGCACGGTGGTCGGCTTCCTGGTCGGGCTGGTGGTGTGCCTCAACATCGAGTCGATCCGCCAGTTTTTGTCGTGGCTGACCAACACGGAATTGTTCTCGCCGGAACTGTATTTCCTCTCAAAACTGCCGGCCGAGATCGCGCCGGGCGAGACCGTCGCCGTGGTGATCATGGCGCTGACGCTGTCGTTCCTCGCCACGCTCTACCCCTCGTGGCGGGCGGCGCGGCTCGATCCGGTCGAGGCGCTGCGCTATGAGTGAGGCGGCGATGGAGGCAGAGGGCGAGGCCGACGCGCCTGCGGTCTACCTGCAAGGCATCCGCCGCCAGTACGTGCAGGGTGCGGCGACGCTGACCATCCTCGATGAGGCCGAGCTGGCGCTGTGGCCGGGGCAGTCGGTGGCGCTGGTGGCGCCGTCCGGCTCCGGCAAATCGACGCTGTTGCATATCGCCGGCCTGCTCGAACATCCCGACGACGGCGAGGTCTATATCGGCGGCGTGCCGACCACGGCGATGTCGGATGCCGAACGCACGCAGATCCGCCGCACCGAGATCGGCTTCGTCTACCAGTCGCACCGCCTGTTGCCGGAGTTCTCCGCGCTCGAGAACGTCATGCTGCCGCAGATGATCCGCGGCCTGAAGCGCAAAGAGGCGGCCAAGCGTGCGCGCGAACTGCTCGCCTATCTCGGGCTCGGCGAGCGCGTCACCCATCGTCCCGCCGAACTGTCGGGCGGCGAGCAGCAGCGCGTGGCGATCGCGCGCGCGGTCGCCAATGCGCCGCGGGTGCTGTTCGCCGACGAGCCGACCGGCAACCTCGATCCGCACACCGCCGACCACGTGTTTCAGGCGCTGATGCAGTTGGTCCACGCCACCGGCGTCGCGATGCTGATCGCCACTCACAACATGGAGTTGGCCGACCGCATGGACCGCCGCGTCTCGATCCGCGACGGGCAGGTAATCGAACTGACGTGATGCGGTCCGATTGGGTCGGATATCGGATATACGAAAGACCTCTCCGCCGTCATGCCCGCACTTGTTGCGGGCGTCCATGTCTTAACAGCGATTCAGCGAAGGAAGACGTGCATGGCCGGGATGAAAGGGCGTTCACGCCCGTCTGCGACGGGCTATGCCCGGCCATGACGACGAAAAGAGGGACGCGACGAAATCGCCACTCGTCATGCCCGGCCTTGTGCCGGACATCCCGTGGAGGAGCGCAGGGCCTTCATGATCGAGATGGCCGGGTCAAGCCCGGCCATGACGATGAAACTACCGCGCGCGGCGGTGGCGATGGTGCCGGCGCGGCAGCTCGGTGACCGGCGTGCCGCGCATCCCATAGAACGGGTTCTCGAGGCACTGCGCGGGCAGGCCGCTGGCTGTCATATTGCACTGTGCGATGCTGGTGAAGCTGCAGTCGTCGTAGGACGGAAGACCGCCCACGCCGCCGCCATAGACGCGCATGCACACCGGATAGTCGATCTCGGCCTGCGCCGGCGTCACGGTGAACGTGAACGCGGCGGCCATGCCGGCCAGCGCCACAAGGGCGATACGATAACCTCGGGTTAAGGATTGGCGAACCATGCGCGACTGCACCTTGCTGGCGTTCTTGACAAACAGAACAAAACGAGAACAATGTTCTTTCTACGTTCTTCTAAACCGGAGACGCAAGATGTTCAAGATGTTTGTCGAGGAAGCAGCCACTTTGGCCTCGCTGGTGTTGTTCGTAGGCATGGTGGCGGTGTGGGCGCAGGTCATTCCGCAGCTGTGAGGGGCGCGCTGACCTGCCGCCCGGCCGGCGGGCCGCGCAACGAGGATAGCAGGGATAGCCGGGGATCGCCGCGGACTTCGATTCGACTTGGCGGGCGCGGCGCGCCACCATCGCGGACATCGAATCGAAGCGGCCCGGATCGCAGCGTCCGGGGTGCCGCCGTCCGGATCAGCTCAAGTCCCGTGTCCCGCTCTCCCGTGTCCAGTTCCGCCATGTCCAGCGCCCCGACGTCCAGCGTCCCTGCCTCCAGCGCCCGTGAAGTGTCCCGCTCGCCGCGCCGCCGCGCGTTGGCGGGAGAGGCGGCGCGGGCGGCCAATCCGGCGGGCGAGGGTGCGAGCGGTCCCGGTTTCGTGCATCTGCACGTCCATTCGGCCTACTCGCTGTTGCAGGGCGCCATCCCCGTCGCGCGCCTGGCCGCGCTCGCCAAGGCCGACCAGCAGCCGGCGCTGGCGCTCACCGACACCGACAACATGTTCGGCGCGCTGGAATTCTCCGACAAGATGGCGGCGGCCGGCATCCAGCCGATCACGGGCGTCGCGCTCGCCGTCGATTTCGGCGATCAGGCGGCCGGCGCCCGCAACGCGCTGCCGGTCGCGGGCGCGCGCATCGTGCTGCTGGCGGCGCGCGAGGCCGGCTATCGGAGCCTGATGCGGCTCAACTCGCGCGCCTTCCTGGAATCGGCCGACACGCAGGAGCCGCGCCTTTTGCTCGACTGGCTGGAAGGCGAGACCGACGGCATCATCGCGCTGACCGGCGGGCCGGACGGTCCCATCGCGCAGGCGATCCTGGCCGACCAGCCGGCGCTCGCCGCGGCGCGGCTGGACACGCTGGCGCGCCTGTTCGGCGACCGCCTCTATGTCGAGTTGCAGCGCCACGGCACCGACGCCGAGCGCCGCAGCGAGGGCGCGCTGATCGACCTCGCCTACGACAAGGGGCTGCCGCTGGTCGCGACCAACCAGCCCTATTTCGCCACCGTCGACGACTACGAGGCCCACGACGCGCTGCTCTGCATCGCCGGCGGCCGGTTGGTCGCCGAGACCGATCGGCGGCACCTGACGCCCGAGCACCGCTTCAAGAGCCGCGCCGAGATGGCGGTGCTGTTCGCCGACCTGCCGGAGGCGCTGGCCTCGACCGTGGAGATCGCCCGGCGCTGCGCCTACCGTCCGCAGAAGCGCAAGCCGATTCTGCCGCTGTTCACCGTCGGTGCCGACGGTCATGGCGGCAACCACGACGACGCCGCGCGCGCGGAGGCGGCCGAATTGCGCCGGCAGGCCGAGGAGGGGTTGAGGGGCCGGCTGGACAAGCACGGCCTCGCCCCCGGCGCGTCGGAGGAAGACTACCGCGCGCGCTTTGCCTTCGAGCTCGACGTCATCACCCGCATGAACTACGCGGGCTACTTTCTGATCGTCTCCGACTTCATCAAGTGGGCCAAGGCGCAAGGCATCCCGGTCGGGCCGGGGCGCGGCTCCGGCGCGGGCTCCCTGGTCGCCTATGCGCTGACCATCACCGACCTCGACCCGATCCGCTTCGGCTTGCTGTTCGAGCGCTTCCTCAACCCGGAGCGCGTGTCGATGCCCGACTTCGACATCGACTTCTGCCAGGATCGCCGCGACGAGGTGATCCGCTACGTGCAGCGCCGCTACGGCCATGACCAGGTGGCGCAGATCATCACCTTCGGCACGCTGCAGGCGCGCGGCGTGCTGCGCGACGTCGGCCGTGTGCTGCAGATGCCTTACGGGCAGGTGGACAAGCTCACAAAACTGGTGCCGCAGAACCCGACCGCGCCGGTGACGCTCGCCAAGGCCATCGAGGGCGAGCCGAAGTTGCAGGCCGCGCGCGACGAGGACCCGGTGGTGGCGCGCGCCTTCACCATCGCCCAGAAGCTCGAAGGGCTGAACCGCCACGCCTCGACCCACGCCGCCGGCATCGTCATCGGCGACCGGCCGCTGCACGAACTGGTGCCGCTTTATCGCGATCCGAAGTCCGACATGCCGGTCACCCAGTTCAACATGAAGTGGGTGGAGCCGGCCGGCCTTGTCAAGTTCGACTTTCTCGGCCTGAAGACGCTGACCGTGCTCGACGTCGCGGTCAAACTTTTGCGCGAGCGCGACGTTCATGTCGATCTGGCGCACCTGCCGCTCGACGATGCTGCGACCTACGAGATGCTGACGCGCGGCGATGTGGTCGGCGTGTTCCAGGTTGAAAGTCAGGGCATGCGGCGGGCGCTCGTTGACATGCGCCCCGACCGCTTCGAGGACATCATCGCGCTGGTCGCGCTCTATCGGCCCGGCCCGATGGCCAACATCCCGACCTACTGCGCGCGCAAGCACGGCGACGAACAGCCCGAATACCTGCACCCGGTGCTGGAGCCGATCCTGAAGGAGACGTTCGGCGTCATCATCTATCAGGAGCAGGTGATGCAGATCGCGCAGGTGATGGCCGGCTATTCGCTCGGCGATGCCGACCTCTTGCGCCGCGCCATGGGCAAGAAGATCCGCGCCGAGATGGAGAAGCAGCGCGCCATCTTCGTCTCGGGTGCCGAAAAGAACGGCGTGCCCCACGATCAGGCCGAGATGATCTTCGACCTGCTGGCAAAGTTCGCCGACTACGGCTTCAACAAGAGCCACGCGGCGGCCTACGCGCTGGTGTCCTACCAGACCGCCTACATGAAGGCGCATTATCCGGTCGAGTTTCTCGCCGCATCGATGACGCTCGACATGAGCAACACCGACAAGCTTTCCGAATTCCGCGCCGAGGCCGAGCGGCTTGGCATCAAGGTCGAGCCGCCCTCGATCAACCGCAGCGACGTGACCTTCACGGTCGGCGAGAACACGATCCACTACGCGCTCGCCGCGTTGAAAGGGGTCGGCGCGCAGGCCGTGCAGCAGATCGTCGAGGCGCGGGGAGGGCGGGCCTTTACATCGATTGCCGATTTCGCCGGCCGCGTGCCACCCAGGGCGCTCAACAAGCGCGTGCTGGAAAGCCTGGCCGCGAGCGGTGCCTTCGACGCGCTCGATGCCAACCGCGCCCGCATCTTCGGCGGCGCCGACGCGATCCTTGCTGCCTGCCAGCGTCACCACAACAACCTCGAACTCGGCCAGAACGACATGTTCGGCGGCATGGCGGATGCGCCGGTGGTGAGCCTGCCGGCGATTGAGCCGTGGCTGCCGGCGGAGCGGTTGCAACGCGAATACGATGCCATCGGCTTCTTCCTGTCCGGCCATCCGCTCGACGACTATGCGGTGGCATTGAAGCGGCTCAGGGTGCAGAGCTGGGCCGAGTTCACCCGCGCTGTGAAAGGTGGCCACACCGCCGGCCGCGTCGCCGCCACGGTGCTGTCGCGCCAGGAGCGTCGCACCAAGACCGGCAACAAGATGGGCATCGTCGGGCTGTCCGACCCGACCGGGCATTTCGAGGCGGTGCTGTTCTCCGAGGCGCTGAGCCAGTTCCGCGAGGCGCTGGAGCCAGGGGCGGCGGTGCTTCTGCAACTGACGGCGGAGTTGCAGGGCGAGGAGGTGCGCGCCCGTATCGCGGGCGTCGAGTCGCTCGACGAGGCGGCGGCCAAGACCTCAAAAGGCTTGCGGATTTTTCTGCGCGACCCGAAACCGCTGGAGTCGGTCGCGCGACGGCTCGCCCGCCCCGAGGGCGATGCAGCGCCCCGCCACGGCACGGGCCCTGGCACCAACGGCGACGGCGAGGTGACGGTGGTGATGATGCTCGACCTCGAGACCGAGGTCGAGATCAGGCTGCCGGGTCGGTTCCCGGTGTCGCCGCAGATCGCCGGCGCGATCAAGGCGGTCGCGGGCGTGGTCGACGTGCAGGCGGTGTGAACGCCTCCCGACCCCGCGCTCCCTTGCGTCCGCGCGGCCGGGCGGCTATAAGCCCGCGCATCTCACACGGAAACATGGCTCACAAGGCCGTCCGGTGGCATCCGGGCCGCAAGGCGCGTTTGCTCACACGTTTCCGGAGGAATAACCGGAGAAGACCCTATGGCGCTGCCTGATTTCACCATGCGCCAGCTCCTCGAAGCTGGCGTGCATTTCGGTCACCAGTCCCACCGCTGGAACCCGAAAATGGCCGAATACATCTTCGGCACCCGCAACAACATCCACATCATCGACCTCGCCCAGACCGTGCCGCTCCTGCACAGCGCGTTGCAGGCGATCAGCGACACCGTGGCCAAGGGCGGGCGTATCCTGTTCGTCGGCACCAAGCGGCAGGCGCAGGACGGCGTCGCCGATGCGGCGAAGCGCTCGGCGCAGTATTTTGTCAATTCGCGCTGGCTCGGCGGTACGCTGACCAACTGGAAGACCATTTCCGGCTCGATCAAGCGGCTGCGCCGCCTCGACGAGATGCTGGCCTCGGCCGAGGCGCAGCACTACACGAAGAAGGAGCGCCTCGACCTGCAGCGCGAGCGTGACAAGCTCGACCGCTCGCTCGGCGGCATCAAGGACATGGGCGGGCTGCCCGACCTGATCTTCGTGATCGACACCAACAAGGAAAAGATCGCGATCGAAGAGGCGCAGCGACTCGGCATTCCGGTCGCGGCCATCGTCGATACCAACTGCGATCCCAAGGGCATCACCTATCTGGTGCCGGGCAACGACGACGCCGGCCGCGCCATCGGCCTGTACTGCGACCTCGTGGCGCGTGCGGCGATCGACGGCATTTCGCGGGCGCAGGGCGAGGCCGGCATCGACATCGGCGCGCTCGATCAGCCGGTCGAGCCCGAGGTGGCCGAGACGGCGAACGGCGGCTTCCAGGGCCTGGCCGGGCCGCGCGGCGTCGCCGACGACTTGAAGAAGCTCTCCGGCGTCTCCGGCGAGATCGAGAAGAAGCTCAACGACCTCGGCGTGTTCCATTACTGGCAGCTCGCCGAACTCGATCACGACACCGCCCACAGGATCGCCGAGGATGTCGGCCTGCCGGGCCGCGCCGACACCTGGGTCGCCAAGGCGAAGGAACTGACGGCGGAAGCCGAGTAGCCGCCGAATCGCACCCTGCGGCCCTCGCGACGACGGCCGCGCCTTCCGCTTTCCGCCCGCCGGCGCACCACGCCGTTGCCGGCCCGCCGAGGGAAGGGCGGCCGGTGCCGTATCGCGGCGCCGGCAGGACAAGACATTCACTAAGCCCGGCCATTCGTGGCGGGGCTGGACAGGTGAGAGGACAATCGAGATGGCAACGATTTCAGCGGCAATGGTCAAGGACCTGCGCGACAAGACCGGCGCGGGCATGATGGACTGCAAGCAGGCGCTCACCGAGACCGGCGGCGATGTTGAGGCCGCGATCGACTGGCTGCGCAAGAAGGGCCTCTCCAAGGCCGCCAAGAAGGCCGGCCGCGTCGCCGCCGAGGGGCTGATCGGCGCGCTCACCGAGGGCAACAAGGGCGTGGTCGTCGAGGTCAACTCAGAGACCGATTTCGTCGCCCGCAACGAGCAGTTCCAGGGGCTCGTCAAGATGATCGCCCAGGTCGCGCTGAAAGTCGGCGCCGACGTCGCGGCGATCAATGCCGCCCCGGTCGGCGAAGCCACGGTCGAGCGGGCCATTGCCGATGCCATCGCCACCATCGGCGAGAACATGACGCTGCGCCGTGCCGCGGCGCTGTCGGTCGGCAGCGGCGTGGTAGCCAACTACGTCCATGGCGCGGTCGCTGACGGCGTCGGCAAGATCGGCGTGCTGGTCGGGCTGGAATCGACCGGCAAGGCCGATGAACTCGCCGCGCTCGGCCGCCAGATCGCGATGCACGTGGCCGCCACCAGCCCGCTCGCGCTCGACGCCGCCGGCCTCGATCCGGACGTGGTGCGGCGCGAGAAGGACGTGCTGGCCGACAAGTACCGCCAGCAGGGCAAGCCGGACAACGTCATCGAGAAGATCGTCGAGTCGGGCCTCAAGACCTACTACAAGGAAGTCTGCCTGATGGAACAGGCGTTCATCCATGACACCGGCAAGTCGGTGGCGCAGGCGGTCAAGGAGGCCGAGGGTCGGGTCGGTGCGCCGATCAAGGTCGCCGGTTTCGTGCGCTATGCCCTCGGCGAGGGCATCGAGAAGCAGGAAACCGACTTCGCGGCGGAAGTGGCGGCGGCCTCCGGCAAGGCGTAAGCGGCGGGGGCGGAGCGGATTTGGATTCGGCCAGAATCGCAAATCCGTCCTATAAACTTCTGCCTGAACGCAGCATGTCGGAAGGAAGCGGTCGCCTCATGAGCCAGCCGGAATACCGCCGTGTCGTGCTGAAACTGTCGGGCGAGGCACTCGCCGGCGACAAGCCGTTCGGCATCGATCAGCCGACTATCGACCGCATCGCCGGCGACATCGTCAAGGCGCGCGAGCTGGGCGTGGAAATGGCCATCGTCGTCGGCGGTGGCAACATCTTCCGCGGCGTCGAGGTATCGTCGCGCGGCGTGTCGCGCCCGACCGGCGATACCATGGGCATGCTCGCCACCGTGATGAACTGCCTGGCGCTCGAGGCGGCGCTGGAACGGCGCGGAAGGCCGGCGCGCACGCTGTCGGCGCTGATGATGCCGGAGGTGTGCGAACTGTTCACCCGCGCGAGCGCCCACCGCTACCTCGCCGAAGGCAAGATCGTGCTGCTCGCCGCCGGCACCGGCAACCCGTTCTTCACCACCGACACCACCGCGGTGCTGCGCGCCGCCGAGATCGGGGCGCAGGCGGTGCTCAAGGCCACCAATGTCGACGGCGTCTACAGCGCCGATCCGAAGAAGGATCCGGACGCGAAGCGCTTCGAGCGGCTGACCCATTCGCAGGCGCTCGAAGGCGGCTATAAAGTCATGGACGCTACGGCTTTCGCGCTTGCCCGCGACACCTCGCTGCCTATCATCGTGTTTTCGATCGCCGAGGCGGGTTCGATCGCCGCTATCCTGAGCGGCAAAGGAAACGGGACGATCGTCGCCGGCTGACGCGGGCGCGTCGGTCCGGCCAGACCAAGGGAGAGCATCGCCATGCCGGCGGAGACATTCGACATCAGCGATCTCAAGCGCCGCATGCAGGGCGCCGTCACGTCCCTCAAGCAGGAGCTGGGGGGCTTGCGCACCGGGCGCGCCTCGGCGGCGATGCTGGAGCCGGTGCAGGTCGACGCCTATGGCACCCACATGCCGCTCAACCAGCTTGCCACCGTCAGCGTGCCGGAGCCGCGCCTGATCTCGGTGCAGGTATGGGACCGCTCGATGGTGCATGCGGTCGAGAAGGCCATCGTCAATTCCAACCTCGGCCTCAGCCCGGCGACCGAGGGACAGGTACTGCGGTTGCGTATCCCCGAACTCAACGAGGAACGGCGCAAGGAACTGGTCAAGGTCGCGCACAAATATGCTGAAGCTGGCCGCGTCGCCGTCCGCCATGTCCGCCGCGACGGCCTCGATACCTTGAAGAAGCTGGAAAAGTCCGGCGACCTGTCCGAGGACGAGCAGACCCGCCTGGCCGCCGAGGTGCAGAAGGCGACCGATGCCGTGATCGGCGAGATCGACCAGCTTCTCGCGGCGAAGGAAAAGGAGATCCTCACCGTCTGAGGATTTTGCGCGATGCCCGAAGCCGTCATGCCCGCGCTCGCCGGGCCGGATCAAGCGGAGCCGCCGCGGCACGTCGCCATCATCATGGACGGCAACGGCCGCTGGGCGGCGGCGCGCGGCCTGCCGCGGGCCGAAGGGCACCGCCGCGGCGTCGAGGCGCTGCGCCGCGTCGTGCGTGCCGCCTCCGAGCTTGGCATCGAATATCTCACGATCTTCTCGTTCAGCTCGGAGAACTGGTCGCGCCCCGCCAGCGAAATCCGTGACCTGTTCGGGCTGCTGCGCCGCTTCATCCGCAACGACCTCGCCACGCTGCACCGCGACGGCGTGCGCGTGCGCGTCATCGGCGAGCGCGCGGGGCTCGAGCCGGACATTGCCGCGCTGTTGCAGGAGGCCGAGGATCTAACCCGCGACAACACCCGCCTGACGCTGGTCGTCGCCTTCAACTACGGCTCGCGGCAGGAGATCGCGGCCGCCGCGCGGCAGCTCGCGCGCGAGGTCGCCGAAGGCCGTCGCGACATTGCCAGTATCGACGAGACGGCGCTCGAGGGCTATCTCGACACCTCCGGCATTCCCGATCCCGACCTGATCGTGCGCACCAGCGGCGAACTCCGGCTGTCCAACTTCCTCTTGTGGCAGGCGGCCTATAGCGAACTGGTGTTCGTGCCGATCCACTGGCCGGATTTCGACAAGGCGGCGCTGGAGCAGGCGCTGGCCGAATATGCCCGGCGCGAGCGGCGTTTCGGCGGGCTTGCCGCCGGCACGGGATCGTAGCGGGCGTGCCGTCCGATCCCCCCAGCGCCGCCGGTGTTTCGCAAGGGCCGGCCCGTAATCTGCGGCTGCGGCTTGTGGTGGCGGCGGTGCTGATTCCGCTGGCGCTGATCCTCGCCTGGGGCGGCGGCTGGTGGTGGATGGTGCTGGTGACGCTCGCTGCCATCGGCCTGTTCGTCGAATGGCTGATGATGGTCGGCGCGGCGCGCAATCACGGCGTCGTCGCCGGCACGGTGGCGCTGGCGGTGGCGGGGATTTGCGTGGTCGTCGGCCGCCCCGACAGCGCACTCGGCATCCTTGCCGTCGGTGCCCTGGTCGTTGCGGTCTTGTCGCAGGCGCGACGCGGCTGGGCGGTGCTTGGCTTCGCCTATGCCGGAGCGGCGCTGTTTGCGTCGCTCGTGGTGCGCGCAAGCGACGCGACCGGCTTTCGCGCGCTGATCTTCGTGTTCCTGATCGTCTGGATCACCGACAGCCTCGGCTATTTCGTCGGGCGCGGCCTCGGCGGGCCGAAGTTGTGGCCGCGCGTCAGCCCGAACAAGACCTGGGCCGGCGCGCTCGGCGGATTTTTCGGCAGCCTGGCCGTCGCCGTCGCGCTCGCTGCCTTCGGCGTAGTGGCTTGGCTGCCGGCGCTCGCCCTCGGCGGGGTCCTGTCGATCGCCTCGCAACTCGGCGACCTGTTCGAGTCGGCGATCAAGCGTCGCTTCGGCATCAAGGATTCCAGCCAGCTCATTCCCGGCCACGGCGGCCTCCTGGACCGCCTCGACGGGTTCGTCGCGGCCATCGTTGCAGCGGCGCTGGTCGGGCTGTGGCGCGGCGGATTCGATGGCGTCGGGCAAGGTCTTATGCTTTGGTGAGGCGATGAGCGCGGTCCCTTTACGCACACATAACGGGCGATCCGCCGGACCTCGTGTGGTGTCGGTGCTGGGCGCGACCGGCTCGATCGGCGACAGCACCATGGACCTGCTGCGCCGGGCGCCGGGGCGCTATCGCGTCGAGGCGCTGACCGCCAACGGCAACGTCGCGGCGCTGGCGAAGCTCGCACGCGAGTTCGACGTGCGTTTCGTCGCGGTCGGCGATGCCGCCCGTTATGCCGAATTGAAAGAAGCGCTGGCCGGCACCGGCATCGCCTGCGGCGCCGGCGAGGCGGCGGTGATCGAGGCGGCAGCACGGCCGGCCGACTGGCTGATGGCGGCGATCAGCGGCGCGGCCGGCCTGAAGCCGGCACTGGCCGCCGCCGACCGCGGCACCACCATCGCGCTCGCCAACAAGGAGTGCCTGGTCTGCGCCGGCGATATCTTCATGGAGCGCGCCGCGAAGGCCGGCGCCCGGGTGCTGCCGGCGGATTCCGAGCACAATGCGCTGTTCCAGGCGCTGTCGTCGGGCAACCGCGAGGAACTGGTGCGGGTGATCATCACCGCCTCGGGCGGGCCGTTCCGCACCTGGCCGGCCGAAGACATCGAGCGCGCAACGCTCACTCAGGCGCTCAAGCACCCGAACTGGAGCATGGGGCAGAAGATCACCATCGATTCCGCCTCGATGATGAACAAGGGGCTGGAGGTGATCGAGGCGTCGTACCTGTTCGCGCTGCCGCCTGACCAGATCGACGTGCTGGTGCATCCGCAATCGATCGTTCACGGCCTCGTCGAGTTCGCCGACCGCTCGGTGGTGGCGCAGCTCGGCGCGCCCGACATGCGCACGCCGATTGCCCATTGTCTCGGCTGGCCGGAGCGCATTCCGGGGCCGGCCAAGCCGCTCGACCTTGCCGCCATCGGCCAGCTCACCTTCGAGAAGCCGGACTTCGCGCGCTTCCCGGGCCTGCGCCTTGCCTTCGACGCGCTGCGCACCGGGCAGGGTGCCACCACGGTCTACAACGCTGCCAACGAGGTCGCGGTCGCCGCCTTCATCGGCGAAAAGATCCGCTTCGGGGCCATCGCCCGTCTGGTCGAGGCGACGCTCGAGGGCTGGGTGCGCGGCGGGCGGCTGAGGCCGCTCGGCTCGGCCGACGACGCCATTGCCGTTGACCATGATGCGCGAAAACTGGCCACCACCCTCTTGCCTCAAATTGCCGCAAAGGCACACTAAAGCCGTCGGATGGACGGTGCGACAGCGCCGTAAAGCGGGGTCAGATGGACGTTTTTGTGAATAGCTTCAGCGCCTTGTCGCATGGCGTGGTGGGCTATGTGATCCCCTTTCTGTTCGTGCTCACGATCGTGGTGTTCTTCCACGAACTCGGCCACTTCCTGGTTGCCCGCTGGGCCGGCGTGAAGGTGGTGACGTTCTCGGTCGGCTTCGGCCCGGAGCTGTTCGGTTTCAACGACCGCCATGGCACGCGCTGGAAATTCGCCGCCATCCCGCTCGGCGGCTACGTCAAGTTCTTCGGCGACGACAGCGAGGCCAGCACGCCGGCCAGCGCGGCGCTTGCGAAAATGACCGAGGCCGAGCGGCAGGGCAGCTTCCACCATAAGAAGGTCGGCCCGCGCGCGGCTATCGTCGCCGCCGGCCCGATCGCCAATTTCATCCTCGCCATCGTCATTTTTGCCTGTCTGTTCGCGGTGATCGGCAAGCCGAGCGCCACCGCCCGCGTCGATGCGGTGCAGCCGGGCAGCCCCGCCGCGGCGGCTGGTTTCCAGCCCGGCGACGTCGTCGTTGCCATCGACGGCCAGGCGATTGCCAGCTTCTCCGACATGCAGCGCATCGTCAGCATCGGCGCCGGCGAGCGGCTGACCTTTACGATCAAGCGCGGCGACGCCACCGTCGATCTGCCGGCGACCCCGGAACTGCGCGAGATCAAGGACAATTTCGGCAACACGCACCGGCTTGGCATTCTCGGCGTCAGCCGCTCCAACAATGCCGGCGACGTCAATACCCAGCGGGTGGACCCCGCAACCGCGGTATGGCTCGGCGTCAAGGAGACCTGGTTCGTTGTCGACCGCACCATGGCCTATATCGGCGGCATCTTCGTCGGGCGCGAGGCCGCCGACCAGCTTGGCGGGCCGATCCGCATTGCCCAGATTTCGGGGCAGGTCGCCACCATCGGGGTCGCGGCGCTATTGCATCTCACCGCCGTGCTGTCGATCTCCATCGGCCTTTTGAACCTGTTTCCGGTGCCGCTGCTCGATGGCGGTCACCTTTTGTTCTATGCGATCGAGGCGATCCGCGGCCGCCCGCTCTCCGAGCGCGCCCAGGAGCTTGGCTTCCGTGTCGGCCTTGCCCTGGTGCTGATGCTGATGGTGTTTGCCACCTACAACGACATCCTGCACCTTGCTGCCTCGTGACACCGGGAACTGCCGTGGCCGAAGGGCAACGTGTTGGCAGGAAATTGGAATTATTGGGCGATTGAGCGTTTGCCAGTCGGGAAAAATTGGCTACAAGCGAACCCGGAACAGAGAATCTGCCGGCTCGCGGGGGCGGGGTGGCACTGGAATGAAGAAAAGGGCGCTCCGCGCATGAAGGTCGGATTGCGTGTGTTGCGGGGAAGCATCGTTGCTGCCCTGCTGTCGATTGCGGCCCCGCTTGCGGGCGTGACTGTGGTCTCGGGGGTGGCGACGCCTGCGCTGGCGCAGTCGGCGTCGTCGATCATTGTCGAGGGGAACCGCCGGGTCGAGGCTGAGACCATCCGCTCCTATTTCCGGCCCGGCCCGAACGGGCGGCTGGACAACGCCGCCATCGACGACGGCCTCAAGGCGCTGATTGCCACCAACCTGTTCGAGGACGTCCGTCTCAGCAACCGCGGTGGCCGCCTGGTCGTGTCGGTGGTCGAGAACGCGGTGATCGGCCGCGTCGCCTTCGAGGGCAACAAGAAGCTCAAGGACGAGCAGCTTTCCGTCGAGATCCAGTCCAAGCCGCGCGGCACGCTGTCGCGGCCGATGGTGCAGGCCGACACCCAGCGCATCGTCGAGCTCTATCGCCGCTCCGGCCGTTACGACGTGCGGGTCAACCCGCAGATCATCGAGGGGCCGAACAACCGCGTCGATCTGGTGTTCGAGATCACCGAGGGCAAGAAGACCGGCGTCGCCTCGATCGAGTTCGTCGGCAACCACGCCTTTTCGTCGTACCGCCTCAAGGATCAGATCAAAACCCGCGAATCCAACCTGTTGAGCTTCCTGTCGTCGGGCGACGTCTACGATCCCGACCGCGTCGAGGCCGACCGCGACCTGATCCGCCGCTTCTACCTGAAGAACGGCTATGCCGACGTCCAGGTGGTCGCGGCGCTGACCGAGTACGACCCGCAGGACAGGGGCTTCCACATCACCTTCAAGATCGAGGAAGGCCAGCAGTATCGCGTCTCGTCGGTGTCGGTGGAATCGACCATTCCCTCGCTCGACGCCAATTCGCTGCGCAGCTTCTCCCACGTCAGCGTCGGCTCGGTTTACAATGCCGTCGCGGTCGAGAAATCGATCGAGGACATGTCGATCGAGGCGTCGCGGCGCGGCTATGCCTTCGCCGTCGTGCGCCCGCGCGGCGACCGCAATTTCGAGAACCATACCGTGGCGTTGGTGTTCTCCGTCCAGGAGGGGCCGCGCAACTATATCGAGCGCATCAACATCCGCGGCAACATGCGGACGCGGGAATACGTCATCCGCCGCGAGTTCGATATCTCCGAGGGCGACGCCTACAACCGCGCCCTGGTGGACCGCGCCGAGCGGCGCCTGAAGAACCTCGACTTCTTCAAGACGGTCAAGATCACCACCGAGCCCGGCTCGTCGAGCGATCGGGTGATCCTCAACGTCGATCTCGAGGAAAAGTCCACCGGCGAGTTCTCGGTGTCGGCCGGCTACTCGACCTCCGACGGCATCCTCGGCGAGGTCAGTGTTGCCGAGCGCAACTTCCTCGGCCGCGGTCTCTATGCCAAGGCTGCGGTGCAGTACGGCCAGTATGCGCGCGGCTATTCGCTGTCGTTTGTCGAACCGTATCTGCTCGACTACCGCGTTGCGTTCGGTCTCGACCTGTTCCAGCGCGAGCAGTTGCACAACAGCTACTATTCCTACGACACCAAGACGACCGGCTTCAGCACCCGGCTCGGCTTCTCGCTGCGCGAGGATCTGACGCTGCAGTTGCGCTACTCGTTCTACCGTCAGGAAGTCAGCCTCGACCGAAAGCTGTTCGATCCGTTCACGACGGCGGTGTCGCTGCCGGTTCTGCTCGAGATGCAGCAGGGCGCCAAGAACACCTCGCTGGTCGGCTACACGCTGACCTACAACACCCTGGACAACAACATTAATCCGACTTCCGGCCTGTTGGCCGAACTGAAGCAGGATTTTGCCGGCGTCGGCGGCGACGTCACCTACCTCAAGACCACGGGCGATGTGAAATACTACCAGCCGCTGGTGTCCGACATCGTCGGCCTGTTGCGGGTGCAGGGCGGCATCCTCAACAAGGTCGGCAACGACAACCTGCGCATGCTCGATCACTTCCAGATGGGGCCGAACCTGGTGCGCGGCTTCGCGCCCGCCGGCATCGGCCCGCGCGATATCTCGCGCTGGGGTGCGTATGGCTACGGCGACGCGCTGGGCGGCACCATGTACTGGGGCGCTTCCGCCGAGTTGCAGATGCCGTTCTGGTTCCTGCCCAAGGAAGTCGGCCTCAAGGGCGCGATCTTCGCCGATGTCGGCCAGCTGTCCGACTACAAGGGGCCGTCGTTCCCCGGCGGAGCCGGCGTTCCGGCCAGCCTCCAGGGCCGCTGTGTTAGCAGCAAGAACGTCCCGACCACGGCCTGTCTCGACGCCTTCGACAACAACGCGATCCGCTCCTCGGTCGGTGTCGGCCTGATCTGGCAGTCGCCGTTCGGACCGCTGCGCTTCGACTATGCCGTGCCCCTCTCCAAGGGACCGTACGACCACGTTCAGGAGTTCCGGTTCGGCGGCGGCACCACCTTCTGATCGCACGGCGCGGCCTGCCGATACCCACGACGACCGTGCCCGGGGCTTGCTCCGGGCACGGTCCTTTCAGGCACGGTGCGCGCGGCTTGCCTGCTTGATTTTTCCGCGGTTTCGTGGTGCGAACCTGTGACGACCGGGGCCGGCGCCGGCCGCTCCGAGCCGTCCGGCGCTTGCGCCATGCAGCAAAGGCATTGATGTGACGACGCCAGCCAAAGCCGTCGCCGGGGCAATTCCGCCGGCCTTCTTCAAGGCGCCTCACCCGATGACGCTGGCCGAGGTCGCCGAGCTGTCCGGGGCGGAGCTGGCCGATGCCGGCAGCGCCGACCGGCCGATCAGGGGCCTCGCCTCGCTCGACCACGCCGGTCCCCACCATCTCGCCTTCTTCGACAACCTCAAATATGCCGACCAGCTCAAGCATACCCGCGCGGGCGCCTGCCTGGTCGGCGCGCGTTACGCCAGCGCCGTGCCGGACCATGTCGCGGTGCTGCGCGCCGCCGACCCGTTCCGCGCCTTTGTCGCGATCGGCCGCCACCTGCATCAGGATGCGCTGCGCCCGCCGTCGTTTCTCGGCACCGAGGGCATCGCGCCAACGGCGGTGATCCACGAGACGGCTCGGCTCGAGGACGGCGTCGTCGTCGAGGCGTTCGCGACGATCGGGCCGGATGTCGAGATCGGCGCCGGCACCATGATCGGGGCGCATGCGATGATCGGCGCCGGCGTCAAGATCGGCCGCAACTCCTCGATCGGCGCCGGCACCTCGCTGATCTACTGCTATATCGGCGACAACGTGGTGATCCACCCCGGCTGCCATATCGGGCAGGACGGTTTCGGCTACAGCGCCGGCGCGAGCGGCCACACCAAGATCCCGCAGACCGGGCGGGTGCTGATCCAGCACAACGTCGAGATCGGCGCCGGCACCACCATCGACCGTGGCAGCCTGCGCGACACTGTGATCGGCGAGGGCACCAAGATCGACAACCTCGTGCAGATCGGCCACAACGTCTCCATCGGCCGCCATTGCCTGGTGCTGGCCCAGTGCGGGCTCGCCGGCAGCCTGACGCTGGAGGATTATGTGGCGCTCGGCGCCAAGTCCGGCCTCAACAACCACCTCACGGTGGGCGAGGGCGCGCAGGTCGCCGCGATGAGCGGCGTCAAGGACGATATCCCGCCGGGCGAGCGCTGGGGCGGCATCTTTGCGCGGCCGGCCAAGCAATGGCTGCGCGAGATCAAGGTGCTTGAAAACCTCGCCCACGGCGGCAGCGTGTATGCGCAGCCGCGCACGCGGGGCGCGGATAAAGAGGGGCAGGAGTGATGCAATCGCCGATCACCGTCGAGGTCGTCGATACGGCCGAGATTCTCAAAACGCTGCCGCATCGTTATCCGTTTCTTCTGATCGACCGGGTGATCGAAATCCGTGAGGACTACAGCGGCATCGGCATCAAGAACGTCACCGTCAGCGAGCCGGCCTTTCTCGGCCATTTCCCCGAGCGGCCGGTCTATCCGGGCGTGCTGATGATCGAAGGCATGGCGCAGACCGCCGGCGTCATCGGCATCAAGTCGGTCGAGGGCACCGAGAAGCCGCGCGCGGTGTATTTCCTCACCATCGACAAGTGCAAGTTCCGCAAGCCCGTGCTGCCCGGCGACACGGTCGAATATCACATGCGCAGCATCGGCCGGAAAAAGACCATGTGGTGGTTTCACGGCGAGGCGCGGGTGCGCGGCACGGTGGTTGCCGAGGCCGACGTCGGGGCCATGCTGACCGACTGAACGGCAAGCCACGGCCACGCGAGTTTGGAACGGACCCCATGACCGCTATCGATCCCACCGCGCGCATCGAAGACGGTGCGGTGATCGGCGAAGGCTCGACCATCGGGCCTTACTGCATCGTCGGGCGCGACGTCGTGATCGGCGAAGGCGCGACGCTGACGGCGCATGTGCATATCGCCGGCCGCACCACCATCGGCGCGCGCTGCGCGATTTCGCCGTTCGTCTCGCTCGGCACGCCGCCGCAGTCGCTGGCCTTTCGCGGTGAGCCGACACGGCTCGAGATCGGCGACGATTGCACGCTGCGCGAGGGCGTCACCGTCAACATCGGCACTCAGGGCGGCGGCGGCGTGACGCGCATCGGCCACCGCGTCTACATGATGAACAACTCTCACGTCGGCCATGACTGCCAGGTCGGCAACGACGTCATCTTCGCCACCTCCGCGACGCTCGGCGGCCATTGCGAGATCGGCGATCATGTGTTCATCGGCGGCCTGTCGGCGCTGCACCAGTTCGCCCGCGTCGGCGCCCAGGCCATGATCGGCGGCACCTGCGGCGTGCGCGGCGACGTCATCCCTTACGGCTTCGTCACCACGCCTTATTCGACGCTGGAAGGGCTCAATGTCGTCGGCATGAAGCGGCGCAATTTCAGTCGCGCCCGCATCAGGCTGCTGCACGGTTTCTACAAGGCGCTGTTTCACGGCCCGGGCCTGTTTGCCGAGCGGCTCGCCGAGGCCCGCGCCCGCGTCGGCGAAGACCCGGCCATCGCCGAGATCGTGACTTTCATCGACGGCGGCGGCCACCGTTCGCTGTGCCTGCCGTGGGACAAGGCGGCGCCGTCATGACCGCGCCGGCGGCGGACGGCACGCCGGTCGGCCTGATCGCGGGCGGCGGCAGCCTGCCGTTTACCGTCGCCGACCGGCTCACCGCGCAGGGCCGCAAGCCGGTGGTGTTCGCGCTGCGCGGCTTCTGCGATCCGCAGCAGGTGTCGCGCTTTCCTCACCACTGGGTGTCGATCGGCCAGTTCGGCGCGGCCAAGCGGCTGTTGCGAGCCGAGGGCTGCCGCGACCTCGTGTTCATCGGCAGCCTGGTGCGGCCGGCGCTCTCCGAACTGCGGCTCGACCTTGGCACGCTGCGCGTCATGCCGAGCGTGATCCGCGCCTATCGCGGCGGCGACGATCATCTCCTGAGCCGCGTCGGCCGCATCTTCGAGGCCCACGGTTTCCGCGTGCTCGGCATTCGCGATGTCGCGCCCGAATTGCTGATGCCCGAGGGCGCGATGACCCGCCATCGCCCCGATGCGCGCGCCGAAGCCGACATCGCGCGCGGGCGCGCGGTGCTGGCGGCGTTGTCGCCGTTCGACGTCGGGCAGGCGGTGGTGGCGATCGACGGCCACGTCGTCGCGGTCGAGGGTATCGAAGGCACCGACGCGATGCTGGCGCGGGTGGCGCAGTTGCGCCGCGACCGGGTGGTGCGCGCCGACGTCGGCCGCGGCGTGCTGGTCAAGGCCGCCAAGCGCGGCCAGGATCTGCGCTTCGACCTGCCGACCGTCGGGCCGCGCACGGTGCGCGAGGCCGAGGCCGCGGGGCTGGCCGGCCTCGCCATCGTTGCCGGCAACGCGCTGGTGGCGGAAGCGCAGGAGATGGTCGAGGCCGCCGACAAGGCCGGCCTGTTCGTCGTCGGGTTGCCGGCATGACGGCCGCGACGCCGGGGCCCGGCAAGACGGTGTTTCTCGTTGCGACGGAAGAGTCCGGCGACAGGCTCGGCGCCGCGCTGATGGCCGAGTTGCAGCGCCGTTTCGACGGCACCCTGCGCTTTGCCGGCGTCGGCGGACGTGCCATGGCGGCACAGGGCCTTGCCTCGCAGTTTCCTATCGAAGAACTGTCGATCGTCGGCCTCGCGGCCGTGGCACGACGATTGCGGCCGATCCTGCGCCGTATCCGCGAGACTGCCGACGCGGCTGTTGCGGCGGAGCCGGCCGTGGTGGTGCTGATCGACAGCCCCGACTTCAACCTGCGCGTCGGCCGGCGCATCCGGGCGCGCGCGCAGGTCATTCCGATCATCGACTATGTGTCGCCGACGGTGTGGGCGTGGCGGAGCGGCCGCGCCAGGGCGATGCGCGGGTTTGTCGATCATGTGCTGGCGCTGCTGCCGTTCGAGCCGGCGGCGCATGACAGGCTCGGCGGGCCGCCCTGTACCTATGTCGGCCATCCTCTCTTGGAGCAGGTCGGCCTGCTGCGGCCCGACGCGGCCGAGGCGGCGCGGCGCGCAGCCGTGCCGCCGGTGCTGTTGGCCCTGCCGGGCAGCCGCCGCAGCGAAATCCGCCACCACATGACGGTGTTCGGCGAAGCGCTCGGGCGGCTCGCCGCGCAGGGCACGGCGTTCGACCTGATCATGCCGACCATGCCGCATCTGGTGGACGCCGTGACGGAAGCGGCAGCGGCGTGGCCGGTCGCGCCGCGCATCGTTGTCGGCGAGGACGAGAAACGGGCGGCGTTTCGCATCGCCCACGCCGCGCTCGCCAAGTCCGGCACGGTGACGCTGGAGCTGGCGCTGGCCGGCGTGCCGATGGTCGCGGCTTACAAGGCGGGGACGGTCGAGGCGTGGCTGATCCGCAAGGTGATCCGCTCCGATACCGTCATTCTTGCCAACCTTGTGCTCGGCGACAACGTGGTGCCGGAGTTCATCCAGGACGATTGCACGGCCGACAATCTCGCGGCCGCGCTGGCCGAGGTGATGGCCGACACGCCGCAGCGCCGCCGTCAGGTCGAGGCGTTCGCGCGTATCGATGCGGTCATGACCATCGGCGACCGCTCGCCGAGCGAAGCCGCCGCCGATATTGTCGTTGCGCATATGCGATAGCAGGCGCGGAAACCTCCACCCCGTCATGGCCGGGCTCGTCCCGGCCATCCACGTCTTTCTCGCTGAAAGGCCGTTAAGACGTGGATGCCCGGCATAAAGCCGGGCATGACGAAGTTGGATTTATATACGTGGTCAGTCGCGAAAAATTACTTCCGGCTTGCGAGCGGCACGTATTCGCGCTGCGTCGCGCCGGTGTAGAGCTGGCGCGGACGGCCGATCTTCTGCTGCGGGTCCTCCAGCATCTCGCGCCACTGGCTGATCCAGCCGACGGTGCGGGCCACCGCGAACAGCACGGTGAACATCGAGGTCGGGAAGCCCATCGCCTTAAGCGTGATGCCCGAATAGAAGTCCACGTTCGGATAGAGCTTGCGCTCGATGAAGTATTCGTCGTTGAGCGCGATCTTCTCCAGCTCGATCGCCACCTTGAGCAGCGGATCGTCGCCGTGGCCAAGCTCGTTGAGCACGGCGTGGCAGGTTTTCTGCAGAATCTTCGCGCGCGGGTCGTAGTTCTTGTAGACGCGATGGCCAAAGCCCATCAGCCGCACCGAGGAATTTTTGTCCTTCACCTTGGCGATGAACTCGGGGATTTTGTCCACGGTGCCGATCTCGGCCAGCATCTTCAGCGCGGCCTCGTTGGCGCCGCCGTGTGCCGGACCCCACAGGCAGGCGATGCCGGCGGCGATGCAGGCGAACGGATTGGCGCCCGAGGAACCGGCGATGCGCACGGTCGAGGTCGAGGCGTTCTGCTCGTGGTCGGCGTGCAGGATGAAAATCTTGTCGAGCGCATCCGCCAGCACCGGGCTGACCTTGTATTCCTCGCACGGCACCGCAAAACACATGCGCAGGAAGTTCGAGGCGTAGTCGAGGTGGTTGAGCGGATAGACGAACGGCTGGCCGACCGAATACTTGTAGGCCATCGCCGCGAGCGTCGGCACCTTGGCGATCATGCGCATGGAGGCGATCATGCGCTGGGTCGGGTCGTTGACGTCGGTGGAGTCGTGATAGAAGGCGGCGAGCGCGCCGACGGAAGCCACCATCACCGCCATCGGGTGCGCGTCGCGACGAAACGCCTGGAAGAAGCGCGTCATCTGCTCGTGCACCATCGTGTGATGGGTGATGCGGTAGTCGAAGTCTTCCTTCTGCGCCTTGGTCGGCAGTTCGCCGTAAAGCAGCAGGTAGCACGTCTCGAGGAAGTCGCCCTGCTCGGCGAGCTGCTCGATCGGGTAGCCGCGATACAGCAGCATGCCCTGGTCGCCGTCGATGTAAGTGATTTTCGACTGGCAGCTTCCCGTCGAGGTGAAGCCGGGATCGTAAGTGAACATGCCCGCCTGGGCATAGAGCTTGCTGATGTCAACGACATCGGGGCCGATGGTGCCGCTGAGAACCGGAAACTCGAAACTGTTGCCGCCCACGGTCAGCGTTGCAGATTGTGTGGTGTTCTTTGCATCCATGGCGTGGTCCCCGGGAAGTCGTTACGGAACCGGACCGGCCCTGTAGTGATATGGGAGGGGCGAGCCCGAGGTTCTAGTCGGCGAGGGAGGGTTAAACCATTGCGTCTGGCGCCGCAAGACAGACAAACGGGCCAAGTCGGGCAGCTTTATACGGCCTTTGCCGGCCACCGGAGCAGACGCCCCGCACATTGGAAGGATTGCAGAATTGCGCCCGACACGCAGGGTCGCGCGCAGGGTCAGCGGCGGCTTCCGGCGTTGTTGCCGAGGCAATGTTCACGCTGTCGCGAGGTCGCCGAGACGCGCAAGGGATTCCTCGCGCCCGAGCACGGCGAGCACGTCGAAGATGCCCGGCGAGGTGGTGCGGCCGGTCAGGGCGACGCGCAAGGGCTGTGCGGCTGCGCCGAGCTTGAGGCCGTTCTGGTCTGCAAAAGTCCGCACCGTTTTCTCGGTGGCTTCCGCCGACCAAGGCTCGACCGTTGCGAGCGCCGTGCGCAGCCGGCCGAGAAGCTGACGCGTTTCGGGGGTGACGAGCGCCGCCGCCTTCGCTTCCAGCGCCAGCGGCCGCTCGGCGAACAGATAGGCGGCACTGTCGATCAGTTCGATCAGCGTCTTGGCGCGCTCCTTCAGTCCCGGCATGGCCGCGAGCAGCCGCGCCCGCCCGTCCGCGTCGAGCTTGCCGGCCATCGCAGCGCCCTGCGGGATGAACGGCAGCGTCTCCTCGATCCGCCGCACCAGCGTCGTGTCGTCGCTGTGGCGGATGTAGTGACCGTTGAGGTTTTCCAGCTTGGCGAAGTCGAAGCGCGCGGCCGAGCGGCCGATGCCCTTGAGGTCGAACAACGCGATCATCTCGTCGGTGGAAAACACCTCCTGATCGCCATGGCTCCAGCCGAGCCGCACGAGGTAATTGCGCAGCGCTTCCGGCAGGTAGCCCATGGCGCGGTAGGCATCGACGCCGAGCGCGCCGTGGCGCTTCGACAGCTTTGAACCGTCCGGGCCGTGGATCAGCGGGATGTGCGACATGCTGGGGAAGGCCCAGCCGAGCGCGTCGTAGATCTGCTTCTGGCGCGCGGCGTTGGTGAGATGATCGTCGCCGCGGATGACGTGCGTCACGCCCATGTCATGATCGTCGACGACGACGGCCAGCATGTAGGTCGGGTTGCCGTCGGAGCGCAGCAGCACGAGGTCGTCGAGGTTCTCGTTCTGCCAGACGACGCGGCCTTGCACCTCGTCCTCGACGATCGTCTCGCCGCTCTGCGGCGCGCGCAGCCGGATCACCGGCTTGACGCCGGCCGGCGCCTCGGAGGGATCGCGGTCGCGCCAGCGCCCGTCGTAGCGCATCGGGCGGCCCTCGGCGCGCGCCTTCTCGCGCATCTCGGCCAATTCCTCGGCGCTGGCGTAGCAGCGATAGGCGCGGCCGTCGGCGAGCATCGCTTCGGCGACCGCGCGGTGGCGCGCGGCGTTGGCGTACTGGTAGACGACGTCGCCGTCCCAATCGAGGCCGAGCCAGGTGAGGCCGTCGAGGATCGCCTCGATCGCGGCCTGCGTCGAACGCTCGCGGTCGGTGTCCTCGATCCGCAGCAGCATCTTGCCGCCGCGGCCGCGCGAATAGAGCCAGTTGAACAGCGCGGTGCGGGCGCCGCCGATGTGCAAAAATCCGGTTGGCGAGGGAGCGAAGCGGGTGACGATCTGAGACATCGGTGAGGAACGGTCCGGACGACGGTGGCGCGAAAACGCGGCTCGTGTAGCATGGCTCTCGGAGAGAGGGTAGCGGGCTGGAGCCGCCTTTAGTGGCGTTGCGCGTAAAATGGCCGCGCAGCAAGGCGCAAACGTGGCCGCCGGACGGAGCGGTGCCGGCGAGCGCCGGTGCTGGTGCGCGTGAGGAGCTCGCCGCGTCCTGCGCCGCATGGATCCGCGCGGCGGCACGCGCCGAAGCCGGGCCCGGCCGCCTGGTGCCATGGGTGCCGGTGGCGTTCGGCGCCGGCATCGCACTGTACTTTGCGGCGAGCCACGAGCCGGTCGGCTGGGTGGCTGCGCTCACCGCGGCCGCGCTCGCCGCGCTTGCCTTCGTCGTGCGCCACCGCCCGGTGTTTGCCGCCGCCGCTCTCGCTGCCGCGATGGCCTCGGGCTTTGCCGCCGCCACCGTGAAGGCGGCGCTGATCGCGCATCCGGTACTGGACCGGCCACTCTATGCGAGCTCGCTCACCGGCTTCGTCGAGACCCGCGAGGTGCGCGAGAAGGCCGACCGCTTCGTGCTGCGCGTCAGCGCCCTTGAGGCGCGCGGCGGCGCGCCGAAGCTGACGCGCGTGCGGCTTTCCGTGCGCAAGGGCACCGCGCCACCGGTCGGCAGCTTCATCGAGGTCAAGGCGCGGCTGACGCCGCCGCTCGCCCCGCTCCGGCCCGGCGGCTACGATTTTGCGCGCGACCTGTATTTCCAGGGTATCGGCGCCTCGGGTTTCGTGCTTGGCGCGGTCACGGTGCGGGCGCCGCCGGAGGCGGGCGGTGTGCGGCTTCGCTATGCGGCGGCGATGCAGGGCATGCGCGATGCCATCGACGGCCGCATCCGCGCGGTGCTCGACGGCGATACCCGCGCCATCGCCACCGCGCTGATCACCGGGCGGCGCGATGCCATCACGCCTTCGGTGAACGATGCGATGTTCATCTCCGGCCTCGGCCACATCCTGTCGATCTCCGGCTACCACATGGCGGTGGTGGCGGGCGTGGTGTTCTTCGTGCTGCGGCTCCTGTTCGCTGTAAGCCCGGCGCTGGTCGCGACCTTTCCGATCAAGAAGGTGGCGGCCGCTGCGGCGCTGGTCGCGGCGGCGTTTTATCTGCTGCTGTCCGGCGCCGAGGTCGCGACTCAGCGCTCGTTTCTGATGACGGCGGTGGTGCTGATCGCGGTGATGGCTGATCGCCGTGCCGTCACCGTGCGCACGCTGGCGCTGGCGGCGCTGGCGGTGCTGCTGCTCGCGCCGGAAGCGCTGGTGCATCCGAGTTTCCAGATGTCGTTTGCCGCGACGCTGGCGCTGGTGGTGCTGGTCGAGTTCGGCATGCCGCGCCTGTTTGCGGCGGCCGACAGTCCGCTTGCGGCGCGGGCGGCGTTGTGGGGTGGTCGCGAAGTGCTGACGCTGGCGGCAGCCTCGCTGGTCGCAGGGCTCGCGACGACCCCCTATGCCGCATTCCACTTCCATCGGCTGGCGCCCTACGGTGTCATTGCCAACCTCGCGGCGATGCCGGTGGTGTCGGGACTGGTGATGCCGGCGGGGCTGGCCGGGCTGGTTGCGGCGCCGTTCGGCCTCGATGGCCCGTTCTGGCTGGTGATGGGCGTCGGCATCGAGTGGATGGTGTTGATCGCGCAATGGGTCGCGGCGCTGCCCGGCGCAGTCGGACGGATCCCGGCGTTCGGCGCGGGCGCGCTGATGGTCATGAGTGGCGGCATCCTCATGCTCGGCCTGTTGCGCACGCGGCTGCGGCTGGCGGGGCTGGCCGTCGTTGCCGCTGGAATTGTCTCAGCCATGGCGACGCCACGGCCGGATGTTGTCGTGGCGGCGGACGGAGCAAGCGTCGCCGTGCGCGGCACCGACGGCGCCTTGCGCGTGATGCGCACCGGCAACGATGCCTTCACGGTGCGCGAATGGCTCGCGGCCGATGCCGATGCGCGGGCGGCGAACGATTTTGCGCTATCGCACGATGTCTCCTGCGACGACCTCGCCTGCGTCGTGGCGCTGCGCGGGGCGAGGCTGGTGGCGCTCACGTCGCGTCCCGAGGCGTTTGCCGACGACTGCGCCCGCGCTGCCGTCATCGTGACGCGGCATCAGGCGCCGCCGGCGTGCGGGGCGCTCGTCATCGATACGGAGCGGTTGTCGCGGGACGGGGCGCTGACGCTGCGGGCGACGGAGGATGGCTTTGTCGTCGATCCGGCGCGGCCGCGCGGATCGCTCCGCCCGTGGCACGCACTACGGCACGCAAGGGCATCATCTGCCGCTGCCGCCCATGCGGCCGGGCGAGATCATGGCGCGCCGGCCACGGACGCCACCCCGCCCGCCGATGCCGAACCGGAGGGCGAGGGTCAGTAGCGCCGGTACAGCCCGATCAGCTTGCCCTGGATCTGCACCCGGTTAGGCGGCAGGATGCGGACCTCGTAAGCGGTGTTGGCCGGCTCAAGCGCGATCGAGGCGCCGCGTCGGCGGAAGCGCTTCAGCGTCGCTTCCTCCTGGTCGATCAGGGCCACCACGATGTCACCGGTGTCGGCGGCGTCGCTGCGCTGGATCAGCGCCATGTCGCCGTCGAGGATGCCGGCCTCGATCATCGAATCGCCGCGCACCTCGAGCGCATAGTGCTCGCCGACGCCCAGCATGTCCGGCGGCAGGCTGATGGTGTGGCTGCGGGTCTGGATCGCCTCGATCGGCGTGCCGGCGGCGATTCGTCCCATCACCGGAACGGCGACGAGATGACTGGCGTCGTCCGCGGCCGGGCCGGGCCGCACCTTGCCGAGGTTGCCCTCGATGATGCTCGGGGTGAAGCCGCGTCGCCCGCCGCCCGCCGCCTGAACCTCCGGCAGCTTGATCACCTCGATGGCGCGGGCGCGGTTGGGCAGGCGGCGGATGAAGCCGCGCTCCTCGAGCGCGGTGATCAGCCGGTGGATGCCCGACTTCGAGCGCAGGTCGAGGGCGTCCTTCATCTCGTCGAACGAGGGGGGGACGCCCGTTTCCTTCAGGCGCTCGTTGATGAAGCGAAGAAGCTCGAACTGCTTGCGTGTCAGCATCCCGGATGATCCCCCAGATCGTGTGCCCGTGCCCTGAGCGGCCGACCGGCAGCCCCAAGTCCAAACGCCCAAGTCAAAACGCCCAAGTCAAAAACAAAAGGCGCCGCTCAAAACAAATCATGAACATACACTATATGTTCGATATGTGTTCCGCAAGCGCTTAATTTACGATGAACGGCGCGCTGATCCCGGAGCAGGAAAGCTTTACGCGGGCAGGCGGAACACCACGCAGGGCGAGCCGGCGGTGGCCGCCGGGGCGTGCGGCGGGCGGACGACCAGCACCTGCGCTGCAGCCAGATTGCCGAGCAGCGACGAATCCTGCTGGTCCACCGGCGTTGCGACCGGCGGGCCGTTGTCGGTCAGCGTCAGGCGCGCGCGCAGGTAGTCCTGGCGGTGGTCGTTGGCGGCGACGTCGGCGCCGAGGATGGCATGCTCGGCGACCTGATGGACGTCGCGGCGGCCGGACAGCGCGCGGATCAGCGGCACCGCGAACAGGAACGAGCAGATGTAGGACGAGGCCGGGTTGCCCGGCACGCCGATCACCCGCATCGCCCCGCCGCGGCCGTGCATCATCGGCTTGCCGGGACGCAGCGCGATGCGCCAGAACGCGATCTCGATCCCTTCGGCCTCCAGCGCCTGCTTGACCACGTCGTGGTCGCCGACCGAGGCGCCGCCGGTGGTGATGAGAACGTCGGCGCCGCCCTCGCGGGCATGGCGGATTTTTGCGCGGGTGTCGTCCAGCGTATCGCGGGCGATGCCGAGATCGATCACCTCGGCGCCCTCGCGGCGCGCCAGCGCGCGCAGCGCGTAGCCGTTGGAGTGCACGATCTGGCCGGGCTTCGGGGTGGTGCCCGGCATCACCAGTTCGTCGCCGGTGGCGAGGAAGGCGACCTTCGGGCGACGGCGCACCGGCAGCCGTGGATGGTTCATCGCGGCGGCGAGCGCGAGGTCGCGCTCGTTGAGGCGGGTGCCCGCGCGCAGCAGCACGTCGCCCTCGTGGAAGTCGATGCCGGCGAGGCGGATGTGGCGGCCGGGGCGGGCGGCTTCGTTGAGGGTGACGGTGTCGCCGTCCCGCGTGGTGTCTTCCTGCACCACCACGGCGTCGGCGCCCTTCGGCACCACGCCGCCGGTGAAGATGCGGATCGCCTCGCCCTTGCCGATCTCGCGGTCGAACGGCCGGCCGGCGGCGACCTCGCCGGCCACGCGCAGCGTCACCGGCACGCTGGAGGCGTCCTGCGCCCGCACCGCGTAGCCGTCCATCGCCGACATCGCCTCGGGCGGCTGCGTGCGCAGCGCCGCGACGTCGCGCGCCAGCACCCGGTGATAGGCGTCATCCAGCGCGACCATCTCCTCGGGCAGCGCGTCGGCGCCGTCGAGCACCCGGGCAAGCGCCTCGGCGACCGGAGTGAGCGCGCGCTTGCTGGCCATGATGACGGTCCTTTCACTCATCGCGGAGTTGCCCGGTAGTGGCCGGATTTGCCGCCTTTCTTCTCGACGAGGCGGATGCCCTCGATGCGGGCGGCGCGCTCGACCGCCTTGATCATATCGTAGATCGTCAGGCACGCCACTGAGACCGCGGTGAGCGCTTCCATCTCGACGCCGGTCGGGCCTGTCACCTTGACGCCAGCGCGCACGCGGCAGCCGGGGAGCGCGGCGTCCGGAGCGATGTCGAGCGTCACTTTCGACAGCGCCAGCGGATGGCACAGCGGGATCAGCTCGGCGGTGCGCTTGGCGGCCATGATGCCGGCGATGCGCGCGGTTGCCAGCACGTCGCCCTTGGCGGCGGTGCCGGAGACGATGAGATCGAGCGTGGCGCGGCTCATCACGATGGCGCCTTCGGCGATCGCCTCGCGCATCGTCGGCGCCTTGGCCGAGACATCGACCATGCGCGCGGCGCCTTTTGCGTCGAGATGGGTGAGGGCGGTCTGTTTCGCCCGGCGCGCCATGACCTAGCGTCCTGCCGGGGCGGTGCCATCGCGCTGCAACAGCGCGCGCGTCGCCGCGGTGACGTCCGGCTGGCGCATCAGGCTCTCGCCGACGAGATAGGCAAGAATGCCGACCGAGGCGAGCCGCGCGATATCGGCCGGCGTGAAGATGCCGCTTTCGCCGACCGCGATGCGGTCGGACGGGATCAATGGCGCGAGCCGCTCGCTGGTCGCGAGCGTCGTCTCAAAACTGCGCAGGTTGCGGTTGTTGACGCCGATCAACGGCGAGCGCAGCCGCAGCGCGCGCTCCAGTTCGGCCTCGTCGTGGACTTCCAGCAGCACGTCCATGCCGAGCGCCAGCGCGGTGTCCTCCAGCCCCTTGGCGTCGGTATCGTCGAGCGCCGCGAGGATGATCAGGATGCAGTCGGCGCCGAGTGCGCGCGCCTCGAACACCTGATAGGCGTCGTACATGAAATCCTTGCGCAGCACCGGCAGGGCAGTCGCCGCGCGCGCCGCGACAAGGAAATCGGGGTGGCCCTGAAATGAGGGCGCATCGGTGAGGACGGACAGGCACGCCGCGCCGCCCGCCTCGTAGGCGCACGCCAGTGCCGGCGGGTCGAAGTCGGCGCGGATCAGCCCGCGCGACGGCGAGGCTTTCTTGATCTCGGCAATCAGCGCAGCTTCGCCGCCGGCGATGCGGTGGCGCAGCGCTTCGGCAAAGCCGCGCGGCGGCGGTGCGGCTTCGGCCGCGGCACGCATGTCGGCGAGCGAGCGCGCGGCCTTGGCGGCTGCGATTTCCTCGCGCTTGTAGGCTTCGATGCGGGCAAGGATGTCCGACATGGGCCGACCGTCAGGCGTTGCTGGCGGCAAGGAGGCGGTCGAGCCGCGCCCGCGCCGCACCGGAATCGAGCGATTGCGTGGCCAGTGCCACGCCGTCTGCGAGGGTTTTGGCGCGGCCGGCAACGACCAGCGCCGCGGCCGCATTGAGCAGCGCCACGTTGCGGTAGGCGCCCGGCTTGCCGTCGAGCACGGCGGCGAGCGCTGCCGCATTGGCGGCAGCATCGCCGCCCTTGAGATCGGCGCTGGTGGCAAGCGGCAGGCCGGCGTCGGCGGGCGAGATCTCGAACTCGCGGATGGCGCCGTTTTCGAGTGCGGCGACATAGGTCGGGCCGGTCAGGGTGATCTCGTCGAGGCCGTCGGAGCCATGCACCACCCAGGCCGCCTCGGCGCCGAGGTTCTTCAGCACCTCGGCCAGCGGCCTGACCCACTGCCGCGAGAACACGCCGACCATCAGCCGGGTGACGCCGGCCGGGTTGGACAGCGGTCCGAGCAGGTTGAAGATGGTGCGGGTGGCGAGTTCGACCCGCGTCGGGCCGACGTTCTTCATCGCCGGATGATGGGTCGGCGCGAACATGAAGCCGATGCCGGCGTCGGCGATGACGCGGCCGACCGCCTCGGGGGAGATGTCCACCTTGACGCCGAGCGCGGTCAGGACGTCGGCGGCACCGGAGCGTGACGACAGCGCCCTGTTGCCGTGCTTGGCAACCACGACGCCGCTGCCGGCAGCGATGAAGGCGGCGCAGGTCGAGACGTTGACGGAGCCCGAGCCGTCGCCGCCGGTGCCGACGATATCGATCGCGCCGGCCGGCGCCGTGACCGGCAGCATTTTCGCGCGCATCGCGGTCACCGCGCCGGTGATCTCGTCCACGGTCTCGCCGCGCACCCGCAAGCCCATCAGGAGCGCGCCCATCTGCGAGGGCGTCGCCTCGCCGGACATCATGGCGTCGAAGGCGGAGGCGGCTTCCTCGCGCGTCAGCGCGGCACCGGTTGCGACCTTGCCGATCAGGACTTTGAAATCGTTCATGCGAACCTGCGAAAGGGCGGCACTACAACGGCCGCCCGTATCGGTCTTAGACCATTTTGACGGGAAGGGGAAAGCGATGTCACTGGTTCGCGCCGGTCACTTGCGCAAACGCCGCCTGGTTAATGGTGACGCCAAGCTCGTTGCGAAGTTTTGCGACATGAGCGTTGATCTGCTCGTCGTCGATCATCCGCCGCAGCGTCTCCTTGAGCGTCTTGGTCGCCTCGGCATTGGCGTCGAAGGCCGGGGTGACGATGTCGTTGACCTGAAACACCACGCGCTCGCCACCGTCGCCCTCGGCCTCGCCGGCGCTGCCCTTGGCGGTGCGGAACACGGCCCGCACGGCAGCTTCCGACAGTCCGGCGACCTTGTCGGTGCGCTTGAACTTGTCCGCGGTCTCGACGCTCAGCCCGGCCGCGGCGGCCTCGGTGGCCAATGCAGCGCCGCCGTCGATCTTGGCCACCAGCTCCTTGGCCTTGTCGCGGAGCCGGCTCGCCACCTGCGCGGCGTGCCAGCGCGTTTCGACCTCGGCCTTGACCTCGTCGAACGTGCGCTCGCGCGAGGGGGTGACGCCCAGCACCTCGAACCAGATATAGCCGCCCTGATAGGCGATCGGATCGGTCTCGACGCCGACGTCGCTCTCGAACGCCTCGGCGACGATGTCGGTGCCCTGCGGCAGGCCGGCGACCGGCTGGCCGTCGGGACCGCGCCCGGAGCGGTCCATCGCCTCGATGGTGGTGGCGGTGAGGCCGAGCTTCCTGGCAGCCTCGGCGACGTTGGCGCCGCCGCCGCGCTCGTCCTCCATCTTGTTGCGGATGTCCTCGACGGAGGCGCGGGCCTGGTCGAGCGCCAGTCCGCGCTTGATCTCGGCGGCAACGGACTCATAGCTCGGCGTGGTGCCGGCCTCGATTTTCGTGACCTTGGCCAGCGTCACGCCGAAGGTGCCGGCAATCGGCTGGCTGATCTCGTTCTCCGGCAGCTTGAACACGGCATCGGCGACCGCCGGGTCGGCGATCTCCGATTTGGCCATCAGCCCGAGCTCGACGTCGGAGGCGGCCAGGTTGCGCTCCTTGGCGATGTCGGCGAACGACGCCCCGGCGACGAGCCGCTCACGCGCGGCGCGGGCCTCGTCGGCGGTCGGAAACACGATCTGCGAAATCTCGCGCCGCTCCGGCTTGGCGTATTTGTCCTTTTGCTGCTCGAACGCCTTGCGGGCATCGGCGTCCGACACCTGGGTCCACTTGGCGATGCTGTCGGGGGTGACCTCGACGATCGACACCTTGCGGTATTCGGGAGCGCGGAACAGCGGCTTGTTGTCGTTGAAGTAGCTCTCCAGCGTCTCCCGGCTCGGCGTCTCGATGGTGCCGGCCTGCGCCGCGCCGAGCCGGACATAGGCGATCGAGCGCTGCTCGTTCTGGAAGCGGTCGATGGCCTCGGTCAGGGAGGCGGAGGGGGCGGCGCCGGCGGTGACGGTGCCGGTGATCTGGCCGCGCAGCGTGGCGCTGCGCTGTTCGGCGACGTAGCGCTGCTCGGTGTAGCCGGCCTGCCGGATGATCTGCGCGAAGCGGGCGGGGTCGAAGCTGCCGTTGATACCCTGGAACGTCGGATCCTGCGAAATCCGCCGCACCACGTCGGCGTTCGACTGGGCGAGCCCGAGCCGCTTGGCCTCCTCGTTGAGCACGGTCTCGCCGACGACCTGTTGCAGCACCTGGCGGTCGACGCCGAAGGCGCGCGCCTGGTCCGGCGTCAGCGGCCGCCCGATCTGCCGGCCGATCTGCTGCAGGCGATCGGTATAGAGCTGGCGGAACTGCTCAACGGAAATCTCGGTGCCGCCGATGGTGGCGACGGTCGATTGCCCGAAACCGCGGAAAATGTCGCCGATGCCCCATACCGCGAAGCTGATGCTGAGGATGCCCATCACGGTCCACATGACGACCTTGCCGAGCCAGTTCGACGACAGTTTATTGATGTTGCGGAGCATGGATGGTCTGCCTCTGGCGGCTCCCGGCGGGCCGGGGGCGGCGGTCGTCTTGGCGCGGGGCCGGTGGAGGATCGTGTGCGGCTTATAAAATGCCCCATGGGGGGTCGCAACCTGCGAGGTGCCGCATCTTGAGCCGCGCCGCGCAGTCTGATAGCCGCAGCCGGTGGGCCATCGGAACATTACGGCCAAGCGAGGGACGGGGACGGTCATGACGCGCGTGCGCCGCCCGCTGATTGCGGGCAACTGGAAGATGAACGGCCTGAGAGCCCAGATCGCGGAGATCGGCAAGATCGCGCAAGGGGCGGGCGAGCTCTGGCGCCACGCCGATCTGCTGGTGTGCCCGCCGGCGACGCTGTTGTTTGCCGCCTCGGCGGTCCTGCTCGGCTCGAAGGTCAAGGCCGGCGGCCAGGATTGCCACGCATCGGCGGCCGGCGCCCATACCGGCGACCTGTCCGCCGAGATGATGGCCGATGCCGGCGCGGTCGCGGTCATCGTCGGCCACTCGGAGCGGCGTGCCGACCACGGCGAGACCAGCGATGCCGTTCGCGCCAAGGCGGAGGCGGTGTGGCGCGCCGGCCTGACGGCCATCGTCTGCGTCGGCGAAACGGCGGCCGACCGCGATGCCGGGCGCACGCTGGCGGTGATCGGCGACCAGATTGCGGGATCGCTGCCCGATGGCGCCACCGCGGCCAACCTGGTGGTGGCCTACGAGCCAGTCTGGGCGATCGGCACCGGGCGCACGCCGACGACGGAAGATGTTGCGGAAGTTCATGGGTTTATCAGGTCGAAATTGAGAGAATGGTTCAGCGGCGAGGCGGATGGCATCCGCATCCTTTACGGCGGCTCGGTCAAGCCCGCGAATGCGGCCGAACTGCTCGGCGCCGCCGACGTCGATGGCGCGCTGGTCGGCGGCGCGAGCCTGAAAGCCGATGATTTCCTCGCCATCGCCAGTGCCTGCCCGGCCTGAGCCGATGGTTCGCACGTCCCCGGCCATGCTGTCCGGGTGGTCATATTGTCCGGGGTAGTCTTGGCGGCGGCGATCGTGTAGAGACCGCGCGACTTCACTCTTCGCCTCAGGTTCGCCGCGCGCGCCCGTTACGCTGCCGCCCGGATCGTGCGCGATGGAACGGAACCTATGCAAAGCGTCATTATCGTCATTCACCTGATCATCGTGCTGGCGCTCACCGGCGTGATCCTGGTGCAGCGTTCCGAAGGCGGCGGCCTCGGCATCGGCGGCGGAGGCGGCGGTGGCTTCATGTCGAGCCGCGGCACCTCCAATCTGCTGACCCGGACCACCGCTATTCTGGCGGCGATCTTCTTCGTCACCAGCCTGCTGCTGTCGTGGCTCGCCGGCCACCAGCGCGCGCCGAGCTCGATCATCGACGGATCGTCCGCGCCGATTACTCAGCCGGGGACGCCGTCGCCGCCGCTCGGGCAGGGCGGGGGCGTGCTCGATTCGCTCAAGCAGCAGGAGCAGGCGCCGGCGGCGCCCCAGGCGCCGCGCTCGCAATAGCGACGGAGCGCCGGCCGGCGGTTACCGGGCGACTTGCAAAGGCGCCGCCAACGGCATTGAAAAATCTGACGTTTCCGCTTGCCGCGGCTGCATTCGCAGAAACCTGTGGCAGGCGGCATTTGGTTTTTGCGAATCGCGGCTCGCGCGGTAAAGGTAGGCTCCCATGGCGCGGTACATCTTCATCACCGGCGGCGTGGTTTCCTCGCTTGGCAAGGGTCTGGCTTCGGCAGCGCTCGGCGCGCTGCTGCAGTCGCGCGGCTACAAGGTGCGGCTGCGCAAGCTCGACCCCTATCTCAACCTCGACCCGGGCACGATGTCGCCCTACCAGCACGGCGAGGTGTTCGTCACCGACGACGGCGCGGAGACCGACCTCGACCTCGGCCACTACGAGCGCTTCACAGGCCGGCCGGCGAGCAAGGCCGACAACATCACCACCGGCCGCATCTATCAGGATATCCTGACCCGGGAGCGGCGCGGCGACTATCTCGGCGCCACCATCCAGGTCATCCCCCACGTCACCAACGCCATCAAGGAGTTCATCCTCACCGGCAACGAGGAGTTCGACTTCGTGCTGTGCGAGATCGGCGGCACCGTCGGCGACATCGAGGGGCTGCCGTTCTTCGAGGCGATTCGCCAGATCAAGAACGACCTGCCGCGCGGCCAGTGCATCTACATCCACCTGACGCTGTTGCCCTTCATCCCGAGCGCGGGCGAACTGAAGACCAAGCCGACCCAGCACTCGGTCAAGGAATTGCGCTCAATCGGCATCCAGCCCGACATCCTGCTGTGCCGCACCGACCGCGCCATCCCGGCCGAGGAGCGGCGCAAGCTCGGGCTGTTCTGCAACGTGCGCGAAAGCGCGGTGATCGAGGCCCGCGACGTCGACAACATCTACGCGGTGCCCGAGGCTTATCATCTGGCCGGGCTCGACGACGAGGTGCTGGCGGCGTTCGACCTCGCCGCCGAGGCCCCGGACCTGCGCAGCTGGCATGAGATCAACGCGCGGATTCACAACCCGGAAGGGCAGGTGACGATTGCCGTGGTCGGCAAGTACACCGGCATGAAGGACGCCTACAAGTCGCTGATCGAGGCGCTGTCCCACGGCGGCATCGCCAACAAGGTCAAGGTCAACCTCGACTGGATCGAGAGCGAGGTGTTCGAGAACGAGGACCCCGCGCCGTTCCTCGAGCACGTCAACGGCATTTTGGTGCCGGGCGGCTTCGGCCAGCGCGGCGCCGAGGGCAAGATCAGGGCGGCGCGGTTCGCCCGCGAGCGCGACGTGCCCTATTTCGGCATCTGCTTCGGCATGCAGATGGCGGTGATCGAGGCGGCGCGCAGCCTGGTCGGCATCGAGAACGCCAACTCCACCGAGTTCGGCCCGACGCCGGAGCCCGTGGTCGGGCTGATGACCGAGTGGCTGCGCGGCAACGAGCTGGAGCGCCGCACGGCGTCCGGCGATCTCGGCGGCACCATGCGGCTCGGCGCCTACACGGCCAAACTCGCCCGCGGCAGCCGGGTATCGAAGATTTACGGCGGCGCGCTGGAGATCTCCGAGCGCCACCGCCACCGCTACGAGGTCAACACCGCCTATAAGGACCGCCTTGAGCAGCACGGGCTTCGCTTCTCCGGGCTGTCGCCGGACGGCGTGCTGCCGGAGATCGTCGAATACGAGGACCATCCGTGGTTCGTCGGCGTGCAGTTCCACCCCGAGCTGAAGTCGCGGCCGTTCGCCCCGCACCCCCTGTTCGCCTCGTTCATCGAGGCGGCGATGGCGCAGAGCCGGCTGGTGTAATCCGCCGCGTGCGCCCTTCGCGGGCGAGCGACCGCTACGCTATTTCCCTTGTTTTTTTCCTTGCAGATCGCGCAGCCACGTCAGCACCGCCTCGCGCCCGGCTTTCGGGGTGTCGCGGTGATCGGCCGCGACCGTCACATAACGGTTCATCGCATCGGCCGGCGCGCGGCCGAAGATGTAATCCTTGCCGCGCTGGGACTTGTCTTTGGTCCCGGACACCACCAGCAGCGGGACTTTCAGCCGCGCGGCGTTGCCCGGCATCACGCCCGGCGAGTCGGATGCCAGAAAGCTCAGATAGGTTTTGGGTGTGGCGTTGACGGTGATCGCGACGCCGCCGTTGATGTCGGTGAACGTCGTTTTGCGCTCGCCCTGGCCCGACGCGGCAAGCTGCCGGGCGCGCGCGATCTCGCCGGCGATCTCCGGCCGTTTCGAGATGAATTCGGGATAGTGCGCCGGAGCGAGCGCAATCACGCCGGCGACCTCCTTGTCGTTCCGGGCGGCGTAAGCGAGTGCCGCGTTGGCGCCGAGGCTCTGGCCGGCAACGACGATACGGGCCGCGCCGCGCGCCTTGAGCGCGGCGATGGCCTTGTCGATGGCGCCGAGGCAGTCGAGGTAGGGCTTGTCGTAGATGCGCTGCCGCGACCAGCACATCTGCGGCCGGGCGCTCAAAAATCCCATGGCCGCGAGCGGCTTGTCGTAAAGCGCGAGCTGGTTTTCGCTGCCGGACTTGCCGTGCAGGAACACGACGCCCCACCGCTCGGCGCAGACGGCCGACGTGGCGCTTGCTGCCAGCACCAGACCACCGCCCAACAGACTGCGCAGGATAGTTTTCAGCCCCGGCTCCATCGTCGGCTCCCACTTGCCCCATGTGCCTGTGTATCGGCGGCGGCACGGTGCCATGGTACGTCACTTCAGGCGGAAACGCACGCTCGGCGAGTCGGCTTCGTGCCGCAAACCCGCGCTCGGCGGGATAGGAAGCCGCCGCGCTCTGCATGTGGTGCAGGGCCATACGTTGCCTCCGCAGCCCCGCTCGCCTTCCAATCCACGCTTGCGTAGCCTAAAGCGTGCAATCCTGAAGCAGCGGCTGGTGGACCGCCCGCCGTCGAGGCGGCAGGGCGAATCCATCCTCGCCATCCCTTGGAAAGGCCCCGCGTGGAGCCCCGGTTGAACGCCAATTCCCAGGTCGACGTCGGCGCCGTGCGGTTCGGCAACGATCTGCCGCTCGCGGTGATCGCCGGGCCGTGCCAGATGGAGAGCCGGGCGCACGCGCTGGAAACCGCCGCCGCGCTCAAGGAAATCGCCGGCCGGCTCGGCCTCGGCCTCGTCTACAAGACCTCGTTCGACAAGGCCAACCGCACCAGCGCTACGGCCGCGCGCGGCGTCGGCCTCGAGGCGGCGCTGCCGGTGTTCGCCGAGATCCGCGAGGCGCTCGGATTGCCGGTCTTGACCGACGTGCACGAGGCGGGCCAATGCGCGGCCGTCGCGGAAGCGGTCGATATTTTGCAAATCCCCGCCTTCCTGTGCCGGCAGACCGATCTGCTCGTCGCCGCGGCGGCAACCGGCCGGACCGTCAACGTCAAGAAGGGGCAATTCCTCGCGCCGTGGGACATGGCCAATGTCGTCGCCAAGCTGACGGGGGCCGGCAACGCCAATGTGCTGGTCACCGAGCGTGGCGCGTCGTTCGGCTACAACACGCTCGTCTCCGATATGCGAGCGCTGCCGATCCTCAAGCGCACCACCGGCGCGCCGGTGATCTTCGACGCCACCCATTCGGTGCAGCAGCCGGGCGGCAAGGGCACCTCGTCCGGCGGCGAGCGCGAGTTCGTGCCGGTCCTGGCGCGCGCGGCGGTGGCGGTCGGTGTCGCCGGCGTGTTCGTCGAGACCCATCCCGACCCCGACCATGCGCCATCCGACGGCCCCAACATGGTGGCGCTTGGCGATTTCGAAGCCCTGATGCGCACGCTGATGGCATTCGACCGGCTGGCCAAGGCCATTCCCGCTGACGGATCGTCTTGATGCGCGCGCGCGGCGTGATCTGGCCCGCCGGTCGCGGGCAGTCGGTTCGGATGCGGCGGCGGCCCCGATAGATGCTATTCATCCTCAATCTGATCGCGCTGACGACGTTTGCCGCCAACCTGTCTATTCGCGCGATCGATCCGGTGCTGCCGCAGATCGCCGACGATCTTTCCGTGTCTATCGCGCAGGCGGCCGGTCTGTCCGCCGGCCTCGCCTTCACCTTCGCCATCGTCCAGCCGGTGATCGGCGCGGCCGCCGACCTGCTTGGCAAGGCCCGGCTGATGGTGGTGTGTCTGGCGCTGCTCGGCATCGGCAGCATCCTCGGCGCCTTCGCCACCTCGTTTCCGGCGCTGCTGGTGACGCGCATCCTGTGCGGCATCGGCGCCGGCGGCGTGTTCCCGGTGGCGATGGGACTGACCAGCGATCTGGTGCCGCTGGCGCAGCGCCAGGTGGCGCTCGGCCGGGTGCTGGCCGGCGCCATGATCGGCAACATCCTCGGCGCCTCGCTGGCCGGCGCCATCGGCGATATCACGGGCTGGCGCGGCGTGCTGTTGCTGCTCGGCATCCTGACCATTGCCGCCGCGCTGACCGTCGGCTTCGGCCTGCGCGGTCGCGCCGGTGCCAAGAGCGCAGGCCCCGCCAGCCTGTCGGTGCTGGCGCACGGCTACCGCGTGCTGTTCGCCAACCCGCGCACCAAGATTTGCTACATCATCGTCTTCTTCGAGGGCTGCTGCGTGTTCGGGGTGCTGCCGTTCGTCGCCGCCTTCCTGTTCGATCTCGGCGAAACGCGGCTCTCGATTGCCGGCCTTGTCATTGCCGGCTTTGCCGCCGGCGGCCTGATCTACACGGTGAGCGTCGGCCGGCTCCTGCCTTTGCTCGGCATGCGCGGGCTGATGATGGGCGGGGCGGGGCTGGTGGCGCTGCAACTGGTGCTGCTCGGCCTCGGTCTCGAGTGGCCGGCGCAGACCGCGAGCTTCGTGGTGATGGGGCTTGGCTTCTACATGCTGCATGGCTGCATGCAGGTGTTCGCCAGCGAATTGTCGGAGGAGGCGCGGGCGACCTCGCTGTCGCTGCACGCCTGCTTCTTCTTTCTCGGCCAGACGGCGGGGCCGATCGCCTACGGTTTCGGCCTCGACCATGTCGGCAAGCTGACGACGCTGTCCATCAGCGCCGGCATCGTCATGCTGGTCGGCCTGTTCGGGGCGCGGCTGCTGGTGAAACGCGGCTAGAATCTGACCTGACAAAAATTGGATGAGGTGCCGAGGTATATTTTATTTGAGCATGATCTTGTCCGAAAACCGGTTCCCACTTTTCGGGATCATGCTCTGATTAACCGCGGCCGCGGTAAGGTGCGACGCCTTGGTCCGGCAGCCACAGCCCCTTCGGCAGTTTCCCCGTCTGCCAGAACACGTCGATCGGAATGCCGCCGCGCGGATACCAGTAGCCGCCGATGCGCAGGTAAACGGGCCTGATTTCGCGGACAAGCCGCTTGCCGATCGCCACCGTGCAGTCCTCGTGGAACGCGCCGTGGTTGCGGAAGCTCGCAAGATACAGTTTCAGCGCCTTGGATTCGACGAGCCACGCTCCGGGCACATAGTCGATCACCAGATGCGCAAAATCGGGCTGGCCGGTGATCGGGCAGAGCGAGGTGAACTCCGGCGCGGTGAAGCGCACCAGATACGCCTCGCCCTTGTGCGGATTCGGCACGCGGTCGAGCACCGCCGCCTCGGGTGAAGCGGGCAGGGCGGCGGGACGGCCGAGTTGCAGGGGGGAGGCGGGTTTTTTTGCCATGTCGCTTCCATATCCAATCGCGGTGCCGGCGTCACCCATGCGCAGGCTGTGGCCGCACGGTCTTTCCCCTCAACGGGCGTTCCTGTAGAAGCACCGGCAAATCCGGAAGCTCACGAGGAACGACAATGACCGCCATCATCGACATCATCGGCCGTGAAATTCTCGACAGCCGCGGCAATCCCACGGTCGAGGTCGATGTCATCCTCGAGGACGGCTCGATGGGCCGCGCCGCGGTGCCCTCCGGGGCGTCGACCGGCGCCCACGAGGCGGTTGAACTGCGCGACGGCGACAAGGCCCGCTACGGCGGCAAGGGCGTGCAGAAGGCGGTCGAGGCGATCACCGGCGAGATTTTCGACGCCATCGGCGGGCTCGATGCCGAGGCGCAGGTGCAGATCGACGAGACGTTGATCGCGCTCGACGGCACGCCCAACAAGTCGCGGCTCGGCGCCAACGCCATTCTCGGCGTCTCGCTCGCGGTCGCCAAGGCGGCGGCGGATGCGGCGGCGCTGCCGCTCTATCGCTACGTCGGCGGCACCTCGGCGCGCGTGCTGCCGGTGCCGATGATGAACATTGTCAACGGCGGCGTGCACGCCGACAACCCGATCGACTTCCAGGAATTCATGGTGATGCCGGTCGGCGCGGCGAGCTTCGCCGAGGCGCTGCGCTGCGGCTCGGAGATTTTTCACACGCTCAAGGGCGAACTGAAGAAGGCCGGCCACAACACCAATGTCGGCGACGAGGGCGGCTTTGCGCCGAACCTGCCGTCGGCCGACGCCGCGCTCGATTTTGTGGTGAACGCCATCGGCAAGGCCGGCTACAAGGCCGGCCACGACGTCATGCTGGCGCTTGACTGCGCCTCGACCGAGTTCTTCAAGGACGGCAGCTACGTCTATGGCGGCGAGGGCAAGACCCGTTCGCGCATCGAGCAGGCAAAATATCTCGCCGACCTCGTGGCGCGTTACCCGATCGTCTCGATCGAGGACGGCATGGCCGAGGACGACATGGACGGCTGGACGGAGCTGACCGGCCTGATCGGCAGCAAATGCCAGCTCGTCGGCGACGATCTGTTCGTCACCAATGTCGAGCGGCTGGCCGATGGCATCCGGCACGGCCGCGCCAACTCGATCCTGGTCAAGGTCAACCAGATCGGCACGCTGACCGAGACGCTTGCCGCCGTCGAGATGGCGTTCAAGGCCGGCTACACCGCGGTGATGTCGCACCGCTCCGGCGAGACCGAGGATGCCACCATCGCCGACCTCGCGGTCGCCACCAACTGCGGGCAGATCAAGACCGGCTCGCTTGCCCGCGCCGACCGCACCGCCAAGTACAACCAGCTTCTGCGCATCGAGCAGGAGTTGGGGCCGCAGGCGCGCTATGCGGGGCTGGCCGCGATCAAGAACGCCGCCGCGCGCTAACTCCGACGGCGGCGCTTCACCGTTCGTTAACCGAACCGCCGCATCGTTGCGCCATGGTCTCGCGCGCCCGCCTCAAAGCCGTCCTGACCGGCCTTGCCCTCTATCTGCTGGCGGCCGGCGTGATCGGCTATTTCGGCGTCAACGCCTATACCGGCCGCTATGGGCTGAAGGCCCAGCAGGAGCTCGATCAGGAGATCATCGAACTGACCTCCGAGCTCGCACGCCTCAAGGCCGAGCGCGCCGTCGGCGAAAAGCGGGTCGCGCTCTTGCGCGCCGACAAGCTCGATCCCGACATGCTCGAGGAGCGGGCGCGCTTCCAGCTCAATTACGTCCATCCACGCGATCTGGTGCTGCTCGACAAGTAAGTAAGCCGGCAGCTTCGCGTCCCGCGTCTGCAAAATTTCAAAAGCAGCCGGCGGGACGGTCATATATTTCAATCGCTGCACTGCAAGATGAGTTGTTTCGGCGCAGCGCGTTCCTACGACTTTCGGAGTGCATCGAGTTGGAGTAGAGAGGACCGGAAACCCTCTTATCCGGATGTGTGATGCCTCCCGCCCAAAAGACATCGTCCAAGAAACCGTCCGCCGTTTCGCAGCATACCGGCAATGGTTCGCGTAGCGTCGCAGCATTGCAATTCACGAAGGACCAGGAACTCGCGGCCCTGCGCGAGATGCTGCTGATCCGCCGCTTCGAGGAGAAGGCGGGCCAGCTTTACGGCATGGGCGCCATCGGCGGCTTCTGCCACCTCTATATCGGGCAGGAAGCGGTCGTCGTCGGGGTGCAGATGGCGCTCAAGACGGGCGACCAGATCATCACCGGCTACCGCGACCACGGCCACATGCTGGCGACCGGGATGGATCCGAACGGGGTGATGGCCGAGCTGACCGGGCGCCGCAGCGGTTATTCCAAGGGCAAGGGCGGCTCCATGCACATGTTCAGCAAGGAGAAGCACTTTTACGGCGGCCACGGCATCGTCGGCGCCCAGGTGCCGCTCGGCACCGGGCTCGCCTTCGCCAACCGCTATCGCGGCAACGATCATGTGGCGGTCGCCTATTTCGGCGATGGTGCCGCCAACCAGGGCCAGGTTTACGAGAGCTTCAACATGGCCGAGCTGTGGAAGCTGCCGGTCATCTACGTCATCGAGAACAACCGTTACGCGATGGGCACGTCCGTCAGCCGCGCCACCGCGCAGCAGGACTTCTCCAAGCGCGGCGCCTCGTTCAACATTCCGGGCGAGCAGGTGGACGGCATGGACGTGCGTGCGGTGAAGGCCGCGACCGACAAGGCGGTCAAGTGGTGCCGCGAGGGCAACGGCCCCTACATCCTCGAGATGCAGACCTATCGCTATCGCGGCCACTCGATGTCCGACCCCGCCAAGTACCGCACCCGCGAGGAGGTCGAAAAAGTCCGCCACGATCAGGACCCGATCGAGCAGGTGCGTCAGCGGCTTCTGGCCATGAAGGTCGGCGAGGACGAGCTGAAGAAGATCGACGCCGAGGTGCGCGCCATCGTCAACGCGTCGGCGGAGTTCGCGCAGACCGACCCCGAGCCGGATGCGTCCGAGCTTTACACCGACGTTCTTCGCTGAGTGCGCCCAGGAGCCGACATGCCGATCCAAGTTCTGATGCCTGCCCTGTCGCCGACCATGGAGAAGGGCAACCTCGCCAAGTGGCTCAAGAAAGAGGGCGAGGCGATCAAGTCCGGCGACGTCATCGCCGAGATCGAGACCGACAAGGCGACGATGGAGGTCGAGGCCACCGACGAGGGCACGCTCGGCAAGATTTTGGTGCCGGAAGGCACCAGCGACGTGGCCGTCAACACCCCGATCGCCACCATCCTTGCCGACGGCGAGAGCGCCGCGGACCTCGACAAGGCGCCTGCCGCTGCGGCCGCCAAGGCCGATACCAAGACCGAGGCCAAGGCCGATACCAAGACTGACACCAAGGCTGATACCAAGACGGACGACAAGGCCGACGCGCCGGCGGCACCCGCGGCGCCTGCCGTTCATGCCGAGGCCGATCCGGAGGTGCCGGAAGGCACCGAGATGGTGACGATGACGGTGCGCGAGGCGCTGCGCGACGCCATGGCCGAAGAGATGCGCCGCGATGGCGACGTGTTCGTGATGGGCGAGGAGGTTGCCGAGTATCAGGGCGCCTACAAGGTGACGCAGGGGCTGTTGCAGGAATTCGGCGCGCGGCGGGTGATCGACACCCCGATCACCGAGCACGGCTTTGCCGGCGTCGGGATCGGCGCGGCGTTCGCCGGGCTGAAGCCGATCGTCGAGTTCATGACCTTCAACTTCGCCATGCAGGCGATCGACCAGATCCTCAACTCGGCCGCCAAGACGCTGTACATGTCCGGTGGCCAGATGGGCTGCCCCATCGTCTTCCGCGGGCCGAACGGCGCCGCCGCGCGCGTCGCCGCCCAGCACAGCCAGGACTACTCGGCGTGGTATTCGCACATTCCGGGGCTGAAGGTGATCGCTCCTTATACGGCCGCCGACGCCAAGGGGTTGCTCAAGGCGGCGATCCGCGATCCGAACCCGGTCATCTTTCTTGAGAACGAAATCCTCTACGGCCAGTCCGGCCCGGTGCCGAAGCTCGACGACCATGTGCTGCCGATCGGCAAGGCGCGGATCGCCCGGCCCGGCAAGGACGTGACACTGGTGGCGTGGTCGATCGGCATGCGCTACGCGCTCAATGCGGCCGACGAACTGGCCAAGGACGGCATCGAGGCGGAGGTGATCGACCTGCGCACGCTGCGCCCGCTCGACACCGAGACCGTCATTGCCTCCGTGAAGAAAACCGGCCGCGCGGTGGCGGTGGAAGAAGGCTGGCAGCAGTGCGGCGTCGGCGCGGAGATTTCGGCGCGGATCATGGAACAGGCCTTCGATTATCTCGATGCGCCGGTGGCGCGGGTGTCCGGCAAGGACGTGCCAATGCCTTATGCCGCCAATCTCGAAAAGCTGGCACTGCCCAGCGTGGCGGAGGTCGTGGCCGCGGCCAAGGCCGTCTGCTATCGGTGACATCATGGCGCTTGGTCAACTGAACCCGTGTCCCGGACGCAATGCGGCGCATCGGCGCCGCGTTGCCGAGCCGGGACCGTCACATCATTCAACGGTCCCGGTTCTGCGCCGCACCGCATCGTGCTGCGTCGCGCCCGGGACACATGGCGCTTGCCGCGGGGCCTGACTCATGCCGATCAACATTCTGATGCCCGCGCTGTCGCCGACCATGGAGAAGGGCAACCTCTCCAAGTGGCTCAAGAAGGAAGGCGACAAGGTGCAGTCCGGCGACGTCATCGCCGAGATCGAGACCGACAAGGCGACCATGGAGGTCGAGGCGGTCGAGGACGGGACGCTCGCCAGGATCGTGGTGCCTGAGGGCACCGCCGACGTGTCGGTCAACGACGTGATCGCGGTGCTGGCGGGCGAAGGCGAGGACGTCAAGGCGGCGGCCTCGAGCGGCGGTGGCGCAGCGAAGGCCGCCCCCCACCCGGCGCCAGCGGCGCCACACTCCCCACCGCAAGCGGGGGGAGGGAGTGCGCCTTCACCTTCGGCAGTTCAACCCTCCCCCCCGAAGGGTGGGGAGGGTGGCGAAGCGGCCGCTTCGCCGGGTGGGGGGCGTGTGCATGCCACCAACGGCCAAGCGCGCGTGTTCGCTTCGCCGCTCGCGCGGCGGCTCGCGAAGGATGCCGGCATCGATGTCGCCAATATCGCAGGCAGCGGCCCGCACGGCCGCGTGGTGGCCCGCGATGTCGAGGGCGCGAAATCGGGCAAGGGCCTGAAGGCGCCCGCCGCGGCGCCGGGGGCGGCGGCTCCCGCCATCGCGCCGGCGCTGTCGGACCAGCAGGTGCGTTCGCTGTTTCCCGATGGCTCCTACGAGGTGGTGCCGCATGACGGCATGCGCCGCACCATCGCGCAGCGGCTCACCGCCTCGACCCAGACCATCCCGCACTTCTACCTCACCATCGACTGCAATCTCGATCGGCTTCTCAAGGCGCGCGAGGACATCAACGCCGCCGCGCCGAAGGACAAGGACGGCAAGCCCGCCTACAAGCTCTCGGTCAACGATTTCGTCGTGAAGGCATTGGCGCTGGCGTTGCAGCGCGTGCCCGACGCCAATGTGAGCTGGACCGAGGGCGGCATGCTGAAGCACCGGCATTCCGACATCGGCGTCGCGGTGGCGATGCCGGGCGGGCTGATCACGCCGATCGTGCGTGAGGCCGAGAGCAAGCCGCTGTCGGCGATCTCCAACCAGATGAAGGACTTTGCCGCCCGCGCCCGTGCCCGCAAGCTCAAGCCGGAGGAATATCAGGGCGGCACCTCGGCGGTGTCGAACCTCGGAATGTACGGCATCAAGGACTTTACCGCCGTCATCAACCCGCCGCACGCCACCATCCTCGCGGTCGGCGCCGGCGAGGAGCGCGCCATCGTCAAGAATGGCAAGGTCGAGGTCGCCACCATGATGAGCGTGACGCTGTCCTGCGACCATCGCGCGGTGGACGGCGCGCTCGGCGCCGAGCTGATCGGCGCCTTCAAGCGGCTCATCGAAAACCCGGTGCTGATGGTGGTGTGATGGACGATAACGCTGCAGAGAAGCTGGCAAACGCTCAGGCGGGAGAAGCGCTGAGCAGGTGGAACGATGCTCATCTCGCCGCACATGGTTGGACTCGCATCCGTCGACGGAGTGATTATAAGGGCGCGGCGCCTTACCTCTATGTTCCGGGATCTCGTCTATTTTCGATTTACCCTGATGGCCTCTACGGGTGTTTTGGGCAGGACGAAGATAAGGCTATTGAATACGTCGACATTCTTGCCATCGAAGTTTGCGGCTCTACACAGAATTTTTATGACAAGCGTGCGCGGTATGCGGAGCAAAATCCACTTGGGCTTTTTTGCCAGCCGACGTGGCTGAAGTATGCGACCTTTATAGAGGGTAACCCTTACACTGAAGTTCAGAATATCCCGGTTCGCTATCGAGCGATTTTGTTTGCCGTTTCATCCAAACTTTTTGAATCAGCCCGGCAATGCGTTTCTCCGTGGGGCAACGAGTATTTCGTCCCTTTCTCAAATTTAGACAAGTGCGCTGAGTGGATCGCTTCGGTAGCATCACCTACTTCGCGATTTTTTTGGCCGCGGTAGTGATGACACAAATGCCCCACACTTCCTTCGACGTCATCATCATCGGCTCCGGTCCCGGCGGTTACGTCACCGCGATCCGGGCCGCGCAACTCGGCTTCAAGACGGCCATCGTCGAGCGCGCCTATCTCGGCGGCATCTGTCTGAACTGGGGCTGTATTCCGACCAAGGCGCTGCTGCGCTCGGCGGAAATCTACCACTACATGCAGAACGCCAAGGATTATGGCCTGTCGGCCGAAAAGGTTTCTTTCGATCCGAAGGCGGTGGTCGAGCGTTCGCGCGGCGTATCGAAACGCCTCAACACCGGCGTCGGCTTTCTGATGAAGAAGAACAAGGTCACGGTGATCTGGGGCGAGGCGGCCATCGACGCGCCGGGCCGGATCACGGTGAAAAAATCGGCGACCGAGGCGCCCAAGGGATCGTTGGGCGAGGGCAGCTATCAGGCCAGGCATATCATTCTCGCCACCGGCGCGCGGCCACGGGCGCTGCCGGGGCTCGAGGGCGACGGCAAACTCGTCTGGACCTATTTTGAGGCGATGGTCGCGCCGAAGATTCCAAAATCGCTTTTGGTGGTCGGCTCCGGCGCCATCGGCATCGAGTTCGCCTCGTTCTTCCGCACCATGGGCAGCGAGGTCACGGTGGTCGAGGTGCTGCCGCAGGTGCTGCCGGTCGAGGACGCCGAGATCGCCGGGCTGGCGCGCAAGCAGTTCGAGAAGCAGGGCATCAAGATCCTGACCGCGACCAAGGTGACGAAACTCGACAAGAAGGCCGACAGCGTCGTCGCCACCATCGACGACGGAAAAGGCAAGCCGGTGACGGCCGAGTTCGAGCGGGTGATTTCCGCCGTCGGCGTGGTCGGCAACATCGAAAACCTCGGGCTGGAAAAGCTCGGGGTCAAGACCGAGCGCGGCTGCGTTGTCGTCGACGGCTACGGCAAGACCAGCGTGCCGGGCATCTACGCCATCGGCGACGTCGCGGGTCCCCCGATGCTGGCGCACAAGGCCGAGCACGAGGGCGTCATCTGCATCGAGGCGATCAAGGGCCTGAAGCCGCACCCGATGGACAAGAATCTGATCCCCGGCTGCACCTATTGCCAGCCGCAGATTGCCTCGGTCGGGCTGACCGAGGCCAGGGCGAAGGAGCAGGGCAGGGACATCCGCGTCGGCCGCTTCCCGTTCGCCGGCAACGGCAAGGCCATCGCGCTCGGCGAGGATCAGGGCCTGATCAAGGTGATCTTCGACAAAAAGACCGGGCAACTGCTCGGTGCCCACATGGTCGGCGCCGAGGTCACCGAGCTGATCCAGGGCTACGTCGTCGCCATGAACCTGGAGACGACCGAGGAAGAGCTGATGCACACTGTCTTCCCGCACCCGACGCTGTCGGAGATGATGAAGGAAGCGGTACTCGATGCCTACGGCCGCGTGTTGAACGTCTGAATCGGTCACTCCCGAAGGGGGCGGATTGTCCGCCGCCGTGTCCCGGACACCGGCGAAAACCCGCAGCCATGGTGGCGGTGTCGCAACAAATGTTGCGCGCTCGCCACAGTCGTCGAACATTTGCCCGCCGCCGTACTCTCCCCTTGCGCGTGCCGCGATTTGGCCACACGCCTCTCTGAAATCAATCTCGTAGCTCCGGACGCTGCGCGAAGGTGATGCGTGTCCCCTCGAAACGGGCGCGCAGGCCGGTCGCTTGCTGGCCCGGGCACGATGGGCGGGGAGTTGGGTTGACGATGGACACCAAGGCCGACATCAAGTCCAGATTGCCCAGCCGGCATGTGACGGAAGGCCCCGACCGCGCCCCGCACCGCTCCTATCTCTATGCCATGGGCCTGACCACGGCCCAGATTCATCAGCCGTTCGTCGGCGTCGCCTCGTGCTGGAACGAGGCCGCGCCGTGCAACATCTCGCTGATGCGTCAGGCGCAGGCGGTCAAGAAGGGCGTCGCCGCGGCCGGCGGCACCCCGCGCGAGTTCTGCACCATTACGGTGACCGACGGCATTGCCATGGGCCACGAAGGCATGCGCTCGTCGCTGCCCTCGCGCGAGGCCATCGCAGACACCGTCGAACTGACCATTCGCGGCCACTCCTACGACGCCCTCGTCGGCCTTGCCGGCTGCGACAAGTCGCTGCCCGGCATGATGATGGCGATGATCCGCCTCAACGTGCCCTCGATCTTCATCTACGGCGGCTCGATCCTGCCGGGCACCTTCCGCGGCCAGCCGGTCACGGTGCAGGACATGTTCGAGGCGGTCGGCAAGTTTTCAACCGGCGAGATGTCGGCAGACGACCTCGACGAGATCGAGCGTGTCGCCTGTCCCTCGGCCGGCGCCTGCGGCGCGCAGTTCACCGCCAACACCATGGCGACGGTCTCGGAGGCGATCGGGCTGGCGCTGCCCTATTCGGCCGGGGCGCCGGCGCCTTACGAGATCCGCGACGCCTTCTGCATGGCCGCGGGCGAACAGGTGATGGACCTGCTCGCCAAGGGGATCCGGCCGCGCGACATCGTCACCCGCAAGGCGCTGGAGAATGCCGCTGCGGTGGTGGCCGCCTCCGGCGGCTCGACCAACGCCGCCCTGCACCTGCCGGCCATCGCCCATGAGGCGGGAATCGAATTCGACCTGTTCGACGTCGCCGAAATCTTCAAAAAGACACCTTATGTCGCGGATTTGAAGCCTGGCGGCCGTTATGTCGCCAAAGACATGTACGAGGTTGGCGGCATACCGCTCCTGATGAAGACGCTGCTCGACCACGGTTTTCTTCACGGCGATTGCCTCACCGTCACCGGACGGACCATCGCCGAGAACCTGAGAAGCGTGAAATGGAACGCTCATCAGGACGTGGTGCGGCCAGCCGACCATCCCATTACCGTGACCGGAGGGGTCGTTGGCCTCAAGGGCAATCTCGCCCCGGAGGGAGCGATCGTGAAGGTCGCCGGAATGAGCGAACTGACGTTTACCGGCCCGGCGCGCTGCTTCGACCGTGAGGAAGACGCATTCGAGGCGGTGAAGAACCGCACCTACAAGGAAGGCGAGGTCATCGTCATCCGCTACGAGGGGCCGCGTGGCGGCCCCGGCATGCGCGAGATGCTGGCGACCACCGCCGCGCTCTACGGCCAGGGCATGGGCGGCAAGGTGGCGCTGATCACCGACGGGCGCTTCTCCGGCGCCACCCGCGGCTTCTGCATCGGCCATGTCGGCCCGGAGGCGGCGGTCGGCGGTCCGATCGCGCTTCTCCGCGACGGCGACATCATCGAGATCGACGCCAACACCGGCAAGCTCGACGTGCGGCTGTCCGAGGCGGAGCTTGCCGAGCGCAGGACAAGCTGGGCCCCGCGCGAGAACGACGCGCGCTCGGGGGTGCTGTGGAAGTATGCCCAACAGGTAGGTCCGGCCGTGAAGGGGGCCGTCACCCACCCCGGCGGAGCGGATGAGAAGCAGTGCTATGCGGATATCTGAGCGTATCGTTGCGGGCGCGTTGACACTGGCCGCCTCGCTGCTGGCGGGGCCGGTCTTCTTGAGCCCGGCCTTGTCGACGTCGGCCTTGGCATTTGAGGGCACGGCGGTCGGCCACGAGGATGCGGCGATCCCGGTCGTCACCGTGCAGCCCGGCACGGCGGCGGGGATGAAGAAGGCCGTGCCGCAGCAAAACAGCCTGACCGCGCTGCAATACGCCGCCGAGGGCGGCCATCCGGTGGCGCAGTGGAAGCTCGGCCGGATGTATGCGAGCGGCGACGGTGTCGCCAAGGACAACCTGCGCGCCTTCGGCTATTTCAGCCGCATCGCCAATGCGCACGCCGAGGACAGCCCGCACGCGCCGCAGGCCGGCATCGTCGCCAATGCCTTTGTCGCGCTCGGGCGCTACTATCTCGACGGCATTCCCAACACCAAGGTCAAGCCCGATCCGGAGCGCGCGCGGGAGATGTTCGCTTACGCCGCCTCGTATTTTGGCAATGCCGACGCGCAGTATGATCTGGCGCGGCTTTACATCGAAGGCGTCGGGGCGCCGCGCGATCCGCGCTACGGCGCGCGCTGGCTCGGGCTCGCTGCGCAGAAGGGCCAGCACCAGGCGCAGGCCCTGCTCGGCCAGATGCTGTTCAACGGCGATCACCTGCCGCGCCAGGCCGCCAAGGGGCTGATGTGGCTGACGCTCGCCAAGGATGCCGCGACCGCCGACGAAGACTGGATCACCGAGAGCTACAATACGGCGCTCGGCAAGGCGAGCGAGGACGACCGGGCCATGGCGCTGAAGCTTTTGGAGCGCTGGGTGCAGGGCCGGCGGGATTAGGTCGGATCGGAGCCTGTATCCCGGACGCGGTGTGGCACAACGTGCCGCGGCGCTGATCCGGGATCATAATAAATACGATTGCTTGTGGCTCGCTTGGCCTGCGCTTGTGACGGTCCCGGTTCTGCGGCGCAGCGTTCCACGCCGCACCGCGTCCGGGACAAGATTACCTGAGTGCCCTTGCCGGCGCGTTTCACCCCGCCGCAAAATCCAGATCGACCCACACCGGAACGTGGTCGGAGGCTTTCTCCCAGCCCCTGACGTGACGGTCGATGCCGGCGCCGGCAAAGCGGTCGGCGGCCTGCGGCGACAGCAGCAGGTGGTCGATGCGGATGCCCTTGTTCTTCGGCCACGCCCCGCCCTGATAGTCCCAGAAGGTGTAGTGCCCGCCCTCGTCGGTGGCGGCGCGCAGCGCGTCGGTCAGCCCGAGGTTGACGAGCGTCTGGAAACGCTCGCGGGTCTGCGGCAGGTAGAGTGCATCGTTGACCCAGGCAGCGGGATCGGCGGCATCCCTGGCCGCCGGGATCACGTTGAAGTCGCCGGCCAGCACCAACGGCTCCTCGGCCTTGAGCCGCTCGCGCGCGTAAGCCGCCAGCCGTGTCATCCAGTTGAGCTTGTAGGTGTATTTGTCGGTGCCGACGGGGTTTCCGTTGGGCAGGTAGAGGCAGGCGACGCGGACCACGCCGCCGGCATGCGCCACCACGCCTTCGAGAAAGCGGGCATGGGCGTCCTCGCCGTCGCCCGGCAGCGTCGGCCGGGACTCCTCGAACGGATGACGTGACAGCAGCGCGACGCCGTTGAAGGTTTTCTGGCCGTGCGTCACCACGTTGTAGCCGAGCGCCTCGATCGGCTCGCGCGGAAACGCGTCGTCGACGCACTTGATCTCCTGCAGGCAGGCGATATCGGGCGCGGTCGCCTTGAGCCAGCTCACCACATGGTCGAGCCGCTGCCGGATCGAGTTGACGTTCCAGGTGGCAATCCGCATGGGGGCGATGATCCTGTCGCTGTCGGTGCCAGCCGCCCCGCCGTTGCGGGGCCGGTCACCTCCGGTTCAGATTGACGGGTTATCCTGTTGTTTAGAGCGTTTCAGGGCATACTGGAAAGCGGCTTGGCATTGAAAAATGCTGGTTGCACAAGGCGCTCGGGCATGTCCGGTCCCACCCCCGCGACGCCTTTCATGGAACGCGTAGCTGGCAGGGCCGGGGAGGGTGCCGGCAAGGCTCGTGAGAAGGCTTGTGACAATGTTGAATATTGCCACTATTCCAATGGTTTGCGTACTATGTCCGGTGCTTTTGTGATAGTCTGTGTTGGAGCGCGAGCCGCTGACGCCAGCCGATGGAGATGGAGGACGGCTTTTGCGCCCGAGGCGCGGGAGCCTGCGCTCCGGCACTGAATGAGAACAGCGAACCTATTGATCACCGCCGGAGTGATTGGTGCGGCCGTGCTGGCCGCCGTGTTCGTTCGCCCGCCCTGGACCGGCGACGAGGCCACGACCCAGAAGTCGCCGCGTGGCGAGCGCGCCGTTGCGGTGACGACCGCAATGGCCGAGCGCCGCTCGGTGCCGGTCGAGGTTGAGGCGATCGGCACGGTGACGCCGATCGCCAGCGTCGCGCTCAAGTCGCGGCTCGAGACCACGATCACCGCCGTGCATTTCGAGGACGGCGCCAAGGTCAACAAGGGCGACGTGCTGTTCACGCTCGATGCCCGCCAGATCGATGCCCAGATCGCGCAGGCTGAGGGCAACCTCGCCAAGAGCAGGTCGTCGCTCGTCGGCGCCGAGCGCGACGTGCGGCGCTACAGCGAGTTGATCGGCAAGGGCGCCACCACGCAGGTCAACCTCGACAACGCCACCACCCAGGCCGACATCCTCAGAGCGACCATCGAGGCCGACCAGGCCGCGCTCGACAATCTCAAGGTCCAAAAGACGTACACCGTGATCCGCGCGCCAATCTCCGGCCGCATCAGCGCCGCCGCCGTCAAGGTCGGCAATTTCGTGCGCCCGGCCGATACCGCCCCGCTCGCCACCATCAACCAGCTCGCGCCGATCTACGTGGCGTTCTCGGTGCCGCAGCGCGTGCTCAGCGACCTGCGCGCGGCGATGGCGGTCTCGGCATCGGAAGTGGTTGCGACCATGCCCGGCGATTCCAAACCGGAGCGCGGCACCGTGGCGATGATCGAGAACACCGTCGACACCGCGACCGGCATGGTGGCGGTGCGGGCCGTCATGGACAATGCCGAGGAGCGGCTGTGGCCCGGCGCGCTGGTGCCGACGCGGCTGATCGTTCGCCACGAGGAGGCGGTTGTCGTGCCGTCGGAGGCGGTGCAGCGCAGCCAGAGCGGCGACTTCATATTCCTCGTCAGGGACGGCAAGGCGCAGGTGCAGCCGGTCAAGGTGACGCGTACGTTCGAGGGCCGCTCGGTGCTGGCGAGCGGACTGTCCGGCGGCGAGGAGGTCGTCGTGGACGGCCAGCTCCTGCTGTCGGACGGCACCAGGGTGGCCCCGCGCGAGCGCAAGGCGGGAGCGTGAGGCGATGACGCTCTCCGAGCTGTGCATCCGCCGCCCGGTCCTGACAACGCTGTTGACGGCGTCGATCGTCGCCTTCGGCATTTTCGGCTTTCGCCTGTTGCCGGTGTCGGCGCTGCCCAAGGTGGATTTCCCCACCATTTCGGTGACGGCGACGCTGCCGGGTGCCAGCGCCGAGACCATGGCGTCCTCGGTTGCCGGCGTCATCGAGCGGCAGTTGTCGACCATCGCCGGCATTTCCTCGATGTCGTCGCAGTCCTCGCAAGGGCGCGCTCAGATCACAGTGCAGTTCGACCTCAACCGCGACATCGACGCCGCCTCGCTCGACGTGCAGACGGCGCTGACCATCGCGCAGCGCCGGCTGCCGGTCGAGATGACGACGCCACCGAGCTTCCGCAAGGTCAACCCTGCCGAATTTCCGGTGATCTATATTTCGCTGTCGTCCGACACGCTGCCGCTGTCGGCGGTCAACGAATACGGCGAGATCACCGTCGGCCAGACGCTGTCGCAGATTCCAGGCGTCGCGCAGGTGCTGGTCTATGGCAGCCAGAAATTCGCGATCCGCGTTCAGGTCGATCCGCAGGCGGCGGCGGCGCGCGGGCTGACCCTCGATGACGTCCGCAGTGCCGTTGCCGCGGCCAATTCCTCGACGCCTGTCGGCACTCTCAACGGCCCGCGCCAGGACGTCGAATTGCAAGCATCGGGCCAGATGACCAGGGCCGCAGACTACAGCCGCGTGGTGGTCGCCTGGCGCAACGGCGCGCCGGTCAAGCTCGACGAGATCGCGACCGTCCACGAGAGCGTCGAGAACGACAAGATCGCGACCTGGCTCAACGGCAAGCGCTCGATCGTGCTCGCGGTACAGAAGCAGCCCGACGCCAACGTCGTCGCGGTGGTCGATGGCGTGCGCGCCAAGCTGCCGACACTGCGGGCGCAGATCCCGCCCTCGGTTGCCGTCACGGTGATGATGGACCGCTCGCAGTCGGTCCGCCAAGCGGTGTCCGACGTCGAGGAGACGCTGCTGATCGCGGTGGCACTGGTGATCCTGGTGATCTTCCTGTTCCTGCGCTCGGCGTCGGCGACCTTCATTCCGGCGCTGGCGGTGCCGATCTCGCTGATCGGCACCTGCGCCGTCATGTATGTGCTCGACTTCTCGATCAACAACATGACGCTTTTGGCACTGACGCTGTCGGTCGGCTTCGTGGTCGACGACGCCATCGTCATGCTCGAAAACATCATGCGCCACATCGAGCGCGGCATGCGTCCGTTCGAGGCAGCGCTCAAGGGCGCGCGCGAGATCGGCTTCACCATCATATCGATCACGTTCTCGCTGATCGCGGTGTTCATCCCGGTGCTGCTGATGGGCGGCATCGTCGGCCGCGTGTTCCGCGAGTTCGCGGTCACCGTCGCGGTGGCGATCCTGGTGTCCGGCTTCGTATCGCTGACGCTGACGCCCATGCTGTGCGCGCGCGTGCTCAGGGCGCACGATCACGGCCGCAAGCAGAACATCGTGCTGCGGGCCTTCGAGGCGATGTTCGCGAGCTGGCTGCGCGCCTACGAATGGGCGCTCGACAAGGTGCTGGCCTACAAGTCGATCATGCTCGGCGTCACGCTATTGACGCTCGCCGGCACCGTCTACCTCTACGTCATCGTGCCGAAGGGTTTTTTCCCGCAGGAGGATACCGGCTTCCTGGTCGGCGTCACGGAGGCCGCGACCGACACCTCGTTCGCCGCCATGAGCGAGCGGCAGCAGGTGCTGGCGGCGATCCTGAAGGAGGACCCGGCGGTCGAGTACGTCAACAGCACGGTCGGCTCCGGCGGCCCGAACACCACCGCCAATTACGGGCGGCTGTTCATCTCGCTCAAGCCGAAGAAGGAGCGCGATCCGGCGCCGGTGGTGATCGGGCGGCTGCGCCAGAAGGCGTTGCAGGTGCCCGGCCTGCAGGCGTTCTTCCAGAGCGTGCAGAACCTCAACATCGGTGGCCGTGTCTCCAAAAGCCAGTATCAGTATGTGTTGCAGAGCGGCGACACCGAGGCGCTCTATCGTCTGGCGCCAATCATGCGCGAGAAGATCGCGCAGGTGCCGGGGCTGCTGGACGTCACCACCGACCTCTACATCAAGAACCCGCAGCTCACTGTCGAGATCGACCGCGAGAAGGCGGCGGTGTTCGGCATCACCGTCGGGCAGGTGCGCAACGAGTTGTTCAACGCCTACGGCACCCGGCAAGTCGGCACCATCTACATGCCGTCCAACGATTACCAGATCATCGTCGAGGCGCAGCCGCAGTTCCGCATCGATCCCGCCGATCTGTCAAAACTCTATGTCAAGACCTCGACCGGCCGCACCATCCCGCTCGACGCGGTGGCGCGCATGGTGCCGACGATCGGGCCGTTGCAGATCAACCATCAGGGCCAGCAGCCGGCGGTGACGATCTCGTTCAACCTCGCGCCCAATGTGTCGCTCGGCTACGCGGTGGACAACATCACCCGCATCGAGCGTGAATCGAACCTGCCGGTCACCATCGTTACCGGCTTCTCCGGCACGGCGCAGGTGTTCCAGGATTCGTTGCGCGGGCAGGGCATTCTGATCCTCGCCGCGGTGTTCGCCGCCTTCGTCATCCTCGGCATTCTCTACGAGAGCTTCATCCACCCGATCACGATCATCTCCGGCCTGCCGTCGGCCGGCATCGGCGCCATCCTGACCTTGATGCTGTTCGACATGGAGTTGTCGGTGATCGCCATGATCGGCATCGTCATGCTGGTCGGCATCGTCAAGAAGAACGCCATCATGATGGTGGACTTTGCGCTGGAGCGGCGCCGCGTCGGGCTGTCCGCCGAGCACGCTATCCGCGAGGCGGCGCTGTTGCGTTTCCGCCCGATCATGATGACGACGTTCGCGGCGATTTTTGGCGTGCTGCCGATCGCGCTTGGGGCGGGGGCCGGCGCGGAGCTGCGCCAGCCGCTCGGCGTCGCGGTGGTCGGTGGTTTATGCGTGTCGCAGTTGCTGACGCTGTTCATCACGCCGGTGATCTACATCTACCTCGACCGCTTCGACCAGCGCCTGAAGCGGCGGCTGGAGCCGCAGCACGAGGACAGCGAGGCGGAGTTGCCGCGGGTCACGGCCGCGGAGTAGGGACAGCCCTCGTTGCCGTTATGCCCGAGTCCCGGACGCGGTGCAGCGTGCAACGCTGCATCGCAGAGCCGGGATCGCCGGAGTTGACGGTTTCGCGACGATCCCGGATCAGCGCCGCAGCACGGTGTGCCGCGCCGCGTCCGGGATACGCGTCGAATTCAGGCGTTTCAGATCGAAAAGCTGGTGCCGCAGCCGCAGGAGGCGGTGGCGTTCGGGTTGACCACCCGGAACGAGGCGCCGATCAGGTCGTCCACGAAATCGACCTCGGAGCCGGCCAGGAACGGCGCGGACGCCGGATCGACCAGCACCACGGCGCCGTCGCGGGCGATCACGAGATCGTCATCGGCCTGCGTGCGTTCGACGTCGAACTTGTACTGGAAACCCGAGCAGCCGCCGCCCTCGACGCTGATGCGCATTTTGGCCCCGTCGCCCTCGGATTTGAGGATTTCCCCGATCCGGCGCGCGGCTCGTTCGGAAATGGTGACAGTGGCCGTCATCGTCGCCTGCTCCAACCTGGCATATGAAAGCAGGTCCATAGTTAAGTGCGTCGCGGCGCAGAATCAACGATAACTGCCGCCTGTTCCCGAGGAGGCTGCCAATGCCGGCCGGAACGGACGCATCCCGTGCCGTCTATGCCTGCGACCCGGCCGCGAGCCGTGGCCGGCTCCATCCCGAGCCGCCGAGCCGCACGCGCAGCGCGTTCCGCCGCGACTGCGACCGCGTGATCCATTCGACCGCCTTCCGCCGTCTCCAATACAAGACCCAGGTGTTCGTGGTGCACGAGGGCGACCACTTCCGCACCCGGCTGACCCATACGCTGGAGGTGGCGCAGATCGCCCGCGCGGTTGCCCGTCAGCTCAGGCTTGACGAAGACCTCACCGAAACGCTGGCGCTGGCCCACGACCTCGGCCATCCGCCCTACGGCCATGCCGGCGAGCATGCGTTAGACGAATGCTTGCGCGAGGTCGGCGGCTTCGACCACAACGCCCAGACGCTGCGCATCCTGACCGAACTGGAGCATCGCTATCCGGCGTTCGATGGCCTCAACCTGACCTGGGAGACGCTGGAAGGCGTGGTCAAGCACAACGGCCCGCTGACCGATCGCGCGGGCCGCCCGGTCGGCCGCTATCAGGCGCGCGGGCTGCCGGTCGGCATCGCCGGCTATGCCGCCGGCCACGATCTCGAATTGTGGTCGCATGCCTCGCTGGAGGCGCAGGTCGCGGCCCTTGCCGACGACATCGCCTACGACGCCCACGACATCGACGATGGCTTGCGCGCCGGGCTGTTCGCGGTCGACGATCTCGCCGCCATCGCGCCGATTGCCGGGATCGTCGGGCGCATCGACCGCGCCTGGCCCGGCCTCGACGCCTCGCGGCGCGGCGCCGAGCTGGTGCGCGAACTGATCTCGCTGTTGATCGATGCCATGGTGACGGAGACCGGGCGGCGGCTTGCCGAGGCCGCGCCGGCCTCGGCCGACGACGTGCGCCGGGCCGGCCGGGCGCTGGTCGGCTTTCCGCAGGAGGTGGCGGCGCTGGAGGCGACGATCAAGGCGTTTTTGTTCGAGCGGATGTATCGCCACCCGCGCGTGATGCGCGTCATGCGGGACGCGGAGGGTGTTTTGCGCGACCTGTTCGCGCGCTACCGCGCCCGGCCGCAGGACCTGCCGCCGGAGTGGCGGCCGGGCGACGCCGACGATGCCGAAGCCGCGCGCCGGATCGGCAATTTCATCGCCGGCATGACCGACCGCTTCGCGCTGATGGAGCATGCCCGGCTTTTTGACTCGACCCCGGATTTGCGTTAGGCGGCGGCGTGCCGGCGGTCCCGTAGAGGCCGGCGTTCCAGCTAAAACACCGATTCTTACGATGGCCCCGTCCGCTTCGCCCCATCTCTTTGCCGACGTGCTCGCGCGCGTCCACGCCGCCTGCCGCGCGCTGATCGCCGACGGCGTGCTGCCCGATGGCATCGACCTCACGCGCATCGTCGTCGAGCCGCCGCGCGAGGCCTCGCACGGCGACATGGCGACCAACGCCGCGATGGTGCTGGCGAAGGAGGCGAGGGCGAAGCCGCGCGATCTGGCGGAGCGGATCGCCGCAAAACTCGCTGGCGACGACCTCGTCGCCGGCGCTGAGGTGGCCGGCCCCGGCTTCATCAACCTGACGCTCGATCCGGTGGCGTGGCGGGAGGCGCTGCGCGCCGTGCTGCGGGCCGGCGCCGGTTACGGCCGCAGCCGGATCGGCGGCGGCGAGAAGATCAACGTCGAATACGTCTCGGCCAATCCGACCGGGCCGATGCATGTCGGCCATTGCCGCGGCGCGGTGTTCGGCGACGCGCTGGCGAGCCTGTTGGCTTTCGCGGGTTTCGACGTGACGCGCGAATACTACATCAACGATGCCGGCGCGCAGGTCGACGTGCTGGCGCGCTCGGCGTTCCTGCGCTATCGCGAGGCGCTCGGCGAAACCATCGGCGAGATTCCGGAAGGGCTCTATCCCGGCGACTATCTCAAGCCGGTCGGCGAAGCGCTTGCGGCCGAATACGGCCCGGCGCTGCGCGATCGGCCGGAGGCCGAATGGCTGGGCATCGTGCGCGCCAAAGCCATCGCCATGATGATGGACGAGATCCGCATGGATCTCGCGGCGCTCAACGTGCGCCACGACGTGTTCTTTTCGGAGCGCTCGCTGATCGAGGGCGGCGTCGATCGGGTCGGCGCCACCATCGCCGAACTGCGCGCCAAGGGCGACGTCTACGAGGGCCGCCTGCCGCCGCCCAAGGGCGCGCCGGTGGACGACTACGAGGACCGCGAGCAGACCCTGTTCCGCGCCACCGCCTTTGGCGACGACGTCGACCGGCCGCTGAAGAAGTCGGACGGCTCCTACACCTACTTTGCCTCCGACATCGCCTATCACAAGACCAAGTTCGACCGCGGCTTCCGCAACCTCGTCGATGTCTGGGGCGCCGATCACGGCGGCTACATCAAGCGGGTGCAGGCGGCGATCAAGGCGGTGACCGGCGGGCAGGCCAGCCTCGACGTCAAGATCGTGCAGCTCGTCAGGCTGCTGCGCGCCGGCGAGCCGGTGAAGATGTCCAAGCGCGCCGGCGAGTTCATCACCCTGCGCGAGGTGGTGGACGAGGTTGGCTGCGATGCCGTGCGCTTCATGATGCTGTTCCGCAAGAACGACGCTCCCCTCGACTTCGATCTCGCCAAGGTGATCGAGCAGTCGCGCGACAACCCGGTGTTCTACGTGCAGTACGGCCATGCGCGCGGCTTCTCGGCGTTCCGCAAGGCGCACGAGGTGCTGCCCGATCTGCCCCAGGACGATGGCGCGCGCGCGGCATATCTTTCGGGTGCGGCGCTCGAGCGCCTCGACGACCCGGACGAGGTGGCGCTGATGAAGCGGCTCCCGCTCTACCCCCGCATCCTCGAGGCCGCCGCGGGCGCCCCCCAGCCGCATCGCATCGCGGTCTACCTCTATGCACTTGCGAGCGAATTCCCTGCGCTCTCGAGCAAGGGGGA
>Ga0182792_1000141_pt1 | contig 70138 bp, 72 predicted proteins | sample Passage237B_FD_130497 | JGI IMG/M metagenome (GOLD analysis project Ga0182792, IMG submission 130497) | Cellulose adapted compost microbial communities from Newby Island Compost Facility, Milpitas, CA, USA - Passage2 37B (version 2) (version 2) ...
CCCCCCCCGGGGGCCCCCCCGGGGCCGTGGCGGTGGGGGGGGGGGGGGGGGGGCCGCGCCCCCCCCGGGCCGCGACGCCCCCCTTGGGGGCGGAGCCGGCCCGGCTCACCGACCGCGTGGAGCCGGTGGAGCTGCCGGGCCTGGTCGAGGCGGTCACCGCGGCGTGGGCGCGGCCGGGCCTCGACCCCGACGGGCGGCGGCGGGCGGCAGCCGACGCGTTCGCGGCCTGGCTCGTCGGAGCGGTGCCCGCCGTCGATGACGACGGCCGGCTCGCCAACCGGCTCGTGGAGCTGATCGAGGCCGACCCGTCGATCCTACACCCCGAGCAGGCGGCCCAGGCGCTGCACGTGTCGGTGCGAACCGTGCAGCGGCTGGCCCGGCGCCACGTCGGCCTCTCCCCCGCCGACCTGATCCGCCGGCGGCGCCTCCAGGCCGCGGCCGCGCTCGTCCGCGAGCGGCCCGGCACCGACCTGGCCACCATCGCCGCCGAGCTGGGCTACGCCGATCACGCCCACCTCACCCGCGAGTTCCGCGACCGGCTCGGCTTCACCCCCAGCGGCTACCGGCGCGAGGCGGGCACCGGTCGCGGCCCGGAGGGCGACCCGTAGGGTGGCCGCCATGTCCGACTCGCTGTTCACCCCGCTCGACGACGGCCGGTTCCTCCCCACCGGGTTCAGCCGCGGCCCGTGGTCGCCGGACGCGCTCCACGGCGGGCCGGTGGCGGTGCTCGTGGCCCGGGAGGCCGAGCGGGTGCTCGCCGGAACGGGCCGCCCGGCGCACGTGCCGGTACGCCTGACCCTCGACCTCGAACGCCCGGTGCCGCTCGCCCCGCTCACCGTCACGACGACGGTCGTGCGCCCGGGCAAGAAGATCCAGGTGGCCGAGGTGGTGGTGGCCGACGAGGCCGGCACCCGCCTGGCCCGCGGGTCGGTGCTCGCCATCCGCCGGGAGCCGATCGCGCGGCCCGACGACCTGGTCGCCCCGAGCGACGAGGTCCCGCCCGCCCCGACCGAGGCGGCGAGCGGCGGCCCGGGCTGGTCGTTCCCCGACGCGCCGCAGGCGTTCCACCAGGACGCCACCGAGCACCGCGCCGTGCGCGGCACCCTGGGCGAGGTCGGCCCGGTCACCGACTGGATCCGCCTCGCCGTCGACGTGCTGCCGGGCGAGGCGCCGAGCCCGTTCCAGCGGGTGGCGGCGGCGTCGGACTTCCTGAACGGCGTGTCGTTCGTGCTGTCGCCGCTCGACTGGACCTTCATCAACCCCGACCTCACCGTCACGCTGCACCGGCTGCCGGTGGGCGAGCAGGTGGCGGTGGAGGCCGTGACCCGGATCGACGCCGACGGCACCGGCACGGCGGAGGCGGACCTCTACGACGAGGTCGGCCGCCTGGGCCGCGCGGTGCAGACCCTCCTGGTCGAGCCCCGCCCGGGCGCCTGACCCGCCGGGGCAGCGAGAGCCGCCGGGGACCTAGAGCAGGTCGCGGCGCAGGTCCTCGGGGCTACGGGGCGAGAGCAGGCCGGGGGCCACGTCGAAGACGGTCTTGGCGCCGACGTCGCCGGCCGCGTTGAGGCGGTGCACGGCCCGGGCGTACGCGGTGAGCACGCTGGCGGTGAAGCCGGGGTTGTCGCCGAGCGCGAGCCGGTACTCGACGGTGTGCTCGGCGCCGTCCGCGGTGGCCGCGCTGCGGATGACGAAGCCGCCGTGGGGCATGGCGGCGTGGTCGCGGGCGAGCACCTCGGCGTCGACCACGGTCACGGTGGTGTCGTAGTCGGCGAAGTAGTCGGGCATGGTGACGATGGCCCGCTCCACCTCGGCCGCGTCGGCGCCGTCGGCCAGCACGACGTAGCAGTGGCGGGTGTGCTTCTCCCGGGTGGCCAGCTCGGGGCGCGCCCCGCTGCGGGCGGCGGCCACGGCGTCGTCGCTCGGGATCGTGTACTGGACGCCGCCGGCCACGCCCGGCACCCGGCGGATGGCATCGGAGTGGCCCTGGCTGAGCCCGCGGCCCCAGAACGTGTAGGTGGCGCCGGCGGGCAGGACGGCCTCGCCGTAGAGCCGGTTGATCGAGAACAGGCCCGGGTCCCAGCCCGAGGAGATGAGCGCGGTGGTGCCGGCGGCCCGGGCGGCGGCGTCGACCTTGTCGAAGTGCTCGGGGATGCGGGCGTGGGTGTCGAAGCTGTCGACCACGTTGAAGCGGCCGGCGAGGTCGGGCACCTGCACCGGCAGGTCGTCCTTGGAGCCGCCGCAGCAGACGAGCACGTCGACCTCGCCGCGGAGCCGGTCGACGTCGTCCTGGTGCAGGACCGGGGTGGACGGGTCCGCCGGGCGGACCGTGGCGGGGTCGCGGCGGGTGACGATGGCCGACAGGGCGAGGTCGGGGCTCTGGGTGATGGAGCCCTCGACGCCCCGCCCGAGGTTGCCGTAGCCGACGATGGCGATGGTGGTGCGGTCCTGCATGCCCGCCATGTTGTCGCGACGCCCCACCGGCACCCCACTCGGCGGCACGGGGCAGCCGTGGCGCCCGGCGCGGGGCGGCGTTCTGCGGGACAATGGCCGCATGGGCCTGGAGCTGAACCGCTGGCTGCGCTACACGAGGGCCAGGGTCCGCGCCGCGCTCGACGCCGGCAACGACCGGCTGGACGAGCTGGAGGCGCAGCGCGAGGCCGAGCGGGCGGAGCGACCGTGGCTGTCGAGCGACGGCGAGGACCTGTCCTTCGACCAGGTGAAGGCCCGCATCGAGTGGGAGGAGCGGGCCGCCGCGCGAGGCACCGCCGCCGACCGGCCCACCGGCACCGGCACCGGGACCGGCGACGGGCCCGCGTCGGGCGACGCCGCGGCCGGTGCCGGGGCCCGGGACGGAGCCGGGGCCGGGGGCGGCGAGGCCACCGCCGAGGAGCTGACGCCGGCGGTCGATGACCTGCGGGCGCGCGAGGCGGCGTCGAAGGCGCGCCTGGAGGCGATCCGCCGGGAGCTGGGCGTGGACCCCGGCGGCCCGGGCGCGGCCGAGCCACCGGTTCCGGACGGGTCGGGTTGAGGCTGCGGGCTGCGGCCGGGCGCTCCTAGCTGGCCAGGAGGCTGCGCCGCTCGGCCTCGTTGAGGCCGCCCCAGATGCCGTGCGGTTCCTTGATGGCGATCGCGTACTCCAGGCAGGGGCGCTTCACCGGACAGGTCCGGCAGATGTCCTTGGCCCGCATCTCACGACCCTGCTTGTCGTCCTTGCGCTCGAAGGTGCCGGGCGGGAAGAACACCTCGGCCTGCGGTCCCCTGCATGCAGCCTTGCGCTGCCAATCGTCTGTCTGACGTCGTGTACTCACCTTGACGTCCCCCTTTCGGTGACGGGGAACGTAGGACCGGCGTGTGACATCCGCAACCCCCAACTCGCGCGAGCGCGGGTTAGCTGGGAGCTAGCGCTTGCGGCCCTCGCGGTGGTCCCGGGCACCGCCTTCGAGCGGCTCGACCTCCAGCAGCAGGCCGTCCACCTCGGTCACCCGGAGGCCGTCGTGGAGGGCGAGCGGGGTGGCCCGGTTGGTGCGGGCCCGCCACAGGGCGCCGCGGATGCGGACCACGCCCTCGGGGTCGACCGCGGTGACGGCCTCGCCCTCCTCGCCGATCATCCACTCCCGGCCGATGGTGGGCGTGGAGAAGCGGGTGCGGACCATGGCGGGCATGCCGGCGATCATGAACAGGGGCACGCCCGCGATGCCGACGGCGAGCGCGATCCAGGACAGGCCGTAGCCGTCGTAGAGGGTGAGCGAGCCGACCACGAGCGCGACCGCGCCGAGCCCGCTCCAGAACCGGGGGACGCCGGTCTGGACGTCGACGGTGAAGCCGAAGATCGCGAGCGCGAGCAGGCCGATGCCGAGCGGTCGGGCCGACAGCACCGAGAGCCCGTAGGCCGACAGGAGGAAGCAGCCGGCCCCGACGAGGCCCGCGATGCCGACGCCGGCCGTGTACATCTCGAAGACGATGAGCGACAGGCCGATGAGGAACAGCAGGTAGGCGGCCGGCGGGCTGGCCACGGTGTGGAAGAGCTGGTCCTGGATCGGGATGGAGGAGAAGACGGGGGTGGTGAGCGGTTCGCGGCGCTTGATCCCGTCGACGGTCACGACCTTGCTCTCCACGCCGGGCATGTCGACCACGAACTCGCCGATGATCGGCGCGTCCTTCGGGGCGATGCCCAGCTCCTTGGCCTGGGCCGGCTTCACGGTGCCGTTCTCCAGGCGAGCCCGGGCGTCACGGAACGCCGGGGTGAGCAGCCGCTCGACGGCCGGGTCGATCTCGCCGGTCTTGCCGAGCCGGGAGTTGGGGGAGATGCCGACCCGGTCGGCGACGCCCGCGAGCACCGCGGCGCCGCCGAGGGCGCTGGAGCCGCTGGGGCCGATCCACACGGCGACGGGCACGGACGCGCTCGCCATCGCCTCGGCGAGGTCGCGGAAGCGGCCGTCGTCGAGGGCGGCGCCGTCGCTGTTGAGCTGGAGGACGACGGCCACGACGCCGGCCTCCTCGCCCTCGCGGATGGAGCGCTGGATGAAGTCGGCGAGCACCGGGTCGATGAGCCCGTCGACCTTGAGGACGCTGATGCGGCCGTGGTCGCCGTCCTCCCGGGAGCCCGCGGCCGAGGTCGCCGCCGTGGTGGTCGTGACGGCGGGGTCCTGCGCGACGGCGGCCGGCGAGGCGGCGACCAGGCCGAGGAGCGCCCCGGCGAGGGCCAGGAGGAGGCCGAGGATGGGTAGTCTGCGCAAGGCAACTGCTCCGAACGAAGCCGACGGTGAGAGAGGACGGGTTTGGATCCAGCGCAGTTCTTCGCTGCATCTCGTCTTGTCATCGTTGCGGGCAAGGGCGGAGTCGGCAAAACGACGGTGTCGGCCACGCTCGCCCTCGCCGCGGCACGGCGCGGGTTGCGGTCCCTCGTCATCGAGGTGGAGGGCAAGTCCGGCCTGGCCGCCATGTACGGGCGGCCCGCGTTCGCCTACGACCAGGTGACCCTGGCGGACGCGGAGGAGGCGACCGGGCGGGCGGCGGTCGAGGCCCGCACGCTGACGCCCGACGAGGCGCTGGTGGAGTACCTGGAGGGCTCCGGCATGAGCCGCATCTCCAAGCGGCTGGTGTCCTCCGGTGCGCTCGACATGGTGGCGACCGCGGTGCCCGGCATCCGCGACATCCTCGTGCTCGGCAAGGTGAAGCAGATCGAGCGGGCCGGCGTCGCCGACCTGCTGGTGCTCGACGCGCCGGCGGCCGGCCACGCCATCTCGTTTCTCCAGAGCGCGAGCGGCCTCGCGGACGCGGTCCGCCTGGGGCCGATCAACAACCAGGCGAAGGACGTGCTGGAGCTGCTGGGCGACCCGGCCCGCTGCTCGGTGGTGCTCGTGACGCTGCCGGAGGAGACGCCGGTCAACGAGCTGGTGGACACCGCCTACCAGCTCGAGGACCGGGTGGGCGTGAGCCTGGGCCCGGTGGTCGTCAACGGCTGCTACCCCGACCTGCCGGGCCTGGGCGCGGACCCGGTGGAGGCGGCCGAGGCGGCGGGGGCGTCGCTGCGGCCGGGCGAGGCCGAGGCGCTGGCCGACGCGGCCGCGTTCCGGCGGGAGCGGATGGCGCTCCAGGCCGAGCAGGTGGGCCGGCTGGCCGACGCGCTGCCGCTGCCGCAGATCACGCTCCCCTACCTGTTCGACGCCGAGCTGGGCCCCTCCCAGCTCGACCAGCTCGCCGACGCGTTCCTCGACGGCGTCGCGGGGCTGCCCGGGCCGGTGGAGCTGTCGTGACGGCCTCGACGGTCACGTCGCTGCACGACCTGATCCTGGCGCGCGACGTCCTCGTCTGCTCCGGCTCCGGCGGCGTCGGCAAGACCACCACCGCGGCGGTGCTCGCGATGGAGGCCGCCGCGCTCGGGCGCCGGGCCGTGGTCGTCACCATCGACCCGGCGAAGCGCCTGGCGGACGCGCTCGGCCTCGGCGGCGAGGGCATCGGCAACGTCCCCACCCGCATCGAGGGCCCGTGGGACGGCGAGCTGTGGGCGGTGATGCTCGACACCAAGTCGACCTTCGACGACCTCGTCACCACCTACGCCGAGGACCCCGACCAGGCGGCCCGCATCCTCGACAACCGCTTCTACCGCAACATCTCCGGGGCGCTGTCGGGCACCCAGGAGTACATGGCGATGGAGAAGCTGTTCGACCTCCACGTCGACCCCCGCTTCGACCTCGTCATCGTCGACACCCCGCCGAGCCGCAACGCCCTCGACTTCCTCGACGCGCCGCGGCGGCTCACCCGCTTCCTCGACCACCGCCTGTACCGGGTGCTGATGGCGCCCACCCGCGGGGTGATGAAGGCGGTGAACGTGGCGGCGCAGGCGTTCGTCCGCAGCGTCTCGAAGGTGGTGGGCGGCGAGGTGTTCGACGACGCCGTGTCGTTCTTCCAGGCGTTCGACGGCATGGAGCAGGGGTTCAAGGAGCGGGCCCAGAAGGTGCTGGAGCTGATCTCGTCGCCCTCCACCGCCTTCTTCCTGGTGGCGTCGCCGAAGCGCGACACCGTCGAGGAGGCCGCCTACTTCGCCGAGCGGCGGGCGGACGTGGGCCTGCCGGTCTCGGCCCTCATCGTCAACCGCATGCACCCCACCTTCACCGACGCGCTGCCCGAGGCGCTGCGCGAGCGGGCCGACCACCTGGGCGACACCGACCTCGGCGGCCTCTACCGCAACCTGGCCGACTTCGCCCTCGTCGCGGCCCGCGAGGACGAGCACCTGGCGGGTCTGTCGGAGCGGGTGGCGCCGGCACCGGTCGTGCGGGTCCCGTTCCTGCGCACCGACGTCCACGACCTCACCGGCCTGGGCATCGTGGCCGACCACCTCTTCGGCCGGATCTGACGGTGAGCGGGAGCGGCGCCGCCCGGCCGACCACCTCCCCCGGCCGGGTCGAGGCCCGACACCCGGGGTGACCCACCGGCGCGCCGAACGAGCCAGGCCATGACCGACGCCACCACGCCCACCGACGGATCACCCGGCACCACCGACGCCTCCTGGTTGGCCATCGTGGACGGCGCCACCTGCGCCGGCTGCGGGCTCCACGCGGCAGCGGTCCCGCCGGCGGAGGTGGGCGATCGCCTCACCGCCGCGGCCGAGGCGTTCGCGGCCCTGCTGACCGACCTGGACGACGAGGCGCTGCGCCGCCGTCCGGACCCGGCCACCTGGTCGGCGCTGGAGTACGCGGTCCACGTGCGCGATGCGGTCGAGGTGTTCACCGGCCGCATCGGGCGGATGCTGACCGAGGTCGACCCCGACCTGGGCTGGTGGGACCACGAGGCCGCGATCGCGGCCGGTGCAGCCGACGGGGCGACGGCCGCCGAGGTGGCCGACGGGCTGCGCGCCGCGGTGGCCGGCCTGGTCGGCTCGCTCCCCCGGCTCGACGCCGACGGTCGGGCAGGTGCGGACGGCTGGTCCCGCCGGGGCGTGCGCCGGGGGACCGAGGTGTTCACGGTGGCGTCGACGGCGCGCTTCGCGCTCCACGAGGTGGTCCACCACGCGGCGGACGCCGCCGCGTCGGCCGCGGCCCGGGCCTGAGCCGCGGCGTCAGTCGACGGCGCCGGGGAGGGCCGCGGCGGCCTCGTCGACGGTCTCGGTGACCGGGACGATGCGGTCGAAGCCGGTGGTGTGGAGGAGCCGGGTGAGGGTGGCGCGACTGCACGCCACGGCCACCTCGCCGCCGTTCTCGCGGGCCCGCCGGATGCCGCCGATGAGCGCGCCGAGGCCGGCCGAGTCCATGAACGGGACGGCCGACAGGTCGATGACGACCTGCGGTTGGGACGCCAGGTCGCCGAGCGCTTCTCTGAAGGTGGCGACGGTGTAGGCATCGAGCTCGCCGACCGGCCGGCAGAGCGTGTAGCTGCCGGACTCTTCGACTTCGATCTCGAGCACGCTGACTCCTAACGGGGTGCGGATGCGTGGGTCGTACAGACTACCCGCCCCATCAACGCCCGACGCCGGGCCGGCGTTCCCTGCCGTCGGGCGTCGGGCGCGGCCGGGCGTGGAGCGCAGCCGGGGGCGGGAACTAGGGTCGCGGCGTGCCCACCGTTCTGCTCGCCACCGATGCCGACTGGATCCACGAGGAGGTCGACGCCGCGATCGCCGGCGACGACATCGAGCTGTACCGGATCCGCTCCGGCCACGAGGTGCAGGCGACGGTGGGGGCGCTCCGGCCCGACCTCGTGATCCTCGACCTCCAGATCGGCAACATGGGCGGCATGGCGGCGTGCATGGAGCTGCGCCTCGATGAGAGCGTCGACCGGCTCCCCCACGTGCAGGTGCTCATGCTCCTCGACCGTGAGGACGACATCTTCCTGGCCGAGCGCAGCGAGGCGGATGGGTGGGTGGTGAAGCCGCTCGACGCGTTCCGGCTCCGCCGGGCCGTCGCCGCGCTGCTCCAGGGCGGCCGCTGGACCGAGGGTCGACCGGTCGAGACCTCGGCCTGACGGGCCGACCGCCCCGGCTCGCCACCCCCGGCGATCCGGATGGACGCCACGGCAGGGGTGTCGGCTACAGTCGGCTCCGCACTACTCCGGGGTGTGGCTCAGCTTGGCAGAGCGCTGCGTTCGGGACGCAGAGGTCGTGGGTTCAAATCCCGCCACCCCGACCAAAAGACCCAGGTTAAAACCCTGGCCTGAATCGGAGCCTCGCTCCGACCCAGCATCGAAAGACCAGCATGAGAGCGGCTCCTCCGGGAGCCGCTCTTCTCGTTCCTGCTCCCGGTAGGCCTCGATCTGTCCTGGCAGCTCCGGCCTGGTCAGCAGATCGAACGGTTCCTTCAGATCACCCCAGTCCACACCCTCGACCCCAACACGAATCCGCTCGAAGAACGCGAAGCACAATGCTCGCCGCACCTGGTTGCCGGCTCGGACGTACGCCTCGCCACACCGCCGTAGCAGTGCCATCGCGGCATCGAGCCCCTTGCGGGTTGCATCCAACTCGACCGTGAGCTGCTCGATCTGCTCGCTCGCCGCCGCCCGGATCTTGCGCAGTCGGTTCTGTTCGTCCTTGAGGAGCGTCATCGAGACCGCTTCGGCGTAGTACGCCTCCAACAGCTTCCGTTCCTCAGCCTCAACCTGCTGCAACCGAACCTTCTGCTGGGCCACCACTCGCTGCTGGCGCTCTCGCACCACCTCGATGAGCGCGATGACCTCGTGCTCCACCTCATCGAGATGGGACGGGTCCGGCTGGAAGCGGCTCCACATCGCTTCGACCTCGGCCTCGACCTCATCGACCGGCAGGTATGGCAGCTCACAGCCGTTCTTGCGATGACCGTGACGACCGAGGCAGAAGAAGTAGTCGTAGCTACCGCCCCGCCCCTTGGCCAACAGCACACCCAGCCGGGACCCGCAGAGCCCGCAGACCAGCGTCCCCTTCAGGTAGTGGGTCCGAGCAACCGGCTTCTCCTTGCCCTTGCTCCGTTGGTCCAGCACCTCCTGGACCTCCTCGAAGGTCGACGGTGGGATCAGGGGCTCGTGCCTGCCCGGGTACTGCACACCTTCGTAGGTGACGACGCCCATGTAGTACGGGTTGCGCAGCATCTTGTGGATGCGGCTTCGGCTGACCGGGCCCTCCGGGTACCGCTTGGTCGCCCGTGAGGTCAGGCCGCGATCTGCCAGCGCCTCGGTCATCTGTGCCAGCGTCCACTCCCCGGTGGCGAACTCGTCGAACGCCCACTGGATGTGATCACGACGCCTCTCGTCGATGACGACCGTGCTCACCATCCGGCCCTCGAAGTCCTCCCGAGTGTTGAGGTAGCCGAGCGGTGCCCGGCTCACCGTTCCGCCACGGCGTGCTTTCTCTTGCAGCCCCTTACGAGCTTCGGCCGAGAGGTTGGAGCTGTAGAACTCGGCGATCGTCGCCATGATCCCGTGCATCAGCTTGCCGCTCGGCGTCTCGTCGATGTTCTCGCTGGCCGATACCAGCTGTGCTCCGGCGCCACGTATCCGCATCCCGATCGTCAGATCGTCTTCGCGAGAGCGAGCCAGACGGTCGACCTTGTGCACGATGACGTAGTCGACTTGGGCCTCACCGCCAAGCGAACGCAGCATGGCCTGGAGTTGTGGCCGGTCCGCCGACCGTGCGCTCTCGCCTCGGTCAACGAACTCGGCTACCACCGATGCTCCAAGCTGCTGCGCCTTACGCGTGCACGCATCCCGCTGTGCAGGGATGGAGAACCCCTCGGCGTTGTAGTCGTTGTCCGCCTGCTCCGAGGTCGACACCCGCAGGTAGATCACCGCGTGCTTCAGCCCGGTGGTACTACCTGGTCGCTCGACAGGGCTTGAGGGTGACACGAGACCGCGCGTGGCGGTCTCGTTGGTGGTGGCGTAACTGGCAAGGCTCATAGCGGTACTCCGAGGTGGGCGACAGGTCTATCCATGGCGAGGGTGGCTGCGGGTCGCAACCCTCGGGTGCAGAAGGTTCGGCGGGGTGGCTGCTGGGTGAGGTGGCCGAGATCTTGGAGACGGCGCTGCATGGCCGCTGGGGAGACCGCGAACTGCTCAGCCAGCTCGCTGAGGTCCTGAACACCCGCACACCAGGCCCGGGTGACGAGCCTTCTCGGCATGAGCAGGCAGGCAGCGAAGTGGTCAGCAACGGCCTCTCGGCCTTGGTGGCCCGAGTAGAGCAGGTCACGCACCGGATGGTCGATGACGTGCTTGTACTCGTGCGCTAGGGAGAAGCGTTGCCGGTTGGGGTGCTCATCAGCCCGAGCGAGCAGCCGCCAGCTCTCACCATCCCAGAAGGACAGCCCTGACGTGGGCAGGTTGGCCTCAACCCCGAGCCGGACCCGAGGGAGCTGGCTCAGGATGGTGAGAGACACCGGCTCGCTGGTGACACCCGAGAGGGAGAGCAGCAGCGCTGCTTGGTGCTCAGCGATGCGCCTGGCTTCGAGGCTGCTGAGTGCTCGGTGCGGGCAGATGGCTCGCAGCCGAGCGAGTGTACTTGTTGTAGCAGTGTTGTTGGTCATGATCACCTCCTTTGTTATTGGTTGTTGGTCGACGGAGGTGACCGGGGTCAGCTACGTCGGAGAGGGGTGCTCGTCCTCGCCATCATCGGGACCGCTTGCTCCATAGCGAGCAGCAACCTCATCGGCGTAGGCCGTTATGGCATCCAACGCCTCAGATGGCAGGTCAGGCCCGTAGGCGCTGCGCAGGTAGAGCCGGTGACTCGGTAGCTGGTCGATCAGCTCGATACCAGTAAGGACGTACAGATCAGCGACCGGCACATCAAGCCCCTTGGCGAGTGCGGCCAATCGTTCGGGCCGGTCCGGTTGGTCGATGCCTCGCTCCCAGCGTGAAAGCCGTGAGTTGTGCAGACCGGTGCGCCGTTCCAGCTCGTAGAGCGAGATGCCAAGTTCTTGCCGTCTTGTCTTCAAGAAACGACTGAAGTCGGTTTCCTGTGATCCTTCCGCTCGTGACACGTATGTCCTTACTGCCCCTCTTATTGAGTTGTGCTCCTATTGTCTCACGATCCACTGCGGCTTGCCAGTGCAAATGTTCATTCCACAACGACGGCAGCCCAGGCACCTGGATTGAGTCCCCATTCATGCTCGCGCTCCTAGCGAGAAAATGCCATAGAAAATGTTCATTCCACAACGCGTACCTGATTTAGTCATTCCAGAACACGTAGACGTTGCCGCTGCTGGTCTCGGTGACTGAGATTTCGCCTCCGAGCTGCATGTCATGAACCCAGCTGTCTACGTCGATCTTCAGGTAGGGCCGCAGGCTGTCAGGGACCGACAGGGCATCGAGGCTGATGCCCAGGTCATCGAGCAGGGATTCACCCCACTCGATCGGCGACGGCCACTCCCCGAGAAAGTGGTCTTCGAAGTCTTCCGGTGAGGGGAGCTCGCTTGGCTCTCGGTCTGCCATCCATGCCCCGAAGGCATCGCCGTGGCTCACTAGCCCCTCGGCCAGGAGGCACACTCGCTCTAGGGGCTCGAGCTCATGCAGGTGCAGCGGCCCGAAGCCGGAGAAGTCATGGATCGCCCATTCCTCTGCCGGTTCGCCGTAGCGCCTGGCAGTGGGAGATTCAGTCAGCATTTCGTCGATGGCGGCTTGCACCGCTTCCACCCCAGCATCGGCGTTGATCCACTGCCCGTGCAGGACGCCGGCGTTGTAGTCCGTCAGGGAGGCGGCGTAGATGCGGGGCAGCGCCCAGGGGTCGGTCTCGCTTCGGGGTGCACCGGCGGCTTCCGGGCCGGTCATGCCGTCCTCCGTATCTCGTGGCGGCTGGTGATCCGTTCCTGGGCGAGCTGGGCGAACTGCGGGTTTAGCTCGATACCGAGCCAGCGCCGTCCCAGCCGCTCGGCGACCACACCGACCGTGCCAGCCCCGAAGAACGGATCGAGCACGACGCCGGGCTGCCAGGTGGCATCGCTGCACCCGCAGGACTTCCCGAGCGCCCCTCGGATGGCGGTGTTGCCAAGGTGCTGCGCGGCTGCTGCTCGCTGCCACGCGGCTCCACAAGTCACGCACACCCGTTCAGGGCAGGCAGCCAGCAGGGGCCGCTCAGCAAGCGCTTCAGGAAACACCGCGAAGTGGGCACCCCGATACGCAGCAGTGGCAAGGGTCCAGACGTCACCGGGGTTCTTGCCGAGCGGGTGTGCAGTCTGGCCGCGGGCCTTCATCCGGGCGAGGCCCGAGTTGGTGCCCGTGTACGGTCCTGCCCAGTTCGGTCTTTGGCGGGGAGCGAGGGAGTACTTCGGTCCGCCCTTGGTGCGGCTGGGACGCCGGAGCTGGGATCGCGCCGGTACCCGGATGGCATCAAGATCGAAGTAGTATCTGCTTGAGCGGGCCAGTAGGTACAGCGGCTCCCAGGTGCCGCTCAGCCGATCAGCTACCGGAGCAGGCATCGGGTTGGGCTTGGCCCAGATGATCTTGTTCCTGAGCCGCCACCCATCCTCACGGACTAACGCCAGAATCAGGCGCTCGGGACCAAGCAGCAGGCTCTTAGGCTCGGCACCGTGAGCATGACGGCGGGCATAGGTGTCCCCGAGGTTCAGCCACAGCGTCCCTTCAGGTTTGAGCACCCGAGCCACCTCGACAAGCACGGCCCGCAGCCTCGCCACCCATTCGTCGATGGATAGCTCAGTTCCGATCTGGCCCGTCACCCCGTAGTCGCGCAGCCGGAAGTATGGCGGTGAGGTCACCACCGTGTCGATCGACGCCGAAGGCAGCTCTCGCAGCCGCTCCAACGCGTCGCCTACCAGTACCTGACCGGTGGGCAAGCTTCGGTTTCGGATTTCTTCGTTAGGGGGTGCGGCCCGCCGGGCCGCCTCCTTGGTTCTGTTGGTTGTTCGTGTCTGCATGGTGACCTCCTTTCAGTTGCTTGATGTGATGGGCGTGGTGAGCACGGCTGCTGCCTGATCGCCGGTAGCCACCACGAACAGCGCCGGCTCCAGAGAGCGGCATCTGGCGATGGCCGCCCGGATTGCCGTCGCCCGCTGCTGGTCGGGCACGATCCATGCCACCCGTGGAAAGACTTCGTGATGCTCGGCCTCTCGGCCTGAGCGCCAGTAGTCCCGGTAGCGCTGGCACTTCCGGAGCACCGTGGGCAGATGCTCGGTCGCCCGGTCCATCTCGATGAACCAGCGCAGCTCCCAGCCGTCTGTCGTGGTGAGCTCCACCAGCAGATCAGGCTTCAGGGTCACGATCCCCGAAGACACCGAGAACCGTCGCCAGGTCGATGGCTCGTGCGTGACCCGTAGCTGGGTGAGCACTCCGGTTCGCTGCTGCTCGATTAGCTGAGCGTGCAGTTCGGCAGTCGCCAGCGCATGGTCAACGAATCGGCCCCCGGGTTCCCAGGTTGGCCCCTGGCCTGGCAGTCCGAGTACCCGGCGTCCCTTGGTTGTCACCTGGTATAGGTGACCGGCGGAACCGCTCCGAACACCACCGATCTGGCGCTTGAGCCGTCGCAGCAGTCCATCCTCGGTAAGGCGGGCCAGCACCCTTCGGCAGCGGCGGGCCGATGATGCCGCAGAACCGCCGTGCGGCACCGGAAAGGCCACTCGCTCGATCTGCGTGCTGCGAGCAATCCCGGTCGCAGCCACGAACGCCAAAATTTCCCGGTCCCGTCCTGAGTTGGGTGAGGTGAGATGGGTCATTGGGGTGGTCCTGTTGAAGGACGAGGCGAAGAGGGAGTGAGGGAGGAGGGCGAACCTTCCCCGCTGGCAAGCGGCAGTGCTGGCTGCCTCACCAGGTCAATCTCGGTTGCTCTTGCCCACACGACCGGTACAGCGAGCGGTACACCGCTCCGGCCGCTCATTGGTGGCCTCCCGAGCTGCCGGGAGCCACCCGCCGACCTCCGAGCGGTGCCAGCTGGTCCGCATGCGTGCCGCCGTCGATCAGCCGTTCCAACCGTTCCTCGGTCTCAAGCGCCGGGATGCCCCAGCGCCGACGAACGTCCCTCAGCAACGCATCCGTGCTGCCGTGAGCTGGCTGAAGCGGCAGCGTGGCAAGTGACCCGTAGGGTGTTGGCTCAGCCTCGTGCGACAGCGAGGCGTAGGCCTCAAACGCTGCCAGCCCCTGCAGGTCCTCGGGGCTCAGCCGTCCCCCTGAACCTTTGGCGATCACCGCGGCATCCTCAGCTCCCAGGCGGAAGGTGATGCGGCTCCCGGCGTTGGCCAGCACCGTGGAGCGGGTTACCCGGTCCATCTGGTCCAGATGCTGGTGTGCCAGTACCAGCCCCACACCGAGGCCACGAGCTTGCACGAGCGCATCGGAGAGATCCAGGTTGAGCCGCAGGAACTCCTGGAACTCGTCCAGGTAGAAGGTCACCGGGTGACGGCGATCGGCAGGAACCGCTGACCGCTGCAAGGTCAGCCGCCAGAGCTGGGCCATGAGCAGCGACCCAAGCAGCTGCGCCCCTTCAGAACCGAGCTGCCCCTTCGGCAGCCGCACCAAGAGGCACTGCCGCTCAGTGAAGATGCTCCTCAGGTCAAAGCGTGGCTCGGCCTGGCCCAGCACGGCCCGCAGCTCCGGGCGCATCAGGAGGCCACGAAGCTTGTTCATCACCGGAGCCAGTGCCGCCGCCCGAGCATCGTCGGATAGCGAGTCGAACCACGGCCAGAACGTCCCCAACCCCAACCGGTCCCGCTTCACCGCCCGGGCTACCAGGGGTCGACGGAAGGCACTGTCTCCGAGCAGCAGCGGTAGCTCCGACAGCGAATGTGCTTCCCGGTCCCCGGCCAGGGTCAGCAGCCCGGCATGGAGAATGTCCCCGAGGCGTGGTCCCCAGAAGTCCCGCCAGACCGAGCGCAGCACATGCAGCACCCCGTCGACGCCGACCGCTCCCGCTGCCACCGGGTTGAGGCCCACCGGAGCCGCGTCGCCAGGGTCGAGCACCACCACCTGGCGCCGATGCTCCCTGGGTACCCGAGCCACGATGTCGGTGACCAGATCGCCCTTCGGGTCGATCACCACGGTGCCTCGGCCCGCAGCGATGTCCGCCAGGACCAAGCGAGCCAGCAGCGTTGACTTGCCCACCCCGGTCGGCCCGATGACGTGGCAGTGGCGCAGCCCGTCCCGTGCTCGCAGCACCGGTACCTGGTGCTCCTGGCTCGGGCCAGTAGCTCGGCCGAGTACCCGATCGCCGGGATGCAGCTGGGCAGGGATGACCACACGAGGATCGAACGCCAGCAGGCGGCTGGTCTGGTAGCGAACACCTGGCAGCAGCGGGTTGCCCACCGGCCAGCCGATGATCCCCGCCAGTTCCGAAGCGCTGAGGCGAGCCACCGGATCGAGCTGCGACACCCGCCGGTACGTGATCCGCCGGATGACCAGCCACGAGGGCAACCATCGCCGGGACACCCCCACACCTGGTGCTCGAAGGAGCTGGTAGGCCCCCACCGAGCGAGCCACGAGCTGCCGAGCCCGTCCCCCGCTGGCAGCAGCCACTGCTACCCGGCCCACACCGCCGAAGATGTGCTCAGCCTGCTTGGCACGGGCCGCGGTGACTTCCTCGGTGTTTCGCACAGGACGGCCCCAGTCAGGCAGGTTCCAGATCGTCCGAGGTAGCGGCTTGGTCGCTGGCGGAATGGGCGAGCGGGGCAGCCATGCCCCGATCTGCCACTGCACCAGCACCACCTCACCGGGGCGAAGCTGCCCCGCAATACCCAGCAGATGCGAGACCGCAGGAGGAGCCAGCTCAACAGCCAGCAGCCGCTCCCGGCTCCGTACCCGTAGCTCAGCCGCACGGACGGGCAGCACTGCCTGGCGAGCCGCCACCTCAAGACGAACCCCGGGCAGCTCCCGCTGAAGGGCCGTTCGCAGCCCCGGCAGCCGGGCAGTGGGCACCTCCAGCCACCACGACACCAACTCCGGCAGCAGCACCGTCTCAAAGACCAGCGGGGCAGGAGGGGACAAGAAGCCACCCCGTGGCTCAGCAGCCAGCGCCCGCAGCATCCCAGCAACAGCTTCAGCCGTGACTTCACTCGGAAAGTGCAGCCGGTAGGAGATGACGGGCTTCATGAGGCCCTGCGCCTGGTCTGATCCTTCGGCCCCTCACTGGCAGCACGCTCTGCCTTGCGGGCACGAGTGATGGCGGTGCGGTGCAGCTTCTCCTCATGCTCCAAGGCATCGGCAAGGTCCTGGGCCTCAGCCGCACCCTCGGTCACCGCCAGACGCACGATCGCCCGAGCCATCTTCCGGGTGTCCGGTTCCTTGCGCCGTACCCCCTGTACTTTCAACCTGATTTCTCGCTTCTTTGCCATGTGTCCCTCCTTTCCGGTTTGTCTTTCACTGGCCTTCGGGCGCGTTGAACTAGACCACTCCCGCTCTGAGGAGCCTCCGCGTGATGGCCGCCGCTGCGTTAGCGCAGCACTGTCACTACAAGTTTCTTATTGCCGCATCGCAGCGTCAATGACGTCAGCAAATTCCACAACAACCACAAGAGGTAGCAATTTCTTTCGCTGCGCTACAGCCGGCCTTTCAGCATGAAGCTCACCATCCCGATAAGCACCACACTCACCAGAAGCCCCGGCATCAGGGGCATCAGCAGCTCCCAAGCCACCCGGGACACCGCCGCCGTTGCCAGCACCACCAGAGCGGCTTGCCATGCCCGGGCCAGCCACGAACTAGCCGGGACACCACCCCCGGACCCGCTCACGATGCTTCCAGCAACCTGCGCAGCCGCACCACCGTCTCGGGGCACACCTCGGTGTTCTCAAGATGCTGCACCGCCTTCAGAACCGCCAGGGGCAACCCGGAGCGCAACACATCCAGCGTGAACTCCCACTGATCCGCCACGAACCCACCGCCCGTCATGGCATAGACCAGGTTCTGCCCCACAGTGTCAGCCCGCAGCAGCACCCATTCCAGGCTGCCCGGGGGGCGACCAGCCGCTTCCAGCGCAGCCAGATGGTGGGCGGCTACTCGCTGCTCATCCCTGAACCCGAAGCCCGCATCCAGCTCGACATGGGTGACGTCATGCCAGAAGCGCATGGCCCAGTTGGACTGAGCAGACACGAACACCGACGGGGTCACGTTCACCGTTGCCACCGGCAGCGGCGCACCTGTTAAGCGGCTTCGATAAAAGGCTGCTCGAAGCGCCGGGTAGTCCTCAGGTGCATCATCAGCCGGTAGCCACCCGAAGCCCAGCCGGTCCTCGGCAGCCAGCGCACGAGCCTCAACAAAGATCGACAGCCAGATCCTCGCTTCATCCAGTTCGTAATCTTTCAAGAAAGCCTCCTCAGCTCGTCATCCAGTTCTCGCCGCACACGAATGGCATTGCTACGCAGCTCTGCCTTCAGCACCGCCGTGCCCAGAGAGCGCTGCACCCGGTGAGCACGAACATCCGCAGCAGCCCGCTCCTTCGGGGTAGGTGGTGGCTCGGTAAGCGCTGCGAGAACCAGCCCCACCAGCAGCAGGGCGATGATCGCCAGCACGGCCAGGCAGATCACCGGAGCCGCCTCTGGCGAATCTGGGCACCGAGCCGGAGCTTGTCGGCGATCAGGCCAGCAGCCTCGGGATGACCAGCTCGTGCGGCGTACCGACTGGCCGCGTCCCGGATGCTGGCTTCAGCCGCCGGATCGAGCGTGCCGAAGCTGTCGAGCTGCTGGTGCTGGTCATGCAGCCGATGGCAGAGCACCCGGGCGACCAGCCCCCCACTGCACGCTCCAACCAGCCCGCTGCCCAGCAGAGGCAGCGCCACGTTCGTGATGGCGTTCACCGGAACCGCCGCCCGATCCGGGTGTTGTTGGTCGCACTCAGCAGCGCCAGCTTCTGGGCCACAATCTCAGCAGCAGCCGGATTGCCTGCTGCCCGAGCCAACCCGTAGTCGAGGAACCGAATCTCCTCCTCAGCGGCGTAGGTGATGGCATCTGCCAGCGCCTGGGTGTCTGCCTGATCCATCTCCGCCGCAGCAGCCGCCCGCAGTGTGTGCTCGTACACCTCCACCTGCGCACGCCGGGTAGCTCGAACCACCCGGCTCTGTTGAAGCGGGCTGAGGCTCGTTGACCGGTTGACCCGGTCAGGAAGGTTGGACATGGCTGGCCTCCTGGTGGCTGTGGACATGGGGAAGCGGCCAGCCAAAGGAAGGCGGCAGCTCAGGAACGTTCCGAACGGACGGAGCAGGCAGCGCCTCCCGGTGGATGGCCGAAGAGCGAACGGCATCAGCGAGACGGCTCCAGCCCAATCGCTCCAACCCCGAGGGCAGCGCAGCAGCGGCCATGCGAACCGCATCAGCCAGCTGATCCGCAGCTACCGGGGCGGGCTGCGCCGGGCCACTCGCCGGCTGGGTCAGGCAGCAGATGCCCAGGACGGTGCACGAGTAGCAACCGTCACAAGGGTGATCTGCACATGGGTGGGTCATGACGACCCCCAGCCATGGAGACGGCATACGGGTGTGGACATGGCAAGGACCTCCTAGTCGCGATAGCTGCGACTCGAAGGATGGACCCCAACCCCAGGGCTGTCAACCCCGGGGGTTAACTCGTCTGGCGGCGCTTCTGCTTGTCCCTCAGCCTTCGCTCGCGGGCTTCTGGGTCCAGGCGGTGCTGGGCCGCCTGGGGCGTCACTCCCAGTTCCTCACCGATCTGCCGCCACGTGCCTCCGGACCCGCCTTCCTCGACGGGGGCACGGAACTCCGCCGCCGCATCCATCATCTCCTGGTACAGCGCTGGGTAGATGCCCGGCTCCTTGGTGAGCAGATCGAGCAGGACGATCCTCCCGAGGGGATCGGCCACTTCATTCACCTGGCGTACAACGCCGTCAATAATCTCTCGTGCTTGTTCTTCAAGTTCCGCCACTTCATATCTCTGTGGAACAACGTAATTAAATGGTGCTGGGTGCCAGTAGGCATCAGACTGTCCTGGTCCATCGAGCAGTTGTTCCAAAGCCCAAACAGACACCTTGCTACTATTGTCTACCAATTCGGTAGATTTGTCAATGGGTCGACTATTGACTTCACCAGTAAAGTCGCAGAGGGTGCGGAATCTTGTCCGTTCACCAGGACCCCATTGCTCGGCGTCGAAGACCGGCTCAAGACGACTTAGGAAGGACTCCAAGTCCTCCCCTGGAGGCAAGGGCACTCGATGACCGAAGTCGCCAACTGAAACTATGAGACAATCATCGCCATCTATGCTGGCAGACGGCGGTCCAGTGCCTGGGTCAGTCGACTTAGATGTCTGCCGCGAGGTCACATCTAGGCTCAGCGAGCGATAAATTGCCCTGGCAATCTGCCCCAGGATCGCTTCGGGGCCCAAGGATCGGATGTACGGGTCCTTGGAGTACAAACGGCGTACTTGCAGCAGCCCTCGTCGCCCAAGCTTCGGGTTGCTGCAGGAAACAGCTATGAGGTCGAGCGGTTGGCCAAGCGTCCGCTTGCTTCCGCCGACAGCCGGATCTGCCGCCATGTCGATGCTATAGATGGCCCCGTCGGACTCCAAGGGAAACCGAGCCGTCGCCCAAGCCGCCAGCTCCTCATCCTCATTGCAGAATTCCAGGCCAAGCTTGGCATTCAGGCGCCGGAAATCGAGGCCTTCCAGCGGGGCCGGTGTGTCCGGCAGCACCCGGAGAAGTCTTGCATCTGCCATCTCGTCAACAGCAAACTTCAAAGCAGCCGTAAGGTCAGTGAAGCTGTTCGAAGCGAGCCGCTCGATGGAGCCATCTAAGCCAATTTCCAGCGTGTAGCGCCCGTATTCTCGGTTACCCGGCACCCACACCTCGCCAGTTCCGCTTGCTGTCCACTTCTTTGCTATGCGAGAAGCTATGCCGCGTGAGGGGATTAGCGATGGCTTCGTGTATCCGATAACCGCAGCTAGGCGACGGGTGGGAGTGACTCGACGCCCTGGTGACTTGGCGACCCACGAGACGGGAATCAGCCACCCTGGCCGGTACAGCGGCTTCATCGAGCCGCGCCGTCACGGAGTGAATCCATAAGACACACGCTACCCGGCAGTCCGATCAGGGGGCTTGCCTTCACCATGAGACTCCCCCTTACACCCCGGGTGCTCGCAGCCCCTTCACCAGCTCGCCAGGATCGAGCTGCAACGCCTCGGCCAGCTTGAGCATGTTGTGCAGGCTCAGGTTGCGCTGGCCTCGCTCGACCTGGCCAACGAAGGTCCAGTGCAGTCCGGCAACAGCGGCGAGCCCTTCCTGGGAGAGCGTGAGTTCCTGTCGGCGCTGGCGAACGCGCTGGCCGAAGGTCTGGGTGGCAAGGGACAAGGGGGTAGCCATGACTGAGCCAACGCCAGTACGTCCCATGTGCTCGCATCCAGAGAAGATACGCCCCAATCGTTGTTGTCCCAACTGTTTGCGTACTGTACGGTGCCCCGGCCATCCAGAGAAGGCCCCACGAAACCCAGGGGCTCGGGAGGAGAATCCATGCCCACCAACACCGTCCGCAGACGCCTGGTGACCATCGGGCTCGCCAGCACGCTGCTCGCACTCGCTGCGTGCGGGGGAGGGAGCAGTGGCACTGCTGCCGGTGGTTCACCGGAGCCGACCACCACCCAGGCAGAGCCAAGGACCACCGAACAGCCGACCACCTCACGCAGATCCACCACGACGCAGCCGGCTACGACAACCACCACGCTGCCCCCAGGCCCAGAAACCACCCGATCACGCTGGTTCAGCTTCGAGTTCACTGATGACCCCGGATGGACCTACCGGGGCAGGGTGCGAGCAGTGGTCCCGGGGATCGAGCTGCTGAAGGAAACATCTAGCTCGCCGCCAGGCAAAGCCCGCGTGGTCATCAGGTTCGATGAGTTCACTGAGCTGCCGGAAGCAGATCTTCCAACCGACAACGGCGATCGCCAGGGTGACCCCGCCACCGTGGACACCTCATTCCAGCTCCTCTATCCAGCTGACATCCCGTACATGACCTCGGACCTCTGCTACACGGAGCACGAAGGGCTCCGGTGCGTTCTCGATGAGGAAAGCTCCCTCGCGGTCAACACCACCTTCGACATGCCCGAGGAGGAGGTTGACCGGATCATTAGCCAGGTGAACGGGGTCGAGCCCTATGTCTGGCTGACGTTCCGGTCCAACTACGGGGTGAGCTTCTGCGGGCTCAAGTTCAGGATGGACTCGCTCGATCTGGTTCCAGAGGGCACCACGTGCGAGGGGGCGGTGATCTCGGAGTGACCGCCCAAACTGCTGCCACCGCTCGCATCCTGGTGGCGATCTTCCTGGGTAGCGCCCTCGCTTCCTGTGGTTCCGATGGAAGCGATCGAACCGCTGCCAGCACCACCACCGAGCACACGACCACCTCAGTCAGGCCGACCACGACAACGCTGCCGCCTCCGGCGACCACGACCACCGTGGCCACGACAACGACGGCACCACCACAGACCACCACCACAGCGCCACCCGCTCCGGCAACCACCCAGCCAGAGCCACCCCGCGAACCCAGTTCATACAACCTGGGAACTCTTACCTGCGCCACGACCGGCAAGACGTATCGCTTCTACGTCCGAGCCTTCAACGGCTCGATCTACGCCGTTGACGAGCAGAACCAGACCCACCCGTACGAGATATCTGAGCAGATCGGCGAGTGGGTCCACCGGGACTCCTATCCCCAGCTCGATCCCACGCTTCCTGACTACAACCCGTCAGTTGTTGAGGCCTTCCGCCTAAAGGGCGAGGACTACCTCTGCGCTGCCGGTGACTGAGAACCAAGAACACCGACATAGACATGGATTATCTCGCAAATCAGCGCAGTAGGCACTTCATCTGCCTTGCCCTCCTGATGGCTGCCGTGCTCACCGGGTGCGGCAAGAGCGCATCCGACAGCAGCAGCTCCGGTTCGGCCGGTGAGTCCGGCAGACCCCGAGCATCGTCACCCACGCTCATGCTGACCTCTGATGAGATCGAAGCCGCGCTCGACAGCGCCGGGCTCGTGCGGGACTGCTCTGACTGGGCGCTGCACGAGCCAGGCGAAGTAGACCAGACCGGCACTATCGACGGCGTGCGGAACTGCTACATGGTCGGGACTCCGGGATCAGTTACCTGGTACGCGTACCAGGACGAAGCGGACTTCAGTTCGGACCCTGCGAAGTGCCTCACTATCGAGCAGTTCGAGCAATCAAGTGAACTCGATGGTATTGATCTCAGTGAATTCGGCATTGACTCACTTCTCGGATCGAACTTCATCCTCACGGCGTACGCTGACGAAGAAGTGACGCTCAGTAATGGCTTCACGCTCAATCGCCGACCGTTCACGGAAGCCGAATGGGGTACGATCCAAGACGCCTTGGGCGGTGGCCAGCTGATACGGCTTGACGAGTTCGAGTGCTAGAGCAGACCGCCTGACCCGCTCGCATCTGACCAGTACGCCGCCTGGTCACCATCTCGCCACAGGGCGATGCCCAAAGCCGGGTCGTCCGAGCTGTCCGGTGCCTCTGACGCATACAGCTCTGCGCCAGTGACGCCATCGGTCTGCCTGGGCACCTGAACCAGCACCGACCCTGTGTGCTGACGGCTAGAGAGCACCACCCGCTCCTGGCCTTCCTCGTCGACGACCACTACTCGCTTCGTACGTACCTCGCGGTGTTGCTGCTCCTCAAGGGCATCCAGCCGGGCAACGGCTGCTTGCAGTGCAACCTGAAGCACTGCCACCTCATCCTCATCGTCACGGTGCTGGCTCATCTTGACTCGGCCTCCTGGCCATCTGAAAGCGGACGGAGCACGGTGGCGCTGCGAGGGTGATCCGTCAAGAGGTGATCCGGTCCACCCCGGAGGATGCCGTTAGGCTGCCGGTCCATGACCACGAAGAAGGCAATCGACGGCATCCGTGCGTATCTCGACGGGCTTGGCCAAGATGACAAGCCCGTCGTCGATCGTGAAGCCGTCAAGGCCCTCCGGGCACAGGTTCGTGCTGAGACCGACCCGATCAACAAGCTGAAGCTCCTCACCCAGCTCGAACAAGAGGAACAGGGTCATGTGCCGGACCGTTCCGGTGACGAGGCGGTCTTCGTGGCTGAAGCCAGGGCCTGGGCCGACTCCGAGGGCATCTCTACCACTGCCTTCCAGGCCCTCGGTGTCCCTGACGCTGTACTGAAGCAGGCGGGCTTCACCGTCACCGCTGCCAGCCAGCCGACCAAGCGATCCGGCCAACGCCCAGCCGGAAGCCGTGCCCCTCGGGTGCCGCTTGAGGACGTGCAGGCCGCGGCCAAGAGGCTCGGCAGCGGGTGGAAGCTCGCTGACCTTGCCGCAGCCATCGACCGTGACCCCGCAACCACCCGCAACTACCTCAAGAAGCTCATCGACGTTGGCGGCGTTACCGAGATCGGTGATGACCCCGAGCATGACGGGCGAGGCCGGGCACCGAAGCTGTACGGGCTGGCTTAAACTCTCTCGCCGCCTCGGCCTGGTTGCCCACCTCGCGCTCGGGCGCGGTCAACAGCTCGGCAGGCATGCTGGTGCTCTCCACTGGTCAGGGAACGTGTGTAGACAGCAACCAGCATGGCTGCCATCACGCTCTGACCGTAGAGACCCATCACCTCACGGTGTTGCCGTCACCACCTTGAACTCGCCCCCTGTCGCAGGGTCGGCCCCCAGGCAGGTCTGCGGCTCTAGTCTCTCGGCATGACGAAGGTGCTTGCCGGTGACGTGACCTCGGGGGAGGTACTGGAGCACGCTCAGAGGTTCCCGCGACTCCGGTACATGGGGTCGAAGTACCGTCTTCTCCCGCACTTGGAGCGCGTCTTCGCCGAGCTAGGTGGATCGACGGCCGTCGATGCCTTCTCGGGCTCGGGCATCGTCTCGTACCTGTTGAAGGCTCAAGGCTTCCAGGTGACCAGCAACGACTTCCTGAACTTCCCGGCAGTCATCGCCCGAGCGACGGTGCAGAACTCATCGGTCACGCTTGATGCAGAAACCGTTGAGGCCATCTGTGGCCCGCCAGCGGATGACCGGGACTTCATCCAGACCACGTTCGACGGCCTCTACTTCGACCAGGCCGACCGCCAGTTCCTCGATTCGGCCTGGTCCCACATCGACCAACTGACGGGGTACCGCCGAGACCTCGCCATCGCAGCACTCGTGCTCTCCGCGGCGCGCAAGCAACCTCGCGGCGTGTTCACGTTCACCGATTCCAGCCGGTATGCCGACGGCCGGCGCGACCTTCAGCTCTCGCTCCGAGAGCACTTCCGCGAGCGGGTAGCCGATTACAACCGCGTGGTGTTCAGTAATCGCCAGAAGAGCACAGCCATCAGCGGCGAGGTCCTGGACATCCCGAACACCACACCCGACGTCGCCTACCTCGACCCCCCGTACGCGCCGCCACGGGACGACAACGACTACATCAAGCGGTACCACTTCCTTGAGGGCCTGAGCGTGTACTGGCAGGGCGTCACGATCATGGAGGGGACTAAGACCAAGAAGCTGGAGAAGCGGTACACGCCGTTTGCCTACAAGCGAACGATCGAGGATGCGCTGCTCCAGACCTTCGAGCACTTTGCTGACGCTGGCGCGATCGTGCTGTCTTACTCGTCGAACGCCATCCCGGACGCCGATCGCATCGTTGACCTGCTCGGCAAGGTCAAGACATCAGTCGAGGTGACCTCGATCGACCACAAGTACCACTTCGGTACGCACTCAGCGGCCGTGCGGCGCGATGTCAGCGAATACCTCTTCATCGGGCGGGACGCGTGAGCGACCCGATCTCCTTCGACGACTACCTCGGGACGCTGGGGCGACTGACGGGCCACGTCGATCCGACCGCCTCCACGCCGGAAGCCGAGGCGATCAAGGACGCAGCGTTGAGCCTGAGCGACTTGCAGGCGGTCGACCTCGCAGCCATCGAGTCTTGGGTCGAGGAGCATCCATCTGACGTACCAGTGCTCGGCCTGGCTGTCGGCCTCGGCCAGGAGAAGCTCAAGAATGCGCTGAAGGATGCCTTCGACACCTCGGGCTGGGTAACGCTCGCTCGGACCCGTTCCGCGGATCTTGTCCAGTGGCTCGACGAGGACTATGACCTCATCCGCATGCTTACCGTGCAGCGCCAGCGGGACTACGACTTCGGGGACTTGCTCGTCGCCCGCGCCGGGAGCCGCGTGACTGCCACCCGGGCAGGGCAGTCCGGCCGGAAGGTGGAAGACGAGATCGAGGCCATCGCCATCGACCTCGGGCTGCCCTACCAGACCCGCACTCGGTTCATCGGCCGGAGCGGCGAGACGGCTCCGTGCGACCTCGTCGTACCGAACGGCAGCAGTGCCGAACTCGTCGTTGCTGCGAAGGGCTTCGATTCAACCGGAAGCAAGCTCAGCGATGCATTCACCGAGATCGAGAAGATGGCCGCCGTTCGGCTCCCACGCCAGTATGTGATGGCCGTCATCGACGGCATCGGCTGGAAGTCTCGGCTGGCGGACCTCCGGCGGATCCACGAACTCTGGGTGAATCAGCAGATCGACGGCATGTACACCCTCGCCACCCTCGACCAATTCCGAGATGACCTGGAGGAGGCGGCTCGACTTCGCGGCCTGCTCTCAAACTCAGCTGAATAACGGCTCAATCCAGACGGGCGTCTCTCCGAAGTGCCACCCGGCGGCGCAGTTCTCGGGTGGGGTCGGCGTAGCGCCGTGGACCCATCCGGACCGGCATCCCGGGCCTGCCACAGTCATGCTTCTGAAACCGCCGGGCCGTGATGGTGGGGGACTCGTTCCACCTGGGCGGGATGGTCATCATCGTCAGGCCGTCGCGGTGGAGCACCATCGGCCCGTCGTTGGCCGGTGTGATGTCGATCGGCATGTTCGCCCCGGTATTCCGATGGACGCCCCAACCGATCCAGCGACCGCAGTGGTCACACCGCTCGCAGCTGGCGAACAGCGCCGTTGCAGAGGGCGGTTCACGGTGGAGCATCTGGAGAGACATCGACACCAACGATTCCACCTCGTCGCCATCGCTGAGTGGATGACCCATGACCTGGGAAACGACCTTGCCCAGAACATCACGAAGGGCCGCGACACCCTGCTCATCGAGCGGGTGCTGCGGCCCTTCGTTCTCGAGGTCTCGACGAGACCAGCTCACTTCTTGCCCTTGCTGATGGTCTGCTTGTAGGTCGTCTTCGGGCTGCGGGCGACCTGACGGTTCGACACGAACCGCCCGGACACCGCGGACTTGTTCACGGTTGGCTTGGCCATCTCACCTCCTCTCGACGTACTCGGGGCCCAAGCAGCTGGGGTCAGCAGTCGGGCAGGTTGTCGAGGTTGTCGCTGCAGATGGCGTTGGGGTCGGTCCGTAGGTACTTGCCGGAGGCGCCGTTGACGACGTGCACGTCGGCTCGGCGGCCGTAGCCGTCCTGCACGTAGTACGTGTTGGTGCCCGACTCGATCTCGCGGATGGCCGTCGCTGTGGTGACGGAGCCCCAACTGCCGCAGAGCGAGGTGATGTTGCCGTTGGTGTCCTTACCGGTTCGGGTGACCCGACGGTCTGCCATGTCCCTACCTCCTGGGTGGGGGTTGTGTTGTCACGCAACACCATAGGTGGAGTTGCGCAACAACACAACCCCCTCACCACATGAGGTCGATCCGCTCCTCGTTGGACAGGAGGTCGAGCCCTTCGAGCCGGATCCGCAGGCACTGCTTGGAGACGCCCCAACGGCGAGCCGTGCCGCGGATGTCGCGGAGCACGGCGGCGAGGTCGGCAGCTCGGACCAGCGCCTCTGGCAGCAGGAGATGCGATGCGAACTTGTTGGCGTTCACCTCTCGGATCCGCAGGTCCTCCGCCAAGCCAGGGGACTCGCGGTGGTAGCAGAACTGCTCGGCGGGCGGCCCTGCTCCGAGGTCCAAGGCCATCTGTCCCGGATCATCAGCGTCGTAGATCCAGTGGGCGAGCTCGTGGGCGTAGGTGAACCGCTCCGGCCCGACCACCGAGAGGAACAAGTCCTCGTGGCGGACGTTCATCACAATCGTGCGGTTGGCGGGCGACAGCGCCCCGAGGATCATCGACCCCGGGGGTTCCTCTATCTCGTCGTGCAGGATGTTGAGCCCGTAGGTCTGCTCGATGATCGCCTCGATGGGCACAGGCAACGTGATCGGCTGACCGGTGAGCGCGGCATGCTTGTGCAACACCTCGCCCGTCACCTGAGCATGGATCCGGTCGGGTCGGGGGTAGGTGCGCTGCGCCATCAGCGATCCTTGTCCTTGCGCATCGTGCGGAAGTGCTGAAGTGCACGGACCGGATCGCTCGCGATGTCCTCGGCCAGCGCCGGCGGGAGCCGTCGAGCGATCAAGAACAACTCATCGGCGTCGATCTCGAAGACCGCGGCAAGGCGCACGATCAGGTCGTCTCCCGGGTTCTCGCGACCGGCCTCGACCTTCGAGATGTGCGGCACGCCAACCGCCACCCGCTCAGCCAGCTCGCGCTGCGTCAGCCCAGCATCGAGCCGCTCACGCTTGATGCGGGCTCCGAAGGATTCGACCTCAGTCATCACGCCAATCTTGTGCCGAGTTGCGCCATCCCGCAACCTTGCGTCGGCCGCTGGCGTGCCGAGGAAAAGGAGTTGCCGGTCGGCTCCCTGGTTTCTCGGATCGCCGCACCGGCGAGCGAAGCACAAACCCCGCCTCCGGCAGCACCTTCCGCAGGTACCGCCGATCGACGTCGAAGCGCCGGCCTACGTCCACCAACGACAACCCGGAGGCGTACAGCTCCCCAGCAGCCCGTATCTGTTCTCGGCTCAGCGTCCGACCCTGCCGACGTCGACCCGGCACCCCTGCCCGGTGCAGGTGACGGATCACGGTCGAGCGATCGATGTCGTAGCGGTCCGCAAGGTCGTTGATCTCCGCGCCGGCCTCACGCTCAGCTGCCAGCTGCGCAACCTGTGCCTCCGTCAACCGCGGCTTCCATCGACAAGCTGGGCCTGACGGCTCCCGAGCCTCCGTCGGCGCAGAAACCACCAACTCAGCGAGCCGAGCGTTCTTCGCGCTCTGTGTCCCTAGGGCGACCACGAAACACCAGGTCAGCGACCTCTTCGGAGGTCGCTGACGTCGTTGTGGGGCGACCTGTGCCCACAGCCGTGCCCACGGGACGCACGGGATCGCCGGTGGGCGGGCGGGGCGCGCCGCACGGCGGGGCCGCTGCCGGGGCCTGACGACCACCAACTACGGTCGGGCGCCGTGCTCCGGACCACCACCGCCTCGTCGCGAACCATGCGTTCGGCAGCGCTCGGGCGGCAATGACCGACCCGGCACCGGCGATCGAGGCGGGCCGTCCCCGGCTCGGCTACCAACCGGCGCTCGATGGCATCCGGGGCGTGTCGGTGCTCGCGGTGCTGGCGTTCCACGGCGGGTTCGGCTGGGCATCGGGCGGCTACCTCGGCGTGTCGGTCTTCTTCACCCTGTCGGGCTTCCTCATTACCCGGGTGCTGGTGGAGGAGCGGGCGGCCACGGGCGCCATCCGCCTGGGCCGCTTCTACGCCCGGCGGGTGCGCCGGCTCCTGCCGGCCGGCGTGCTCACCCTCTGCGCCGTGCTCCTGCTGACGCGCTGGGGCGAGTTCGAGGGGGTGCGGGACCTGCGCCGCGACCTCGTGGGCGCCGGGCTCCAGGTCGCCAACTGGTTCCAGCTCACCTCCGGCCGCTCCTACGCGGACCTCTTCGACGCCGGGGCGTCGCCGGTCGAGCACTACTGGTCGCTGGCGATCGAGGAGCAGTTCTACCTGCTGTGGCCCTTGGTGCTGCTCCTGCTCGCCCACCGCTCCGACCGGCTCCGGCGGGCGGTGGTGCCGGCCCTGTTCGTGGTCTTCGCCGCCGCGGCGCCGGTGATCGCCGCGGTGTGGGGCAGCGAGGCCGCCTACCTGGCGACGCCGGCCCGGGTGGCGGAGATCCTGGCCGGCGCGGCCCTGGCGGTGCTCGTGGAGCCCGCCCGCCTCGGCCGGGCGTGGCGGTGGATCGGGCCGGCCGCGGCGGCGGTGATCGTCGTGGTGACCGCGCTGACCCCGGCCGCGGGCGGTTGGGCGTACCACGGCGGCCTGCCGCTCTTCGCGGTGCTCTCGGCGCTGGTGGTGGCGGGCGCCCTGGTGCCGGGGCCGCTCCGCTCGGGCCTGTCGGCGCGCCCGCTGGTGGCGTTGGGAACGATCAGCTACGGCGTCTACCTGGCGCACTGGCCGATCTTCCTGCTCCTCGACGCCCACCCGCGCGGCCTCGGCACGGTCCCGCTGTTCCTGGTGAAGTGCGCGGTCACCGTCGTCGCCGCCACGGTCTCCTACCTGGTGGTGGAGCGGCCGATCCGCTCCCTGCACCACCACCGGGCCACCGTGCCGATCGGTGCGGCCGCCGTCGCCGCGGTCACCGTGCTGGCGCTCGTGGCCGGCCCCACCCCCGCGCCGGGCTTCGGCGAGATCGCCGGGTCGAAGCTCAACGCCGTCCGCATCCCCCCGGGCGACCCGGGCCCGATCCTCAACGCCCGGGGCGGCCAGCGGCGGCCTGCGCGTATCCTCGTGGTCGGCGACTCCACCGGTGAGGTCCTCCAACGGGGGCTCGTCGAATGGGCCTTCGCCAACCCGACCCTGGCGCAGGTGGAGCCGGCGTCCCTCGCCGGCTGCGGCTTCGTGCGGGGCGGCCGGATCACCCGGTTCGACTACCCCGACCGGCAGCGCTGCGACGACCTGGTGCACCGGGAGCTGGTCGAGCGCTACCGGGCGCTGCGGCCCGACGTCGTGGTCATCTCGGTGTCGGGCGCCGACACGTGGGATCGGACCTGGGACGGCGGCGACGGCCTGCGCCCCACCGACGAGCCCTTCGCCCGCCACCTCCGCGAGGACTACGCCGCCTTCTTCGACGCCGCTGTCGCGGCCGGCGTGCCGAAGGTGGTGTGGCTGCGGCCACCGATCCTCGGCATCAGCCCCGAGTACTACGACCCGAGCTTCCTCGACGGCAGCCAGGACCTGATCCAGGAGCAGGTGGAGGCGGCGGTCGAGCGCCACCCGGGCGTGGTGTCGATCCTCGACTACCGGTCCTGGTTCGAGGCCAACGGCTGGGATCGCGACACCCCGTCGCGGCCCGACGGCGTCCACCTGATCCCCGAGGCCGCGGTCGAGGTGGCCGAGACCTACCTCGGCCCGGCGCTGCTCGACCTCGCCCTGGAGCGGTGACCACCGGCCGGCTCACCGGCAGACCTGCTGCATCATCGCCTTGTCGGCGGGCGTGACCGGGAGGTCGTAGCGGAGCACCACTTGGGCCTGGCGGACCGCGTAGGCACAGCGGATCGACCGGTTCGGCGGGAGCCAGGACGCGATGGAGGCGTCCTTCTTGGCGGCGTTGCGGCCACCGTCGACCGCGAGCAGGTTGAGCGGGTCGTTGGCGAGGTCGCGCCGCCGGTCGTCGTCCCAACCGGCGGCGCCCATCTGCCAGGCGTAGGCGAGCGGCACCACGTGGTCGATCTGGATCCGCTGCGGGTGCTCGCGGCTGAACGCGACCGCCTCGCCCGTGTAGGGCTCGGCGATCGTGCCGGCGTACACGGCGCAGTTGCGGACATCGGTGGCCACGAGGTCGCGCCGCAGGATGTCGTTGCGGGTGTCGCAGCCGTTGCGGGACCACAGCACCGAGGCGGCGTCGGTCCAGCGGGGCCCGAACCGCTCCCGCTCGTAGCCGGTCTTCGGGCCCCGGCCGGCGGTGCGGACCCCCTCGATGAGCGCCCGGGCCTCGGCCAGCCGATCGGCCGGCACGGGACCGAGGCCGCGCCCGTCGCCCTCGGGGTGGTCGAGCGGGTTCGCACCGGCGCCGACCTCGGGCCCCGCCGGCTCGACCGACGCTCCGGCCCCGACCTCTGCATCGGGCGGCCCCGGAGCGGAGGGCCCGGTGCGCGTGGGCCCGGTCGTGGAACCGGCGGTCAGTCCGTGGAGGTCCGGCAGCGAACAGGCCGAAACCACCAGCGCGCCGACGATCGTCACCGCCGCCAGCCCTCGTCTCAGGTCCACCCGTGCTCCTGACATCGCATCCACCGACCGTACCGATGCCCCCTGACAGGTCGGCTCGGCCCTCCCGCGAGCGATGGCGGGTCCACACCGGGCCGACGGCCTCGGGTAGGGTTCGGCGCGGGAGGGGTCGCCGTGGCAGCGTCGGATCATGCAATCCTCGTGACCGCGATCGGGTCGTCGACCACGATCGTCGTCGCGGCGACCGGCGCCATCGCCGCCGTGGCCGGATCGCGCCGAGAGCGTCGGCGGCTCCTCTACGGCGAGGCGGTGAAGGAGGCGCTGTGCTGGACCGAGCAGTTGTACCGGGTCCGGCGCCGGCAGGCGGGCCACGAGGCCGAGCTGGACCGAGCCTTCTACGAGCTCCAGCGCTCGCTCGCCTACCACCACGCGTGGATCGGCGGCGAGTCGCTGGCGATGCAGCGGAGCTACGCGCTGCTCGTCGAACGGGTCAAGTGCGAGACCGCGGCGCTCATCGCCGCGGCGTGGGAGCAGCCGGTGCGCCCGATCGGCAACGCCCGACCCGGAGATGCCCACCCGGACACGACGGTGGCCGTCGCCCGGTTCCTGGCCGACGTCCGCGGTCACCTCTCGCCCTGGCCGTGGCGGAAGGCGGCCGTGGCCTGGCGCAACCGCCTGACCCGCCACCAGGCCGACCTCCGCTGCGTCGAGCCCCGGCCATACCCTGATCCCCCGGTCGAGGTCGAGCCGGACGGCTGAGCCCGCGGCGATGCGTGGCCACCGGTGCGCTCCATCGCCTCCCGAACGCCACGCTGCCGACGGGCACGGGTCGCGCCGGCAGCGGGTCCACCTTCCCCGGAGGCATCGCCATGTCCACCCCCACCCTCGGTCCCCTCGCGCGCCCTCGCCTGCTCGGCGTGCTGGCGGTGCTGCTCGTCGGCGCCGGGCTCGCCACCGTCTCGCTGCCCCGCTCGGCCACCGCGGGCCGCGGCACCACCGGCCCCGCGCACGACTTCGGCGCGCCCATCTGGTCCGGCGACCTGCGCGGCGACGTCACCACCATCGGCAACACGGTCACCACCTGCCGTAGCGGTACCGGCGCCGACCCGCTCTGGCGAGACGACTACGTGGGCACCTGCGACCAGGTGCTCGCCGGGACCGTCGGCGGGCCGGCCACGTACCCGGCCAACAACGAGCTGGACCTCACCTACGTCGACGTGGACGACGACCCGACCACCCACGACTCCTCGGCCGCCCGCCTCGACCTGCCACCCGACGCCCAGGTCGTCTGGGCCGGGCTGCACTGGCACGGCCTCCTCACCTCGGTCGGCGCCGGCGGGGCCGCGCACCCCCGCTGGCGCCCGCCGGAGGACCCCGGCGCCCGCTTCACGATGGTGCTCCGCGCCCCCGACGGGGCCCGCACGACCGTCGCCGCGGACGACCGCTGGGAGGTCGACGCCCATGGCGTCGAGGGCGCCGGCCACCGCACCTACGCCGCCTACGCGGACGTGACCGACGCGGTGCACGCCGGCGGCGCGGGGCTCTGGACCGGCGCCGAGGTCCAGACCTGCACCGGCCCGGCGCTGGCGCTCGGCTGCATCGGTGGGTGGACGCTCACCGTCGTCCACGCCGCCGAGGACCAGCCGGCCCGCACCATCGACGTCTGGCACGGCTGGGACCTCGCGGCGGTCGGCCGGGGCGGCGTCCTCGACGTCACCGCCTCGGGGCTGGCGCCCCCGCCCGCGGGCGGGGAGGCGACCCTCGGGCTCGTGGCGGCCGACGGCGACCGCGGCCGCAGCCCCGAGTCGGTGGAGCACCGGACCTCCACGCGCCCCGCCTGGACGGCGCTCACCACCCCGAACCGGCCGCTGCACCCCGACGACCCGCCGGAGTTCTTCAACTCCACCATCGAACGGCTCGGCGGCCCGCTCGGCCGCGACGACGCCCGGCCGAACCCCCGGGCCAACCTCAACCTCGACATCGCGGTCGTCGAGGGCATCCCGGTGTCGGGCGAGGACACGAGCTTCGGGTTCCGGCTCAACACCGGCACGTTCCGCGACTCCGTCTACGCCCAGGTGGTGCACAGCTCGATCCCGCTCCACGAACCGGAGATCGCGGTGACCAAGACCCCGTCGGCCACCGTCGCGGACCCGGGCCAGACCGTCACCTGGACGTTCGAGGTCGCCAACGTCGGGATCGAGCCGATCCGCGACGCCCGCCTGGTCGACGTGCTGCCCGCCGAGCTGGAGCTGGTACCGGGCACCGTCCGCTACGCGGCCGGCGGGCCGCCGGGGATCCTGGGCCCCAAGACGGATGCGGCGGACGACGACCAGGTGCGGTGGGACCCGGCCACCCACGAGCTGCGGCTCCACGTCGGCGCCGGGGCCACCGCCGAGGCGGGCGGCACGCTCGGGGTCGACGGCGCGGCCGACGGCTCGTCGCGCCTGACGATCACCGTCGACACGATCTGGCGGGGCGACCCGGGCACGGTCGTCACCAACGAGGTCGTGGCCACGGGCTCGGGCCGCGAGCTGGCGGAGGACCCGTTCGGGCCCATCACCACCGAGGCCCGCGACGACGCGGAGGTGACCGGGCGGCTCGTCCCGCTGCTGGTGCAGGACAAGGTCGTGGACGAGCCCGAGGCCGCGCCCGGCGAGGAGCGGACCTATGTGGTGCGGGCCGAGAACCGGGGCGGCGCCCCGATCCCGGCCGGCACCTCGGTGACCGACCGGCTGCCCGAGGGCGTCACGGTCGTGGCCGCCTCCGGCGAGCCCACCCACGACCCCGAGGGGCGGACGCTGACCTGGCGCCTCCACGAGCTTCCGCCCGGTGCGTCGTGGTCGGCGGAGGTGACGGTGCGGGTGGACGCGGGCGTCCACGGGCAGGTGCTGGTCAACCGGCTGCTGGTGACGCCTCCGCCCGAGGCCGGCGACCCGCCGGTCGAGGTCGGCCACCCGTGCGAGGACGACGAGCGCTGGTCCTGCGCCGCCATCCGCACGCCCGAGCCCCCGGCTCCGCCCACCACGACCACGCCGCCCACCACCCCACCCCCAGCCGAACCGCCCGCCGAACCGCCCGCCGAACCGCCCGCCGAGCCGCCGGTGCGGTCGTCCTCGCCGCCTCGCACGCCGGCCGACCTGCCCCGGACGGGCAGCGACCCGCTCGGGCTCGGGCTCGTCGGCCTCGGCCTCCTCCTGGGCGGGGCCGCCCTCGTCACCACCCGGTGGCCCGCTCCCCGACCTCGCTGAGCCGCCGGTGCCGGCTGCCGGCCGGCTCCTTCGGCAGGCCGGCCACGCTCGTCGCCGCCGTGGCGGGACCCTCGACGCACCACTTGATGTGAGATAGCATGAAACACCATGAGAGAACACAGAGCGACTTCGGCGCAGGTCCACCTGCCGGACGACTGGTCGGGGCCGGTCGAGCCCGGGCGGGCCGCCGAGGTGGCCGGGGCGCTGGCGGTGCGCTCGGTGCGGCCGGCGGCCCGGCACCGCGACGACGTGCGGGCCGCGGCGGTCGCCGCGGCCTGGGAGGCGCTCGTGAAGCGGACGGTCACCTCGTGGGCGGGGCTGCGGCTCGTCGCCCGCAACGCCGCCCTGGCCGCGGCCATCGCCCAGCGGAGCTGGATCGCCGAGTCCTCGGCCCGGCGCTCGACCGCGGGCGCGCCCGGCCGGCCCACGGTGGTGCCGCTCGATCCGGCCGGGCCGCTGGCCGCCTGCCTCGACGGCACCCGGTCGGGCGACCCGGCGCCGTCGGCCGCGCTCCGCCGGCTTCGGGTCACGATCGACCGCCTGGTGGACGAGCTGGCGGGCCGGGGCCTCGACGCCGGGCGGGCCCGGGAGCTGGTGGAGGTGGTGGTCGAGCACCCCGAGCTGCGGCGAGGCGCCCAGCGGGCACGCCACCGGCTGCTGGATGAGGGCCTGGCGCCGATCGCGGCCGACGCGCTGGTGGCCCTGGTGCTCGGCTACCCGACCCGGGGCGTGCCGGGGCTGCTCGGGCGCGAGCTCACCGGCGCCCCGGGGTGGGCGCACCCGTGCGTGCCCCGCCTGCTCGACCTGGTCGCGCGGCCCCGGGGCCGGCGCCTCCGGGGCATGTGGGCCGCCGTGGACGACACGGCGGCCTGAGCCCGGGCCGGGGTCAGCGACGCAGGTCCTCCTCCTCGACGGCCTTGACCTCCTCGACGTCGAAGCGCCCCTCGTAGATCGGGCCCTTGCCGGTGGTCGGCCCCTGGTACTGGAGGAACAGGATGCGGCAACCGTCCTCGGTGGACATCTCGTGCTCGAAGTGCGGGTCCTTCATGTAAACCAGGTCGCCCTGGTGGAGGGTCGTGTCGCCGTAGCGGCACTCGCCCTCGACCACGTACCAGACCTGGGCGAAGTCGTGCATGTGGAGCGGGAACCCGGCACCCGGGAGGTAGTTGATGATGCCGGCGTTCGGCTGGGTCGGGTCCTCGGCCGACGGCTTGAAGACCATCTGGGTCGTGTTGTTGAACCGGCCGAGCTTGGGTTCGACGTCGTCGGGCCGACCCACGATGGGGGCGTTGTGGGTCCGGAGGGCTTCCTCGACGGTGGGGGCGGTTGACTCGGACATGGGGTTTCCTTTCGGGGTGGGGGTGTGGGGGGTCAGAGCGCGGCGAAGCGCTCGATGAGCAGGCGATCGGCAGCGGCATCGCCGCCGGAGAAGGGGACCATCGCCACCTCGTCCACGCCGGCCTCGCCGAGGGCGTCGAGCCGGCGGGCGCAGTCCTCGGGGGTTCCGGCGAGGGCGAAGCGCCGGACCAGCGACGGGGTCACCAGCTCCGCGTGCGCCGAGCCGGGGACCATGTGGTCGTAGTAGTCGTAGGCGTCGCGGATGCTCGCCACCGCCCGGCGCTCCTCCTCGTCCAGGTCGGCGCCGATGGGGCGCAGGACGGTGCGGGCCACGTGCGCCCGCACCCGGTCGTGCGCCGCCTCGGCGTCGCCGTCGATGGCGACGGGTGCCCACAGCACGACGGTCACCTCCTCCGGTGACCGCCCGGCGTCGCGGGCGGCGCGGTGGATCGAGGCGATCGCCTCGCGCACGGTCGCGGGGTCGGTGCCGACGAGGAGGATCACGCCGTCGGCGGTCGAGCCGGCCAGCTCCAGCAGCCGGGGCCCGGAGGCGGCGACGAAGACCGGCACGTCGAGGGGGGCGCCGAGGTGGTCGAGCCGGTAGGGCTCCGGCGCCCCGGGGGCGGCGACGCTGCCGCAGCCCCAGAGCGCGCGGAGCTCGGCGAGGCCCCGGCGCAGGCCGTCGACCCGCATCGGCTCCTCACCGATGATCCGCAGCGCCGAGTCACCGACGCCGAAGCCGGCGGCGGTGCGGCCGCCGGTCAGCTCGTGCAGCGTCGCCCACGCCGAGGCCACCGTCGCCCGGTGCCGGGTGACCAGGTTGCTCACGCCGGTGCCGAGCACGATGCGCTCGGTGGAGACGGCGACGGCCCCGAGGGTCACGTACAGCTCACGCCAGATGTTCTGCGAGTCCCCGAACCAGAGGTGGTCGTAGCCGGCGGACTCGGCCACGCGGGCGCGCTCGACCAGCTCCGCGACGGGCGCGTTCGGGTAGACGGAGAGGCCGCGGCGGGGTCGGGTCACGACGCCACCGGCTCCGTGGTCATGGCCGCCGTGATGAGCGACCGCACGTGGCGCTTGAGGTCGTTGAACGCGGCGGAGGTGTCGTCGCGGGGGCGGGGCAGGTCCACCACGATCTCCTCCATGATCCGGCCGGGCCGGGGCGCCATCGCGATCACCCGGTCCGCGAGCAGCACCGCCTCGTCTATGGAGTGGGTGATGAGCACCATGGTCGTGCCGGTCTCGCGCCAGATGCGCAGCAGCTCGCCGTGCATCTGGGACTTGGTCTGCTCGTCCAGCGCGGCGAACGGCTCGTCCAGCAGCAGGAGCTGGGCGCCGTTGGCGAGGGCCCGGGCGAGCGCGACCCGCTGGCGCATGCCGCCCGAGAGCGCGGCGGGCAGGCGCTCGCCCGCCCCGTCGAGGCCCACCATCTCCAGGTACTCGTCGGTGATGCGCCGCCGGGTGGCCCGGGGCAGCCGGCGCTCGCGGAGGCCGAAGCCGATGTTGTCCCGGGCCGACAGCCAGGGGAAGAGCGCGGCCTCCTGGAAGACCACGCCACGGTCCGCGTGCGGGCCGGTGATCGGTCGGCCGTCGAACGCCACGGTCCCGCCGCTCACGTCCTCGAAGCCGGCGAGGAGGTTGAGCAGGGTCGTCTTGCCGCAGCCGGACGGGCCGACGACGCAGACGATCTCGCCCGGCTCCACCCGCAGCGACACCCGGTCCAGCGCGTGGACGGGGCCGTGGCCGGAGCGGGCCGGGTAGTGCTTGCTCACCTGGTCGACGGCGACGAGGGGGTCGGGTCGGTCGGTCATGTCGATGCCACCGTTCGGGGTCAGGACGTCCACGCGCAGACCCGGTTCTGCACGGCGACGACGATGCGGTCGAAGACGAAGCCCATGAACCCCACCGACAGCATCGCGGCGACGATGACGTCCATGCGCAGGAAGTAGTAGGCGTCCCACATCACGTAGCCGAAGCCGGACTTCACGGCGATCATCTCGGCGACGATGACGAGGACCCACGAGAGCCCCATGGCGGTGCGGAGGCCGGTGAAGATCGCCGGGGTCGCGGCGGGGATGCCGACGCGGCGCAGCAGCTTCAACCGGTTGTGGCAGCCGAGCATCTGGGCTGCCCGCACGAGGAGCGGGTCGGTCTGGCGGAGGCCGTGGACGGTGTTGAGCACCACCGGGAAGAAGGCGCCGAGGGCGATCAGCGCGACCGCCGAGGAGCCCTTGGTGCCCAGGAACACGACCACGAACGGGAGCCAGGCGGTGATGGGGATGGGCCGCAGCAGTTGGAAGACGGGGTCGAACAGGCGGGCGCCGATCTTGGACCAGCCGATGACGAAGCCCATGAGCACGCCGGCCGCGGAGCCGACGGCGAAGCCGTAGAGGACCCGCTGGGTGCTGGCCAGCGCGTGCTCGTGCCAGGTGCCGCGGTAGAGCTGCTGGCCGGCGCCGCCGCCGAAGATCCAGGTGCGCAGGGCGCGGTAGACCTCGGTGGGCGACGGCAGGTACTGCGTGTCGACCAGCTTCCAGCTGATGATCGCCTGCCAGATGCCGACCATGACGATCGGCACGACGATGGCGAGCGGGTCGAGCCAGCCGAGGCCGCGGCGCAGCGCCCGGCGGCCCCGGCGACCGTCGCCGGGCGGTGGTTGGCCGCCGGGTGGGGCGGCCGGGATGACCATCGGTGCCTCCTCGTCGGTGGGGGCGGCGGTCAGGACGTCGCTCATCCACCGACCTCCGAGCGGTCCTTGCCGGTGGCGGCTTCGAGGAACGTGTAGTTCAGGTACCCCTCGACCTCGTCGGACATGTCCTTGGTCGACACGCCGAAGTCCGAGTACGCCTTCGCGGTGGCGAGCGCCCGGTCCTCGTACAGCTCCCACTCCAGGGTGATGGTGCTGAGCGCGGTCTCCAGGACCTTCGGATCGTCCGAGCCGGTGGCGGCGGTGACGGCCTTGACCCAGTCGCCCTCGTCCTCGCGGAAGTGCTCGACCGCGTCGACGTACGCCTTCACGAGGAGCGTGGTCGCGTTGGGGTACTTCTCGATCCAGTCACGGTTGGCGAGCACGAGCGTGTTCGCGTTGGCCGTGGGGTTCTCGCCGATGTCGAGCGTCGAGTAGGTGCCGCTGCCGTCGCTGACGGCCTGGGCGCAGGCGATCTCCCAGCAGAGCATGCCGTCGATCTCGCCGTTCTTGAGCGCCATCAGGGTGGGCGGGCCGATCGTGGTGAAGTTGACCCGCTCGATCGAGTCCGGGTCGAAGCCGGCCTCCTTGGCGGCGAGCTGGAACTGGATGTCGGGCCCGCTGTTCGGGGCGACGCCGATCTTGAGGCCCGCGAGGTCGGACCAGTCGTCCACCTCGACGCCGCTCTTGAGCACGAGCGCCTGGGCGCCGCTGTTGCCGCCGGCGACGATGTCGACGTTGGTCGGCGCGGTGTCGAGGGCGATGGTGTGGTAGCCGGCGGCGGCGAAGGCCACGTCGCCGCGCGAGACCGCGAGCTGGGTGTCGCTGTAGCGCTGGAACGACACCCACTCCACGTCGATGCCGTACTGCTCGGCGAACTGCTCCAGCTCGATGAACTGGACGTTGTGGGGGATCGGCAGGCTGGCGACCTTGATGGTGCCGACGCCGGCCTCGGGCTTGGGCAGGCCGCTGGTGTCGGCCTTGGGGACCGAGATGTCGGCGTTGCCGCCGCCGGAGCCGCCGCTGTCGCCGCACGCGGCGAGGACGAGGGCGAGGGCGACCGCCGAGGCGGCGAGCCGACCGGCGGGGCGGCGACGGGATCGGCGTCGGGTCGTGGCGGCGGTGCGGTCGGTGGTGGGGGCGGGGGACATGGTGGCTCCTTGGGGCGGGGTGGGTCGGGGTGGCTTCAGCGGATGTCCGGGACGCGGCGGGGCGGGGCGGTGTTGCGGCTGCGGGTGACGACCAGCTCGCCGCCGATGACGACCGCCGCGACCGCGGGCGTGTCGCCGCCGGTGAGCGCGCCGGCGAGGTCCACGCTGCGGCTGCCGTCGGGGGCGTCGGCGACCACGACGTCGCCCACGCAGCCGACGGCCAGGCGACCGCCGGGGATGCGCCGGAGCGACGCGGTGTTGCCGGTGGCGGCGGCGATCGCGAGGCCGGGGTCGAGGTCGCCGAACGCGCAGAGGGTGTTCATCAGCCGGAAGATGCCGGCGGGGGCGACGCCCTGGCCGGCGGGCGAGTCGGTGCCGAGGACGAGGCGGTGCAGGTCGCCGCGCTCGATGAGCAGGCGGGTCACGTCGGCAGCGGCGCGGTGGTTGCCGTTGAACACCAGCTCCACCGCGGCGTCGGTCTCGTCCAGGATGCGGACGACGTCGTCCAGGGCGGTGGCGGTCGGGCCGCCGTTGACGTGGCCGGCGACGTCGGGGCGCACGGCGACGCAGAACTCGCCGTCGATGGTCCGGCTGGTGGGCACCGACTTGCCGCCGACGTGGACCATCACCGTCATGCCCGCGGCCTGGGCCCAGCGGGTCATCTCGGCGGCCTCGTCCACGTCCTGGACGCCGGAGATGCCGATCTCGCCCACGAGGTGGACGCCGATGGCGGCCAGCTCGGCGAAGTCCTCCTCCACGAGGCCGGGCTCCAGGAGGAGCGCGCCGGCGTGGACGCGGGCCGGCACCGGCGTGTTCTGCCACGCCTTGTGGGCGAGGACGGCGAGCGCCTTCGTGCCGTCGCGGTCCTTGGGGCGCCCGGGCGTGTGCACCTCGCCCGCGCTCACGATCGAGGTGACGCCGCCGTGGGTGAACCCGTCGATGTAGGCGGACTGGCTGACGCGCGGGGTGTGGTCCCCGAAGACGGGGTGGACGTGGTCGTCGATGAGGCCGGGGAGCACGCTCGCGCCGGCGACGTCGACCACCCGGTCGGCCGACGCGGCCGCCGAGGCGTCGCCGATCGCGGCGATGACGCCGCCGTCGATGACGAGCGAGTCGTGGTCGAGGACGGGGGCGGCGACATCGCCCGAGTAGAGGGTGCCGATGTTGGTGACGGCGAGGGAGGGCATGGGGCTCCGGTCAGGGGGCGAGGGGGTTGTCGGGGAGGGCGACGATGTGGGTGAGGTCGTCCACCCACTCGTCCGCGCGGAAGCGGTTGGTCGGTCCGGCGATGCTCAGCGAGGCGACGACGGCGCCGCCGACCCGCACGGGCACGGCGGCGCCCGACACGCCGTCGACGTACTCGTCGTGGCTGGTCGAGTAGCCGCGCTCGCGGATCAGGTCCAGCTCCTCGAACAGGTCCCGGCGGGTCGCGAGGGTGTTGCTGGCCTGCTGGGGGAGCTGCTCGTCGGGGTACAGCTCCAGCAGCTCGTCCCGGCTGAGGCCGAGGAGGATGACCTTGCCTGAGGCCGAGGCGTGCAGCGGCATCCGGGTGCCCTCGCGGATGTTGGTGCGCAGGACGTGCGAGGTCTCGAACCGCTTGACGAAGACGACGTCGCTGCCGGTGCGGACGCCGAGGGAGACGGCCTCCTTCGACCGCAGGGCGAGGTCGCGCATGGGCTCGGCGATCGCGGCGATGAGGCTCGACTGGCTCTGGGCGGCGACGCCGAGCTGGGCGGCGGCGAAGCCCAGCACGTAGCGGTCCGAGACCGGGTCCTGCTCGACCACGTGCAGCGAGCGGAGGGTCTGGATGCTCAGGTGGATCGTGCTCTTGGACACCCCCGTGCGCCGGGCGATCTCCGACACCCCGAGGGGCTCCTCCGAACCGGCGATCGCGAAGAGCACCGCGAAGGCCCGTTCCACCGACCTGCTCGTCTTACCGTTCACCACAGTTGAACATCGTTCCGTTTCATTGAACGGAGCGTGACAGATCGGGTGCGTGACGTCAACCACCTCTCGTGACCACGGCCACCACCTGGCCGGATGCCCGGGCGGGTCTCCGGGATCGGGCCGGATCGGATCGGATCGGCGGGCGGCCCACGTCCGGGCGCGAGCGGCGACCCCGCCGCCCCGCCCGGGCCCTACCGCCGGATCAGGCCCGGCGGGCGCAGATCTCGGTGTTCCACTGGCTGTAGACGTAACCCCGGTACCTGCCGCGCATCCACACCAGCGCCTTGCGGTCGTGGGAGGCGACGAGGACGGGGCGGATGTTGTCCCGCGACGGGTCCGCGGTCAGCGGCGCCCAGACCCAGCCGCCGCCGGCGCGCACGCCCTCCCACAGCTGCCAGCGCTCCCCGACCGCCGGAGCCCCGGTCGCGGGGTGGACGTTGCTGCTGACCACCACCCGGTCGGGCGTCGTCGGGTCGGTGGCGAGCAGGCCGACGTAGTCGATCGTGTGCGCCGCCAGCTCGGCGCCCGCCCACGCCAGGGGCTGCACATCCCACGCGCCCGTCGCGGGGTCGCGGCGGGCGCACCAGTAGCGGTGCCAGTAGAGGCCCCGGGGCGGCGGTCCGACGTAGGGGCCGACCGGCTCGCGGCCGGTGATGAGCACCTGCACGGTGCCGTCGTCGTGGGTGGAGAGGTCGACGGCCCGGTAGGTGCGGTGGCCGAGGTCGTCCGCGCCGCGCTGGCCGGCCAGCAGCCTGGTGAGCGCGCCGTCGAGCTGGGTGACGGGGGCCTCGCCGACCCGGCCGACGGGCAGGCCGTCGGCGTCGGTGATCGTCAGGTCGGCCTCGATGGCGCCGACGAAGACCGAGGCCATCCCCGACTCGCCGGCGTGGGAGTCCGCCGCGGCGAACCACAACCGCTGCCCGCTGCGATCCGGGGTCAGGCACAGGTAGGGCCGGTGGCCGCCGGCCTGCGGCGGTGCGCCCTCGATCGGCTGCTTCGTGACGATCGTGCCCAGCGACTCCCACACCCGCCCGTCGGCCGAAGCCGCCAGCGCCCAGCCGAACGGCAGCCCGCCACGGTAGGTCAGCAGCCGCCGGCCCCAGAGGTGGTGGAGCTGGGCGTAGGTCGCCTTGCCCGGCAGGTCGACCCGCCGGTGGGGCTCGCGCAGCGACGGCGACACCGAGAGCCAGGCGTCGTTGGTGTGCAACGTCCAGGCCGACGCGACCTTGCCGCCGACCAGGGCGAGGCCCGGCGACCAGTGGTCGTCCGCGTGCAGGTCGTCGACCCGCCCCAGCTCGAAGTGCTCCAGCACCTGGAGCCGGGTGAGGTCGACCGAGGTCGCTCGCAGCGTGCCGCCGAGGGGCGATCGCCCGGTCAGGTACCCGACGAAGAGCCGGCCGTCGGGGTGGATCAGCGCCCGCTGGCGGGGCCACACGCACCACGCGCCCTTCGCGATGGCGAGGCCGTTGCCGGCGCCGGCGGGCAGCGAGCGGGACGCGACCGGCGTCCGGGGCGGGTACGGCTCGCAGCCGGTGGCGCCCGCGAGGGCGAGCGCGGCCATGCCGGCGGTCGACCCCAGGAGGAAGCGTCGGCGGGTCGGGTCCGGGGTCGTGGTCATGTCATCCCGCCATCGTCCGTGGGCTCGTGGGCTCGTCGGTCACCCCACCCGATCGGCGACGGCCGCGAGAAGGGAACGACAGACAGCTAGCAGCCCACACCCCACCCCGTCGAAACGGCCGTCATCACCCCGCTGACGGGTACTGCGGCTCAGGGGTCGTCCGGTGACGATCGCCGGTCGGCGGCGAGGATGTCCCTGACCGCAGCGAGGTCGTGCCGACGTCCCACCGCTCGCTTGCTCCGGATCAGGATCTCTCGCGACACGATGCGGATGCCCACGTCGTCACCGAGGCGAGCGACGAGGGCGTCCTCGACCAGCTCGGCGTATTCGAGACGTCGCCCATCGGCGCCCGGCTCCACGGGGATCGAGCGCAGCACGTCGATCAGGTCACCGTCGCGGGTGCGCACCCGGAAGCTCGACAGGTGTCGGACGTCGTCGGCGTCGAGGCCACCGGGGACCGACGCAAAGCGATCCTGGCCGTCATCGTCTACGCCAACCCTGATCTGCGCATCCACCGATGCCAGAGCTCGACACAGCGCCTCCAACGATGCCCGCGACCAAGAGGTCACGATGTCGCTGTCGCTCGTCATCAACTGCGAGCCGTAGATGCGCGCCGACATGCCGCCCACCAGGACGCAATCGACGCCGTGGCGTTGCAGCAGACTCGCAACGCGCCGGAGGTCAGGCTCCGGCGCGCGGTCGCCGGATCGCCCGGAGCCACTCATCGAACTCCTCCTCGGTCGCCAGCCGGCGACCGTCGTCGGTCACCGCGACGCCCGAGGCCGGCGGGGGCGGCGGCACCGCCGACCAGTCGATGGAATCCATCAGGGCGCGAGCGTCGATCACGTCGTCACCGTCGAGGTCCAGACCCGAGCCCATGCCCCGAGCCTACCGACGGGACGCTCCCGACCACCCGCCGTCAGCCGGTCCGCTCAGGCGGCCGGCCGTAAGCCTTCAGGCAACTCGCCGTCACGGCTGCGAGTGCTGCGGCGGCCGCCGTGCAGCGCGAAGGGCGGACGCGCCAGCGTTCGTGTTCGAGGCGTTGGCGGGCGAGTTCGTCGGCCACCGCCTGCTCGACCACCCAGTCGGGGTCGAACCAGTCGCGGCGCCAGTTCCGCATGTCTTCGGCATACGCGAGCGCGAGTTCCAGCGAGGTCTCGATGGGCGCGTCTCGATCGACTTCCGCCTGCGCCGCCCGACGGCGAGGAACGTGAGCCTCGCATGGGAAGCCCGACCTGGTCCGACAGGCCCAGCCAGGTTCCTCCTGGCAGGCCGGACATCGGACGCTCCATGCGCAGACTCCCTCCACGACTTTCCAGCAGTCGTCCATGTCGTCGTGGTCAGGTCGCGCGGCCTCTTCAAGGGCTTCCGCCGCCCCATCGCGGCCGGATGACACACCGGATGCGCCCAGACCCGATCTGCGACCTGGGCGACCATCGAGCCTGACTGCATCGGCAGTTCACACACAGCGCACCGACGCCCGCCCGACGTCACTGCCACCGTTGGACAAGATTTCGTCACCATCTGCCCCTTTGGTTAGACGCAGTCCTCTGTGGTTCCGGCCCCGCATTTGCCCGAGACCAAGGGGTGCATCGCCCCGTGGGCGGCTCCCGATCGCCCTGTTTGGCGCACGCGGCCGAGGACCGGCCGATGGACCGGTCCTCGACGTCGGTGAGCCCGAGAGGAGAATCGAACTCCTGACCTGCTCATTACGAGTGCGTCGCTGAGAAGCGCCGGGCCGGCACCATCCGGTTCGCCCCTTTGGGTGTCCAGCACCGGACGATTCGCTCGACGGCCGCCTGCACCCGCCAGAGCGCTGCGGCGAGGAGGTCGGTACGCTGATGGTCATGGACCTGGTGACCGAGGAGGAGTGGCGACAAGCCCTGGCCACCGCCGCTCCCACGCGCGAGGACGACACGGTCGTCATCAGCGGTGGCCAGCGAGCGACGCTCGACGAGGTGAAGGCGTACATCGCCGCCGACCTCGCCCGCCGAGCCGACACGACCAATGGGTGACCCCGACGGCCAGGCAGCCGCCGCCTACTGGATGGGGCCCGCCCCTCGCCCGGGCTCTGCTGGCCCGGGCCCGCCAGCGGCCCGCTTCAGCGAAGCATCCCGCGACGGGTCTGCGGACCGTGGCCGAAGGAGAACAGCGGCCCAACTTCGAAGTCGGCCCACCGCACCGGCAAGCTGGTCCTCATCGAGCCCGTAGGACCGAGCGACTTCAACGGGTATGGCTCCCGCTGACGCGAGGTGTCGAGCAAAGATCCCCACGGAGAACCCCGGGTCGTGCTCCTAGCCCAAGGCCAGAAGCTCCTCGTCGGAGAACGCCCCTGATCGTCGAATCGAATCGATGTCGAGCAGGTCACGGATCTCGGCCCGTGAGAACGCCGCAGCGACCTTGTTGCCGACCGCATCCTCGATCGCAAGAACGGGACCGACGGAGAGGAGAGCTGGCGACTCTGCTCTCCAGTCGACGCCGAAGTCCACGCCCACAGCGCGGCCCGATACATCGCTCACGGTTAGTTGAACGAAGGTCTCGCCGCGCTTCACCCACACGACGGTCCAGCCACGCTCTTCGAACGCGTCCACCGTCCTGTCCACCACAGCAACGAAGTCCTTACCGGCCAGCGTCGACTCGGCGAAGAGATCGACGTCATAGGTCGGCCGGCTGGTCAACCCGTGTTCTCGGATCGCTCCAGAACCCGCTAGAACGAACCCGGCCCCGCCCGCGACCGACAGGGCGGTTCGTGTGACGTCTCTAATGAACGCGAGATCTGGAGCCTTCACCGCTCTCCGTCCGAAGCTCTGCATGAGCGGTCTCCCAGAGCGCCCTACAGCGGTCCGGCAAGATGAGGGCGTCCCACTCATCGAGAAGCAGGCCACGATGCAGGAGGCGAGCCTGCTCAGCGCTGGAGCCGACCCGGATGATCGCCCGGTAGGCCGCGTGCCGCTCACCTCGATCATCGAGGTCGAAGGCTCGGTGAGGCCCCCAGTAGATCGCCAAGGGGAGCTCCAAGTAGCCCGAACCCGGTCCTCGCAGTGCTGCCAACGACGCCGGGGTCTCGTAGGGGACCGTATCCGCGTATCGCACTCGATCGCTGGTCCTCGGCACGTCATCCGCCCGCGACGGCTCGCTGGGCGTCTGCGCCTGGTCCCACAGCTCGGGCACTGGCTTGGCCGTTCCCATGCCTTCAGGCTACCCGGGAGGCGAGGACCTGGCCCGAGACGATCTTCCGCCCACACCGAGGTCCGCGACATGGCCAGTCCACCCAGGCACCCCGGCGGCGCGGCTACCACACCCGCCGGTGCCAACCGGGGCCATCGGCCTAGGTGGCCGGGCAGGGGACCGCATCGTGAGGTTCCAGGTCGGTCACAGCTCGGCGATCGCGAAGACCTGCGCCGGCCAGCCGAGATCCGCGGCCACCACCGCGCAACGGACCTCCTCGCAGCGCACCGGTTCGCCCAGACCGAGGTCGAGTTCGCCCGGAACGGTGACCTCGGCCCGTACCGGGTCCTCCCCGACGGTCACCGCTTCCGCGGTCGCCACCTCGCACCGATCACGATGCGTCGTCGGCAGGAACCCCGGATCGCTGACATCGCAGAACAGCAACTCCATCGACTCCCCGGCAAGGTGCCCGGTGACCACCACGGTCACCTCGTCACCAGCCAAGACCCTCGCGGAACCCGCACCGGCCAGCGACACCTTCAAGTCCACGTCGCGCGCCTCCTGCCGTTGAGCCCAGTAGGCCTCGGCATCGGCCACGACCGCACCGATGTCCTCGTCGCGCAGGACCACCGGCGGCACCTCACCCTCAACCTCCACGGGCCGCAGCACCCACGCGCCGTCGACTCGATCGAAGAGCACGCCATCGGAGAACACGAAGCGGCCATCACCCGACTGGTCGAGGGCCATGAGGTACTCCGTCCCGGGCTCGATCGCCAGATCCGCCACTGCGGAGGTGACCTCGACGGAACGGCGCTCATCCGACCCGACGAACACCTCGCTGAAGGCGATCTCCGAGATTGTCGACTCCAGATCGAACTCACCGACCTCCGTGTGCGCGTCCACCACCGTCCCCACCGCGAAGTACCCGTCACCGGTGATGGCCGACACCACCGCGTAGACCAACGCGTCGTAGCTCCGATCATCGACCCGCGCCAGCCTCTCCACATCCAGGCTCGCCCCCTCCGGGAGCACGATGCGACCCGAACCCCCACCAGGCACTGCCACCGACGTCTCCCCCCTGGAACCGTCCGCCGGCCCCACCGCCGATCCCGCGTCGCGTCCGGTCCCGCACCCAGCAACCACGACCGACGCGACGACCGCCACCAGCATCCGCTTCATCTCCCTGCCCTTCCGCATCAGTCGTAGATCCCGTTGACCGCGGCTTTGTCACCTGCGGTCGGGTGATGGACGTTGCAGTCTTGGGCCGTGGCGTTCCGGCTCTCCATCAGGTGCACCTTCGCACAATCAGTGTTTGTGGTGTGGCCAAGACCAAGCGCGTGGCCGATCTCGTGCGCGGCAACGCCGTAGTTCCAGAGCTGTCGCCCGTTGCGTTCGTTCGCGCTGCCCTTCGTGGTGTTCAACCAGATGTGGGGCTTGGTGGCCCACGATGACGAACCGCACGTCGGTGGGGCGAAGCCACCGCTCGGACCGACAGTCGATGTGTAGCCGCTGTTGATACTCACGTTACTGGTGTACTCCTTCACCCCGAAATGCCCGGCGTTCTGATCTTGTGGCCAGTAGTTGACGATCGTCGGCGCCTTGGTGTTGGCGTTGTTCCAATGAGATCTCCCGCCAGAAGCCCACACGTTCGACGCTCCGTCGCCCCAGCCGTTCGCGTTGTGGTTCAGCAACACCTGGGAAGCTGAGCGAGCAAAATGGCAACCGGGCCCGAGCTGAGGCGGCTGGCATGCAGAGAGGCCAACCATCGCCATGCCTGCGAGCCCCACAAGTACTCCCGCCTTGATCCTGTGCTTCATTGATGTCCTTCTCTCTCCCCACCACAGACGCTGACCGACCATGGCTCCTCGCGTTGGGCTGTGCCGCCGGGCTACCGAGCACTTTCGCTACCACGTACATGCCCTCAGACCTGGCCCCGGTTCCATGAAACCTCGACACACTCGCTGCAGGTGACCATCTCGTAGCCATCGACAGCAGACGAGTACAGATCTCTCCGACGCGCTCGATGCACCAGCTGGGCAGTTCGGCCGGGGCCCGGTCAGATCTCTCCGAGCCTCAGCTTGCGGTGGGCGACGAGGGCACGTTCTGAACGAGCGGACGCGCCGTAGCGGCTGAGCATCGCCCTCGTCTTCCAGCCGCCGATCGTCTGCAGCTCCGTCTCGCTCCCACCCTCCAGCAACCATCGGTGGGCGAAGGTGTGGCCGCTCACTTCTCGGTCCACCGCACCACGATCTCGCGGTGGGAGCGGGGGCGTCAGGAGCCGCCGTTCTCGGTGGTGGTGGCCTGGGCGCGCATCACGGGATGGCCGCTCGATCTGTTCGCGTCCGCTGAAACGGACGACCGCCCGCACGGTGGCGGGCGGTCCTCACGTTCTGCGAGCCCGAGCGGGGAATCGAACCCCGGACCTGCTCATTACGAGTGAGCTGCTCTGCCGTCTGAGCTACCCGGGCGGGAGCAGACACCGTAACCGATGCCTGAACAGGGCCGGTAACCGGATCGGGGCGCCGGCGGTCAGGCCAGCGGGGGCAGCTTCATCGCCAGGCCGAGGAGGAGCAGCTCCTCGTTCGGGTTGTGGAGCAGGCCCTCGGCGGCGTCCTGGACCGCGGCGATGCCGGCCAGGGCGGCGGACGGATCGGCGGCCACCAGCAACTCGTCGCGGTACACGTTGGCGAGCGCGGCGAGGCCGAGGCGCAGCTCGTCGGTGCGGAGCCGGCGGACCTCGCGCTTGTGGCGCTTGTCCAGCTCGGCGGTCCCCGACCCCCGCTGGCCGTAGCGCTCGATGCGCTCGTCCATCTCGGCCACCTCGGCCTCGTGGCGGGCCTTCAGGGGCGCCTCGGCGTCATCGATCGCGCCCCGGAGGTCATCGATCGCGGCGGCCGCCCGGTGCCCGCTGCCGTCGAGCCGGCGGGGCAGCTCCTGCCAGCCCTGGAGGCGCAGGGTCAGCCGGTCGTCCGCGGCCAGCAGGCGGGCCCGATCGAGGTCGCCGGCGGAGAAGCGGGCGGCCTGGTCGGCCCGCTCGGGCGCCACGCCCTCGGCCACCAGCCGCTCCGCGACCACCTCCGGTGTGAGCGGCGAGAAGTCCACCCGCACGCAGCGCGACGCGATCGTCACCAGATCCTTCGTGACCTCGTCCGCGATGACCACGAAGAACGTGCCGTCCGGTGGCTCCTCGATCGTCTTCAGCAGCTTGGGGGCCACGTTCGGCGCCATCAGGTGGAACTCGTCCAGCACCAGCACCTTGCGGGTGCCCTCGGTGGCGGAGCGGCTGGCCCGGCGCACGATCTCGTCGGCCTGCTCGGCCGAGATCGACGCGCCGACGCGCTCCACCACGACCAGGTCCGGGTGCTGCTCGGCCCGGGCCAGGCGGCGGGCCCGGGCGGCCTCGTCCCCCACGCCGTCAGCCACCGCGTCGAGGGCCAGCAGGTCGCCGGCGAACGCCCGGGCGGCGGCCCGCTTGCCCGAGCCGCGGGGCCCGACGAACAGCCAGGCGTGCACCGCCTCGGGGCCCACGGCACCCCGCAGCAGCTCCACGGCCCGCGCCTGGCCGACCACGTCGTCCCAGGCATCGGTCGTCGGCAGCTCGGCGGTCGGCATCGGCCCGAGGCTACCGACCGTCGGCGGTGCCGCCCGTCGCCCGTCTGGCCGGCGCGGCGAGCGCCGCCCGGACCCGCTCGGCGACCTCCTCGATCGAGCCGGTGCCGTCGACCACCAGCCAGCGCCCGGGGTCGGCAGCGGCCTGCGCCCGGTAGCCGGCCGCCACCCGGCGGTGGAACTCGATGCCCGCGGCCTCCAGGCGGTCGGGCTTGCCCGCCGCGGCCAGGCGCTCGGCCGCCACCGCCTCGGGCACCTCCAGCAGCACGACGGCGTCGGGGAGGAGCCCGTCGGTCGCGAACGTCGACAGCGCCGCGACCTCGGCCGCGCCGAGCGCCCGCCCGTAGCCCTGGTAGGCGACGGACGAACCCACGTAGCGGTCACAGACCACGTCTCGGCCGCTCGCGAGCGTCGGTCGGATCACCGTGGCGACGTGGTGGGCCCGGTCGGCCGCCATCAGCAACGCCTCGGCCCGGGGGTCGAGGTCGCCGGTGGCCGGGTTGAGGAGGATGTCGCGCAGGCGCTCCCCCACCGGCGTGTCGCCGGGCTCGAACGCGAACCGGGCGCCGGTCCGCTCGGCCAGCAGCCGGGCCTGGGTGGACTTGCCCGAGCCCTCACCGCCCTCGAACACCACGAACCGAGCCATGCCGGCCGATGGTACCGACCCGCCCTCCGAGCCCCCACCACCGGTGGCGCGGCCGGCCTCGGCCGCGGGCCGACCACCGGCGCTCGGCGCGGACCGACAGGACAGCCTCCCGGTCAAACGCCACCGGCATGACCGACCGGCCGAACCAGGCCGGTGGAGCGATCCGACCCCACATCGGCACCGGGCCCCGCGACGAGACGGTGCGACGGCTACCCGGCAGGGCGGCGAGGCGTGGCCGCTCGGGCCACGAGGGACCGGGGCGGCGCCGGCTCAGAAGGGCTCGTCGTCGGCGGGCGGGGCCGCCTTCTTCGCCGCGGCCTTCTTGGCGGGCGCCTTCTTCGTGGCGGCCCGCTTCTTGGCCGGGGCCTTCTTCGCCGCCGTCTTCTTCTTGGCGGCGGCCTTCTTCTTCGTGGCCTTCTTCTTGCGGGGCGCGGCCTCGCGGCGCATCTGGAGCAGCTCGGAGGCCCGCTCGTCGGTCATGGCCTCGACGGTGTCGTCCTTGCGGAGCGACGCGTTGGTCTCCCCGTCGGTCACGTACGGGCCGAAGCGGCCGTCCTTGATGACCATCGGCTTCTCGGAGATGGGGTCGACGCCAAGCTCCCGCAGCGGCGCGGCGGAGGACTGGCCACGGCGGCGCTTGGGCTCGGCCAGCGCCTTCAGCGCCTCGTCCAGGGTGATCGTGAAGATCTGCTCCTCGGTGTCGATCGAGCGGGTGTCGGACTTGGCGGCGCCGCCCTCGTCGGTCCAGTCCTTGCGGATGTAGGGGCCGTAGCGGCCGTTCATCGCCACGATCGTGGCGCCGTCGGCCGGGTCGGTGCCCACGGTGCGGGGCAGCGAGAGGAGCTGGAGCGCGTCGTCGAGGGTGACCCGCTCCAGGGTCATCGTCTTGAACAGCGACGCCGTCCGGGGCTTCTCCGACGCCTTCACCTTGCCCTCGGGCATCTCACCGAGCTGCACGTAGGGGCCGAAGCGGCCGGCCTTGGCGAACACCGTGAGGCCGCTCTCGGGGTCCACGCCCAGCTCGCGGTCGCCGCTCGGCGCGTCGAGCAGCTCCAACGCCTTCTCGGCGGTCAGCTCGTCGGGGGCGAGGTCGTCGGGGATCGACGCGGTGGCCTCGCCCTTCTTCAGGTACGGGCCGAACTTGCCCGGCTTCACGACGATCGACTCGCCGTCGGGGGCCACGAGCGTGCGGACCACGTTGATCTCGGCCGGGTCGATCAGCTCCTTGCCGAGGTCGACCAGGCGCTTGAGGCCGGGGGAGCCGGGCGACACGTCGGCCAGCTCCAAGGTCTGCTCGCCGGTCTCGTCACCGAACCAGAACCGGTTGAGCCACGGCTCGCGCTGCACGGTGCCGTGGGCGATGCCGTCCAGCTCGTCTTCCATGCGGGCGGTGAACTCGTAGTCGACCAGGTCGCCGAAGTGCTCCTCCAGCAGCCGGACCACCGCGAACGCCGTCCAGGTGGGCACGAGCGCGGTGCCCTTCTTCCACACGTAGCCGCGCTCCTGGATCACGCCCATGATCGACGCGTAGGTGGAGGGGCGGCCGATGCCCAGCTCCTCCAGGCGCTTCACGAGCGACGCCTCGGTGTAGCGGGCGGGCGGCGAGGTGGTGTGGCCCTTCGCCTCCAGCTCCGGCGCCGGCAGCGCCTGGCCGACGCGCAGCACCGGCAGCAGGGTCTCGCGGTCGTCCAGGGCGGCGTCGGGGTCGTCGGTGCCCTCCACGTACGCCCGGAGGTAGCCGGGGAAGGTGATGGAGCGGCCCGAGGCGGCGAACTCGGCGTCGCGGCCGTCCCCGGCGGTCGCCCCAATGCGCACGGAGACGGACTGGCCGCGGGCGTCGACCATCTGCGACGCGACGGTGCGCTTCCAGATCAGCTCGTAGAGGCGCAGCTCGTCGCCCCGCAGCTCACCGGCGAGGGACTCGGGGGTGCGGAACGTCTCGCCCGCCGGGCGGATGGCCTCGTGGGCCTCCTGGGCGTTCTTCACCTTGCGGTCGTAGGTGCGGGGCGCCGGCGGCAGGTAGTCGGCGCCGTAGAGCTGGCGGACCTGGGCGCGGGCCGCGCCGAGCGCCGTCTCCGACAGCGTGGTGCTGTCGGTCCGCATGTAGGTGATGTAGCCGTTCTGGTAGAGCGACTGGGCCACCGACATGACCTGGCGGCTGCTCATGCGCAGCTTGCGGCCGCCCTCCTGCTGGAGGGTGGAGGTCATGAACGGCGCCTTGGGCTTGGAGGTGTAGGGCTTCTCCTCCACCGAGCGCACCGCGAAGTCGGCGCCGCCGAGCGCGTCGAGGAGGCCGCGGGCGTCGGCCTCGGCGAGCACGGTCACGTCGCGGGTGAGGCGGCCGCGGTCGTCGAAGTCCTTGCCGGTGGCGAGGCGGCGCCCGTCGACGGCCACGAGGGTGGCCTCGAAGCGGGGGTCGGTGGGGAACGCGGCGCCGAGGTCCCAGTAGTCGGCGGCCACGAACGCGATGCGCTCGCGCTCGCGCTCGACCACCAGGCGGATGGCCGGGGTCTGCACCCGGCCCGAGGAGAGGCCGCCGCCGACCTTGCGCCACAGCACCTCCGAGACCGGGTAGCCCCAGAGCCGATCCACGATGCGGCGGGTCTCCTGGGCGTCCACCAGGCCCTCATCGATCTCGCGCCAGTTCTCGACCGCGTGCTCGATCGCGGCGGGGGTGATCTCGTGGAACACCATCCGCTTCACCGGCACCTTCGGCTTCAGCACCTGGAGCAGGTGCCAGGAGATGGCCTCCCCCTCGCGATCCTCATCCGTCGCGAGGTACAGCTCGTCGGCCTGCTTCAGCGCCGCCTTCAGCTTGCGGATGACGTCCTTCTTCGACGCGTGCACCTCGTAGGTGGGCGTGAAGTGGTCGTCCACGTCGATGCTGAGCCCCTTGGAGGGCAGGTCCCGGATGTGCCCGACGGAGGATTCGACCTGGTAGTCCCGGCCGAGGAAGCCCGCGATGGTGCGGGCCTTGGCCGGGGACTCGACGATGACGAGAGGCTTGGACACGGCACGTAGCGAACGCCAGGGAGCCGGGCGTTGTCAAACACCCGGCTCCCGGCGACCGTCGGGATCTTGACCCGGCGGGCCCCTCGGGTCAGGTCCGGAGAAGGCGTTCGATGGCCTTGGACGCCTCGGCGAGCTTGGCCTTGGCGGCGTCCTCGCCGTCCTCGGCGGCCGCCTCCAGCACGCAGTGGCCGACGTGCTCCTCCACCAGGCCGATGCCCACGCTCTGGAGCGCCTTGGTGACCGCGCTGAGCTGGGTGAGCACGTCGATGCAGTACGTGTCCTCCTCGATCAGGCGCTGGATGCCGCGCACCTGGCCCTCGATGCGGCGCAGCCGCTTGAGGTAGTCGTCCTTGGTCATCGAGTAGCCGCGCATCAGGCGACCTCCCCTTCCCGTGCCGTCCGCCCGGCTCCTCCGGCCCGCTCGGCGTCGCCCACCGCCGCGCCGCGGAAGGCCCGCAGGCGGAGGCTGTTGCTCACCACGAACACGCTGGAGAAGGCCATCGCGGCCCCGGCGATCATCGGGTTCAACAGGCCCAGCGCGGCCAGCGGCACCGCGGCCACGTTGTAGGCGAAGGCCCAGAACAGGTTGCCCTTGATGGTGGCGAGGGTGCGGCGGCTGAGCCGGATGGCGTCCACCGCGGCGGTGAGGTCGCCGCGCACGAGGGTGAGGTCGGCGGCCTCGATGGCGGCGTCGGTGCCGGTGCCCATCGCCAGGCCCAGGTCCGCGGTGGCGAGCGCCGCGGCGTCGTTCACGCCGTCGCCCACCATCGCCACCACCCTGCCCTCGCCCTGGAGGCGGCGGATCACCTCCACCTTCTCCTCGGGCAGCACCTCGGCGATCACGTCCGCCTCCCCGATGCCGACCTGCGCGGCGACGGTGCGGGCCGACGCCGCGTTGTCGCCGGTGAGCAGCACGGGGCGCAGTCCCAGCTCCGCCAGGGCGGCGACGGCCGCGGCGCTCGTGGGCTTGACGGTGTCGGCCACCACGAAGGCGCCGACGGCCCGGCCGTCGACCGCGGCGAAGATCACCGTCCGCCCCGCGGCCTCCGCCTCCTCGGCAGCGGTCAGCGCGACGGCGGGCACGCCCCGCTCGGCCAGGAGGCTGCGGCGGCCGGCGACGACGCGGTGGCCGTCCACCTCGCCGGTCACGCCCTTGCCACGGTGGTTCTCGAAGCCGGCGACGGCAGGCAGCTCGCCCACCTCGTCGGCTGCGCCGGCCGCGATGGCCTGGGCGATCGGGTGCTCGGAGGCGCCCTCCAGGGCACCGACGAGGCGGACCAGGTCGGCCCGGTCCTCGCCGGGGGCCGGCACGACCTCCACGAGCCGCATCCGGCCGGCGGTGACGGTCCCGGTCTTGTCGAGGACGATGGTGTCGACCCGGCGGGTGGACTCCAGCACCTCCGGTCCCTTGATGAGCACGCCGAGCTGGGCGCCCCGGCCGGTGCCCACCAGCAGCGCGGTGGGGGTGGCCAGGCCGAGGGCGCACGGGCAGGCGATGATGAGCACCGCGACCGCGGCGGTGAAGGCGTCGGCCGGGTCGTGGCCGGTCAGCAGCCAGGTGGCGAGCGTGCCGAGCGAGACGGCGATGATGACGGGCACGAAGACCGCGGACACCCGGTCCGCCAGGCGCTGCACCTCGGCCTTGCCGGACTGGGCGGCGGTGACGAGCGCGGCGATGCGGGCCAGCGCGGTGTCGGCGCCGACGCCGGTGGCCTCGACCACGAGGCGGCCGCTGGTGTTGACGGCCGCGCCGACGACCGCGTCGCCGACGTCGACCTCCTCGGGCACCGGCTCGCCGGTGAGCAGCGAGTTGTCGACGGCCGAGTGGCCCTCCACGACGACGCCGTCGGTGGCGATCTTCTCGCCGGGGCGCACCACGAAGCGGTCGCCGACGGCGAGCTGCTCGATGGGGATGCGGGTCTCGACGCCGTCGCGCAGCACCGCCACGTCCTTGGCGCCCAGCTCCATGAGCGCCCGGAGCGCGGCGCCGGAGCGGCGCTTGGCCCGGGCCTCGAACCAGCGCCCGCCGAGGATCAGCGCGATGACCACCGCGGCGACCTCGAGGTAGATCTCGTGCGCCCCGGCCCCGCGGCGGGGCACGAGGGTCATCGTCATCCGCATGCCGTCGTCGCCCGCCATCGTGAACAGGAGAGCGTAGAGCGACCAGGCGTACGCGGCGAGGGTGCCCACCGAGATGAGCGTGTCCATCGTGGCGGCGCCGTGGCGCAGGTTGGTCCAGGTGGCGCGGTGGATGGGCCACGCCGCCCAGAACACGACCGGGGTGGCGAGGGTGAGCGACAGCCACTGCCAGTGGTCGAACTGGGTGGCGGGGACCATCGCCCACACGAGCACCGGCAGCGACAGCGCGACGGCCACCAGGAAGCGGTGCCGCAGGTCGTCGTCCTCGCCGTAATCGTGGCTGTGGTCGTGGGCGCCGGCTCCGTGGGCGCCGGCGGCCTGGTGGCCGGCCTCGCCCGGCGCGCCCGCGGGGGCGGGCTCGGGTTCGGGCCTGACGCCGTAGCCGAGCGACTCGACCACGGCGACGAGGTCGTCGCGGCTGACCGTCTCGGGGGCGTCGACGCGGGCGCCCTCGGTGGCGTAGTTGACCGAGGCGTGCACCCCGTCGAGCTTGTTGAGCTTCTTCTCGATGCGGGCGGCGCAGGACGAGCACGTCATCCCCTCGATGGCGAGGTCGACGTGGCGAAGCTCGTCGGGGGCCACCTCGGTGGTGGCGGGGTCGGTGGACACGGTCATCCCTCCCCGGGCTCGGGCTCGGGCTCGACGGAGCCGAGGGTGAAGCCGGCCTCGTCCACGGCGTCGCGGACCGCGTCGAGGGCCAGCGGCCCGGTGCTGGTGACGGTCACCGCGCCGGCGGCCAGGTCGACCTCGACCTGCTCCACCCCGGCGATGCGGCCGACCTCGGCGGTGACCGAGTCGACGCAGTGCTGGCAGCTCATGCCGGTGACGGGGTAGGTGGCGGTGGTGGTCATGGCGGTCTCCTCTGATCGGGGTTGCACCGACACCCTATACCCCTAGGGGGTACATGCAACCCTCGGATCCGTGACCTGCGGCACCGCGGCTTCGCCGCACCCCGGCCTCGGCGCTACGGTGAGGCGGACGGCGATGGGGCTCGCCGAAACCGCCCGATCGGGCTGACGGTCCCTACCTCCCACGACCATCGTCGATCCGAGGTAGCCATGCCGTCGTCTCCCACCAGCCCGTCCGCCCTCCCGGCCCGCCTCCGGCGCCACCTGCGCCTGGCCGGCCTCGCCACCGTCTCCGGCCTCCTCGTCGGCACCGCCGCCTGGGCCTTCCTGGAGGCCCTCGACCGGGCCACCCGGCTGCGGCTCGACCACCCCGGCCTGGTGTGGTTCCTCCCGCTCGCCGGCCTGGCGGTCGGCCTCGCGTACCACCTCTTCGGGGGCCGGGCCGGCGAGGGCAACACGCTCCTGCTGCGCGAGATCCACGAGCCGTCGGCCTGGGTCCCGCGGCGCATGGCCCCGATGGTGGCGGTGTCCACCGTCGTCTCCCACCTCTTCGGCGCGTCGGTGGGCCGGGAGGGCAGCGCCCTCCAGATGAGCGGCTCGCTCACCGACCTCGTCAACCGGGTGGTGGGCGTGCGGCGGGAGGACCGCCGGGTGCTGCTCGTCGCCGCGCTCGGCGGCGGGTTCGGCGCGGTGTTCGGCGTGCCGTGGGCCGGCCTCGTGTTCGGCCTGGAGGTGCAGCTCATGGGCCGCTGGCGGGCGCGCGGGCTCGTCCGCACCGCCACCGAGCGGCTGGGCGTCCCGTGGCACCGAAGGGCCTCCGCGCCGGATCGACCCCGCGGCGCCGGCCCGTCGATCGATGACGTGGCCGGCTCCCCCGACGACCTGGCCGACCGCGAGGGGGAGGGGGACGCCGGGGTGGTCGGGGCGGCCGGGGCGGACAGGGACGCCGGCGGCGCCGGCGCGCCTGCGGCGAAGGGAGCGGGCGGGGCGAGCGGGGAGGACGAGCCGCCCGCCCCGCTCGGCCGGCTGCGCGCCGCCGTCGTGCCGACCGCGATCGCCTCCTTCCTCGGCAACGAGGTGGTCGGGCTCCTCGGCCACCACCACGAGGCCCGGCCCCGCTTCACCGACGCCCTCGACCTCCGCGCCGTGCTGGCCGCCGTGGCGGTCGGGCTGGCCTGCGGCGTCGCCGCGGTCGTCTTCGTCGGCGCGAGCGACGGGCTCCGCCACCGCCTCAACCGGCTCGTCGCCCTCCCCCCGCTGCGCCCCGTGCTCGGCGGCGTCGCCGTCGTGGTCCTGACCCTGGCGGTCGGCCACGAGTACCTGGGCCTGTCGCTCGGGCTCGGCGACGCCGCGTTCGCCGGCACCGCCACGTCGTTCTCGGACCCGGCCTGGAAGCTGGCGTTCACCGCCGTCTGCCTCGGCACCGGCTACATCGGCGGCGAGGTCACCCCCATGTTCGTGATCGGCGCCACCCTCGGCGCCGCGGTGGGCCACGCGGCGGGCATCGACCCCGTGGTCGGCGCGTCGCTGGGCTACGGCGCGGTGTTCGCGGGCGCCGCCAACGCACCGCTCGCCTGCACCGTGCTCGCCGTGGAGACCTTCGGGGCCGGCATCGCCCCGCTCGCGATCGTCACCTGCGCCCTGGCCTTCGCCGCCTCGGGCCGCTACGGCGTCTACCACCACCGGCCCGACGACGAGCCCACCCTCCCCGCCCGCCTGCGGGCCCGGGCTCAGAGCCAGCCGCGGCGCCGGAAGTTGCGGTAGAGCAGCCAGCAGGCCACCGCGGTGACCGCCAGGACCACGTAGTAGCTGTAGCGCCAGCTCAGCTCGGGCATGTGGTCGAAGTTCATGCCGTAGATGCCGCCGACCGCGGTGGGCAGGAGCCCGATGGCCGCCCAGGCCGACATCTTGCGCTGGTCCTCGTTCTGGCGCAGGGAGATCTCGGCCTGGCGCACGCCCACCTTGGCCAGGTCGGCCTGGAGCACGTCGGAGAGCAGCCGGTCCTGGGTCTCCAGCTCGTCGCTCGCCCGCAGGAGGTGGTCGTAGACGTCGCGGAAGTAGTGGACCAGCTCGTCGGGCACCTCGGCCACCTCGCCGCTCACGATCCGGCGCAGCGGCAGCGCCAGCGGCAGCAGGACCCGGCGCAGCGTCGCCACGGTGCGCTTGAGCTGGTAGGTCGGCTCGGCGTGGCTGACCTCGGAGGGGCCGAACACCTGGGCCTCCAGGTCCGCGACGTCGCCCTCCACCTGCTCGATCGCCACCTCGTACTCGTCGACCACCAGGTCCATGACCCGGTAGAGGATCGACATGGGCCCGTGCTCCAACGGGGCCTCGCCGCCGTCGACCGCGGCCCGCACCCGCCGCAGCACGTTGCTCGGGCCGTGGCGCACGATCACCACGAACCCGTCGCCGACGAACAGCGCCAGCTCGCTGACCTCCAGCCGACCGTCGGTGAACTCGGCCGGCTTCAGCACCACGAAGAGGACGTTGTCGTACACCTCGACCTTGGGCCGCTGGTGGGCCCGGACGGCGTCTTCGACCGCGAGCGGCGGCAGGTCGAACTCCTCGGCCACCTCCGCGATGTCCGCGTCGGACGGCTCCCGCAGCCCGATCCACACGAACCCGTCGCCGCCGGCCGCGACCTCGCCGGCCTGCTCCAGCGGCACGGCGCCGGGGAGGCGCCGGCCGCCCCGGTAGTGGGCGCAGTCCACGATCGCCCCGTTGCCGCCCGGCCCGGCCGACGCCTGCCCGGCGGCCGACCCGCCGCGGTCCGGGTCCTCCGCGGCCGTCACGGTGCCCTCAGCCCTCCCGGCGCACGGTCGCGCCGCCGGCCTCGGCGAGCGCGACGATCCGCGCCGCCCGGCCGTCGTCGCCGCCTCGGTCGCGCAGCAGCCGGGCGGGGACGAACAGCACGGGTCGCCCCTCCGCGGCGGCGAGCACGCCCCACTCCGCGTGGACGACCTGGAGGACCGACCACGGGTGGAACAGGTAGCCGCCGCTCTCGAAGTGGTCCCGGGCCCCGTCGGGGCGGAACGACCAGCCGGTGAGGTGGTTGCCGACCGCGCCCACCCGGCGGAGGCCCAGGATGTAGCCGCCGACGATGCCGACGAGCAGCGCCCCGATGCCGGCCGGGACGGCGGCGTCGCGCAGGATGGCGAAGAGCGCGAGGACCACCACGATCCCGATGCCGATCAGCGCCGGGAGCACCTTGGAGTCGGGGGTCGAGGGCGGCTCGCCGAACAGCTCGGTGGAGCGCACGATCAGCTCCTGCTGCTCGGCGCTGGACAGCGTGCCGTCGACTCGGATGCTGCCGTCGCTCATCTCCACCTGGTCCTCCGCTCGGGGGTTCGCCCGGCGAATCTACCGTCCCGGGCCGCGCTGCCCCCCGTCCGGGCGCGGACCGGCCGCGGCCGCCCGCTCACCAGGTCAGCTCGTCGCAGCCGGTGTGGTCGTCGGGCTCCACCTGGAGGGTCGCGTGGCCGATGCCGTGGCGCTCGTCCAGCAGGGACCGGGCCCGGTCGAGGACCGCGTGGGCGTCGGTCCCCCGGCCGATCATCAGGTGGGCGGAGGCGACGTCCATGGACGAGGTGAGGGTCCAGACGTGGAGGTCGTGCACGTCGACCACCCCGTCGATGGCGGCCAGCTCGGTGGCGATCGCGTCGACGTCGGTACCGGCCGGCGCGGCCTGGACCAGGATGCGGACGGCCTGCGAGCCGAGCCGCCAGGTGCGGGGCAGGATGAACACACCGATGCCGACGCCGACCACCGGGTCGACCCAGGACCAGCCGGTGAGGCCGATGAGGACGGCGGCGACGATCACGCCGACCGAACCGAGCAGGTCGGCCAGCACCTCCAGGTAGGCGCCCTCCAGGTTGATCGACTCCTCGGCGCCCCGGCGGAGCAGGAAGAAGGCGACGACGTTGGCGGCGAGCCCGGCGGCGGCGACCACGAGCATCGGCCCGCTCGGCACCTCCACGGGGTCGCCCAGGCGCGCCACCGCCTCCCAGATCACCCAGCCGGCCACCGCGAACAGCAGGACGGCGTTGGCGAGCGCGGCGAGGATCTCCAGCCGGTACAGGCCGAAGGTGCGGTGCGCCGACCGGGCCTCGCGCCCGGCCAGGCTGATGGCGGCGAGGGCCATGCCGATGCCGCCGACGTCGGTCAGCATGTGGCCGGCGTCGGAGAGCAGGGCGAGCGAGCCGGTGGCGAAGGCGGCCACCGCCTCCACCACCATGAAGACCACGAGCACGGCGAGGGCGGCCACGAGCGCGCCCCGGTGCCGGGCCCCGGCGGAGATCGACACGTGGCTGTGCCCGTGGCCGCCGTGGTCGTGCCTGCCCTGGCCGTCGTGGCCGTCGTGGTCGTCGTGCCCGCCGTGGTCGTGCTCGTGGTCGGCGGTCATCGCGGGTCCTGGTGGTCGGAGGGGTTGACGGCGCTCAGCGTGGCCCAGAACGACTTGGTGGTCAACGCATCGGGACCACCGTCACAGGGGGATCGGCGCCCTCGGGATCGGGTAGGTAGACGGCCGTGAGCATCGACGAGACCTACGACCGCTGGGCGGCCCGCCTCGACCCGAGCGTCGCGGTCGTGACCCTGACGGACGGCCGGGAGCACGCGGGGTGCCTGGTGGGCTTCCACGGGCAGGTGAGCATCGCCCCGCGGCGCCACGGCATCTGGATCTCGACCGCCAACCACAGCTACGGGGTGGCCCGGCGGGCGGTGGCCGCGGCCGTGCACCTGCTCGGGGCGGACGACGCCGACCTGGCCGAGCGCTTCGGCCACCTCACCGGCGACCGGACCGACAAGTTCGCCGGTCTCGCCCACCGGGCGGGCCCGGGCGGCGTGCGCCTGCTCGACCGCCTGCCGGACCGGGTGGCGGGGCGCTGCTCCCGCCCGCACGAGGTGGGCGGGGACCACGTGCTGCTCGTCCTGCGGCCCGAGGAGGGCCCCGAGCCGGGCGCGGCGCTCGACCGCCCGTTGCGCCTCGCGGACGTCGCCCACATCACCCCCGGCCACCCCGACCCGCCCTGACCCACGGCCCGCACCGGGCGGTCCGAAGCAGCGTTCTCGGCAGGCCGATGAACGGCCCGGGACAGGTCCGACCTTCCCGCATCGCACCCTGGCGGTCGCCTCATCTCAGGCATCTGCGACGACGGCGACCTCTTGCCCATGCGGGAGATGCCGCAGAACCGGGAACCGGGCCACCGCCGCGGGCAAGAACAAGGCACGAACCGCGCGTCAACGGAACCGTGCCAGGGCACGTGTGAGGAACGCATGCAACGTCGAACTTGCCTTCCACACCCATCGCTAGTCCGCGAAGTGGCTTCGCGGCACGGGCAACGCGGACAAGGGCGTGCAGCGCTACTCATGGCGTTACGGCGCCGCCGTCGACAACGAACTGGGGTACCCATGAACAGGCATGGCACGCGACTGGTGGTCGCGGTGGCGGCCCTCGCACTCCTCGCCGGCTGTGGCGACGACCCTGAGGTCCGCGCCGATGCGCGCGGCGATGCCCCGCCCTCGGTGCTCGACCGCTACTACGGACTCGGTCGGAGCCGGCCCACCATCGTCCGCGACGACGCCATCGCCTCCTGGACCGCCTACCGGCAAGAGGTGCGCGTCACCGAGTGCATGCGGGCATCGGCATTCGAGTACGTGCCGGCGCTCAGCTATCCCACCGAGGCCCTGGTCGAGGTCGCTCGTTCGCTCGGCGTGGAGCCCGCGCCGAATCCTGCGGCCGCACCGGACGAGCGGAACGAGGCCTACCTCGCGAGCCTCTCGGGCGAGCAGCGGGATGCGTACCTGCTCCGGTTGCACGGCGTCACCGCCGCCGAGTTCGAGGAGCTGCTGACCTCCGAGGACTCGCCCGTCGACGCGAAGTTCGATGCCGAGGGCTGCGTGGCCGAGGCGACCGACCCCGACGAGCGCGTCTGGTCGCTGCGAGATGCGCTCCAACCCGAGATCGAGGCGATCAACCGATGGGCTGCCGATGCGGCCGCCGTGTCGTACGGACGCTGTGTGACCGAGGCCGGTGGCCCCGAGGGCATCACCTCCCCCGCCGATCTGGAGACCGCGGTCCTCGCCGAGGACGGGGCGAAGACCGGCGGCGCGGATTCGACCGCCGAGCCGGCTCACATCCTCGACCTCTGCCAACCGGACTGGGATCGAGCGGTGGACGAGCACCGCGAGCCCCGGTACGCCGAGCTGCTGGAGCGCCATGCCGAGGCGGCGCACGCGCACCAGGACCGGTTCGGTGAGGCCGAGGGCCGCCTGCGCGAGGACCGCGGTTACCTGGACGAGCTCGCCCAGTTCCTGGGGCGCCTGGCCGCACAGGACCCCCAGGGCTGACGCCGACGTCGTGGAGGAGCCATCTGGAACACCTCCGACACTGCGACACGACGTTCGCCTGAACAAGGCCGTGGCATCACCGAGGCTTCAGCTCTATCGGTCCACCCAGGACATCCACCTCATACGACCGCACCGATCGAGCTTCGGTGACACATACGAGTCCATAGAACTCCCCGACAGCGACCGATGCACGTGTGCACTCGTGACGTCGACCCTCCGCGTCCAAGGCCGCTGCGCTCGGATCTTCTGGCTGCGACAGCCGTGCACGGGGAACCGAGATTACTCCGACGGAGCGGCGGCCATCACTCAGGTGAGCCATCAGTTCCACGCCTTCAACCGATGGACGAACACGCTGGATCGCTCGAAGGCCAATCGCATCGACAGCCAGACCGCCTCCGGAGATCTGAAGGTCGCCGACCACCGAGCACGATCCGAACTCGCACACCTCAACCCCCTCAGGGATGGCGCTGACCGACCTCATGATGAACGTGTTCCATTCCGGAACCACCGAGGCTTCAACCAGCAAGGACTCCTCCCGCCAGGCATCGTCCAAACCGAACCTTGCCGCCGCTCTTCGTTCCAGTTCATCTCGAAGTAGAGAATCGGGCTCCACGAGCTGGAGAACCTCGCCTACCGCCTCCGGTTCGATGCCCTGGCTCTTGGACCAGAACTCGACGGCAGAAAGCGCCTCGGCGGTCATCGCCGAGGCGCGATCGACATCAGCCTCGCTTCCCGTCATCCGGTCCCCCGGCGACGAGCAACCCACGGCCAACACCAGGAAGATGGCGAGGCGCAACACGCATTGTCTGCTGGACCTCAGCATCGCTTGTCCTGCTCCTGACCCTGATGAATAACATCACCGTTGATGGCGGCGGCAAGAGAGCGGCGGGAACCACCAGTGACGCTGACCCGAAGGGCCGGGCCGGCGAGGGCCGCCACGGCCACGTGGGTCAACGGCGCTTGGCGCCCTGGATCAGGACGTTCTGCAGCACCGAGGCGGGGAGGCGGGCCAGGAGGTCGAGGACCTTGGCGTCGGGGCCGATGAGGGCCCGGCGGCGGTTGCGCTCCACGGCCTTGAGGATCTGGCGGGCCGCCTTCTTCGGCGTGGTGATGAACATCTTCTCGAACTCGGCGGTCGCCTTGTCGGCATCGCCGCCGCCGACGGCCGAGACGCTGGGGTCGAGCCGGGCGTTGCGGGCGATGTTCGTCTTGATGCCGCCGGGGTGGATCGTGGTGGCCGACACGTTGCCGCCGTCGATCTCCAGCTCCATGCGCAGCGCGTCGGTGAAGCCCCGCACCGCGAACTTGGCCGAGTTGTAGGCCGACTGCGACGGCACCGCGAAGAGGCCGAACACGCTGGAGGTGTTGACGATGTGGCCGGCGTCGGCCTTGCGCAGGTGCGGCAGGAACGCCTTGGTGCCGTGCACGACGCCCCAATAGTTGATGTTCATCAACCACTCCAGGTCCTCGTAGGACATGGCCTCGATGCTGGCGCCGAGCGCGACGCCGGCGTTGTTGAAGATCAGGTGGACGGCGCCGTGAGAGGCGACGACCTCGTCGGCCCACGCCTCGACCGCGGCCCGGTCCGCCACGTCGACGCGGGCCGAGGTGACCTTGATGCCGCGGCCCTCGCAGCGGCCGACGGTGTCGGCGAGGCCGGCCTCGTCCACGTCGGAGAGGGCGAGGTGGCAGCCCCGCTTGGCCAGCTCGACGGCGAGCGCCCGGCCGATGCCGGAGCCGGCGCCGGTGATGGCCGCGACGCGGCCGGTGAAGTCCTTCATCGGTGATCTCGTTTCAGGCGGCGCCGGCGGGGGCGACGCTCTCGGTGCGGGGGACGGGGTTGCTGAAGACGACGGCGTCCGCGTCGACCGCGGTCCTCTTCATGGCGCGGTAGTCCTTCAGGTAGCTCTGGTGGACCTGCCAGGGGAACCGGGAGCCCTGCTTGGGGAACCGGTCCGCGGAGCGCTGGATGTAGCCCGAGCTCAGGCCGAGGAGGGGCTGCGCCTCGACGGCGTCGTCCTCGTTGCGGGGCGTGGCCTGGCGGAGCCCGACCGAGCGCAGGTGGTTGAGGAGCCGGGTCACGTAGTCGCTGCTCAGGTCGGCCTTGAGGGTCCAGGAGGCGTTGGTGTAGCCGACGACCACCGCGAGGTTGGGCACGTCCTGGAGCATGAGGCCCTTGTAGACGAGGCGATCGGCCACGTCGACCTTCTCGCCGTCGACCGCCAGCTCCACGCCGCCCAGGAACAGCAGCTCCAGGCCGGTGGCGGAGATGACGATGTCGGCCTCCAGCTCCCGGCCCGACCGCAGCCTGATGCCGGTCTCGGTGAAGGTCTCGATGTGGTCGGTGACCACGTCGGCCTTGCCGGAGCGCAGGGCGCGGAACAGGTCGCCGTCGGGCACCGCGCAGAGCCGCTCGTCCCACGGGTCGTACGTCGGGGTGAAGTGGGCCATGTCGTAGCCCTCGGGCAGCGACCGCTGCACCCGCTTGAGCAGGGCCTTGCGGACGAGGTCGGGGCGGCGGCGGCTGGCCTGGTAGAGCGCCTGGGTGCCGACGGCGTTCATCCAGCGCACGGCGGGGCCGGACCACCTCTCGGGGAGCGCCTTGCGGAGCCCGTTGGCGATCGGGTTCGACCCGGGCACCGACGCGATGTAGGTGGGCGAGCGCTGGAGCATGGTGACCTGCTCGGCGTCGCGGGAGAGGGCGGGGACGAGCGTGACGGCGGTGGCGCCGCTGCCGATCACCACGATCCGCTTCCCGGTGCCGTCGAAGTCCTCGGGCCAGTGCTGGGGGTGGATGAGCCGGCCCCGGTAGCGGTCGAGGCCCGGGAAGTCGGGCTGGTGACCGTGGTCGTAGCGGTAGTAGCCGGAGCAGGAGAGGTAGAAGCCGCAGGTGACGGTGACCCGCTCGCCGGTGTCGGTGCGCTCGGCGACGACGGTCCAGCGGGCGTCCTCGCTCGACCAGTCGGCGGTGAGGATGCGGTGGTTGAAGCGGATGTGGCGGTCCACGCCGGTCTCCGCGGCGGTCTCGCGGATGTAGGCGAGGATGTCGGGCCCGTCAGCGATGGCCTTGTGGCCCTTCCACGGCTTGAAGGAGTAGCCGAGGGTGAACATGTCGGAGTCGGAGCGGATGCCCGGGTAGCGGAAGAGGTCCCAGGTGCCGCCGATGGCCTCGCGGGCCTCGAAGACCGCGAAGGTGGCCCACGGCGACTTGGCCTGGAGGTGGCGGGCGGCGCCGATGCCGGAGAGGCCGGCACCGACGATGAGCACGTCCACGTGCTCGACGGCCGGCTCGCCCTCGGCGGGGCCGGGCGCCGCGTCGGCGGCGGCGTCCGCCACGGCCTCGGGGGTCGGGTCGGTGACGGTCATCAGGCTGCCTTCGTGAGCTTGTCGTTGAGCCGGCCGGCGTCGCCGAACAGCTTCTCACGCCACTCGACCACGAGCTGCGTGGTGTCGCTGTCGTCGGGGTGGAAGTCGGGACGGTCGTAGTCCTTGAGCTGGCGCCACAGCTTGCGGCTGAGGATCGGGCTCTTGCGGATCTGCTTCCAGTCCCGGCGGAGCCGGCCCCGCTCCCGGGAGGCCGGGTCGCGCAGCACCGACACCAGCACCTGGATGCCCATACCGATGACGAAGCCGATGCGGGTGAAGCGCATGGTCCAGACCCGCAGCCGCTCGGAGCCGCCGACGGCCTTGTAGACGTCGAAGGCCACGGCCTTGTGCTCGGACTCCTCCAGCGCGTGCCACTCGAAGACCTCCAACATGGCCTCGTGGCCGATGAGGTGGCGGATCTCGGGCGAGCGCATCACCAGCTCGGCGAGGGTGGCGGTGAAGTGCTCCAGGGCCGCGGTGGAGGCGAGGTTGGAGATGGGCGGCGCCTTGCGGGTGCGCAGCTCCAGGCCCCACTTGGTGAAGCGCTCCACGCGCTTGGTGCCGTAGCCCAGCTCGGCGAGGCGGTCGTTGAGCACCCGGTGCTCGCGGCCGTGCATGGCCTCCTGGCCGATGAAGCCGTTGACCTGGCGCCGCAGGTCCGGGTCGCCGATGCGCTTGCGGTAGTGGCGCACGGAGCGGACGAAGAAGTCCTCGCCGTCGGGGAACACCGACGACAGCATGGCGATCAGGTGGCTGGCGAAGAGGTTCCCGTCGCCCGCGAAGTGCTTGGGCAGGCGGGCGATCGACTCCTCGAAGGAGATCCGGCGGGTGGGGACGTCTCGGGTCGGATCGCTGGATTGGGCGAGCTCGGTGGTGTCCATGAGGGGATCGTAGAGGATTTGAGCGATTGACTCAATCCCTCAAACTGCTAGTGTGACGAAGGTGACCGCGATCACCGCGCCCAGCAAGGGAGCCCTCACCCGCGCCGCCATCCTCGACGCCGCCATCGCCCGCTTCGGGCGGGACGGCTACCGCGCCACCTCGGTGGCCGACATCGCCCGCGACGCCGGCCTGAGCGGCACCGCCGCCTACGCCTACTTCGCCAACAAGGAGGCCCTCTTCCTCGCCGCGGTCGACCACGACACCGCCGCGGTCATCCGGGAGGGCATCGAGGCCGTGGCCGAGGGCGGTGGCGACCCCCGCCTGCTCGACCGCTCCGTCGCCGCCACCCAGAACTGGCGGCAGTCGCTCGTCTTCACGCTGGTCGAGGCGCTCGACCACCACCCGCTCGCCCGGCGGCTCCTGGGCGGGCTGGAGCCCGAGGTCAGCGCCCGGGTGATGGACATCCCGGCGCTCAACGAGCTGCGCCGGGCGTGCTCGCGCCAGCTCCGCGAGGAGCAGGCCCAGGGCCTGGTGCGGGCCGACGTGGACCCCGAGGTGCTCGGCCGGGGCGTGGTCACCATCATGTTGTCGCTGCTCATGTCGGTCACCCAGCTCGGCGTCGACGCCACGCTCGGCTACGCCGCCGAGGTCTCCGCGGTCTTCGACGCCGCGCTCAACCCCCCGTCGGCCTGACCGGGGCCGACACGACCCGGCCCGGCCTTCAGCCCGCCGGATCCTCACCGGCCTCGGGCTGGGTGGTCGTGGTGGTGGGGCGAGGCGGCCGGGTCGGGCGGCTGGGCCGCTCGCTCGGGCCGACCGAGCCCTCCCGGTCGGCCAGGTCGGGGGTCGCCGCCGCCGGTCCGTTCACCGAGAACTCCCCCAGGTCGCGGTCGAAGGTGACGGTGGGGATGTCCAGCTCGGGGAGCTGGTAGGCGCTGAAGTCCGAGTCGTCGAAGCGCAGCTCGACCCCGTCGAGCGGCCGGTCGGGCAGCGATGCGCTCGGGGCGGCCTGCTCCCCCGCTCGGGACTCGGGCAGCTCCAGCTTGCCGCTGGGCGCGATCGCGCACTCGCGGCTGCCGTACTGCTCGACCACCGCCGCGGCCCTGCGGAGGTTCGGCGTGAACCGGAGCCGGTAGGCGGCCTGGTAGGCGGTGGTGTAGCCGTCGTCGCCGAAGTCGAGGTCCGGCAGGTCGTGGGCGTCGGGCTGGGCAGCCCAGGCGTTGCGCAGCGCCCGGAGCGCGGCGGCCAGCTCCTCGGGCGGCTGCTCCACCTCGGCCAGCACGCCGATCGAGCGCACGAGCGGGCCCAGCTCCTCGCCGCCGATGGCGTTGCCGGTGTCGGCCTGCCGCAGCGAGGCGCAGAGGTCGCCGTCGCCCGCCCGGTCGCCGCCCGTCCGCGACGAGCAGGCGCCGAGCGCGAGCACGCCGGCGACGAGGCCGACGGACAGGCCGCGGCGGAGGCCGACCCTGGCATCCGACCCGACACCGGCAAAGGGGGCCGGTGCCGGGTCGGAATCCGGGTCCGCCCGGTCGACGTCACCGACGCCGACCGCGTCCTCGCGCCCGTCCCCGCCCGGGTCGCCGTCCTCGCCGGCACCGCCCGACCCGTCGGCCTCCCGCGGCTCGTCGGCGCCCGACGGCCGCTCCCGGCGACGGCGCCGGAACCGGCGGGCGACGAGGCCGCCCACCAGGAGCAGGAGGAGGGCGAGGGGCACGACGATCTCGGCGATCGGGGCGGTCGTGGTGGCCTCGGCGGCGCGCCCCGCCGTCCCGCTCGGGCCGGCCTGCACCCGGAAGGTGCCGAAGGTGAAGCCGTCCAGGTCGAACCGACCGGTGACCGTGGCGGACTCGCCCGGCCCCAGCGCCGGGACCCCAGGCACGGCGACGAACCGGTCGACGCCCTCGCCCCGGCCCCAGCGGACCTTCACCGCGCCCGGCGGCAGGGCGACGTCGCCCCCGTTGGCGACCTCGACGGTCACCTCCCGGGTGCGCGACCAGAAGCCGACGCCGACCGTGCGCACGCGCACCGCGGTCACGTCCAGGCGCCGTTCGGCCGCGGGCGACGGGGCGACGACCGCCTCGATCGGGTGGCCGGCGATCTCGACCGGCACCGACACGGCCAGCGTGCCGCCCGGCACGAACGCCCGCAGCACGCACGGGCACGGCGACGGCGGGGCGGTCACGAGCAGCTCGGCGTGCAGGCGCCCGTCGGGGTACGTGCTGATCGAGCGCGAGGTGGTGATGTCGCAGTCCGCGCTGCCGTTCGCCGCCTCCTGGCCGCACAGCTCCACGGCCACGATGGTGTTGCCGGGCCAGCCCGAGCCCTCGGCCACCACGGTCCGGCCCCGGTCCAGGCGGGGCTCGGCGACCCGGAGGGTGGCGACCCGCGAGGGCTCGGGGTCGAGCCCCGGGTCCTGGGCGCCGCGGGCCGCGGCGGGACCGGGCGCGGCGAGCACCGCCAGCGCGGCGAGCGTGGCGAGCGCGACGGCCACAGCGAGCGCCGGCCCTCGGTGGCGAGGGCGGGGCGACCGGGCGGTCACGGCGCGGCCACCGCCGTCGTCTCATCCTCGGCCTCGCCGCCGTCGCCCGCGGCCGGCCCGTCCTCGGCGTCGGCCTCGCCGGCCCCGGCCTGGTCCGCGTCGTCCTCGGCGTCGGCCTCGCCGCCCGCGTCGGCATCGTCCGCACCGGCGGGCGCGCCGGGCCCGTCGCCCCGCTCCGCCCCCCCCGGCGCCCGCCCGTCGTCCCCCCCCGCCACCCCGCCCGGGGCGGCCCCGCCCCCCCCGGGCGGGCCCCCCCCCCCGCCCCC
>Ga0182792_1000142_pt1 | contig 69437 bp, 71 predicted proteins | sample Passage237B_FD_130497 | JGI IMG/M metagenome (GOLD analysis project Ga0182792, IMG submission 130497) | Cellulose adapted compost microbial communities from Newby Island Compost Facility, Milpitas, CA, USA - Passage2 37B (version 2) (version 2) ...
GCCGCGCGTGCGGGGCCGCCCCTCGCGGGGGGGGGGCGCCCCCCGGGCCCCCGCGGGCGGCGAAAGGGGGGGAGGGGGGCGCCCTGCCCCCCCGCGGGGGGGCCCCCCCGCCGGTTCGCGAACCGGGGCGAGCCACTCGCGGATCTGGAGCAGGTGGCGATGGTCGGGCTGCTGAAGGCGGTGGAGCGCTTCGACCCGACCCTCGGCGTGCCGTTCGCGGGCTTCGCGGTGCCGACCATCACCGGCGAGCTGCGCCGCCACTTCCGCGACGCCACCTGGGCGGTGAAGGTGCCCCGCGGCGCGAAGGACCTCCACGTGCGCATCCCGAACGCCACCGCCGAGCTGCACCACGAGCTGGGGCGGGCGCCCCGGCCGGCGGAGCTCGCGGAGCACCTCGGGGTGCGCCTGGACGAGGTGATCGACGCGCTCGACGCCGCCAACGCCTACCGGAGCGCGTCGACCGACACCGAGGCCGGGGCCGCGGCGGCGAACCACGCCGCGGCGCGGCGCGACGATCCGGGCCTGCCGGCCGACGAGCTGCTCCTGCTGAAGCAGGTGCTGGCCGAGCTGCCGGAGCGCGAGCGCACGATCGTCTACCTCCGCTACTACGAGGACCTGAACCAGTCGGAGATCGCGGCGCAGGTCGGCGTGAGCCAGGTGCACGTGTCCCGCCTGCTGCGCCGCATCCTCCGGACCCTGCGCGCCGCGCTGTAGCCGCGGCGGTCGGGTCAGCGGTGGCGCTGGGTGGGGCGCACCTGGCGCTCGCGCTCGACGTTGTCGGCCAGCTCCTCGATCGCGCCGCCCGGACGGTCGTCCTCCTCGGTGCGGAGCCGGCGCAGCACGTCGCCGTCCACGGTGACGAGGTCGAGGCGGATCGGCCGCAGCCGGGCCAGGCGCTCGGCGATGCGGTCGTCCGCGCCCTGCACGCGCACGACGACGCCCCGCTGGGCGGCGCCCGAGACGAACGGATCCTTGGTCGCCATGGCGCCGGTCACCACGAAGGCGACCACGGTGCCGGCCACCACCCCGATGACGGCGAACCAGATCAGGCGGGTGGTGAGGTCCATCGACCCCAGCGGGATGAGCGCGACCAGCGCGCCCGCCGCCGCCCCGAGGCCGCCGGCTGTGGGCAGCGTCCAGCCCAGCGACTTGGCGGCCTCCTTCGGGATGGCCACGCCCGCCTGCGGGGCGACAACCGAGCGGTTCACCTCCTCCACCTGCTCGGCCCGCAGCGAGGTCCGCTCGTCGTCGTCCTCGCTGACGTGGATGCGCTCGTCCTCGACGCCCAGCTCGGCGAGCGCCGCCCGGACGGCGCCGACCCGCTCCGGTGCGAAGGCGCCGACGAGGTCGACCGCGGCCTCGCCGGCGCCGTCGTCGCGTTCCTGTCCTGTCGTGCTCATGGTGGCCCCCTGCCCGGCCACGCCGGCGGGCAAACGGGCCGCCGACCTTGACCGCGGAGGTGGTGGCCCCGGCGGCGAGGGCGTCAGGGCGCCTCGGGGTGGGGGTCCGAGTCACCCCCGGGGTCCGAGATGCGCTCGCTCTCGCTCCCGGCGGCCCGGTCGTCCCCGGCGTCCGACCCGCCCCCGGTGCCCCGGTCGCCGCCGGTCCCACGGTCGTCGGCCGAAGCCGCTGGCCCGCCCGAGCCGGCGCGGTCGTCCAGGTCGCGCAGGGCCGGGCGCAGCTCGTCCTCCCAGAAGCGGACGAAGCCGGCCTGGTCGGCACCCACCTGGTGGAGGTAGAGGTGGTCGAAGCCGCTGTCGAGGTAGGTGCGGACCTGCTCCACGAAGGGCGCCACGTCGGGGCCGCAGGGCACGTGCTCGGTGATGGTCGCGCCGTCGAGCGAGGCGGTGGCCTGCTCGAAGTGGGTCCAGGTCGGCAGGTCCTGGGCGAGCTGGCCGGAGAGGCCGGCGTTGGGCCACCGGCGCCGCACCGCCTCGCGGGCCTCGGCCTCGTCGTCGGCCCAGCAGACGGTGAGCTGGGCGTAGCGGGGGCCGTGGCCGCCGGCGCCGGCGAAGCGCTCGACCACCTCCCGGTCCGGCGCCGTGCTCCAGAGGCCGTCGCCGATGCGGGCGGCCAGCTCGGCGGCGTCGGTCCCGAAGGCGGACACGACGATGGGCGGGTCCGCCTCGGGCGGGTCGAACAGCCGGGCGTTCTCCACCTCGTAGTGGCGGCCCCGGTGCTGGAGGGTGTCGCCGGTCCACAGCGCCCGGATGATCCCGACGGCCTCCTCCAGCATCTCCTGGCGGACGGGGGCGGAGGGCCAGCGGGCGCCGACCACGTGCTCGTTGAGCGCCTCGCCGGTGCCGACGCCGAGCGTGAAGCGGCCGCCGGCGAGCAGCGCCGTCGTGGCCGACGCCTGGGCGATCACCGCGGGGTGGGTGCGCAGGAGCGGGCAGGTGACCCCGACGGCGAGGTCGATCCGCTCGGTGGCCTGCGCGAGCGCGCCGAGCACCGACCAGACGAAGGGGCTGTGGCCCTGCGCCGCGACCCAGGGGTGGAAGTGGTCCGAGATCGAGGCGAAGGAGAACCCCGCCTCCTCGGCTCGCACGGCGTGGTCCACGAGCGCGCCGGGCGGGTGCTCCTCGCTCGACAGGGTGATGCCGTAGGTGACCATCGGTGCGCCTCCTGGGGTGCGGTGGGGGGGGTGGTCGGCCCCTTCCCGCCCCGGCAGCGGCGCAACCGCCGGGGTCTGGCGGGGGCGGTCGGCGGGCACCGAGGGCCATGGCCGATCGTGAGGAGAGCCCGGCGCAGCGCATCAACCGTGAGCTCGACGAGCTGCTCGCGGAGCTCCGGGTGGCGCTGCCGGGCGTGCAGGTCACCCTGGCGTTCCTGCTCACCGTGCCGTTCAGCGACCGCTACGCGGCGCTGCCCGACGACACCAAGGCCGTGTACGTGGCAGCGGTGGCGCTCACCTCGCTCAGCTCGGTGCTGCTCATCGCCCCGACGATGAACCACCGGCTCACCTTCCGGTCGCGGACGAAGGAGGAGCTGCTGGCGACCGCGAACCGGCTCACGATCGCGGGCATGACCTGCCTGGCCCTCGGCCTGGGGGCCGGCGTCCACGTGGCGCTCGACGCGGCCTACCCGGGCTCGTGGGTGCGCGGGGTGGGGGCGGCGGTGGTGGTCGCCGCCGCGGTCATCTGGTTCGTGCTGCCGCTGCGCTTCGGCCGCCGGCGGACGCCGGACCCCGACCCGTCCGGTGGTCCCGACCGCGGGTCGTGACGGCAGCCCCCGCCTCGCCGAGCACCGCGGCCGCCCCGCCGTCGCTCCGTCGCCGGTCGGGCGGCGCTCGGTTTGGCGGCCGCCGCTGCGGGTGAGGGTCGGGACGGTGCGGCGACCGTCGCCGCCCAAGACCCGGGAGGCACCGTGAACGACCCGCACGACCACGACGAGGATCGACCGACCGCCGGCGGCGGGGCCGACGAGGCGACCACCGACGACCACCACGACGGTGACGGCACGGTCCGCGAACCGCCGAACAGCACGGTGGACGACTGGCTGGGCCAGCGAGTGGAGCGGGACCGCCGCCGGGCCGAGCGGCTCGCGGACGAGGAGGCCGACCCCGAGGAGGCCGAGCGCCGCTACGAGGCGGGCGCGGAGCGCCACCGCCCCGAGGACCTCCCCACCGACGAGCGCCCGGGCTGACCCGACCTGCGGTCCGGAGGTATGCGGGCGGCCGGGAGCGGGGACCGGGGCGCCATGAACGCCATCCTCGGAATCGTCGCCTTCGTCCTCGTCATCGTCGGGGTCGTGCAGCTCGTGCAGGGCCAGCTCGTCTTCGGGCTCGTCCTCATCGTCGCCGGCCTCCTCATCGGCCCCGGCGGCTACTCGATCACCCGCTCCCGCTCCTGAGCGCCGTCGTCGGCCTCCGCACGGCACCGCGCCGGCCGCTGGCCCGGCCGCCTCGGCTCAGCAATCGACCTCGGTCCCGTCGGCGCGGTGCATGACGGCCTGCTCGCCCTCGGTGAGGATCGAGCCCACGACCACGCACTCGGTGCCCGCGGGCAGCCGCGCCCCGTCGCCGAGGTACAGGTGGAGGACGCCGCCGACGATCTCGAACCGCTCGGCGTCGGCTGCCGAGACGAGGGCCTCGCCCTTGTTCTCCAGACCCACCGACGCCAGGGCTTCGCTCGCGCCCTCGCCGCCGATGCGCTCCGCCACCTCCGCCCCGCCGGCATCGCCCACCGGCGCACCCGCCGTCGTCGGCTCGTCGGCCCCCCGACCGACATCGCCGTCCGAGCCACCACCGCACGCGGCGAGGAGGAGCAGGCCCCCGATCGCCGTTGCGGCGAGCCGGTGGGAACGGGAACGGGAACGAGAACGGGAGCGAGCGGTCATCGGGCACCTCGGCGTGGGGACGGTCCGGTGGGAACGGCGGTGACGGTACGGAGCCCGGTGCGATCGCTCCATGAGCAACCGGCGATCGGCTCTGAGTAGTCGCCGACGGCGCTACGGTGCCGCCCCCATGGGGAGCGCACGCACCGGGGGCCGCTGGCAGGTGGTCGGCACCGAACCGGCCGTCGCGGCGCTCCTCCCCGAGCTGTGCGGAGGCGACGCGCGAGCCGTGCTCCTCACCGGACCGGCCGGCATCGGCAAGACGGCCCTCGCCGACGCCGTGGCGACCGCGGCCGAAGGGGCGGGCCCGGTGCTCCGGATCGTCGCGTCGCCCGGTTCGACCGAGCGGCCCTACGGGGCCCTCGGTGGCCTCGTCGCGCTGGAGCCGGCGATCGAGGACAGCCCGACCGGTGGCATCGAGGCCGGAGGCCGCCTGGCCCGCGTGGTGCGGGATCGGGCGGGCGAGGACCGCCTCCTGCTGGTCGTAGACGACCTGCCGCTCCTCGACGCCACCACGGCCGTGGAGGTCGCCGGCCTCGTGCGCAGCGGCGCGATCTCGCTCCTCGCCACCGCCCGGACGGGCTCGCGCCTTCCTGCCGCCATCGACGCGCTCGTGGTGGAGGACCGCTCCGTGGTCCACGAGGTTGTGCCGCTCGACGCCGCGCTGATCGGTCGGGCGGCCGCCGCAGCGCTCGGGGCGGACCTGGTGCCGAGCGCCCTGCACGAGGTGGTCCGCCGCAGCGGTGGCATCCCCCTGTACGCCCGGGAGCTGATCCGCGCGAACCAGGCCGCCGGGCGGCTCCGCCTCGGCGACGCGGGTTGGGAGGCGGATGGTGACCTGGTCGCGCCTCCGACGCTGTTCGACCTCGTGGCGTCGCGGTTCCTGCACCTCGACGAGGCGACCCGCCGCTCGATCGAGGCGCTCTGCCTCGTCCAGCCCCTCCCGGTGCGCGCGGCCGGGGAGCTCCTGGGCATCGACCGGCTCGCCGACCTCGAGGACGGAGAGCTCGTCGCGATCCGGCCGGAGGGGGTGCAGCTCACCGTTCGGCTGGCGCACCCCATGCACGAGGAGTCGGTGCTCGCGTCGTCCGGTCCCCTCCGCCGCCATGCGGCGGCTCGCCGGGCGGTCGAGGCGCTCGACCACCTCGCTTCGGGCGATCCCGACCTCGCGCTCCGCCTCGCGGTCCTGCGAGCCGACCACGAACTGCCGCTACCCGGCGTGCGGGCCGTGCCGGCCGCCGAGCGGGCGCTCGGGCTCCTGGACCCGGCCACGGCGGAGCGCCTCCTGCGGGCGAGCGACGAGGACGACGTCGAGGCACGCGTGCTGCTGGGCGCGGCCCTCGCCGCGCAGGGCCGGACCGACGAGGCCGACGCCACCCTCGCGGCGGCCTGGGAGCTGGCGACGACCGATGAGCATCGGGCTCGCATCCTCAGCCGGCGGGCCGGCAACCTCGGCGCCGGTGCGGGCCGCTTCGACGCGGCCATCACCCTGCTCGTCGACGGCCTGCGGCACGTCTCCGAGCCTCGCTGGCGGGCCTTCCTGGAGACGGACCTCGCGTACGTGCGCTCGTGGGCCGGCGAGGCCGTCGACGCCGCCTCGGTGGCGTCCGGCCACGCGTCGGCCCCGACCGCGCGGGCCAACGAGTGCCTGGTGGGCGCCATCCTCGCCGCCATGTCCGGCGAGCTGGCACGAGCCGACGCGCTCGTAGACGAGGGCCTCCGGCTCGTCCACCTGATCGAGCGGGACGTGCCGCACGCCCGGGACATGCTCGTCCTGTCCCGGTTCCTGTCCCGTGCCTTCGGTGGGGAGGCGGCGGAGGCCCGGATGATCGTCGACCGGGAGGTGGCGGCGGCGCGCGCCGTCACCGGCGGGGGCACCGGCGTGTGGCTCGCCGTCCGCTCCCTGCACCGGCTCGTCGACGGCGACCTCGCCGCGGCCGTCACGGACTCGATCGAGGCGGTCGAGGAGCTGATCCTCGGCGATGCCGCCGGCCTGCGCCCGCTCGCCCTCGCCGTCCGCTCGGTGGCCCGGGCCCGCCTCGGCGACCTGCCCGGCTCCCGAGCCGCGGCGGCCGAGATCACCCCTGCCTGGCGGGACGAGGTGAAGGTCCAGCTCCACCTCACCCAAGCCGCCGGCTGGCAGGAGGTGGCCGAGGGGCGGGTGGACGACGGCGTGGCGCTCTTCGCCGAGGCCGGGCACATCGGGCTGGCGAGCAACCACCTCCCGCTCGGCGCGTTCGCCGCGTACGACGCGGTCCGCCTCGACCGCCCGCGCGCGGTGCTCGACGTGCTGACCACGATCGGCGAGCGCTGGGAGGGTCCGATGTGTCGGACGATGCTCGCCCACGCCGAGGCCCTCGCCGCCACGCCCCGACCGCGGGCGCGCGACGCGGATCGCCTCGTCGCCGTCGCCGAGCGCCTGCCCGGGCTCGGCCTCGGCCTGGCGGCGACGAACGCCTGGCTCCAGGCCGCAGCCGCCGCCGAGGCCGCCGGAAGGGACGCGCTCGTCAGACGGGCTCGCCTGGGAGCAGCGTCGTGCTCGTTCGCCGACCTGGCCGCACCCGCCGCCGATCGGCCCCTGGTCTTGACCCGCCGCGAGGAGCAGGTGGCGCGGGCGGTGGCCGACGGCCGGACCAGTCGAGAGGTCGCCGAGGCGCTCGGGCTCTCGGTGCGAACGATCGACAACCACCTCGCCGCCGTCTACCGGAAGCTCGACGTGTCCCGCCGGCGGGACCTGGCGGACGTGCTGCGGCGCCTGTCCGGATGAGCGCCGAGCGCCGTGGTCGGCCCGGTGGGCCAAAGGCGTCGACGGTCAGGGCGACGCCGAGGTCACCGTGTAGCCGTAGGTCACCGACGTGGACCCGTCGTCGTCGGTGCGACCGACCGTCAGGGTCAGCTCCGGACCGCGATCGCCGTCCCGGAGCTGCCGTGTCCTCGTGACCGATCCCTCGGCCCCGGTGTCGTAGGCACCCACCTCCTCCCAACCGTCGAGCCCGGCGACCACCAGCTCGACGACCTCGTCGGGGCCCAGGGAGGTGGTGCCCACGATGCTCAGCAGCCGTCGCCCGTCGGCCTCGATGCTCGATCCGCTGATGACCACGAGGTCTTCGGGCAACGGCACCGACGAGGGCCAGCCCTCCGGCAGCTCACCGGAACCGGCCTGGTAGGAGCCGTCCTCCGCGTCGATCTGCACGTTGCCGTCGCCGTCGACCTCGTAGCTGCCGTCCGGGGTCCTCACCACGATGCGGTCGCCGTCCACGTCGACGTCCGCCTCGCCGTCGGCGGCGTGCTCGATCGCCCGCTCGGTGGCCTTCTCCGCCGCCTCGTCGGCGAGCTTCCCGCAGCCGGCACCGGCGGCGACCGCCAGCGTGGCGAGGCTGAGCAGGATGGTTCCACGGTGTCGGTTCACGCGTCCTCCGAGGGTCGACGGCGCCGCCCTTCGGCGCCTGCCCGCATCGTGGGCGTCCCGCGCCGCCCCGGCCATGAGTAGCCCGCCGGGCGCCTGAGTAGCCCGGCCTCCCCACGTGCGCGACGGGCGACCGGGTAGCGCGCACGGCCGTGGCCGGCGCTCACCGGCTCGGCCGCCGCCCCGTCTCGGACGGATGGGCAGGCGTAGGGCGACGTTTGCGATCGCGACCGGCGGGCAGCGTGACCGGCATGGACCACCCCGGAGAGGAGCAGGACGGTGACCGCGAACGGGCGTCGAGCCCGATGCGCGGCGACGGGTCGGGCGACGGGCGCCGAGGTGCCGCCGCGGTCGACCACCGTGCGGACGGAGCCGACCGGGGCGCAGCCGAGCGGGACGAGCCGGACGAGGGCCAGGGGGTGATGGGGAGGAGCAGACGACCCGCCGAGGAGACGACCGCCGCAGCGACGCGGCCGGCGCGCCCGGGGCGACCCTCGACGACGAGGTCATCAGCGAACCGAACGAGCCCGCCTGAGGGCTCGCCGCCGCTGTTCGTGAAGGAGGATGCCCAACCGGCAGCTCCGCAGGTGCGCGCCCACGCCGAGGAACCGTCGAGGCGGTGCAGCGTGCGGCGACCTCTGATCCCTCGCGACATCAAGCTCCGCTGCGGCCCGGCCGCGGCGCCGGCCGGCCGGCGCCTCGCTACGGTGCGGCCATGAGCGACGACGCCACGAACGACCCAGCGCCGCGACCGGGCTCGGTGCAGCGGGGGCTGGCCGACGGGACCGGCGAGTTCGTGCGGGACACCGACTACATCGAGGACCGCATCACCGCGGACGGGCGCGACGGCTGGCCGGTCGAGCCGGGGCGGTACCGGCTGATCGCGGCCCGGGCGTGCCCGTGGGCGAACCGGGCGATGATCGTGCGCCGCCTCCTCGGCCTGGAGGGCGTGCTCGGCCTGGGCATCGCCGGGCCGACCCACGACGAGCGGAGCTGGCAGTTCGACCTGGACCCCGACGGGCTCGACCCGGTGCTGCGCATCCCCCGCCTGAAGGACGCGTTCGAGAAGCGGTTCCCCGGCTACCCGAAGGGCATCACCGTCCCCGCGATCGTCGACGTGCCCACGGGCCAGGTGGTCACCAACGACTACGCGCAGCTCACCCTCGACCTGTCGACCCAGTGGCGGGCCCTCCACCGCGACGGCGCACCCGACCTGTACCCCGAGCCGCTGCGCGACGAGATGGACGAGCTGATGGCGCTCGTGTACCGGGACGTGAACAACGGCGTCTACGCGGCCGGCTTCGCAAGCTCCCAGGACGCCTACGAGCGGGCGTACCGGCGGCTCTTCGACCGGCTCGACCACCTGAGCGACCGCCTCGCGGACCGGCGCTACCTGATGGGCGACACCATCACCGAGGCCGACGTGCGCCTGTTCACCACGCTCGCCCGCTTCGACGCCGTCTACCACGGGCACTTCAAGTGCAACCGCTCCAAGCTGACCGAGCTGCCGGTGCTGTGGGCGTACGCCCGCGACCTGTTCCAGACGCCCGGCTTCGGTGACACCACCGACTTCGAGCAGATCAAGGAGCACTACTACGTGGTCCACACCTCGGTGAACCCCACCCAGATCGTCCCCCTCGGGCCGGATCTCGCGAACTGGCTGGAGCCCCACGGCCGCGAGGCCCTCGGCGGCCGCCCCTTCGGCGACGGCACCCCGCCGGGCCCGCCGCCCCCGTCGGAGCGGGTCGACCCCGCCCACACCCCGCTCCCCGCCTGACGCGCCCGCCGCCGGGGGCGGTCGGGGTGGTCGGTGGCGTCGGGGCGGTCGAGGTGGTCGGCCCGGGCCTCAGGGGCCGGGCGGGGGCAGCACCGGGATCGTGCGGGCCGCGGGCGGCGCAGGCTCCCCGAGGCGCTCGGCCCGGAGCCGTAGGAGCGTGTCCACCACGACCAGGCCGAGATCGCGCGCCGCGGGCTCCTCCAGGTGGATGCCGTCGAGGCGCAGCTCGCCGCCCGCGTCGTCGGCCTCGACCGTCGCGGCGAGGTCCACCACGACCACGCCGGCGTGGCGGGCCGCCACCCGCCGGATCACCTCGTTGACCTTCGCCATGCGGGCGGGGTCCGAGTCGGGATCGGCCCGGCTCGGCGACCGGCCCGCCCCCCGCCCGGCCTCGATCCTCGGGCTCGTGGCCACGACCACCAGCGGCACCGCGTCGGCCAGGATGCCCAACCCGGCGTCGAGCCGGTCCTCCAGGAACGCCTCCTGCTCGGGGTCGAGGATCGTCCGGTAGTCGTCGCCGTCGACCGCCAGCTCCTTGACCTCCCACGGCCCGAACTGGACGAACGCCACGTCGACGTGGCGCTCGCGCACCGCCACCCGCCAGGCGTCCAGCCAGTCCTCGCAGGCGGGGTTGGACCCGGTCGGCCGGCCCTCGACCAGGAAGGTCGCCGGCGCGCTCGGGGTGCAGCCCAGCTCCGCGAACCCGCTCCCGACCCGGAACCGGGCGTCGGTGTCGTCGATGCGGGCGAGCGCGACGGTGGTCAGCAGCGCGGTGGAGTCGCCGAAGATGCCGACCTCCGGTGCCGTGCCGGCCGGCGCGGCCCAGGTCGTGAGGTGGCCCGCGAGCCCGTCCTCCGCCTGCTGCACGGCGTTGCCGTCGTCGTCCAGCGCCAGGCGCGGCGCCACCGCGGCCACGAGCAGCGCCACCGACGCGAGGGCCGCGCCGACCCCGACGAGCGCCGGGGCCCGCAGCCGCCCACCCCGGCGGACGGGGTCCTCGATCCAGCGGCCGAGCGCCTCGGCGACCACCACCGTCACGGCGAGGCCCACGACCAGGCGGGCCGGCCCGCCGAGGTCGGTGGCCGTGCGCAGCCAGAGGAAGACCGGCCAGTGGACGAGGTAGCCGGCGTAGGACCGGACGCCGATGGCCACGAGCGGCCGCACCGACAGCACGCGGCGCAGGGGGCTGCCCGGCTCCACCGCCGAGAACACGATGCCGACGGTGCCGATCGCGTAGGCGACCAGGCCGCCCCGGTACCAGAGGCGGTCGTGGTGCTCGGAGGTGGCGATCAGCGCGAGCGCGACCGCCAGGAGCGGCAGGCCGATGCCGCGGAGGAACCGCCGGGTGCCGTCACCGAAGCCGTCCCGCCGGCGGATCCACCACCACCCGGCGAGCGCGCCCACGAACAGCTCGGCCATGCGGACGTCGCTGCGGAAGTAGAGGTCGGCGGTGTCCGCCGAGGTCGAGCCCATGAGGAGGGACACGACGATGCCCAGGCCGAGCACCGCGGGCACCGCGAACCGGTGCCGCCGCCCCCACACCAGCGCCCCGATCGCCACCAGCGGGAACAGCACGTAGAACTGCTCCTCGATGGCGAGGGACCAGAAGTGCAGCAGCGGCGACTGGTCGGCCGACGTCTCGCCGTAGGTGATGCCGAGCCGGAGGAAGCGCCAGTTCGCCACGTAGCCGAGGGCCCCCGCCGCGTCGCCGAGGAGGCGCTCGTTCTGGAGCCGGGTGCCCACGAGGATCGTCGCCGCCGAGGTGAGCCCGACCGTCGTGACGGCGAGCGGCAGCAGGCGGCGGGCCCGGCGGGCCCAGAACCGGCGCAGGTCGATCCGACCGGAGCCGGCGTGCTCCATCGTCAGGAGCGCGGTGATGAGGAAGCCGGACAGGGTGAAGAACGTGGAGACGGCGAGGAACCCGCCCGGGGCCAGGCCCACGTCCACGTGCACGAGGATGATGGCCAGCAGCGCGACGGCGCGGAGCCCGTCGAGGCCCGGCTCGTAGCCCAGCGCTCTCGGCTGCTCCGGGGCGGGCGGCGGCCCGGGGGTGGCGGTCGGCATCGGTCCGGCACGCTCGCACGGGTACCTGAACCGAGCCTGAACGGCCGGCTCGGCCCGCCCGGGCCCGGCGCGAGTGCGGGCCTCGCCGCCCGCTGCGCCATCATGCACCGGTGACCTGCGACCGGATCGGAGACCGCTCGTGCGCGCCCTGATCGTGGAGGACGACGAGGGCATCGCCCTCGGCGTGGCCGAGGCGCTGCGGGCCGACGGGCTCCAGGTGCACCACGAGGCCGACGGCCGCGCCGGCCTCGACGCCGCGCTCGGCGGCTCCTTCGACGTGATCGTCCTCGACCTGCTGCTCCCGGGCCTCAACGGCTTCCGCGTCTGCGCGGAGCTGCGGGCGGCCGGCGACTGGACCCCGGTCCTCGTGCTGTCCTCCAAGTCCGGCGCCCACGACATCGCCGAGGGCCTCCACACCGGCGCCGACGACTACCTGACCAAGCCGTTCCCGATGGTGGTGCTGCGGGCCCGGATCCAGTCGCTCCTGCGCCGACCCCGGACCGTCGGCACGGTGCCCTTCCAGGTCGATGACCTCCGCCTCGACCCCGCCACCCACCGGTGCTGGCGGGGCGCCACCGAGATCGACCTCTCCTCCCGGGAGATGGACGTGCTCGCCCACCTCATGGCCCGCGCCGGCCAGGTCTGCTCCAAGACCCACCTCATCGAGAACGTCTGGGGCGCCGACTTCGGCGGCAACCCGAACATCGTGGAGGTCTACATCCGCCATCTCCGCCGCAAGCTGGACGAGCCGTTCGGCGTCACGAGCATCGAGACGGTCCGCGGGATCGGCTACCGGATGCGAGCGGCGTCGTGAGGTTCCGCCTCTCGATCCGCACCCGGGTGGTGCTCGCCGTGGCCCTCATCACCGCGGTGGGCTTCAGCGTCCTCGCCATCGTCCTCGCCCGCTACTCCCTGGACCGCCAGATCCGGCAGGTGGACGACGAGCTGGACATCGACGAGGGGGTCGTCATCCAGCTCTTCGTGGCCGCCCGCGCCGAGGGCCAGCCGATCGTCCGGCTCTCCGACACCGGCCGCCTGGTCCAACTGGTCGACGCCGACGGCGACCTGCTCCTCGACAACACCTCCAGCGCCGGCATCCCGGCCCTGGTGGACGCCTCCGAGCTGCGCGACCGGAACCTCACCAAGGCGATCCCGGGCCTGGAGCGCACCCGCATCCGCGTCCGGCAGGTGCCGTGGAACGAGCCGGCGTACCTGGTGATCGGCCGCTCCGTCGAGCAGATCTACGACGCGAACGACGCGCTCGCGCGCAGCCTGGTGATCGCGGTGCCGGCCCTGGTCCTCGTGTCCATGACCGTCGCGTGGTTCGCCATCGGCCGGGCGCTGCGACCGGTGGAGGTGATCCGGGCCTCCGCGGAGAACCTGCGGGCGCGGGACCTCGGGGGCCGCATCGCCTCGCCCAACACCGGCGACGAGGTCCAGCGGCTGGCCGACACGATGAACGCCCTCCTCGGCCGGTTGGAGGCGGCGGCCCAGCGCGAGCGCCGGCTCGTGGACGACGCCAGCCACGAGCTGCGCAGCCCGGGGACCGCGGTCCGGGCGCTCGTGGAGTCCCGCCCCACCGACCCCGAGGCCGCCGCCCGCCACGACCGGGCCGCCGTCGCCGCGCTCGACCGGCTCCAGGTGCTGATGGACCAGCTCCTCGTGCAGGCCCGCTACGACCAGCGCGGCCCGGCCCCCACCACGCCCGTGGACCTGGACGACCTCCTCCTCGAACACGCCGCCCAGCTCGGCGCCGACCACCCGGAGCTGCACGTCGACACGACCCAGGTGTCGGGCGGCCAGGTGACCGGCCACCGCGACGACCTGAACCGGCTGATCGCGAACCTCACCTCGAACGCCGCGCACCACGCTCGCTCGACGGTGACCTGCTCGCTCGTGGAGCAGGACGGCCGGGTGCACCTCGCCGTCGAGGACGACGGCCCCGGCATCCCGCTCCCGGACCGCGAGCGGGTCTTCGACCGCTTCGTCCGCCTCGATGACGCCCGCCCCCACGTGGGCGCCGGCCTCGGCCTCTCCATCGCCCGCGGCATCGTGGAGGTCCACGGCGGCACCATCCGCGCCACCGGCCGGGCCGACGGCGCGACCGGTGCCCGCCTCGCCGTCGACCTGCCCGCCCACCTCTGAGCGACACCCGTCGGGGTCGGGGCCGCCCCGGTCGGGCGGTCGGCGGCTCGGGCGACTCCGGCGACTCCGGCGGCGATGTTAGGGTCGCTTCACATGCGCGACCGCTCCCCCGCCCCGCACCGCGCCCCGTGAGCGCCTCGACCGACCCGGTGCTGCCGGAGGCCCTGCGGGTCGACTACGGCCGCGAGGTCGCCCTCACCCGCAACCCCAACCGGGGCATCCACGTCGCGGCGGTCGTCGGCACCACCGTGCTCACGCCGACGATGGTGCGGGTCACCCTCGGCGGTGACGAGGTGCGCGCCCTCACCCCGGTGAGCCCGGACCAGCGGGTGAAGATCTTCCTGCCGGCCGACGGCCTGGTGTGGGAGGGCGACCCGCCCACCGAGACGGTGCCGTGGATGCTGCCGCGGGGTTCGATCCGTCCCCGCCACCGCACCTACACGGTGCGGTACCTCGACCCCGCCGCCGGCACGTTCGCGCTCGACGTCGCCGTGCACGACGGCGGGGTGGGCTCGGCGTGGGCCACCCAGGCCGAGCCGGGCCAGCGGGTGTCGTTCATCGGCCCCGTCTCCCGCTGGTCGCTGCGCCCCGAGACCCGGCACCTGGTGCTGGTGGCCGACGAAACCGGCCTGCCGGCGGTCGCCGCCATCGCCGCGTCGCTCCCCGCCGGCCTGACCGCCCGGGCCGTGGTGGAGGTGCCGAGCGCGGCATCGCGCCAGCCGCTCCCCTCCCCCGCGGCGATCGAGGTGACTTGGTTCCACGCGGACGAGGCACCGCCCGGCGGCCCCGACCGGGTGGCGACCACCGTCGCCGGCCTCGGCCTGGAGCCGGGCACCACCCAGGTGTGGGGCGGCGCCGAGCAGGCGACGATCCGCGCCGTGCGCCACCACCTGCTGGTCGAGCGCGGGTTCACCCGCGACGACGTCTACCTGCTCGCCTACTGGCGCCGGGGCGTGGCCGAGGAGGCGGCCTTCGCCGATCCCCGCGAGCACCACGACTGAGCGAGGGCCGGGGTCGGCCGAACCGGCGGGCCGACGGGCTGGGCCGACGGGCTGGGCGAACGGGTCGGGCCGGCGGGGCCGGTGGCTCAGCGGGTGGGGTGGACGTGGATCATCGGCGTGCCGGTGAGGGGGTCGGGCGTCACCGTCACCGCGAGGTCGAAGACGGTCCCCACCAGGTCGGCGTCGACGATCTCGCCGGGCGGGCCCTCGGCCTGGAGCGCCCCGTCGCGCAGCACCACGAGGTGGTCCGCGAAGCGCGCCGCCTGGTTGAGGTCGTGGAGGACGGCCACCACGGTGCGGCCCCGGTCCCGCAGCGCCAGGCACAGGTCCAGCAGCTCGTACTGGTGGCGGAGGTCGAGGAAGGTCGTCGGCTCGTCCAGGAGCAGGATCGGGGTCTCTTGGGCCAGCACCATCGCGATCCACACCCGCTGGCGCTGGCCGCCCGACAGCTCGCCGAGCTTCGCCGCCGCCAGGTCCTGGACCCCGCACTCGGCCAGCGCCTCGTGCACCACCCGGCGGTCGTCCTCGGACCAGGTGCGGAACACCGACTGGTGCGGGTAGCGGCCGCGGGCCACGAGCTGCTCGACGGTGATGTTGGCGGGGGTCGTGGCGCCCTGGGGGAGCAGGCCGATCTCGCGGGCCACGGCCTTCGTCGGCAGCCGGTGCACCGGCCGGCCGTCGAGGAGGGCGGCGCCGGCCGCGGGCGGGAGCAGCCGCACGAGCGCGCGCAGCAGCGTCGACTTGCCGCAGGCGTTGGGGCCGATCACGGCCGTGAAGCCGCCGTCGGGGAAGGTCACCGTCAGGTCCTCGACCACCCGGCGGGGGCCGTAGGCGACCGACAGCGAGTCGGTGCGGAGTCGGCCGGTCATCTCGAACGCACCTCCCGTGCGAGGAGCCAGAGCAGGTAGCTGCCGCCTACCGCGGTGGTGACCACGCCGACGGGCAGCGCCTCGGACCGCAGCAGGCGCTGGGCCAACAGGTCCGACGCGAGCAGCAGGACCGCGCCGGTGAGGGCGGCCGGGAGCAGGGGCGTGCTCCAGGAGCCGACGAGCCGCCGGCCGACCTGCGGGGCGGCGAGCGCGACGAACGCGACCGGGCCCGCCGCCGCGGTGACCACCGCGGTCAGGGCGACGCCGACCACGAGGAGCTGGAGCCGGTGGCGGCCGAGGCGCACGCCGCTGACCACCGCCACCTCGTCGCCGAGCGTGGCCTGCGCCGCGGCCTGGTGCAGGCGGACGAGGACCGCGACCCCGACGGCGACCACGAGGAGCGGGACGGTGAGGTCGGCGAAGTCGATGCCGTTGAGCGAGCCGGCGGACCACCAGACGGCCGAGGCGGCTACGTCGAGGTCGGCGCGCAGGATCACCCACTGGTCGAACCCGATGAGCATGGCGTTGACGGCGACGCCGATCACGATGAGCTGGAGGCCGAGCGCCCCGCCCCGCACCGAGAGGGCGTAGACGACGATCGCCGCGGCGAGCCCGCCGGCCAGCGCGGCGGTGGTGAGGCTGACCTCGGACTCGCCGGCGACGGCCATCACCAGCAGCACCCCGGTGTACGCGCCGGAGTCGAGGCCGATCACGTCGGGGCTGCCCAGCTCGTTGCGGGTGAGCGTCTGGAAGATCGCACCCGAGAGCCCGAGCGCCGCGCCGAAGAGCAGCGCGGCCGACACCCGGGCGAGGCGCCACCGGGCGATCACGGCGTTCCGCTCGATCCCGAACACGGCGTCCAGGACCTCGCGGGGCGACGACCACCGGTCCCCCATGCACAGCCCGAGGAAGCCGAGGCCGAGGGCGAGGGCGGCGAGCGCCACGAGGACCCAGGTGCGCCTGCGGTCGCGCCGCCACCCGGCCCCGGCGACGCCGGCCACCGCGGCCGCGCCGGCCGCGCTCACGCCGCCTCCACGCCGAAGCGGCGCACCGCCCAGATGAGCGCGGGCCCGCCCACGAAGGCGGTGACCACGCCGACGGGCAGCTCGGTGTGGGAGAGGGCGACCCGGGCGATCACGTCCGAGGCCACGAGCACGGTCGGCCCGAGCACCGCCGACAGGCCGACGAGCCAGGGGGTCGAGCTGCCGGCGCCCATGCGGGCGAGGTGCGGCACCAGGAGCCCGACGAAGGCGATGGGCCCGGCGATCGAGGTGGCGGTGGCGGTGAGCACCGCGACGACCACGAGCACCCCGGTGCGGACGGCGACGACGTTGACGCCGAGGCTCCGGGACACGTCGCCGCCGAGGGCCACGACGTCGAGCGGCCGGGCGAGCAGCACCGCGGCCACGAGCGCGACGAGGAGGACGCCGACGAGGATGCCGAACGGGGTGCGCTCCCGCCCGGCGAGGGAACCGACGGCCCAGTGGCGGACGGCGTCGAGCACGGTCGGGTCGAGGAGGCGCAGGCCGGTGGCGATGCCCGACAGCACGGCGCTGAGCGCGACACCGCTCAGCAGGAGCCGCAGCGGGTCGGTCCGGCCCACGGCGTAGACGAGGACCGAGGCGATCGCGGCACCGGCCGCGGCGAGCACGAGCTGCGCGTGCTGGGTGCCGGCGTGGCCGTACCAGGCCCCGAGGGTGATGGCGAAGCCGGCGCCGGCGGTGGTGCCGACGAGGCCGGGGTCCGCGAGGGGGTTGCGGGTCGTCGTCTGCATGAGCGCGCCGGCGACGCCGAGCGCGGCACCGACGGCGATGCCGAGCACGGTGCGGGGCAGCCGGTAGTGGCGGACGGTGAGCTGGTCGTCGGACCCGCCGAAGCGGACGAACGCGTCGAGCACCTCGCGCGGGGCGATGGCGTGCGCGCCGATGCACAGGCTGGCGATCGAGGCGAGGGCCAGGGCGCCGAGCGCCACGGCCAGCAGCACGAGCGGGCGTCGGGCGCTCACGGTGCGGATCGGTCGGTTCGGGCGCTCACGGGCGGGGCGGGGTGGCGGCGCGGGATCGGCTCACCGCTGCGTCACGAGCCTTCGAGGAGCACCGAGAGCGACTCGTCGTGGAAGTCGAGGGTGCGCCGCGCCGCCTTGTAGGTGGTGGACTCCACGAAGCGGAGCGGGATCACCTTGCCGGCGACCACGGCCGGGATGTTGTCCCACAACGGCGAGTCGAACGCGTACTGCACCTCCGGCGGCACGCTGGCGTCGTACGCGAGGGTGTAGGTGATGACGTCGGCGTCGGCGAACGACGACGGCAGCTCCTCGATGGACGGGTACTCGCTCACGTCCCGGGCGCCGCCGCCCTTGCGGGCGACCTCGCCGTAGTAGGTGACGCCGAGGTCCTCCACGATGTTGGTGCCCCACGAACCGCCGTACTCGCGCTGGAACTGGCCCTGGGAGACCTCGCCGTAGGCACCGAGGTGGCCGAAGCGCAGGCCGTCGAGCACGTCCGCGTACTTGGCCTTCAGCTCGGCGGCCCGCTCCTCGTAGGCGGCCTTGAGCTCGTCGTAGCGGTCGAGCACGCCGGCGGCGTCCGCGTGCCGGTAGGTCAGCTCCCGCCACTGCGAGGGCAGGTCGGGGCCGACGGCGACGGTGGGGGCGATGGACGCCAGGCGGTCCATGTCGATGCGCTTGAGGGCGGGCGCGGGCACCCCGATGATGATGAGGTCGGGGCCGAGCCGGTCGATGGCCTCGTAGTCCATCTCGGTGTTGGTGTCGCCGGCGATCTCGGCGATCTCGCCGTAGGCGGCCCGGTCCTCCTCGCTCATCAGCGGCAGGCCGCGGCGGAACCCCGAGCGGCCGACGAGGGGCGCGCCGAGCTCGATGAGCCCCGGCACCGCGTAGCCGGTGGCCACGATCCGCTGGGGGTCGACGGGGATCTCGACGGTGCCGTTGTCGGCCTCGAACGGGCGCGTCTCGGTGCCGTCGTCGCCGTCGTCGAAGGCGCCGCAGCCCACGAGAGCGCTCGCCACGAGGGCGACCAGGACGGCGATGGATCGGCTGCGGGTTCGCGACGGCATGGGACCTCCGGGTTCTTGGGGGGCGGCTCGGCGGCTCACCGGCCCGCTCGGCGGAGCCGGATCGGGACGGCTGATATAAAGGTACCCTAACCACCCCTAATCGGAGGACTTGTCAACCGGGCTGCGGTGTCAGGGCTCCGGGGCGACCCCGGAGGTGCGGGCGGCGCGGGCCGCCACGCCGGCGCGGGCCATGCGGACGGCCATGACGGCGAGCAGCAGCGCGAAGAGGACGCTCGACAGGCGGGCGTCGAGGCCGAGCGACAGGCGCGACGCCAGGAACGCGGAGACGACGCCGGCCCCGCCCACCACCTGGCCCGCGGACAGCGAGGTGAGGCCGGCCTTGCGGTTGCGGACCGTCGAGACGATCGCCGTCGGCAGCACGATCGCGAGCGACGTGCCCTTCGCCAGGACGAGGGGGCTCGCGAAGAGGAGCGTGAGCGCCGGCACCACGACGATGCCACCCCCGACCCCGAGCAGCGCGGCGAGCACCCCCGCCGCCAGGCCGAGCAGGACCAGGCCGAGCGCGACGAGCGGGCTCAGCCCGAGCCGGCCCGCGCCGTCGGCCTCATCGACCAGCAGCCGCACCGCGGTGACGGCCATCGCCACCGCGAAGAGGATCTGGAGCAGCGACGCGTCGATGCGCACCAGCGCCCGGGCGCCGACGAGCGCCCCCAGCACCGCGCCGGGGGCGATGAGGCCGGCCGCCACCCAGTCGACCTCGCCCGACAGGGCGTAGCCGACCACCCCGGCGGCGGAGATGGGCACGATGGCCGTGAGCGAGGTGCCGGTGGCCAGCTTCTGCGAGAACCCGGCCACGAGCGCCAGCGCCGGCACGATGATGATCCCGCCGCCGACCCCGAACAGGCCGGAGGTCAGCCCGGCGACCACGCCCACCGCCACGGCGCGCCAGGTCAGCGTCGTCGTGGTGGGCGTCGAGGACACGGCAGCACCTCCGTTCGGTCGGGACATCGGAACAGGTCGGCCGAGGGTCGCGCCGGCCGGGGCCCGGCCGGCGGGTCGGCCTCGCCGGACGTCCGACCAGTTGACCACGAACCCCGCCACGCCCCCGCCACCCGACGCCGCCCACGCAGCGAGGGTCGACCCGAGCAGCATCGACGCGTCGCGGGCAGACGCCGACCCCGCCGCCGCCCAGGCCACCACCGGCGTCCGCCACCGAGGCCGGCGGAAGCCGCCGTGCCGCGTGGTGGCCAGGGCGCAGGCTCACCGTTCCGACGCCGAACCGGGCGTCGATCGGCGCCATCGGCTCGTTCGGCGAGCACGGGCCCGTCGGAGGTGCTAGGCATCAGGCGTCAGTTCGAGCCATCGGCGCCTGGCACGTGCGGTAGTTGCGGGATGGGCGCTCCAGCGGAGGTGCTGCGGGTGATCGCCAGGTGCGTGGAGGACCGTGCTCGGCACCGTCCTGCCGTCGCGGCCACCGGCGGGGAGCGTCGGCGGTGAGCGGCGGCGGCCCGGGCGCGACGGCCCGCTTCGAGCGCTTCTACCGCCGGCACTGGCCCACGGTCGACCGCTTCGTCCGCCGGCGCGTGGACCCCGCCGATGCCGACGACGTGGTGGCCGAGGTGTTCCTGACCGCTTGGCGCCGCCTCGACGAGGTGCCGACCGAACCCCAGCGGGCCGCCGGCTGGCTGATCCGCACGGCGGGCAACGTGATCGCCAACGCCCGGCGCACGAACGCCCGGCGGCGGCGCCTGATCGACCGCCTCGGCGGGGTGCATCCCGCGCGTGGCCCGGTCGATCCCGAGGAGGCGGTGGCCGAGCTGACCCCCGGTTCGGCCACCGCGGCGCTCCGGACCCTGCGAGCGGAGGACCAGGCGATCCTGCTCGTGGCCGCGTACGCCCAGCCGACCGCCGAGGAGCTCGCCACCGTGCTCGGCTGCTCGACCGGCGCGGCCCGGGTCCGCCTCAGCCGGGCCCGTGCCCGGTTCCGCCTCGCGCTCGCCCGAGCGGAGCAGGCCGAGGCTCGTGGCCGAGGCGACGATCCGGTGCCGCCCACCGACGATCCACGAGAGCCGCCGACCACCGCCGACCGCGAGGCGCCGTGAGGTCGATGGGGCGAGGGTCCAGCGATCCGACGAGAGCGACCGGTAACACATCGGGCGATGCCGGACACCTACCAGGTGAGAGCCGGTTGGCCGGCGCGAGCCAAGACCCAGCAGGTCCCCCGCTACCACGCTCTGGGATGAAAGGAGCGGCTCAGATGTCCTCATCCGGTTCATCGAGTCGGTGGAGGTGGCTGGCGCTGCCGACGATCGCACGTGCGGAGGGTGGTGCCGGGCGAGGTGCGATCCGGATCGGCTCCAGGATCGTCGCGGTGGTCGCCTTCGTGATCGTCGCCGGTTGTTCGACGAACCACCAGGTGGAATCCATCTCGGCGGGTCCGGCGGAAACCTCGATCACGGTGCCCGATACGCCGCCGGCGACCGTCTCGCCACCGTCCACCGACGGCGACGACGAGCGCGCAGCCCTTCAACCGCTGGACCTCCGGAGAGCCGGCTTCTCCCCCGTCTGGCGGCGCCAACTCACCGGATCGAGGGGCAACCCCGTGTACCTCGACCAGTACGTCAGCGACCTCGCCGACCGCCCATCACCAGCCGGTTCCGGCCGCGACGCGATCACGGTCAACGCCGCCTACGTGGCCGGGCTCGGCGCCCTGGTCGATGAGGACCTCGACAACCTGGCGGTCCCACGGGACACATCCCTCGACGGTGAGCCCATCACCATCGACGGGCGCCAGGGGCTCCTGGTCCGAGAGGCACCCGCCCGCTGGATCGCGTTCGCCATCGGGGACTGGCGCATCCAGGTCTCGACCGATGCACCGCCGAACAGCCTCACCGACGACGAGCTCGCCCAGATCGCCAGCCAGGTGGAGATCCGATGAGGCGATCCATCGGCGCGCTGGGGATCGTGACCGTCCTGGTGCTGTTCCAGCTCACGCCGGCTGCCGGAACCCCCATCTCCGGCCACCGACACTGGGGTGAGGGCAACTACCACCTGCTGCCGAGCCAGGTGTCGACGGGCAACATGGTCGGCTTCTGGCAGTCGTTCATCGCTGCCTACGGGACGATCCCCTGCACCGGCGTAGACGGGATCTTCGGGCCGAAGACCACGAACGGGACGAAGAGCATCCAGAACTTCTTCGGTCTGACACCGGATGGCATCGTCGGCAAGCAGACGTGGAACGCGGCCAGCCACTGGCTCCACGCCGCGGGCAACGACGGGTTCGTCACGACCTACTGGGTGCCCAACTACGCCAACAGCGTGTACCCGTTCTACGCATACACCTACGGCGGGCCGTGGCGTTGGCACGTACCCACGGTGACGGCGCCGTTCGAGACGCTCATCTCAACCAACCATCCCGCCGTGACCTTCGGCAACGAGTGCTGACCACCGGACCACGCGGCTCGTTCGGGCTGTCGAGGGCGTCGCCGAGCACGGCCTCTCGAAGCCGCTGGGCATCAACTGTCGGTTCGAGCCCCGACCGCGGAGTCGCCGTGAGGTCGATGGGGCGAGGGTCCAGCGGCCCGACGAGAGCGACGGGTAACACATCGGGCGATGCCGGACACGTCTCGGGTGGGACCCGCTCGTCCGGCGCCGCCGGCCTCGGCCAGGTCCCGTCGAACCGGTTCCGAGCCGAAGGACAGGACGATGACCACCACACCCACCTCCACACCTCGCCGCACCTCGCGCCTCCGAACGGGTGCTGTGGCGCTGGCCATCGCCGCCGTGTCGTTCGTGGCGCCGGTGGGTCCCAGCGCCCCCGCCCCGGCCGATGCCTGGGGCGTGGCACCGGCCGGCGCGATCGGCTGCGGCGCCGGCGGCTTCAGCGGCCAGTGGGGCAACTGGGTCGGCGTGACCTCCAACTCGACCTGCGGCTCCAACTGGGTCCGCTTCCGCGGCTGGGGCTTCGTCGGGCCGTGGGCATCCGCGGTCACCCCGACCAACGCTTTGGTGTCGAGCACGAGCGACTTCCTCCTCGGCGGCGCCGACCACCGCGCCTGCAACGGCTGCCGGATCGTCTCCACCTGATGCCCGTGCCCCACCGACTCGCCATCGCCGTCGTCGTGCTGTGCGGCGCCCTCGCCGGCTGCGGCGGTGGCGGGTCTGACACATCCTCGCCCGAACCGGCGGCCAGCTCCTTGCCGGGTGACGCCGACCCCGCAGGGACGGGAGTTCCGGATTGCCCACCGCCCGAGCTGGTGGAGTTCGATGGACTCCCGGAGTGCGAGTACCCCGAGGTCGTCTTCGACCCGGACGCCGACCCGAGCGACCGGCTGGCGGGCCTCGCCGAGGTCGCCCGCCGGGGGGGGCACGACGAGACCGCCTCGGCATTCGCCGACGGGAAGCTGACCGTCGCCGAGCGCCGGCAGGCCTACCAGGATGCGCTCGACTGCATGACCGCCCAGGGGATGGGCGTCGCGCAGTTCGAGGAGTACGACGGGCTCTACGGCACCGAGTTCACCTTCGTCGCGACCTGGGGCTCCTTGAGCGAGGAGGACGCCGGCCGGGTCAGCACCGAGTGCGAGCTCCGCTACACCGCCCTGGCGCAGCGGGCGTACGAGATCCTGACCGGCGGGCGGTTCACCGAGCGGGCCAAGGCGGTGCTCCAGGCGTGCATCAAGCGCTACGGCGTCACCGAGGAGGTGGGCGACACCGTCGACGAGTTCCGCGAGGTGGTCCCCAGCCGCGAGGCCGAGACGACTTGCCTCGGCGAGGCCGAGAACCGGCCACCGATCCCCTCCGACCTGCCCCGCCCGCCCGGCGGATGAACGCGGTGGCGAGGGCGGCGAGGCGGCTGCTCGGCATCCTGGCCGTCCTCGCCTGGATCGCCGTCCCGATCGTCGTCGCGGGTGTGGTGACCTCCCGCAGCGAGCGCGCGGTCCGGACCGAGCCCCCGGCCTCGGTGTGGGTGGCGGCCGGCCCGGTGGCCACGGAGGTGACCCGCACCGTCGTCGCCCGGGCCGAGCGGCGCGACCGGCCGCCCCTGCTCGCACCGGCCTGGTCCGGGCTGGTGGAGGAGGTGCACCTGCGAGCGGGCGAGCCGCTGCGCTCGGGCGACGCGGTCGCGGTGATCGACGGTGTCACCCGCCTGGCCGCCGCGACCGAGCGCCCGCTCGGCCGCCGACTCGTGCCGGGCGACCGGGGTCGCGACGTGGCGGCGCTCAACGGGCTCCTGGGCTCACTCGGCTACGAGGCCGGCACCGGCGACCACTTCGGCGGCTCAACCCGCCGGGGCGTGCTGGCGTTGCGCCGGGACCTCGGCGTGCCCATCGCCCTGGACGACCTCGGCGCGCCGGTCGATGCCGACGTGTTCGACCCGGCCTGGCTGGTGTTCCTGGCCGAGGCCGAGGTGAGCGTCGCCTCCACGGCCCTGCAGGTGGGAGCGCCGGCGCCACCCGCGGGCTCGGCCGTCGCGGAGCTGACGCCGCAGGTCGCCTCGGTGACCGTGACGCTCGCCGACCAGACGGGGGCCGCGGCGGCCGGCCTCGACGGGGCGCCGGGTGGGTCCGGCAACAGCACCGGCACCGGTCTGCCGAGCGACGCCGGCGGGACGGCCACCGGGGAACCGGCCACCCCCTCCACCCCGCCCGAGGTCGGCGGCCCGTCGAGCGGCCCGCAGACCCGCACGCCGCTCGCGACGGTCGCCGAAGGCGCACGCTTGCGGGCAGCCGGCCGCGAGATCGGTCCGATCGAGCCCGACGGCAGCCTCCCGCCCGAAACCGAGGCCGCGGTGATCCGCCTGCTGGGCACCGACTCGACCACCACGCTCCAGCTCGTCGAGCCGGCGCCGGCTGGCGCCCGGACCGTCGTCGCCAACGCGCTGTTCAGCGGGCCCGGCGGGGCGATGTGCCTCGCCTCCCGCACCGGGCCGGCGGCTCGGACCGACGTGCACCTGGTGCTACCGGCAGGCGGGTCGAGCGGCCAGCCGCTGGTGGTCGGCGCGCCGAGCGGTGACCTCGACGTCCAGGTCAACCCGCCCCTCGCGGTGCGGCGCCGGTGCCGGGCCTGACGTGCCGATCGAGTTGCGGGACGTGGTCTTCCGCTACGGCGACCGGGTGATCCTCGACGGCTTCGACGCGACGCTGCGCGAAGGCAGCCTGGTCGGCGTCGTCGGCCCCTCGGGGGTCGGCAAGTCGACGCTGCTGGGCCTGATGAGCGGTGAGCTGCGAGCCCCACGCGGATCGATCCGCTACCCCGACCTACCCGGCGGCCCCGAGCGGCTGGCGGCCACCGCCGTCGGTTGGATCATGCAGACCACCAACGTGTTCGGGCGGCGCAGCGTCCTCGACAACGTGCTGCTCCCCACCTGGATCGGCGGTGTGCGCCGGCGGGACGCGGCCGCCGCAGCCCGCGAGGCGTTGGCCCGGGTGGGGCTCGCGGACCTCGCCGAGCGACGCTGCGCCTCGCTGTCGGGCGGCGAGCGCCAGCGGGTGGCGATGGCCCGGGCGCTCGCCGGCCGCGCCCCGGTGGTCCTGGCCGACGAGCCCACCGCCAGCCTCGACCGGGCCAACCGGGACCAGCTCACCGACCTCCTCGCCGGAGCCGCCGACGGGGGCGTGCTGGTGGTGGTCGCCACCCACGACCCGGCGGTCGCGGCGCGCTGCGACGCCATGATCGAGCTGTGAGCGAGCGGCGCCGGGCTCCCTTCGGCCCCCTCGACCTCGCGCGGGAGGGCGTCGCCAACGTGGCGACCGGGCGGTGGCTCGCGCTCCTGCTGGCCCTGCTCTGCGGTGCCGCGGGCTTCGCGGTGACGGCCACGACCACCGCCACGGCCGACCGGGCCATCCGGGAGGGCACCGAGCTCGACCGGCGGGGGCGGCACGTCCTGCGGGGGGCCTCATCGGTCGGTCTGCCGGGCTCGCTCGACCTGTCGTTCTGCGACGGCCTGGCCGCGGTCGACGGGGTCGAGGCCGCGGGCGGCATCCGCCGGCGCGATCGGGTGCGCCTCGCCACCGGCGCCTGGGTCCGGCTCCAGGAGGCGACCGCCGGGATGGTCGGCCTGTTGGGTCGGGCCGACGTCACCGATGCCGGCACGGTCCTCGTCGGGGCCCTCGCCGCCGAGCGCAACGGGCTGCGCGACCACGCCTGGGCCACGACGCGAGAGCCGGGCCGGCCACCGGAGCGGGCCGAGGTCGCCCTGATCCCCGAGACACCCCGATCGGCTCGCCTCGACGACAGCCTGGTCCGGGTGGTCGCGCCCACCGGGACGGCGGACGAGTGCTGGGCGGAGGTCGACCCCGCTCGCAAGGCCGCGCTCGCCGTCACCGTCCAGAACCTGCTGCCCGAGGGCGGGTCCGGTGTGGTGGTCGACTTCGACCCGGCCCTGTCCGAGGTGGACCCGGAGCGGGACCTGCGGGAGGTCCCCCGCTCACCGGTCACGCCGCTCGGTGGCGCTGCGGTCGGCCTGCTGGTGGGCATGTGGTGGTACGCCCGCCGGCAGGAGTGGATCCTCTACCGGGTCTTCGGGTTGGGGGTGATCCGGCGCATGGGCATCGCCGCCACCGAGTGGGTGCTGGTCGGTGCCGTCCCCCTCGCCGTCGGCGCCGCGTGGGCGGTCCTCCTCGCCGAACCCGCCGACCACCTGGCGATCGGCCTCGGGTGCGCGGCGGCCGCGGTCGCCGCCGCCGTGTCGCTCGTGGTCGTCGGCCTCTGGGGCGCGATCTCCTCGCGCCCCCGCCCGAGCACGGTCCTCAAGGGCGGCTGACGGGGCAGGGAGGGTGGAGGCCCGGCTCGACGTCGGGTAGCTGCGGTCCCGCGGGGTGCTGGCCGGCCGGGCGAGCACGCCGGTCCGCTCGGCCAGGGCCTCGGTGGCCGCAGCCGTGTCGGGCGCACCCCACACGATGTGGTCGACCCACCCGCCACCGGGCGGCGAGCAGGCGGGAGCGATGGCCATGCCCGGAACCGTACACCCACCGGCGCCCGGCTGTTAGGTAGACCTTACAGGCGAACCCGCCGACCCGGCCCGGACCGCGCGTGCAGCAGCACCGCCTCGGTTGGTGGGCCACCAGGGACTCGAACCCTGAACCAGCGGATTAAAAGTCCGATGCTCTGCCAGTTGAGCTAGTGGCCCCGGCGTCGCCCGGGGCGACCAGGCGAGGTTAGACACCCACCGGCCGGCACGACGCCGCCACGGCGCCGACACACGGCGACCGGCGCTCAGGGGCGGGCGATGCGGCGGACGAGGGCGTCGATGGCGTAGGCGTAGCGGTACGAACCGGCCGGGTAGAGCGGGCACGGCTCGTTGTCCCCGATCGCGTAGCCGGGGGACTCGCAGTCGAAGTGGACGTCCTCGGCCTCGGTCCCGGTCCGCAGGTGCACGGCCACCCGGCCTCCAACGGCTCCAGGCCGTCGCAGGGCGTGGCCCGACGTCGCCGACACCTCCAGGCGATAGCGGTGCAGGTCGGCGAAGGCCCGCAGCTCCCGCTTCGCCTGCATCGCCAGCGAGTCGCCGAGCACCAGCACCCGCGGCCCGTACAGGTCCACCGCCACCGGTTCCGGCACCCTCGGCAGGTCCGGCTGCCCGGCACCGCCGTCGCGCCGGAGGACCGCCACGGCGGCGACCGACGCCACCACCGCGACCGCCACGAGCCCCAGGGGCCCACCGCCACGACCGCACCCGAGGCCATCCACGGCGGCTGCGGTCCGGCCCCTCCATGGCGCGCGCCCTACCCACCGATCCGGGCGCGAGACGGCCGGCCCGTACCGGGTCCGGCTCGCGCTGGACGTGCCCAACGCTCCGACCCCGAGCCGACCGACGGCGCCGCTCGCGTCCCCACGCCCGGGGATGTCCGGCGTCCTCCCAGCAAGGGGGACGCCGGACACCGATGCCAGGCGAGCACCCGCTCCACCCAGCAGATCAGGGCGGCGGGCGGGTGCGCGGATTCGATCAGCCCGTGTAGCTGGGCCGAGCCCGGACCGGCTGGGCGCCGGTGGCGCCGCCGACGCCACCGCCGGTGCCACTGGTGCCGGGCGTGGAGGTGCCCGGCGTCGAGTCGACGGAGGTCGGGGGTTCGGTGGTGGACGAGGTCTCGTCGCAGGAGCCCTCGCCGTCATCCACGCAGTAGAACGCGACCCCGAGCGCCTTCGGCTCCACCATCTCACGCAGCATGATCGGGAACATGGCGGTGCCGAGCTCGGTGAGCCCGGCGACGTCGAACACGAACGGTGGGTCGTAGTTCGCCTCGAGGTAGGCCTGACCGACCTTGACCGCCCGGTCGATGTCCTCGGAGGTCAACTCGCTCGCCAAACCGACACAGGTGGCGATCACCGGGTGGGTCCCCGGTTCCAGATCCGGCACGACCACGCTGCCCTCACCCGTCGAGCGATCGAAGGACCCCAGGGGGTCGATCGGGCTGGTCGTCGCGAGATCCGCGAACGCGAAGACGAAGGTCGCACCCATCGCCTCGTCGGCCAGCTCAAGATCCTGGGCAAGCGCTCCGGGCACCAGGCTCAGGACGGACATGGTGGCGAACGCCGAGGTGCCAGGAGGGGGAAGGACCCCGCCCCACTCCTCGGACATGTCCGACATGTAGGTTCTGATGGCTGTTTCCAGAGGCCCGGTGAGCTGGGCCACGAAGTCCTCTGGTGTCGTAATGCAGTGCTCGGCAACATCCGCCGCGTCGACCGTACCCTCCACGGTGGAGCCCACGACCCCGCTGGACGGGCTGATCGTCAACCCAAGGGTCGGCACGTCCGGGATCTGCTGAGCGACCGACGGCCCACCGGCGAGGCTCGCGACAAGTCCCGCTGCGAGCAGCGGTACCGCCCATCGCCGGGCTCGCTTCCCGACCTGCGAGTCGGCGCGGGTACCAGCCCGCAACGTGAGCTTGTTCATGGTGTCTCCTTGGTTAGGTGGTCGAAGCACACCGGTGTCGGCACCGCCCGAGAGCGATGCCGACACCGGCGGGGGAGCTTTGGAGCGATCAGAAATCGATCACGAAGACGACGTCGGCGGTCGCTCCGGCCAGCTCGAAGATGAACGGAAGCGGACAGCTGGACGAGGGGCTCAGAGATGCCGTTCCCGTGACGGTCGCCGTGCTACCCGCCACGACCGGGTAGGGAGTGATGGTGCCGGTCAGGTTCGCTGAGAACCCGACGGAGCACACGTACGGGTACCCAGGCGAACACGCGGAGAAGTCCACCGAACCGGTGACGGTGACGTCGACGTCACCGTTGGACAGGACGGTGCCGGAACCGCCGCCGGAGATCTGCGCCCGGTAGTCGCTGCCGTTGACCGGTGCATGTCCCGGTTCGAACGAGAACGATGTGGTCACGCTCGTCCCGGTGATGTCGAAGTCGATCGTCGAGGGTTCCCAGTCGACCGGGTCGGGGAGCCCACAGGACGACGGCGGAGGATCTTCAGGTGGCGCACCGAGCTTGAACTCGTGGTCACCGGTGATGTTCCCGTGCAGGATGATCGAGCTGGGTGGCACGATCGTCCCGGTGTGAGTGGCGGCGGAGGCCGGCCCGGCCAGGAAGCCGAGACAGCCGAGGACGACAGCGATCGCGGCAGCTGCCCGTCGTGTGTGCTTGGTGTTCATTGGGGGGGGTCCTTACGGTGTTGTGGTTGCAACGTGACCTGCCGGCTCCACTGCTCGCCACCGGCAGATCTCACCTAGTACGTGTCCGGCATCACCCGGGGTGTTACAGGTCACCAGCGAACGGGGAGCCCCCGGGGCCACGCGGGTGACGAGTCATCGACGTACAGGTGCTCACTGCGGTGCCACCACACCGGGCACCGACTCCGGCGAGACGGCCGGCACCGCCGGGCGCCGAGGCGGGGGTGCCGGAGGGGCTTCGGTACGATCGCCGCCATGTCTCCGAAGGTCCACGGCGGCGCGGCAGGACCACCGGCCGACCGATCCCCCGACGACGACGGCGCCGCGCCCGCGACCGCTCCGGCCCCTGACGCCCAACCGGTGGACGGCGCCACCGCGACCGACGACACCGGCGGGCGCGACGCCACCGCGACCGACGCCACCGCCACCGACGACACGGGCGGGAGCGACGCCGCCGCGACCGGACCGGGGGCGGGCGGAGCCGGCCCGGACGGCATGGGCGGGGGGTCGACGTGGTTCGGGGTGCCGGTGTCACCCGGCACCCGGCGGGTGCTGCTCATCGCCGCGGGGGTGCTCGTGGTGTGGCTGGTGGGGATGGAGCTGGCCACCCGCCGCTACGGGGTGCAGGGGCCCTCGGAGCTGTTCGTCCGGGAACTGGCCTTCGGGCCGAAGCGGGGGCGGGTGATCTGGGCGTCGCTCGTGATGTCGCTCGTCGCCCTCACCAACCGGGAGCGGCTGGGGGCCTTCGGCGCCGCCGCGGTGATCGACGTCGTGTTCGTCCTCGGCCGCCTGCCGTTCGACACCCGCCTCACCTACGGCAACGGGCCCCTGTGGGTCATGGTCGCCATCGGCATCTGGACGCTCACGAAGGCGGCGCCCGAGCGGCGGGCCAACCTGCTGAAGGGCGTGGGCCTGGGGTTCGCGCTCATCATCGGCACCAAGGCCGGCGACGCCTACCTGCTCATCACCACCAAGACGAAGCCGCTGGTGCTCGACCAGTTCGTGCTGACCGCGGACCACGCGCTCGGCCAGCCGTCGTGGATCGTCGGCCGGCTCCTGGAGAGCTCCGGGCGGGCGGTCGAGCTGCTCATCCAGACCATCTACATCGAGCTGCCGGTCGCCGCGATGGCCCTCGCCATCTGGCAGATCCGCAACGGCTGGCCCCGCCACACCTTCGCGAAGACGTTCCTGCTCATCGCCGCGGTCGGGCCCGTCTTCTACCTGGTGTTCCCGGTGGTCGGGCCGATCTTCGCCTACGGCGACCTCGGCGGCGCGCACGCGCTCGCGGACCTCTGGCCGAACACCGTCCCGGCCCGGCAGGTGCCGGTGGCGTTCCCGTTCGACGAGCTGACGCCGCGCAACTGCATGCCCAGCCTGCACACCGCGTGGTCGCTCGCGATCTTCATCCACACCCGCCGGGAGGTGCCGGTGGTGCGCTGGGCCGGCACGATCTGGTTCGTCGGCACGCTCATCGCCACGCTCGGCTTCGGCTGGCACTACGGGGTGGACCTGGTGGCCGGCGTGGTGTTCGCGCTCACGATCGAGACCGCACTGCGGGCGCCCGAGCGGGGGTGGGACCGGGCCCGGATCGGCCAGCTCGTCCTGGGCGTGGTCGTCTTCGCCGCCATGCTCTGGAGCTACCGGTTCCTCGCCGAGCCGATGGCCGACCACCCGTGGGTGGCCGGACCGCTGCTGCTCGCCGCGATGGCCCTCGTGGTGGCCGGGTTCTTCCGCCAGTTCTTCGGGCCGTGGAACCGGTGGGCACCCGGCGACGCGCTCGCCGGCACCGGCACCGGAGCGGTCGTGCCGCCGGGGAGCACGGCGTCGCCGTCGGCCGCGGCGACCACCGGGCGGGGCTGAGCGCCGTGGCCATCCCCGCCGGCCTGGCCCCCATGAAGGCCGTGTCTGGGCCGGTGCCCGACGGCGACGGCTGGGCGTTCGAGGTGAAGTGGGACGGGATGCGGGTGGTCGCGGACCTCGGCGGGCCCGAGGACCGGGCCTGGAGCACGAACGGTCGAGACGTCCTCCGCCGCTTCCCGGAGCTGCACGACCTGTCGGCGGACCTCGGCACCCGGCTGGTGGTCGACGGCGAGATCGTCGTGATCGACGGCGCCGGCCGCACCGACTTCGGGCTCCTCCAGAGCCGGATGCAGGTTCCCGAGCTGGCCGCCGCCGGGCCCGACCCGCTGCCGATCACCTACGTCCTCTTCGACCTCCTCGCGGTCGGCGGCCTGGACACGGTGTCGCTCCCCTACCTGGAGCGGCGGCGGCTGCTCACCGAGCTGGTGGACGCCGGCCCCACCTGGCAGGTGCCGGCGCACCGGATCGGTGACGGCCACGACCTCTACCGGGCCGCCGAGGCCAGCGGGTTGGAGGGGATCATGGCCAAGCGCACCGACAGCGCCTACCAGCCGGGGCGGCGGTCGGCCGCGTGGCGCAAGTGCAAGGTCCGGCACCGCCAGGAGGTGGTGGTCGGCGGCTGGACCACCGGCGAGGGCGCCCGGGAGGCGACCTTCGGGGCGCTGCACGTGGGCGTGGTCGATCCGACCGCCTCCGGCGCCCCGCTACGCCACGTCGGGCGGGTCGGCACCGGCTTCGACGACGCGACCCTCCGGGCGATCCTGCACCGCCTGGCGCCCCTGGAGGTCCCCGACTGCCCGTTCACGCCCGAGCCGCCGGCCGCCGAGCTGCGGGGCCCGCACTGGGTGCGGCCGCTGCTCGTGGCCGAGGTGGCGTTCGCGCACTGGACCGCGGACGGCCACCTGCGCCACCCCACCTTCCTCGGGCTGCGCGACGACAAGGATCCGGCCGAGGTGGTGCGCGAGCCCGGTCCCGCCGATCCCGCCGGCCCGGATCAGCGCTCGATGTAGGGGAACGTGAACTCGTAGCCCTGGGCGCGGAGCAGGTCGATGATGAGCGAGGTGGCGAAGATCGACAGCGCCCGGCTCTTCCCGCCGCCGTCGTGCAGGAGGATGATGGCGCCCGGCTCGACGTCGCGCTGCACCGCCTGGACGATCGACTCGATGGTGGCGTCGCCCTTCCAGTCCTCGGTGTCGACGGTCCAGTAGATGACGTGCTCGTCGTAGGACCAGGCGACGTCGCGGATCAGGTCGGAGAGGACGCCGCCGGGCGGCCGGTAGTAGTCGGGGCTGGGCAGGCCCTCGGTGGTGAAGGCCCGCACGCCGCCGCCGATCTCCTCGTCTATGCGCTCGCGGGTCGCGCTCTGGAGGCCGGTGTCGTGGGTGCGGGTGTGGTTGCACAGCCGGTGGCCGGCCTTCACGATCCGCTCGGAGATCTCGGGGTGCGCGTCGACGTTGTCGCCCACCTGGCAGAAGGTGGCCTTCACCTTCTTCTCCTTCAGGAGGTCGAGGAGCAGCGGGGTCCAGGTGGTGTTGGGGCCGTCGTCGAAGGTGAGCGCGACGACCTTGCGCTCGGTGCGCGCCGCCGGCTTCGCCTCCACGAGCACCCGCTCCTCGACCACCTCGCGGCTGCGCACCCCGATGGTCCGCTCCGCGAGGCCGGGGGCGCCCGCCTCGTAGACGTGGACGAGGGTCTCGCGCAGCGGCGGCTCGGGGATCACCTCCTCCACGGTCTCGGTGGCCTCCACCGCGTCGTGGCCGTCGACCGCCTCGATCACCGCGCCGTCCACGAGCGGGTAGCCGTCGGCCACGTCCTGCCCGTTCATCGTGATGCGGGCCGGGTCGTAGCGGGGGTCGAGCACCCGCCGGTCCTTCGCCGACAGCAGCCGGCCGTTGTGCGGGGCGATGCCGGCCTCCACGAACGCGTCGCTGATCCGCCCGCTGGCGGCGACCTCGACCACCTCGTCCACGCCCTCGGTGCGCACCGTCACCCGCACCGTGCGGTCGATGCGCTTGACCCGCAGCACCGTCAGGCCGGCGGCCACCGCGGCCACGACGAGCACGGCGACGCCGAGGGTGAACGCCACCGTCGAGCGTGGCCGGAGGGACACAGGCATGGCGACGATGGTCGCACGTCCGGGGCGACCGCGTGCGCGCACCCCCTCCCCGACGACGCCGCGGCGGGCTCCCCCACCGTGTGGCACCGGGCACAATCGGAACTTTGCTCGGCATCCATGCACCAAAGTGGTGGGGTGACCGATGTGCCCTGGCAGGGAGATGCCTGCTCACTCGTGGACGCCTTCCGTGCCGGAGAGCGCTCACCCCTGGAAGAACTCGACGCCACGCTCGCCGCCATCGAGCGCTCCGACCTGAACGCCTTCTCGTTCGTGGACGCCGAGCGCGCCCGCGAGGCGGCGGGGCGCGCGGACCTGTCGCTGCCCTTCGGCGGCGTGCCGACCGCGATCAAGGAGCTGGAGTCGGTGGCCGGCTGGCCCGACACCGGCGCCTCGCTGGTGTTCCGCGACCGCAAGGCCACCCGCAACGGCCGGTCGCTCGACCGCCTGTTCGGCGACGGCGGCGTGGTCCCGGTCGGGCTCACCACCGCCAGCGAGTTCGGCGGCCTCAACGTGAGCGTCACCAAGCTCAACGGCGTCACCCACAACCCGTGGCAGCACGGCCGCACCTGCGGCGGCTCCTCCGGCGGCTCGGCGGCCGCGGTGGCCGGCGGCCTCGTCAGCCTCGCCACCGGCGGCGACGGCGGCGGCTCCATCCGCATCCCCGCCGGCTACACCGGCCTCCTCGGGATGAAGGGCACCTTCGGCCGCATCACCCGCGCCCCGGGCGCCTACATGCGCCCGCACACCGTGGTGCTCGGCAACCTGTCCCGGTCGGTGCGCGACGCCGCCCGCTTCTACGACGTGACCGCCGGCGTCGACACCTGGGACCCCACCTCGCTGCCGTCGCCCGGCGGCTGGGAGCGCGGCCTCGGCACCCACGACCTCGCGGGTCGCAAGGTCGCGATCATCCCGGCGCTCGGCGGCGTCACCCTCGAAGCGGGGGTGGAGGACCGCATCCGCCGGCAGGCCGACGACCTCGTCGCCGCCACCGGCATGGAGGTGGTCGACCTCCGCCTGGAGCTGCCGAACCTGGCCGCCCAGTGGATGATGGGCAACCTCGCCACGCTGCTCGCCGAGCTGGGCGACCGCTGGCCCCGCTGCGCGAACGACCTCACCGCCGAGGTCGCCATCGGCCTGTTCCTGTCGCAGTCGCTCTACAACCTCCACACCGCCGCCGTGGCCGAGGCGCTCCGGGTGCAGGCCGACGAGGCGATGGGCCGGGCCTTCGAGGAGGTCGACTTCATCGTCGCGGCCACGAACCCGGGCCCGGCCTTCGGCGCCGCCGACGCCACCAGCAACCCCGAGAAGGACCTGACGGACCTGTTCCGCTCCAGCGCCCTGGGCCGCCTCGGCCTCCGCGGCGCGCTGACCGCCACCCGGCTCGCCTCGGCCGTCGCCCCCAAGCTCCCCAACCTCCTGCTCGACGAGGCGTCCCGCCGCCTGCCCGACATGGTCAACATGGGCGCGCTCACCATCATCTCGAACATCTACGGCAACCCGGCCGTCTCCATCCCGGCGGGCACCGTCGACGGCCTGCCGGTCGGGATGCAGGTGCTGGGCCGCCGCCACGAGGACGCGCTGCTCTTCGACGTGGCCCTCGCCGCGGAGCGCACCAACCCGTGGCCGCTCGTGGCCCCGGCCGTCGCCGCGGCGCACGCGCCGGTCTGACCCCAGCGCGGGGTGACCGCCACCCGGTGACGGTACCGGCCGGTCCGGCGTGGCGACGCGCTCCGGCCGGTACCATCGCCCGGCGATGGACGCACCCCGCTCCGAACCCCCAGCCGACTCCGCCGCCGAGGCCGGTGACGCCCCCGGTCCCGGGCCGGCGGTGCCGCCCTCGCCGTCGGCGTCGGGATCGGCGGTGAGCCGGCGCTTCGTGCTCGCCGGCGGTGCCGCCGCGGTCGGCCTGCTCGTCGCGGGCTGCTCCGGCGACGGTGGCTCGTCGGGCACCTCCACCTCCACGTCCACCGCAGCCGGGGGCACGTCGACCTCCGGTGGGGCCACGTCGGCCGGTGGGACGGAGACGACCACGACCGTCGCCGGGACCTCCACCGGGACCGCGGGCGGCGGGGCGGCCACGGTGCTGCGGCCGGCCGACTTCGAGGCGCTCGGGGTCTGCCGGGCTCTGCCCGAGCAGATGGCCGGCCCGTACCCGTCGCCGGAGCTGATCGAGCGGCGCGACCTCCGCGAGGACCGCGACGGCGTGGCGCTGCGCGTCGGCGCCCAGGTGGTGGACGACGCCTGCGCGCCGGTGGCGGGCGCGGTGGTGGAGATCTGGCACTGCGACGTGGACGGCGACTACTCCGCCTACCTGGACGGCGAGACCGACGACGACGCCGGCAACGACGGCAAGCGGGCCCTCATCCGCGTCGGCATCCCGGCCTGAGCGACGGCTGCCCCACCTCGCTCGGGACCGTCGCCGCGGTCGTCAGCCGCGGGCGACCGACGGGAAGGCGTCGAGGTAGGCGGGGAGGTGGTCGGTACCGGTGGCGGCGAGGGTGGCGCGCACGATCGCCCGCGCCACCACGTCCGCGCCGGCCGCCAGGAGCGGGCCGAGCGCGGCGAGCCGAGGTCCCTGGGGGCGGAGGGGGTCGCCGGGGCGCCCGAGCGGCACCGCGCCGGTGGCGAGGCCGAAGACGACGTCGCCGTCCACGTAGCCGTGGATCGGGTCGAGCGCCCGGGCCATGCCGTCGTGGCCCGAGGCAGCCAGGCGGGCGACCTCGGGCTTGGCCAGCTCGGCGTCGGTGGCGATCACGGCCAGGGTGGTGTTGAACAGCGCCGCCCGGGCGGCGGCCGCCGCGTCGAGGCGGTCCCGGTGGGCCGCCGCCTCCGCGGCCGTGGGCGCCCCGAGGTGGTCCAGCTCACCCGCCAGCGCGTGGCGGGCGCCCCAGAGCAGGCCCGTGGCGGGGTCGACCGGCGAGCCGGCGGCGTTGACCACCACCAGGGCCGCCACCGTCACCCCGCCGTCGAGCACCACGCTGGCCGAGCCGAGGCCGCCCCGCAGGATGCCGGCCGACGCCCCGGTCCCGGCACCCACCGACCCCTGCGCGAGCCCCGCGGCCCGCCCGCCCGTCGCCGCCGCGGCCTCGGCGGCGGCGCGGCCGAAGGCGGCGTCGGGGCGGTTGGCGAACCCACCGACCACACCGAGGTCGAAGATGGCCGCGGTGGCCACGATGGGCACGACCCGCTCGGGGGTGAGGCCGACGGGCACGCCGCGGGGCACGGCCTCGCACCAGGCCATCACCCCGCCGGCCGCGTCGAGGCCGTACGCGGAGCCGCCGGTGAGGCAGACGGCGTCGATCGCCTGCACCATCGTGTCGGGGGCGAGCGCATCGGTCTCGCGGGTGGCGGGCCCGCCGCCGCGCACGTCGACCGACCCGACGGTCCCGATCGGCGGGACCACCACCGTGGTGCCGGTGCCCCAGCCGTCACCGAGGCGGTGGTGGTGGCCGACGAGCACGCCGGCCACGTCGGTGAGGTCGTTGCGGGGTCCGGGCGTCGGCGCCATGCGTCGACGGTACCGGCACGCTCAGCCCGGGGACCGGCGGAGGCGGGCCGCGACGCCCGTGACCAGCGACAGCACCACGAACGCGCCCACGGCGAGGAGCACGATCGTGCCACCGGAGGGGGTGTCCCAGTAGTAGGAGGCGCCGGTGCCGCTCACCGACGCCACGAGGCCGATGGCGGTGGCCACGAGCGAGGTGGCCCGGAAGCTGCGGGTCACGAGCTGGGCGGTGGCGACGGGGATGACCATGAGGGCGCTGATGAGCAGCAGGCCGACGACCCGCATGGAGACCACCACGGTGATGGAGGTGACCACGGCGAGGGCGACGTTGAGCCCGACCACGGGCAACCCCGCCGCGCGGGCGTGCTCCTCGTCGTTGCTCACCGCGAAGAGGTGCCGGCCGAGGCCGTGGGTCACCGCCAGCACGAGCACGGCGAGGATCGCGAAGGCGACCACGTCGCCGCGGGTGGTCGTGGTGATGGACCCGAACAGGTAGGCGTCGAGGTTCACCGGCGTGCCCTCGGGGGCCTTGGAGACGATCACGACGCCACCGGCGATCCCGCCGTAGAACAGGACGGCGAGGGCGACGTCGCCGCTCGCCCGGCCCGACACCCGGATCAGCTCGACCGCCACCGAGCCGACGACGGCGGCGACGAGCGCGGTCTGCACCGGTGAGGTGGAGGTGACGAGGCCGATGGCGACGCCGGTGAGCGCGACGTGGCCGAGGCCGTCGCCGATGAGCGAGAGCCGCCGCTGCACGAGGAAGATGCCGACCGACGGCGCGGCCAGCCCGATGAGCACCGAGGCCAGCAGGGCCCGCTGCATGAACGCGTACTCGAGCAGCTCGATCCTCACGGGCCCACCAGCCCGAGCCCGGGCCCCAGCTCGGCCGGCCCCTCCGCGTGGTCGTCGTGGTGCCAGTCGTCGTCGTGGTGGTGCTCGTCGGGCGCGTCGGCGGGCGCGCCGTCGTGGACGATCCGGCCGTCGCGCAGCGCCACGGCACGGGTGGCGAGGCGCTCCACCGGCCCCAGCTCGTGGGTGATGAGCAGGACGGTGGTGCCGCCCTCGACCACCCGGGCCAGGGTGTCGGCGAGGATCTGCTGGTTGGCCCGGTCGACCCCCGCGGTCGGCTCGTCCAGGATCAGGAACTCCGGCTCGCTGACGAGCGCCCGGGCGAACAGCGCCCGCCGCTGCTGGCCGCCGGAGAGCGCGGCGAGCGGCCGGTGGGCGCTCGTGGCCAGCCCGACGGCATCGATGGCCTCGGCCACCCGGGCCCGGTCCTCACGGCGCTCGCGGGGCGTGCGGGGCCGCAGCGAGCGCAGGCGACCCGAGTCGACCACCTCGCTCACGCTGGCGGGGATGCCGCCGGTGACGGTCTGGCGCTGGGGCACGTAGCCGATCCGGCGCCGCTCGGTGAAGCGGTCGATCGACCGGCCGAACAGCGCCAGCTCGCCGGCCAGCACCGGGGTGAGGCCGAGGAGGCCGCGCACGACCGTCGACTTGCCCGACCCGTTCGGGCCGAGCAGGCCGACCACCTCCCCCTCCTCGATGCGCAGGTCGAGCCCCTCCACGACGGCCCGGCCGCCGTAGCCGAGGGCGAGCCCGCGCGCGTCGACCACGGGGTCGGTCACGTGCAGTCCAGGCCCGTCCGCAGGGCCTCCAGGTTCGCCTCCATGATGGAGAGGTAATCACGTCCGGGGGACTCGTCGGTCAACCCCTCGATCGGATCGAGCACCGCGGTGGCCGCGCCGGTCTCGTCCGCGACCACCTCGGCGATGCGCGGGCTGATGAGCGTCTCGAACCAGATGGTGGTCACGTCGTGCTCCCGCACGAAGCCGGCTGCGGAGGCGAGCTGCTCGCCGGAGGGGTCCTCGGTGGGCGAGAGGCCGGTGATGGCGTGCTGGTGGAGGTCGAAGCGCTTCGCCAGGTAGCCGAAGGCGGCGTGGGTGGTGACCAGCTCCCGCGACCGGCACTCGGCCAGGCCGGTCTCGTAGCGCTCGACCAGGCCGCCGAGCTTGCCCAGGAGCGCCTCGGTGTTGGCCCGGTAGTCGTCCGCGTGGTCGGGGTCGAGCGCGATCAGGCGGTCGCGGACCGTCTCGGCGACGTGGCCCAGCCGCTCGGGGTCGAGCCAGAAGTGGGGGTCGATGCCGCCGTGGTCGTGGTCGTGGCCCTCCTCGCCGTGGTCGTGGCCGTCGCCCTCGTCCTCGTGGGCCGCGTCCTCGCCCTCATGGTCGTGGTCGGCCTCGTGGGCGGCGTCCTCGTCCTGGTGGTCGGCGTCGCCCTCGTGCGCGTCGCCCTCGTCGTGGCCGTCCTCGGCCTGGGCGCCCTCGGCCTCGTGGTCGTGGTCAGCCTCGTCGTGGGCCTCGTCCTCGTCGTGGCCCTCCTCGCCGTGGTCGTGGTCGGCCTCGGTCGCGGCGACCAGCTCGGCCGCGTCCGCGACGTCGAGCGCCCGGTCGCCGACCTCGCGGACGCCGTCGTCGACGGCCGTCTGGAAGCCGCCGAGGTACACGACCAGGTCCGCGTCCTGGAGCCGCCCGACCTCGCGGGGCGACAGCTCGAGGTCGTGCGGCTCGGCGCCGGGCCGGGTGAGGTCGTGCACCGACACGTGCTCGCCGCCCACCTGCTCGCTCACCCAGGCGAGCGGGTAGAAGGCGGCGCTCACGGCCACCTTGCCGTCGTCGGCGGCGTCGTCGCTGCACCCGGTGAGGGCGCCGACGGCCAGGGCGAGGGCGGGGAGGACGGCGAGGGCGGATCGACGCAACATGGTGGGAATGATTCCCGGAACCGAAGGGTCGGCGCAAGTCGGTCCCGGCCGCTGCCGAGCACGAGGTCGCCGGACCCGCGAGACTGCGGCCACGCCATCCCCGGAGGTGCGCCGTGCTCTCGGCCCTGCTCATGTTCTTCGTCGTCGGTCTGCTCGCCCGCCTGCTGGTGTCGGGCCCCTCCCCGCAGGGCTGCCTCCCCACCATCCTCCTCGGGCTCGCCGGCTCCTTCGTCGGCGGCTTCCTCGGCTACCTCATCAGCGGCAAGGACCTCGGCGACGGCGCCATCCAGCTCTCCGGCGTGTTCGGCTCCCTCGTGGGCTCGATCCTCGTCCTGCTCGTCTACCGCCGCTTCGCCGACGACCAGCGCTGACCTCCCGCCGCCACGGGGCCCGGGCACTAGCGTCGTCCGCCGTGTCCGATCCGCGCCCACCCCGACCGCACGCGGCCGCCGGCCGGGTCCTCGCCGTCGTCGCCGCGGTCGCCGTCCTCGCCGGCTGCTCCCTGTTCCGCGACGACGAACCGGCCGCCAGCAGCTCGGTCGAGCCGACCACGACCGGCGCGCCCCACGCCACCCGGCCCGAGGTGGCGGCGCCCACCATCCAGCTCCTCGACCCCGGCCGTGAGCCCCGCCAGCTCCTGCGCTACCAGCCGTCGGCCGGTGCCACGACCCTCACCGTCCGCACCGGGCTCACGATCCGCCAGGAGGGCGCCTCCAGCCGGCCGGTCGAGGTGGCCATCCCCACGGTCGTCCACCGCATCGAGGCCACCCTCGAAGAGCCCGTCGGCGACCGCTACGACTTCCGCCTCCGCGTCCTGGAAGCCCACCTGGCCAAGGCCGCCGGCCTCCCCGCCGCGGACCGCACCGCCGCCGACCAGCGCCTGGAGGAGCTGGTGGGCCTCACCGGCAGCGGCTCGCTGACCGCCGACGGGCGCCTGCGGGGCTTCGCCTGGGACGGGCTGGACGAGCTGGGCGCCCAGGTCCGCACCACCGTCGGGGAGCTGGCCGTCCAGCTCCCCGGGCTGATCGCCCCGCTCCCCGGGGCCGCGGTCGGCCCCGGCGCCCGCTGGCAGGCCACCTCGACGGTCCTGCTCGACGGCGTGCCCAGCTCGGTCCGCACCACCTACACCTTCACCGGCATGCTCGGCACGGGCGTCGCCTACACGAGCACGTCGGAGACGGCGACGGCCGAGCGGCCGCTGCCCGACGGCGTCCTGTCGAGCGGCTCGGGCACCGTCGAGAGCTCCCGCTCGTCGGTCACCGCGGAGGGCACGATCGACCTCGCCGGCCTGTTCGGCACCACCCTGCTCGCCGGCACCGCCGACCAGGCGATCCGCCTCGACCTGCCCGACGGGCCCGTCACCCTCGACCAGACGATCTCCACGCTCATCGAGGTCGAGACCGAGCGCTGAGGCGCCGGCCGCCCGGCGGCGCCGGGACCTCCCGGAACAGGGTCCGGGCGTGCCGTCCGAGCGCCCGACGGTCGCCCCGATCCGGCGGCCGGGCCGCGTACGATGAGGCATCGCCTCGTCCCCCCTCCCCGCCGGCAACCCGATCGACGACGCCGAGGTCGTGCGCCTCACCATCCCGGCCCGGCCCGGCTACGCGCAGGTGGCCCGCCTCGCCACCACCGCCCTGGCCGCCCGGCTGGCCTTCTCCTACGACGAGGTGGAGGACGTGCGCATGGCCGTCGGCGAGCTGTGCACCCTCCTCCTGGCCGAGGAGCGGACCGACCACCGCATCGAGGTCACCTGCCGGGCGAGCGACGACCTCCTGGACATCCGCGCCGTGCTGGAACCGCCGGCCGACCCCGCGCCGCTCACGCCGCTCAGCGCGCAGATCCTCGCCGCCGTCGCCGACGACGTGCAGCCCCTGACCGACCGCGCGGGCTTCAGGGTTCGCAAGCGCCGCCGAGGTTGACGTGACCGTCTCGGGCGAGGAGCGGGAGCGCCAGCGTCGGCTGTTGCGGGAGCTGCGGGCCACCGGCAGCCCCGCGGTGCGCGACGAGCTGGTCACCTCCCACCTGCCCCTGGCGATCCACCTCGCCCGCCGCTTCGAGCACCGCGGCATCCCGCCCGACGACCTCGTGCAGGTCGCGTCGCTCGCGCTGGTCAAGGCGATCGACCGCTTCGACCCCGACCGGGGCCTGGAGCTGTCCACCTTCGCCACGCCCACGATCCTCGGCGAGCTGAAGCGCCACTTCCGCGACCGGGGCTGGTCGGTGCGGGTGCCGCGGCGGGTCCAGGAGCTGCACGTCCGGCTGGGCACCGTGATCGGCCGGCTCACCCAGCAGCTCGGCCGCTCCCCCACCCTCGCGGAGCTGGCCGCGGCCACCTCGGCGTCCGAGGAGGAGGTGATCGAGGCGCTGGAGGCGTCGCGCTCCTACCGCAGCGCCTCGCTCGACGCCGCCGTGGGAGACGACGCGTCCACGATCCTGGGCCGCCTCGGCGACGGTGCCGACGACGCCGACCGGGTGGACGAGCGGCTGGTGGTGGAGCAGCTCGTGGCCGAGCTGCCACCCCGGGAGCAGCTCATGCTGCGCCTGCGGTTCCACGACGACCTGACCCAGCGCGAGATCGCGGAGCGGGTCGGCATCTCCCAGATGCACGTGTCCCGCCTGCTCGCCCGCTCCCTGGAACGGATGCGGGAACGCCTGGCGGACACCGGCGAGCCGGTGGCGCCGGACCGGCCGTCGCCATCGGGCGGATCGGCGGCGCCGGACCGGCCGGCGGGACGAACGGGCCCGGCGAGACGAACCCGCCCGGCAAGACCGGGCGGGCGGGGCGGACCGAGCGGGCCAGGCGAGGCAGGCGGATCGAGCGGGTCGAGCGGGCCAGGCGGATCGGGTGGGCCGGGCGGATCAGGCAGACCGAGCGGGTCGGGCGGGTCGAGCAGATCGGGCGGGCCGAGCGGGTCGGGCGGACCGAGCAGGTCGGGTGGGTCGAGCAGCTCGGGCGGGCCGAGCGGGTCGGACGAACCCGGCGGTGCCGGCAGGTCGGGCGGCTGAGCGTCAGCGGCCGGTCGAACCGAAGCCGCCGAGGCCCCGTTCGGAGTCGGGCAGCTCGTCCACGACGGCGAACGCGGCCTGCTCGACCCGCTGGATCACGAGCTGGGCGATGCGGTCGCCGCGGCGCACCTCGAACGCCTCGGCGGGGTCGAGGTTGACGAGCAGCACCCGCAGCTCGTCGCGGTAGCCGCTGTCGATGAGGCCCGGCGTGTTGAGGCAGGTGACCCCGTGGCGCAGGGCGAGGCCGCTGCGGGGCTGCACGAAGCCGGCGGTGCCGGGCGGCAGCGCCAGGGCGATGCCGGTGGGCACGAGCGCCCGCCCACCGGCCGGCTCCAGCCGGGCGTCGGTGCGGGCCAGCAGGTCCGCCCCGGCGTCGCCGGCGCGGGCGTAGGACGGCAGCGCCAGATCGGGGTCGAGGTGGCGGACGGCGACGTGCAGCACGCCCGGGAACCTACCGCCCGCCGCCGGTACCGGTCCGCCGCCCGCCCGACGACCGCCGGATAGGGTCGGCACGATGCTGGTCTGGATGGATCTGGAGATGACGGGTCTCGACCCGAGCCGCCACGTGATCGTCGAGATCGCCACGATCATCACCGACGACGACCTGAACGTCGTGGCCGAGGGGCCCGACCTGGTGATCCACCAGCCCGAGGCCGCGCTCGCCGAGATGGACGAGTTCGTCACCGAGATGCACACGTCCTCGGGGCTGCTCGAGGAGATCCGGGCGTCCACGATCACCTTGGAGGAGGCCGGCGCCCGCACCCTCGCGTTCATCCGCGAGCACGTGCCCGAGCCCCGCACGGTGCCGCTCTGCGGCAACTCCATCGGCACCGACCGGCGCTTCCTCGCCGCGTACCTGCCCGAGATCGAGGACCACCTGCACTACCGCAGCGTCGACGTCTCCACGATCAAGGAGCTGGCCCGGCGCTGGCGGCCCGACGTGTTCGGCGGGGCGCCCCGCAAGGCGGCCGCGCACCGGGCGCTCGACGACATCCGGGAGAGCATCGGGGAGCTGGCGCACTACCGCGAGTGCGTGTTCGCCCCGGCCCCCGAGGGCGCGACCACCCCGCCCGACGCCCCCGAGTAGCCACCCGGTCCCGGGGCCGCGACCGGCCGCGCCGACGCCCCGCGCAGGCCGCTCCGGCCCGAGGCTCGACCACCCCGCCCGACGGCTCCGCGCCGCCGCTCCGGAGCCCGCCGAGCAGGCGTCGTCGCCGGCCTCGCCGGGCCGCCCGGGGCCGTTCGCGACCCTCCGGTGACGGCCGCGCGAGCACCCCGGGAGCAGGCCTCGGATAAATCGGTTGACGAACCCCACCCAAACGTGCTGCCATGCACGTCGGCGCCGCCCCCGGCGCCGCTCGAACCCCGACGGCCGAACGGCCAGGAGCACCGACCGATGAACGACGCGATGACGCACGACCTGGGCCTGCCGGCTGCCGGTCGCGGCGCGTCGTTCGCGCCCGGTGCCCCGGCCATCGCCACCCGTCTCGGCAACCCGGCCGCCCGCATCTGGGCCGCCGCCACCGAGACCACCGCGGTGAAGCCGTTCCACGGCTACTCCCGCCGGCCGTCGGAGGGTTCGAGCTAGGCAGAGCGCCTGATCCGAACCGAGAACTCCGCACACGGCCGCTGGGACAACCCGGCGGCCTCACTCCTTTTCGGCCCGGATCGCGATCGCACACCGAGAGGATCCACCGCCATGACCGACATCGACCCGACCAGACGACCACCCGGCTGACCACCACCGACCCGAGAGGACCCACGACCTATGATCGCCGCAGCCGAGATCCAACTCCGAGAAGACCACGACGACCGCTCCTGGTGGGCGGACGCGCTCTGCAACACCGGCGGCGCCGGCCTGGCCGCCCTGTTCTTCTCCGAGGAGCTCCAGGACATCGCGGCGGCCAAGCGGCTGTGCGCGTCCTGTCCCGTCATGGCCGAGTGCCTCGAAGGGGCGCTCGCCCGCCGGGAGCCCCTCGGGGTCTGGGGCGGCCAGCTCTTCCTCAACGGGAAGATCCTGGCCTCCAAGCGCCGCCGGGGCCGGCCGCCCAAGGTGGCCCGCCCCGAGGACCAGCTCCCCGAGGTGCCCATCCCGGCGCACCTCCGCTCGGCCTGACCGCAGGCCGGGCCGAGCGGTCCGAGCTCCGACCAGCGGTGGCAGGGGTGACAGAGGGGTGCCCCGCACCCACGATGAGCCCCGACCTGCCGAGGTCGACCACGCAACCGGCGTGGACGGCGCCCCGCCGAGGGGACCCGTCCACGCCGGTGGCGCGCCCGGGCGACCGCCCCGCCGATACACCGTCTTTCGGTGCCCACGGGTACCGTCGGAACCGTCATGTCCGCTCCCGACGACGCCGCCGAACCGACCCCCGACGCCGCCACCGGCCCCACCGCCGCCCCCACCGGTGACGGCGCCGGGCCGCGCCCCGGCCGGCCCGGCTCGCCCGCGACCTGGCGGCTGCTGGCCATCGGGGTCTGCGGGGTGCTGATCGTGGTGCTCGCCGCCGCGCTGCTCGCCCGCAACCTGGGCGACGACGGGGCCGGCGACGACGTCGAGCAGCTCGTCCCCGGCACGGCCGGCACCCCGGTGCGCCAGGGCGCCCCCGACGTCGACGCCATGCTCGACACGGTGATCCGCGAGGCCGACGCCACCGAGACGTCGCTGCGCGACCTGCTCGGCGGCCGCCCGCTGCTCGTGAACCTGTGGTCGCGGACCTGCACGCCGTGCATCCGGGAGATGCCGTGGCTCGAACAGGTGAACCGGGACGACCCCCGGGTCCAGGTGGTCGGCGTCAACCAGCACGACCAGCTCGGCAAGGCCCGCGAGCTGGCCGAGCAGACCGGCGTGACCTACCCGTGGTACCTCGACGGGGCCGGCGACGTCGGCTGGTACGGCCGCTCGTCCGGCCTCCCCGACACCTACCTGTTCGCCCCCGACGGCCGGCTCCTCGGCGCCAAGCTCGGCGCCTTCGCGGACGAGGCGGCGCTGCGGGCCTGGCTCGACGACCACCTCGCGGGGCTCTGATGGTCGACGTCGAGTTCGCCTACGCCTTCACCACCGGCATGGTGGCGACCGTGAACCCGTGCGGGTTCGCGATGCTCCCCGCCTACCTCGGCTTCTTCCTCGGCACCGACGACACCGACCGCGACACCGTCGGCGCGCTCGTCCGCGGCCTCGTGGTCGGCGCCACCGTCACCGCCGGGTTCCTGCTCCTCTTCGCCATCGCCGGCCTCCTCGTCTCCTGGACCAGCCTCGGCGTCGGCGAGGTGTCGCCCTGGTTCACCGTGGCCGTCGGCCTCGCCCTCACCGGCCTCGGCGGCGCCATCGCCCTGGGCTGGACGCCCACGATCCTGCTCCCCCGCCTCGACCGGGGCGGCCGCGACCGCACGCTGTGGTCGATGTTCCTGTTCGGGCTCTCCTACGCCGTCGCGTCGCTGTCGTGCACCCTGCCGGTGTTCACCACCGTCGTGGTCACCTCGTTCTCCCGCACCTCGTTCACGAGCGGCGTCGCCACCTTCGTGGTCTACGGGCTCGGCATGGGCATGCTGCTCATGGTCCTCACGCTCAGCCTGGCGCTCGCCCGCCGCGGCGTGCTCGGCGCGCTGCGCCGGGTGCTGCCCTACGTGCAGCGGGTGTCGGGGGCGATCATGGCACTGGTCGGCGTCTACCTCGTGTGGTGGGGCGTGTACGAGATCCGCCTGCTCCGCCGGGACGAGTGGGAGCGCGGCGCCGGGCCCGTCGACACCGTGACCGGCTGGTCCACCTCGTTGCAGACCCGCCTGAGCGACCTCGACGCGGTGCAGGTGGCGCTCGTCCTCGGCCTCGTGATCGCCTCGGTGGTGCTCGTCGCCCTGATCCGGGCCGACCGCCGCGCCCGCCGGGCCGCCGACCACGACGCCGCCTGAGTCACCGGAGCCGGGCCCGCGACCGAGCCCGGCCGCTACAGGGCGGGGGCGACGGCCTCGGCGACCAGGCGCAGGTGGTCGAGGTCGGCCAGGTCGAGCACCTGGAGGTACGCGCGGGACGCACCGGCCTCGGCCAGGGCCCGGAGCCGGGCGATCGCCTCGTCGGGGGTGCCGGCCACGCCGTTGGCGCGCAGCTCGGCCGGCTCGCGGCCGATGGCGGCGGCCCGGCGCTCGACCGCGGCCTCGTCCTCGCCCACGCACACCACCTGAGCGGCCGAGTAGACCAGCTCGCCGGCGTCGCGCCCGGCGGCCTCGCAGGCGGCGCGGACCCGGCCGAACTGGGCCCGGGTGTCCTCGACGCCCGCGAACGGCACGTTGAACTCGTCCGCGAAGCGGGCGGCGAGCGCCGGGGTGCGGCGCGGGCCGAGGCCCCCGATCACCACGGGCGGGCGGGGCCGCTGGACGGGCTTGGGCAGCGCCACCGAGTCGGTCACCGTGTAGTGCTCGCCCTCGTGGGTGAACCGCTCGCCGACGGGCGTCTCCCACAGGCCGGTGACGATCGCGAGCTGCTCCTCCAGGCGGTCGAAGCGCTCCCCGGTCGGCGGGAACGGGATGGCGAACTGCCGGTGCTCCGCCTCGAACCAGCCGGCGCCGAGGCCCAGCTCCACCCGGCCGCCGCTCATCTGGTCGACGCCGGCCACCGCCACCGCGAGCGGGCCCGGGTGGCGGAAGGTGGCGGAGGTGACGAGCGTGCCGAGGCGGATGGTCGAGGTGTCGCGCGCCAGGCCGGCGAGGGTGATCCAGGCGTCGGTGGAGCCCGGGCCCGGCTCGCCGCCCATGTGCAGGTAGTGGTCGGAGCGGAAGAAGGCGCCGAAGCCCAACCGCTCGGCTTCGAGCGCCACGGCGAGCAGCTCGTCGTAGGTGGCGCCCTGCTGGGGTTCGGTGAAGATCCGGAGTTCCATGCGCCGGACGGTAGCGCCGGCGCTCGTCACCCCCACCCCGGCCGGCCACCGACCCGCTCGGGCCGGGGCCGCAGAGGAGCCCCGCCGGAGCCGTCAACCGGCCACCGACCGCTGCGGCACGGCGCACCGCCTGACGATCCCGGCCCGACCACCCGCACGACCGGCGGCGCAGCCGGCTGGACGTCGACCCGCTCGGGCCGGGGCCACGAGGGGCCGGTCAGGGAGACAGCCGGTCGATCACCCAGGGGACGTCGGGGCCGGGCTCGGCGTCGGGGTCGCGGCGGTAGCGGAACCGGTCGTGGAGGCGATCGGGCCGGCCCTGCCAGAACTCGAGGGTGTCGATGCCGATCCGGTAGCCGCCCCAGAACGGCGGGCGCGGGATGGGCGGGCCGTCGTCGCCCGCGCCGAAGCGGGCCTCGGCGTCGCGCCGGTGCTGCTCCAGCTCGGCCCGGTCCTCCAGCACCTCGGACTGCTCGGAGGCCCAGCCGCCGAGCCGGCTGCCCCGGGGCCGGCTGTTCCAGTAGGCGTCGGCCTGCTCGTCGTCCACCACCGACACCGGGCCCTCCACCCGCACCTGGCGGTTCAGCTCCAGCCAGCCGAAGGTGAGCGCCGCCCACGGGTTGACCGCCAGGTCCCGGCCCTTGCGGCTCTCACGGTTCGTGTAGACGACGAAACCGGCCCGGTCGACCTCCCGGCACAGCACGTAGCGGGCCGAGGGGCGGCCGCGGCCGTCTGCGGTGGCGAGCACGCACGCCGCGGCGTCGTAGCGCTCCACCGCGGTCCACTCCTCGAACCAGCGGCGGAACTGCTCGACGGGGTCGGGGGCCAGGTCGGCCCGGCGCAGCTCGGCCCGGTCGTAGCGCTCGCGGACCCGGCCGAGGTCGACGTGAGGCCCCGGGGGCTCGGGGCTCACCGCCGCTGGAAGCGGGATTCGAGGCCGACCAGCGCGTCGAGCAGCTCGGGGTCGGCGCCGGACCCGTAGGCCGAGGCCAGGGTGCCGCGGGCGCCGGAGTCGGGGTCGTGGAGCGCGAAGACGACCATCTCGTCGCCCGGGTCGCTCGGCCCCTCGAAGCGGAAGACCCGGTCGACGGTGATGTGCTCGACCGCGCACTGCCGGCAGCGACCGTCCCAGAGCACGTGGCCGTCCACGAGCTGCATGTTCTCGGTGTAGCCCGCCTCGACGAGCTGCTCGATCGCTTCGGTGACGGTGTCGGGCGTGTCCATGCCCCCAGTGTGGGGCGGCCGGCCGGGTTTCGCCAGCACGTTCGCCCGCGGGCCGCCCCGGCCGGGCGGGCCCGACCCCGCCGGGCCGGCGCCGGCACCCCGCCGCCCGCCTGGGTCGTCCCCGCGCCCGCCGGTAGCGTGGCTGGCCTTGACCAGCGTCGTTCCTGCACCCGTCACCCCGACCGATGCGCGACACGCCGATCCCGGCGGCGGGCACCGCTACCGCCCGCACCTCGACGGCATCCGGGCGCTCGCCGTGCTCGCCGTGGTCCTGTTCCACTTCGGGAACCCGTGGCTGCCCGGCGGCTTCGTCGGCGTCGACGTCTTCTTCGTCCTCTCCGGCTACCTCATCACCGGCCTGCTGCTGGACGAGCTGGACGACCGGGGCGCCGTCCGGCTGCGCCGCTTCTACGCCCGCCGGGTGCGGCGCCTCCTGCCCGCCTCGATCGCGGTGCTGGTCGCGGTGCTCGCCGTCGGGTGGATCGTGCTCGACCCGGTCCAGCGGGCCTCGCTGCGCTGGGACGCCACCCTCGCCGCGGCCTACAGCGCGAACTGGCGCTTCGCCCTGGCCACCGGCGACTACTTCGCCCCCGGCGACGTGCCGAGCCCGCTCGTCCACTACTGGTCGCTGGCGGTGGAGGAGCAGTTCTACCTGCTCTGGCCGGCGATCGTCTTCGGGGCGCACCGCCTCGCCACCCGCCGCCGGGCCGGCTCGGGGGTGCGGGGCGTCGTGGTGGTGAGCGTGGCGCTGGGGGTGGCGTCGCTCGTGGCCTCGATCGCCTGGGTCGGGGACCCGCTCACCTACTACGGGCTGCACACCCGCACCTACCAGCTCGTGGCCGGGGCGCTGCTGGCCACCCTCGTGCGCCACCGCGGCCTCCGGCTGCCCGACAGCGCCGGGGGCCGGGCGGTCGGCTCGCTGCTCGGGGTGGTCGGCCTCGGGGTGCTCGCGCTGCTCGCGCACCAGGTGGGCGATGCGGTCCGCTACCCCGGCTGGCCCGGCCTGTGGGTCACCCTGGCCACGCTGGCCGTCATCACCGGCACCGACCTGACCCCCGGCGGTGCGCTGGCCACCGCGCTCGGCCACCGCGCCGCCGCGGCGGTGGGCCGGCTCTCCTACAGCCTCTACATCTGGCACTGGCCGGTGCTCGTGCTCCAGCCGCTGCTGGCCGAGCGCTGGGGAGGCCGCTGGCGTCGGCTCGGGGAGGACCCGGCGCTCGCGGCGGGGATGGTCCTGCTCGCCGTCGCCTCCTACCTGCTGCTGGAGCAGCCCGTCCGCTACCGGCTCCGGCCGCGGGCGGTGCCGTGGCGGGTCATCTCGGTGGGCCTCGCCTGCTCCCTCGTGGCCTCGGCCGGCGCCTGGTGGACCTACCGGCCCCGCTCGGACTTCCAGGAGCGGGTGCTCCAGGCGGTGGACGACCTGGCCCCCGCCGGGAGCTGCCCCTACGAGCTGGAGGACTGGGCCCGGGCGGGCTCGGGTGCCGGCTGCGAGGTCACGCCCGGCGAACCCGGCGCGCCGACCGTGGCCCTGGTGGGCGACTCGCACGCGCAGCAGTGGGACCCGGCGCTGGCGGCGCTGGCCGAGGAGCACGGCTTCCGCTACGTCCGGGCCACCCGGGAAGGCTGTCCGGCCAACGACGTCACCACCTGGATGGAGAACGCCGCCCGCCGCGTCGAGGTGGACGACCGCTGCACCACCTGGCGCCACGAGGCGTTCCCCGACCTGGTCGAGCGCTACGACCCCGACGTGGTGCTCGTGGCCACCCGGTCCCACGTGCGCGGGATCGAGGTCGACGGCGAGCTGCTGCGCCGTTCCACGCCCGACCAGCGGGCGGCCTGGACCGAGGGCTGGAGCTGGACGCTCGACACGCTCACCGCCGGCGGGGCGACGGTGGTGGCCGCCGAAGCCCTGCCCACGCTCCCCGAACCGGTGCCCGCCTGCCTGATGGAGCACGGCGAGGGCACCCGCGACTGCGACTTCCGCACCGCGGACGACCGCCGGGTCGGCGTCTACAACGAGGCGCTCCGGGCCTTCGACGGCTCCCGGCGAGGGCGGGTGCGCGTCGCGGACCTGTCCACGATCCCGTGCCCGGGCGGGCGCTGCCCCGCCGTGGTCGACGGGCTGGTGGTCCGCCGCGACGACAACCACCTGACCGCGGCCTTCACCCGGGAGCACGCCGACGAGCTGGCGGACTGGCTGGCCGCCGAGGGCGCCCGCCTCTGAGCCCGATCACGTCATCGTCACCGGCCGCTCGTCCCGGCCAGCGGTGCCTGCTCCGGCGCCGCCTCCGGAGCGTCCGCCCGGTCGCTCAGGCGATGCGGTCCCGGCCGCGGAAGTAGGGCAGCAGAACCTCGGGCACGTCGATGCCGCCATCCGAGCGGTGGTGGGTCTCCACGATCGCGGCCCACACCCGGGGCACGGCGAGCGCCGAACCGTTGAGCGTGTGGACCATCGCGGTGCCGCCGGTGCCGGGGCGGTAGCGGATGTTGCCCCGCCGGGCCTGGTAGTCGGCGAACCACGACACCGACGAGACCTCCAGCCACTGGTCGACGCCGGGCGCGTAGACCTCCACGTCGAAGCTGCGGTGGTGGCTCTGGCCCATGTCGCCGGTGCAGATCTCGATGATCCGGTAGGCGAGGCCGAGCGACCCGATCGTCTCGGCCACGCCGTCGACCATCGTGGCCAGCAGGTCGGGCGCCTGCTCGGGCGTGGCGTAGGCGAAGATCTCCACCTTGTCGAACTCGTGGGTGCGCAGCATCCCCCGGGTGTCGCGGCCCGCCGAGCCGGCCTCGCGGCGGTAGCAGGCGGTGGCGGCCATCATCCGCAGCGGCAGCTCGTCGAGGTCGAGGATCTCGTCGCGGTACAGCGAGGTGAGCGGCACCTCGGCGGTGGGGATGCACCACAGGTCGTCGCGCTCCACCCAGTAGGCGTCGTCGGCGAACTTGGGGAGCTGACCGGTGGCGGTCAGCGTCTCGCTGGTGACGAGCGAGGGCGGCCGCACCTCCTCGTACACCTCGGCGTTGCGGTCGAGGCCGTACTGGAGGAGCGCCCGGGCGAGGGTGGCCCCACCCCGGCGCTGGGCGGTGAACATCGCGCCGGACACCTTGACCGCCCGCTCGTTGTCGAGGATGCCGTAGCGGGCACCCAGCTCCCAGTGCGGGATGCGGTTCTCGGGGCCGTACCGGTCGGGGTCGTAGCCGACGATGCGGATCACCGGGTTGTCGGCGTCGCTCGCCCCGTCGGGCGCATCGGGGTGCGGCTCGTTGGGCAGCGCGAGGAGGAGGTGGCGGATCTGCTCGTCCAGGGCGGCGGCCTGCTCGGCGAGGCGCTGCTCCTCGTCGCCCAGCGCCCGGCTCTCGGCCTGGAGGGCGGTGGCCTCGTCCTTGCGACCCTCCTTGTGGAGACGGCCGACGTCCTTCGACAGGGCCTTGATCCGGCTGCGGATGCGATCCCGCTCGCCGGCAACGGCTCGGTTCTCGGCGTCCAGCTCCACGACCCGGTCCAGGTCGGAGACCTCGATGCCCCGGCGCGCGAGCGACGCCTTGACGGCGTCGGGTTCGGTGCGGATGCGGCGGAGGTCGAGCATGGGCCGAACGGTAGTTGGTCGCCCCGACCTGCCCCGCACGACAACGGCCGCGTCGGCCGACCGGGGTCGCCGGTCCGGGCCCCGTCGCCGTGCCGGCGGCGGCGTCGCGGACTCCGCCGCTCCGAGGGGTCGGCACTAGCGTCGAGCGCGTGGCTGCCATCGACGTCGCGGAGCTGACCATCGCCTACGGCACCACCGTCGCCGTCGATCGCCTGTCCTTCACCGCCGAGGCCGGCGAGGTGCTCGCCCTGCTCGGGCCGAACGGCGCCGGCAAGACCTCCACCGTCGAGACGCTGGAGGGCTACCGTCGCCCCACCGCCGGCACCGTGCGGGTGCTCGGGCTCGACCCGGTGGCCGAGCACGCCCGCCTGGTCCCCAGCATCGGCGTGATGCTCCAGAGCGGCGGCGTGAACCAGGGGATGAAGCCGCTCGACGTGCTCCGCACCTACGCCGCCTTCTACGAGGACCCGGTGCCGCCGGCCGAGCTGCTGGCGCGGGTGGACCTCGACCGGGTCGCCCGGCGGCCGTGGCGCCAGCTCTCCGGCGGCGAGCAGCAGCGCCTGTCGCTCGCGATGGCGCTGGTGGGCCGGCCGCGGGTGGCGTTCCTCGACGAGCCGACCAACAGCGTCGACGTGCAGGGCCGCCAGGTGATCCGCTCCCTGGTGCGGGAGCTGGCCGGCGAGGGCGTCTGCGTGGTGCTCACCACCCACGACCTGGCCGAGGCCGAGAAGGTGGCCGACCGGGTGGTGATCGTGGACCGCGGCCGCCTCGTGGCCGCCGGCACGCCCAGCGAGCTGATGGCCTCCGGCGACCGCCGTGAGATCCGCTTCGGCGCCCCGACCGGACTCGACGTCGCCGGCCTCGGCACCGCCCTCGGCGCCACGGTCCACGAGGTGGCGCCCGGCGAGTACCTGGCCGACGCCGAGCCGACGCCCCGGGCGGTCGCGGCCCTCACGGCCTGGCTGGCCGAGCACGACCTGCCGCTCGCGGACCTCCGCGCCGGCCGCCAACGCCTGGAGGACGTGTTCCTCCGCCTGACCGACCACACCGGCCCCGCCCCGGACGCCACCGACCTTGCGGACGCACCCGCCGGGCCCGACCACGACCACGGACGAGGCGATCAGGCCGGCGGTGGGTGGGGTCGCGCCCGGGCCCGAACCCGGCGGCCCCGGCGCGACCGGAGCACCCGATGACCAGCGCCGCCACGCCCGCGCCCACCCCCGCCGCGCTGCGGCGGGCCGCGCCGCCCCGGCGGATCTGGCTGGCCCAGACCCGCATGGAGCTGCTGCTGACCCTGCGCCGGGGCGAGTCGGTGCTGCTCACCTTCCTGATCCCGATCGTGATCCTCGGGTTCTTCTCCACCATCGACGTGCTCCCCTACGGCGACGGCGACGCCATCTCGTTCCTGTTCCCGGGCACGATGGCGCTGGCGGTCATGTCGACGGCGTTCGTGTCGACGGCCATCGCCACCGGCTTCGAGCGCCAGATGGGCGTGCTCAAGCGGCTGGGGGCGACCCCGCTCACCCGCGGCCAGCTCCTCCTCGCCAAGATCGGCTCGATCGTGGTCATCGAGGCCCTCCAGGTGGCGATCCTGACCGGGGAGGGGCTGCTGCTCGGCTACCGCTTCGAGGGCGCCGACCTGCTCCTGGCGCTCGTGGCCGCGGCGCTGGCGACGGTGGCCTTCGCGGGCCTCGGGCTCCTGATGGCGGGCACGCTGCCGGCGCTGACCACCCTCGCCGCGGCCAACGGCGTCTACCTGTTCCTGCTGCTGATGAGCGGCATGCTGTTCCCCGTCGAGGAGCTGCCCGGGCCGCTCCAGGTGGTCAGCGAGGTGCTCCCGAGCGGGGCGCTGGCGGAGATCTTCCGCGGCACCCTCGGCACCGACCCGGTCACCGCCCGGGCCTGGGCGGTGCTCGTCGCCTGGACCGTCGCCGCCCCGGTCGCCGCCGCCCGCCTCTTCCGCTGGGAGTAGCCCAGCCCCACCCCCTCGAACTTGGCACGGAAAAGCCGCACCCGTGCCCCGTATCCGTGCCAAGTTCCGACCCTCCTGCCCCGCGTGGAACTTGGCACGGAAAAGCCGCATCGGCGCTACCCAACCGTGCCAAGTTCAGCCCCACCCCCCGAACGTGGCACGAGAACGCCGCACCCGTGCCCCGCATTCGTGCCAAGTTCGGGGGGAGCAGCCGCCGGGCCGAGCCGGGCTGAGCGGACGCGGGTGGCCGGGACGCGGGGAGGGCGCCGGCCCGGGGGCCGGCGCCCTCCGCAGGCGGGTCAGGTCGGTGGGGCCGCCGGGGTCAGGGGGTGTAGCCGGGGGTTGCGGTGCTGAAGACCTCGAAGGCGGCCAGCACGGCCACGTAGACCACCACGGCCAGCACGAACGCCGCGTAGAACAGGCGGGCCAGGATCGGCTTGTCGAACTTCAGGTGCATGAACCAGCCGGCGACGATGACGAACTTGAGCATCATCATCAGGAGCAGGCCGCCGATCTCGGCGACCATCTTGGCGCCCTCGGCACCGTCCCAGACGGGGAGGTAGGACCAGGCGACCTCGATGGCGGTGATGATCGCCAGCACCACCGCGATGCGGACGAAGCTGCGGTCGGTGGGACCGTGGTGGTCCTCGGCGTCGGTGACGCCCTGGAGGTCGTTGGCCGAAACGTCGGTCATGCCGTGCCCCTTACTTGATGAGGTAGACGAGGGTGAACACGACGATCCACACCACGTCGACGAAGTGCCAGTACAGGCCCACGATCTCGACCGTCTCCGGGTTGTCGCCGTTGACGCGGCCGGAGAAGGTGAGCGCCAGGCAGGTCACGAGCATCACGATGCCGATGGTGACGTGGGCGCCGTGGAAGCCGGTGAGGGCGTAGAACGCCGACCAGGCCGGGCTGTGGGTGAGGCCGTAGCCGTTCACGTTCACGAACTCGTAGAACTCGTAGACCTGGCCGGAGATGAACATCATGCCGAGCAGGGCGGTGACGGCGAGCCAGATGCGGGTGCCGCGGATGTTGCGCTGGGCGAGGGCCGAGACGGCCAGCACCATCGTGAGCGAGCTCATCAGGAGCACGAACGACGACGCCGAGGTGAAGGCGATGTTGAACGTCTCGTGCAGCGGCTTGGCGGTGCCACCGGGGATGTCGGGCAGGACCTTGCTCCGGTAGAGGAGGAAGGTCGAGATCAGGCCGCCGAAGAGCAGGCACTCCGATCCCAGGAAGACCCACATGCCGAGCTTCTCGTTGGAGAGGCCGGTGCTGGTGGGCGGGTGGTCCGCGTGATCGGCGTGGGTCACGCCGGCGACGGCAGCGTCGCTCATGGTGCGACGACCTCCTCGGTGACGGGGGCCTCGGCCGAGTCGGCCTCGGTCTCGGGTTCGGTGGCGTCCTCGGCGGCGGTGCCCGCGGGCTCGGGCGACGGCTCGTCGTCGTGCGGCTCGCCGTGGCCGGCCTCGGGGTCGGTGGAGGGCTCGTTGACCCAGCCGACGAAGGCGGCGACCGCGATCAGCAGGCCGGGGATGACCAGCAGCTTCGTGTAGATGAGGCCGTAGCCGATGATCGGCAGGCCGATCGCCATGACGAGCGGCCAGTACGACGGCGACGGGAGGTGCACGCCCTCGCCGTTGCCGGGCTGGGCGATCTCCTCGGCGGTGGCCACCGGCTGGAGGGTGCCGTTCTCGTCCTCCTGGTACTTGCGGTACCAGAAGTCGTCGAACACCTTGACGGTGGGCGTGTAGTCGAAGTTGTGGGTGGGCACCGGGCTCTGGATGCTCCACTCCAGGCCCCGGGCGTCCCACGGGTCCGGGCCGACGTCGACCTTGGCGGCGAGGGCGTCCTTGCGGCTCTTCCAGATGATCCAGAAGAAGTAGAGGAACGACACGCCGATGATCGCGGCGCCGACGGTGGCGACCATGTTCCAGAGGTTGAAGTTGTACCCGTCGTAGTACGTGTAGGTGCGCCGGGGCATGCCTTCGAGGCCGAGGATGTGCATCGGGCCGAAGGTGAGGTTGAAGCCGATGAGCAGGATCCAGAAGTTGATCTTGCCGTGCAGCTCGCTCAGCTTGTAGCCGAACGCCTTGGGCCACCAGTAGTACCAGGCGCCGACGAAGCCGAAGAGGGCGCCGCCGAAGAGCACGTAGTGGAAGTGGGCGACGATGTAGTAGGTGTCGGTCTGCTGGGTGTCGGCGGGCGACACGGCGTGGGTGACGCCGGAGAGGCCGCCGATGGTGAACATCGTGACGAGGCCGACCGAGTACATCATCGGGGCGGTGAAGCGCAGCTTGCCGCCCCACATGGTGGCCAGCCAGTTGAGGATCTTCACGCCGGTGGGCACCGCGATGAACATCGTGGACACCGAGAAGGCGGCGACCGAGATGGGGCCGATGCCGGAGGCGAACATGTGGTGGGCCCACACGCCCCAGCCCATGAAGCCGATCGCGATGCCGGAGAACACCATGAACGGGTAGCCGAAGATCGGCTTGCGGGCGAAGGTCGGGATGATCTCCGAGACGATGCCGAAGGCCGGGAGGATCATGATGTAGACCTCCGGGTGGCCGAAGATCCAGAACAGGTGCTGCCAGAGCAGCGGGTCGCCGCCGGCGGCCACGTCGAAGAAGCGGGCGCCGAAGAGCCGGTCGAAGGCCAGCAGCACCTGGGCGGCGGTGAGCACCGGGATGGCGAACAGCAGCATGAACTGCGTGACGAGGCTCATCCAGGTGAAGACCGGCATCTTCATGAGGGTCATGCCGGGGGCCCGCATGTTGAGGCAGGTGGTGATGAGGTTGACCGCACCGACGAGCGAGGCGATGCCGGTGAGGAACAGGCCCATGTTCCAGAAGTCGATGCCGTGGGTCGGCGAGAACATGACGCCGTTGTTGGGGGCGTAGTTGAACCAGCCGCCGTCCGCGCCGCCGCCGAGCAGCCAGCTCGAGTTGAGCATGATGCCGCCGGTGAGGAAGACCCAGAACGACAGGGCGTTCAGCCGGGGGAACGCCACGTCCCGCGCCCCGATCTGGAGCGGGATCAGGTAGTTCATGAACGAGGCGCCGATGGGCATCACCACCAGGAAGATCATGGTGGTGCCGTGCATCGTGAACATCTGGTTGTACTGGTCCGCGCTCAGCACGTTGCCGTTGGGCTGCGCGAGCTGGAGGCGGATCAGCATCGCCTCGATGCCGCCGATCACGAAGAAGAACAGCGCGGCGGCGCCGTACATGATGCCGACCCGCTTGTGGTCGACGGTGGTGACCCAGCTCCGCCACCCGGTGGTCTGGCCGGCCCGGGCGAAGACGCCGAGCGGCTTGCCGGCGGTCCCGGAACCGGATCCGAGTGCAAGTTGTGCGTCGGTGGAGGACATGTGCTCGCTCCTACTTCAGCGTGCGGAGGAAGGCGACCAGTTGGGAGATCTGGTCTTCGGACAGGTCGAAGTTCGGCATGCCGCGGCTGCCCGGGTGCATGGTCTCACCCGGATACATCGGCTTCATGGCCGGCGCGTCGCGGAGCCACGCCTGGAGGTCGGTGAGGTTGAGGCACTGGTCGAGGCCCTTTTCGGTCTGCGCCCAGTTCTGGCCGAGGGCCCGGCACTCGGGGGTGTCGAGGCGCAGGTCGAACATGGCGCCGGCGAAGGTGGTGCGGGACATGAAGTGCGCCAGGTTGGGCGCCTCGCCCGACACCTGGTTCTTCTCGGTCGGGAACTCGAACAGCTCGCCGGGGTCCTCCGGGTCGGTCATGCCGCTGATCTCGTGGCAGGTGGTGCACTGGCCGGCGAAGGCGCCCCAGCCGGCCTTGGCGGCCTCGTCGGTGGGCTCCACGAACGGCGCGGTCTGGTTCTCCACCCAGGCGTCGTAGTCGCCCTGGGACATGGCGACGACCTTGATGCGCATGTCGGCGTGGGCCAGGCCGCAGAACTCCGTGCACTGGCCGAGGTACTCGCCGGGCTCGTCGGCCTCGATGGTGAGCGGGTGGACGCGCCCCGGCACGGCGTCCTTCTTGCCGTTGAGGCTCGGGGCCCACCAGGAGTGGATGACGTCGCGGGACTTGATCTTGAGGGCGACCTCGCGGCCGGCGGGGATCACCAGGTCGTTGGCGGTGATGATGTCGGTGTAGTCGCCGTCGCCGTCCACGTCGTAGCGGTACTCCCACCACCACTGCTGGCCGTAGACCTCGACGTGGATGGCGTCTTCGGCCGGCTTCTTCGCCAGGTCGAAGATGAGCGTGACGGTGAGGATGCCGACGATGGCCAGGATGACCATCGGGACGATGGTCCAGCCGATCTCGATGGCGAAGTGGCCGTGGACCTGGTTCGGGAAGGTGTTGAAGTCGTCGTCGTCCTTGGCCCGGAACTTGAAGCCCACCACCACGGCGCCGATCATCACGGCGAGGCCGACGACGATCGCCAGGATGAAGATCGGGTTGATGAGGTCGTCGATCTTCTGGCCGGCGGGGCCCGCGGGATCGAGGGTGGTCTGCGGCGCCTTGTCGCGGTTCGCGCAACCCGCGGCGACGAGCAGCACCGCGGTCATGACCGGTGCCAGCTTCAGCAGGCGCTTCCGAGCACCACTGGACATGGTGGTTCCTCCTTGGGGACGCACGGTCAGCGTCCTGCCTTGATGACGGTCGTCGGGGCCCGCAGACCCTCGTGGTGGGAGCCGTGGTCCCGCTCGCCGACGACGGCGGCGATCACGCCGCCGACGATGAGGGCGACGACGCCGATGACGATGAGCCCGGCGATGACCGACTGCGACACCTGCGGCTTGAGCACCAGGAGGGCGCCGAAGGCGAGGATGAGCGCGGGGACGGCGGCGAAGACCACGATGGCGCCGACGCTCGGCAGGGCCATCATGATCTTCCACATGGCGAGGGCGACGCCCGCGACGACCAGCACCCCGAGGGCGGGGTACTCGACGGGGATCATCAGGGTGTCGCGCAGGTGCCGGTTGAGCTCGCGGTCGCCGGTGGCCCGCTCGGACCAGGCCCGGACGGTCCACTCGACGAGCACGATGGCGATGCCGATGCCGCCCATCACGAACAGGATCGGGCCGAGGGCGAGGCCGAGGGCGACGAGGGCGAAGGAGAGGGCGCCGACGGCCGGCCAGTAGTTGGCCCGCTCGACGGGTGCGGGGGCGGGCACGGCCTCGACGCCGATGGCGCGGGCGCCGGCCGAGGCGTCGCCGTCGGCGATGAGCGAGACGGTGATGCCGCCGAGCAGGGCGGCGGCCGCGGTGGCCACGAGGACCGCGTAGGCGACGTGGTCGCCGACGTAGCCCTTCCAACCGAGGGTGAGGGGCCCGAGGAGGGTGTCCATGCCGATCGCGTGCCCGCCGGTGAAGGCGGCGAAGGCGACGGCGGCGAGGACGGCGAGCCCGGCGATGGTGTAGAGCAGCTTGGCGGCGTTCTTGGTCATCGTTCCCTACTTCGCGATGTAGACGGCGATCCAGATCACGCCGTGCGCTGCGATGGTTGCGGTCCAGAAGATCGCGGCGCCGGTCAGCCCCTCGCGGCTCACGGGCCCGCTGTCTCCGGCGAGGACCCGGAGGCTCTGGGAGATCACGTAGAGGAGGCCGGCGATCATCATCACCAGGTGGGCGCCGACGACCCCGTAGAAGTGGACGCCGGTGACGGTGTCGACCGGGATCAGCGACACCTTCATGATGAAGACGGTGGCGTTGATGACGGCGACGCCGAAGAGCAGGGTGAGGCCGATCGCCAGGAACGCCGAGGGGCGGTCGCCCCGGCGGACGGCGTCGACGGCCCACCAGAGGGTGAGGCCCGACAGGAGCATGGTGCCGAAGGCCATGTTGGACGGCGTCAGCGGGATGTCGGCCTTGTCGGGGAGCCAGGTGCCGCCGGCGGCGAGCACGTCGGCCCGGCGGGCCAGGTAGATGCCGATGACCGCCATGACGCCCACGAAGGCGGCGCCGGTGGCGAGGACGGACCCGACGAGGACGGCCCGGGGTCGGACCGGCGCGGGCGCCGGGGGCAGGGCGACGGTGCCGGACGCGGCCATCACTTCTCCTCACGAAGGTCGGTGAGCGGTTCCGCCGAGGTGACCGTGGGGAGGTCCTCGACGAAGTTGTCGAGCGGCGGGGGCGACGGGGCCAGCCACTCCAGGGTCTGGCCCTCCCACGGGTCGGCCGCGACCTCGCCGTCCGCCGCGCTCACGAGCGGCTTGAAGGAGGCGATGGCGGCCAGGAGCCCGAGCAGGGCGAGGGCGAAGCCGGCGAGCACGGCGAGGTTGAGGCCCGAGATGCCGCCGGCCCAGCTCGGGACCAGCTCGGCGGTGCCGTCCTCGCCGAACAGGCCGGAGGCGACATCCGCGGCGATGACGGCGACGGCGCCGAGGAGGAGCAGCACCGGGGCGAGGCGGCCCGCGGCCTCGACCGCCGGCTGGCGGCCGATCTTGGTGGCCCACCAGTGGATGCCGCCGAGGCCGGCGACGAGGGCGGCGAGGACGGCGCCGTGGGTGACGGCCAGCTCGGCGACGGTGCCGTCCAGCTCCAGGGCGGGCACGGCGACGGCGGCGCCGGCGACGACGGTGAGCAGGAGGACGAGGAGGGCGACGACGGCGTAGACCGCACCGCCGTTGATCCCGACCTTGCCCCGGCGGAAGAGGTCCCCGGCGAGGCCGAGGATGGCGAGGACCGGCAGGACCGCGGCGAGGCCGAGGGCGACGACGACCCACGCCTTGCGGGCGTCGGGGCCGGCGTCCGCCAGGAAGGCGCCGATGCTGAAGATGCCGAAGGCGCAGACGGCGCCGGAGGCGGCGGCCCGGGGGGTGATGCGGACCTTGGCGGTGGTGGCGAGCACGTCGGCGGCGAAGCCGAGGACGGGGATGGCGACGATGTAGACCTGCGGGTTCTTCAGCAGCCAGCCGACGGTGTCGAAGAGCGCGGCGTTGGCGCCGGCGGACTCGCCGGTGCCGAGGCGGAAGTCGATGTAGGCCAGGGCGAGCTGGGCGAGGGCGACCGGCAGGGTGAGGAGCCAGACCACCGAGGCGACGAGGACCGACAGCGAGAAGAGCGGGACCGTGTCGGTGCTCATGCCGGTCTGGCGGTAGGTGAGGACGGTGGTGGCCAGGGTGATCGCGGCGAGCAGGGTGGCGACGATCAGGAGCCCGAGCGAGCTGAGGTACAGGTTGACGCCGGTGTGGCTGCCGCCGCCGGGGCCGCCGTTGACGGCGAAGGAGACGACGAAGAGGACGGCGCCGAGCAGCCACCCCCAGAAGGCGGCGGCCGCCGCCCGGGGGAAGGCGATGCTGCGGGAGCCGACCTGGAGGGGCACGACCACGGTGGCGACGCCGATCACGAGCGGCAGGGCCACCAGGAAGACGAGGCCGAGGCGCTCCAGCGCCCAGAACTGGAAGACCGTGTCCTTGCCGAAGACCGAGAGCGTGTCGGGCGAGGTGCGCTCGACGCCGAAGGCGACGCCCAGGCCCAGCACGGCGACGGCGAAGAGGAGGGCGGCGCCGATGTAGAGGCGTCCGATCACCTTGTGGTCACCGCTGCCGAGGACGGCGGCGAGGCCGGTGGCCTCGGGCCTCGACGCTCCGCTGGCGGCATCCGCCGCGGCAACGGTCTCTTGAGGGGTGTCGATTACAGCCATGGGTGCGCTGACCTCAGCTCCGACGCGGGCCGCTGGGGCCCCCGACGGAGTCTCGTGATGAACGGTTCCGTACGGATCGGGACACTACACAGTCGCCTCCCGAGGGCGGAAAAGCCGACGTAAAGCGCCATCGCCGCGGGCGATGGCGAGGCGGGTGCCCATCTGCCGGGGAGACGGGCGCTCATGCGCTCGCGACCAGTTGGTCGAGGGCCATCGCGCCGAACAGCAGCGTCGCGTAGGTGATGGAGAAGGTGAAGACCTTCATGGCGCGGCGGGTGGTCGGGTCCCGGAGCAGCTCGATGCCCAGCCACAGGAACCCGGCGCCGAGCACCACGGCCGAGGCCAGGTAGATCCAGGTGAGGTCCGCCGCCCACCAGAAGAGGACCGACAGCACCACGAGGACCACCGTGTAGTTCACGATCTTGACCGCGGTGTCGTGGATGCCGGCGACCGACGGGAGCATGGGCACGTCGACCGACGCGTAGTCGTCCTTGTACTTGATGGCGAGCGCCCAGAAGTGCGGTGGGGTCCAGAAGAACATGTGGGCGAACAGGATCCACGGCGCCCAGCCGAGGCCGCCGGTCACCGCCGCCCAGCCGATGAGCACCGGCGCGGCGCCTGCTGCGCCGCCGATCACGATGTTCTGCTTGGAGGTGCGCTTCAGCCAGAGCGTGTAGACGAAGACGTAGAAGCAGCAGGCCGCGAGGGCCAGCAGGGCGCTGAGCAGGTTGACCCAGTACCAGAGGTAGGCGAAGGCCACGGCTTCGAGGGCGATCGCGAACGTGAGCGCCGCCCGGGGCGTCATCACGCCGGTGACGAGGGGGCGCCCCTTGGTCCGCTCCATGACCTCGTCGATGTCGCGGTCCACGTACATGTTGATCGCGTTGGCGCCGCCGGCCGACAGCGTGCCGCCGATGACCGTGTTCAGCATGAGCCAGCCCGAGGGCAGGCCGCGCTGGGCCACCACCATGGTCGGCACCGTGGTGATGAGCAGCAGCTCGATGATGCGCGGCTTGGTCAGCGCGATGTAGCCGGCGACGCGCACTCGAAGCGATGACGGGGCCTGCTTGAGCACGGGCCCCACCCTAAGAAGCCGGGTGTCGGGGAGCCGAATCCGCGGCGGCCCCCTTGGTGCCCCCGTGTCGGGGCGCCGTAGCCTGGCGCGGTGCTCGCCCGGTTCCGCGCCCCGATCGCCCCCGACCGGTACCGCGCCGTCACCCTCGCCGCGCTGGCGATGCTGGTGCTCATCGTGGTGACCGGTGCCGGCGTCCGCCTCACCGGCTCCGGCCTCGGCTGCACCGACTGGCCCAACTGCACCGACGAGCGGTTCGTGGCGCCGATGGAGCTGCACCCGATGGTGGAGTTCGTCAACCGCCTCGTCACCGGCCTGGTGTCGGTGGCCGTCGCGCTCGCCGTGCTCGGCTCGCTGCGGCTGGCGCCCCGCCGCCGCGACCTCACCTGGCTGTCGGTGGGCCTCGTGGCGGGCGTGATCGCCCAGATCCTCGTGGGCCGGGTCGTGGTGGTGTCGGACCTGAACCCGTGGTGGGTGCAGATGCACATGGTCGTGTCGCTGGTGCTCGTGTGGAACGCGGCGGTGCTGCACCACCGCGCCGGGCTGCCCGCGGACGCCGAGCGGCGGCCGGTCGTCACCCCCGCCCTGCACCGCTGGGGGTGGGCGACGGTCCTGCTGGCCACCGCGGTGCTGGCCACGGGCACGCTCGTGACCGGCTCGGGCCCGCACAGCGGCCACAACGAGGAGGACGTCACCGCCATCCGCCGCCTGCCGATCGCGGTGCACGACGCGGCCCGCATCCACGGCGTCGTGGTCATGGTGTTCCTGGCCGCGACCGTGTGGGTGCTGGTCCAGGTCCGCCGCCACCACGGTGTGGGGCCGCTCCTGCGGGCCGCCGAGTCGCTCACCACCGTCGTCGTCCTCCAGGCGGTGGTCGGCTACGCCCAGTACTTCTCCGACGTGCCGCCGCTGCTCGTCGCCGTCCACATCCTCGGCTCCTGCCTGGTGTGGGTGGCGACGCTGAACCTGCTGCTGCGGATGCGGGCGCCGCTGCCGGCCCTGGCCGAGGAGGCCCCGCCGACGCGATCATGGGGTGGTGAGCTCGATGCCGACGCTGTCGCCGGTGGAGACGTCCTCGCCTGAGACCGATGAGGCGCTCGGCACCGACCGTCCCTGGGTGGTCATCGTCTGGAACGACCCGATCAACACGATGGAGTACGTGGCGCTCGTCTTCCAGAAGCTGTTCGGCTACTCCCGCCAGAAGGCCGAGCTGCTGATGCTCGACGTCCACGAGAAGGGCCGGGCCGTGGTGTCCTCCGGCGACCGGGAGAAGGCCGAGCTGGACGTGTTCCGCCTGCACGAGCACGGGCTGTGGGCGACGATGCAGCACGACGACTGATGGGGCTCTTCCGGCGTCCCAACCAGGTGGTGCGGCCCCGGCGCGACGGCCGCTTCGACATCGTGCTGGCGCTCGGGGTCCGCGCCGCGATCGAGCGGGCCGTCGACGAGGTCGACGCGCTGCTGGACGAGCCGGACCTGCCCGTGCTGGCCCGGCTGCGCCCCGACGCCTACCCCGACGACCCGGAGCGGGCCGCCGCCTGGCAGCTCCTGGCCGGCGACGAGCTGCGGACCGCCCGGCGGGAGGCGTTCGCCACCGTGCGGCGCCTGCACGCGGCGTCGACGGCCACCGACGAGGAGCTGTGGACGTGGATGCGGGCGCTCAACACGCTCCGGCTGGTGCTGGGCACCGCGCTCGGCATCGAGGACGACCGGGAGGAGCGCCCCGAGCCGGCCGAGGACGACCCGGCCCGGCCGGTGTGGGAGCTGTACCAGCTCACCACCCTCGTGCAGTTCGAGCTCGTCCGGGCGCTCCGGGACTGACCCGGCGGGCTCGGTCGGCCCGTCGGCCCGCCCGGCACCGCTGCGCCGGCCGTCGCGGCGTCGACCGTCAGCCCTGGCAGCGACGGACGACCGCGTCCAGCTTCTCCTCCACCGCGGCCGTCATGGACTCGGCGGTCAGATCCTCGACGGTGAGCTGCTCCACGACCCCCTCGGCGTAGCAGGTCGCGAACCGCCGGTCGCCCCCGCTGTCCAGGACGTCGACGTAGGCCTGGCCACGGGTCGCCGGGAGGACGAGGACGTCGATCGACACGTCGGGCTCGACCGCCTCCTCCCCCGGGTCGCAGGTGGTGAAGGTGACGAGCCGGCCGGTCGCCGTCGCGGTGGCGTCGTGCGCCGGCACCTCCTCGGCCCAGGCGGTGAGCAGCTCGACCAGGTCGCCCGGTGCCGACGACCTGGCCTGGCCCGCGACGCAAACGCGCCCGTCCAGCCGGTAGCTGAGGTAGCCGTCGGCCTCGATGGCGTCGACGGCGGCCAGCGCGGCCGACGGATCGGCGCGGGAGGCGAGCAGCAGGTACCAGTAGGCGGGGGCGAAGCTGTCGACGCCGGCGTCGCCGATCGGCTCGGCGCCCTTCGGGGCCTCGACCTCCAGCACCTCCTGGTCCGCAGCCGGGCTGCGCAGGACCGGGTGGTGGACCGGGTCGAACACCGCGAGCTCCGACGGCGGGGCCTCCAGGAGCCGGTCGACGCCGTCGTTGCCGTCCTCGGCGTAGGCGGCGCCGACGGCGTTGGGGCCGAGGACGTAGGGCGCCTGGAAGAACGCCTGGAGCGCCTCGGGGATGGCCTTCAGGTCCTCGCTGCCCCCCTCCATCGCCGCCTCCGCCTCGTCCCAGTACGCCTCGGCGTCGGCGTCGGAGAGCTGCGCCACGTAGGCGTCCTCGACCCGGGAGGCGTCGCCCTCGGCCACGTCGCGCAGCGTCTGGACGGCCGGCCCCTCCAGCTCCTCCAGGCGGCTCAGGTCGAAGTGCTGGTCCTGGAGCACGTGGGTCAGCTCGTGGACGAGGGTCACCTTCAGGCCGACCGTGAGCGTCTCCCCGCGGACGAACACCTGCTCGGTGCCGGGGTCGTAGAACGCGAGCGTGCCCGAGTCCGCCATCGTCCGGCCCGCCTCGACCAGGTCGAAGTCGGGGCCGACGAAGCCGAGCGCCCGCAGCTCCGCCATGGACTCCTCGCTGGCGGCGAGGTCCTCGTCATCGAGGTCGGGCGAGTCGAGGTCGTCGCCGACCGCGGCCACCCGGTAGTCCTCGGCGCTCAGGAAGTTGACGTGCACCGGGTGTTGGAAGGGATGGCCCCGCTCCCGCTCCACGAAGGCCACCAGGTCCACGACCCGGCTGTCCCAGCGATCGGGGAAGGCACGGTCGTGGCCCCGGTCCGCGGAGGCGATGTAGCCGATGCCGGCGAGGCAGGCGACGACGGCGATGCAGATGACGGCGATGAGCCAGCGGGGGACGCGGGTGCCCGACGCCGGCGGCGGGAGGGTCGGGTAGCCGCCCCCGCCCGGCGCGCCCCAGACGGTGGGCGGCGGCGGGCCGGGCGTGGGACCCCAGCCCTGCGGCGGGCCCGGCGGCCCGCCCCACGCGGGCGGACCTCCGGCAGGGGGCGTGCCCCAGGTGGGCGGACCGCTCGGCGGGCCGGCGGGCGGCGGGGTGCCCCAACCGGTGGCTGCACCGCTCGACGGCCCGGCTGGCGGCGGGGCGCTCCAGCCCGCGGGCGCGTCGCCGGGCGGGGGCGTGCCCCAGCCGGTGGGCGGCGAGGCCGGCGGCGGCCCGGGGGCGGCCCCCGGCCCGGTGGGCGGTGCCCAGCCGGCGGGCGCGGGCGGCAGGAACGTGGGCCCGGGCGGCTGCGGCGGCGGGGGCAGGGAGCTGACCGGTCTCCCGGGAGGCGCCGACGGCGGCCCCGCCGAGGCCGGGTCACCCGCGTCGGGCCCACCACCGGCCGGGGCATCGGCGCTCGGGTCGTCGCCGGACCGGCCACCCGGGTCCGCCGGCCGGTCGGGGTCGCCCGTGGCGGGTTCGCCCGGGGCGGCGTCGCGTGCGGGATCGTGGGGCGAGGAAGGGTCGGTCACCGGGTCGCTCCGAGGGTGGACGAGGAGGATCGGCGATCGAGTCACCGCGGCAGGCAGGCTACCGGCGGCCCGCGCCGTCCTCTGCAACGCTGCCCCCATGCGCATCGACCGGCTCCCCACCCCCGCGCTCGTCGTCGACGCCGACGTCCTGGCCGCCAACGTCGCCACGATGGCCGCCGTCCGTCCGGGGGCGGCGTTGCGCCCGCACGTGAAGGCGTTCAAGTCGACCGCGCTGGCCGGTGAGCTGGCGGCTGCCGGGCACCGGACCTTCTGCGGGGCGACGCCGCGGGAGCTGGTCGGGCTCGCCCGGGCCGGGCTCGGGGAGGACCTGCTGCTGGCGAACGAGTCGCTGGATCGGGGCCGCCTGGGCGAGCTGGCGTCGGTGGCCCGCTCCACCGGGTCGCGGGTGACCGTCGCGGTCGACTCGCCGGAGACGATCGAGGCCGCGGCGGAAGCCGGCATCGGCGAGGTGCTGGTCGACGTCGACGTCGGCTGCTTCCGCTGCGGGTGCGAGCCGTCCGAGGCCGGTGGCCTCGCGGCGCTGGCCCGCCGCCGGGGGCTCGGGGTCCGGGGCGTGATGGGCTACGAGGGCCACCTGATGATGGAGCCGGACGAGACGCGGGCCGAGCGGGTCGAGGCGGCGATGGCGCTCCTGGCCGACGCAGCCGAGGCGGTCGGCGGCGACGTCGTCTCCGGTGGCGGGACGGGGACCTGGGACGACAACCGGTGGGTGACCGAGTTGCAGGCCGGCTCCTACACGTTGATGGACACCTCGTACGCCGCGCGTGGTCTGCCGTTCGGCCAGGCGCTGTCGGTGCGGGCGACCGTGCTGTCGGTGAGCCGGCGGGGTTGGGCGGTGCTCGACTGCGGGCTGAAGGCGCTGGGCATGGACCACGGCAACCCGGCGGTCCCCGGCTTCGAGGTGCTCTACTGCTCCGACGAGCACACGACGCTGCTGCCCGGCGACCGGCCCGAGGTCGCCCCGCCGGTCCGCGTCGGCGACCACGTCACCGTCCTGCCCGCCCACGTCGACCCCACCGTCGCCTACCACGAGCGCTTCCACGTCGTCCGCGGCGACGAGGTGCTCGACACCTGGCCCATCGACCTCCGAGGCTGGTGACGACCCCGCCACCGGGATCGGGAACGGGCAGCGAGCAGGCCGGAGCGCGGCTCGACCGGCGAGCAGTGCGAGCGCGGTTCTGCCGGGGCCATGCCTCGGTCGGGAGGAGGTCGACCGGCAGGCAGGGGCGAGCGCCGGTCGGATCGGCACCGAGCCCGGTCCGACGGTTGCCGGTGGGCCCGCGGGATCGCTCAGGAGGGCCACGTCTCCCTGTCGGCCCGGAGAGGTCGACTGCTAGCGTGCTCGGGTCCCGGAGACGGGCAGGCCCCCATCGTCCAGCGGCCTAGGACGCCTCCCTTTCAAGGAGGTAACACGGGTTCGAATCCCGTTGGGGGTGCCGCGGCCACTAGGCCTGGTCAGCGGGGCCGGGCATCGCCGGTTCCTCGCGGGTGGCTGGTGCTCTCCGGCGAGGCCCGGTGCCACCGCCTTGACCTGGAGGTATGGAGGCATGGAGGAGCGTTCGAGGCTTCGCCGCGGCCTCACGAGCCGTATCACGGGTGATACGTTGCCGGCATGACCGCAGAAGAGGTGAGCATCCGTGAGTTGCGGAACCACGGGGGCGAGGTCATCGACCGCGTCCAGCGCGGCGGCCGAGCCGTCGTGACGCGCTCGGGTCGCGCCGTGGCCGAACTTCGGCCGCTCGCCAAGGCCCCACTCAGCGCGGCCACGCTCATCGAGCGGCGGCGGACGCTTCCCGCCATGGACGCCGAGGCGCTCCGGGACGATCTCGACACGCTGATCGACCCGCGGCTGTGAGCACCTCCGAGTCCCGAGGTGTGCTCGACACGAGCACGGTGATCCTCTTGGGACGACTCACCGATCCGTCTGCGCTGCCCGACGAACCGGTCATCACCGCGATCACGCTGGCCGAGCTGTCGGTCGGACCCCTGGTCGCCACCGACGAGGACGTGCGCGCCGCCCGGCAGGCACACCTCCAGCAGGCGGAAGCGGACTTCGATCCCCTCCCCTTCGACGCCGCTGCGGCCCGAGCCTTCGGACAGGTCGCTGCGTCACTCCGGCGTGCCGGCCGCAAGCCGGCGGCCCGAGCCTACGACGCCATGATCGCGGCCACCGCCCTGGCCAACGGCCTGGCCGTCCACACGTGCGACCCCGACGATTTCGAGGGCATCGACGGCCTGGCGATCGTGGCCGTCCCCCACCCCGATCACCGGTCATGACCCGACTGGAGAACGGGCCGTGTCCGCTCGTCAGGACCTGTACCTCTCGATGACCTCCCGGGCTTCGGCTTCGGAGACCTCGCGCAGGGTCCGACGCACGTCGTAGCCGTCGACCCACCACGAGCCGTCGCCGGGATCGCGCAGCACGGCGTGCATCGAACCGGCGGGCTCGCCGCCCGGCATCGGCGGGTACGGGTAGGCCAGCGCGGCGACGTGCACGAGCGCCGACAGGCGGTCCACCACCGCCTCCAACCCCTCGACCTGGCGGCGGCCGTCGGGCGACGTCACGGGCGGCGCCGGGGGCAGCCACTCCCGCCACCCCCCGAGCACCTCGGGCCCGCCCGCCGGGGGCGGCCACCCCAGGACCAGCAGGTGGTCCCCGCCCTCCCCCCCCC
>Ga0182792_1000143_pt1 | contig 69127 bp, 72 predicted proteins | sample Passage237B_FD_130497 | JGI IMG/M metagenome (GOLD analysis project Ga0182792, IMG submission 130497) | Cellulose adapted compost microbial communities from Newby Island Compost Facility, Milpitas, CA, USA - Passage2 37B (version 2) (version 2) ...
GGCCGGCATGGCTGCCGAAATTCCGCAAGGTGATGCCGGTCGAGTACCGGCGCGCGCTGGAACAGATGAAGGCGGCCGAAGTCGACACGCCGCAGATCGCGATCGGAGCTTGATCGATGGGCAAGATCACCGGCTTTCTTGAAATCGACCGCCACGACCGCGCCTATGCGCCGGTCACTGAGCGCGTGCAGCACTACCGCGAGTTCGTCATTCCTTTGAGCGAGAAGGAGACGCGCGATCAGGCGGCGCGCTGCATGAGCTGCGGCGTGCCCTATTGCCACGGCACCGGCTCGCTGGAGGCGGGCACGCCGGGCTGCCCGGTCAACAACCAGATCCCCGACTTCAACGACCTCGTCTATCACGGCGACTGGCTGGAAGCCTCGCGCAACCTGCACTCGACCAACAACTTCCCCGACTTCACCGGGCGCATCTGCCCGGCGCCGTGCGAAGCCTCCTGCACGCTCAACCTGATCGACGCGCCGGTGACCATCAAGACCATCGAGCACGCCATCGTCGAGCGCGCCTGGGAAAACGGCTGGCTACAGCCGGAGCCGGCCGCGCACAAAACCGGCAAGCGCGTCGCGGTGGTCGGCTCGGGGCCGGCGGGGATGGGCTGCGCGCCGGAGCTCGCCCGCGCCGGCCACGAGGTGCATGTCTACGAGAAGCACGCCCGGCCCGGCGGGCTGTTGCGGTACGGCATCCCCGACTTCAAGCTGGAAAAGAGCGTCATCGACCGCCGCGTCGTGCAGATGCGCGCCGAGGGCGTGACGTTCCATTGCAACGCCGAGGTCGGCGGCACCGCGCCGGGCGCGGTCGATCCGGCCGAACTGGTGGCCCAATTCGACGCGGTGGCATTGACCGGCGGCGCGGAAGCGCCGCGCGATCTCGTCATCCCCGGCCGCGATCTCGACGGCATCCACTTCGCCATGGATTTTCTACCGCAGCAGAACCGCCGCGTCGGCAACGAGCCGCTCGGCGACGTGCGCGAAATCCTTGCCACCGACCGGGACGTGGTGGTGATCGGCGGCGGCGACACCGGCTCCGACTGCATCGGCACCTCGAACCGGCAGGGCGCGCGCTCGGTGACGCAGCTCGAGATCATGCCGCAGCCACCCGAGCACGAGGCGAAGCTGACGACGTGGCCGCTGTGGCCCTTGAAGCTGCGCACCTCGTCGAGCCATCAGGAAGGCGCCGAGCGCGAGTTCGCGGTGCTGACGCAAGCCTTCACCGGTCAGGACGGCCGCGTCGCCAGCTTACGCTGCGTGCGCGTGGACGGCGCGTTCAAGCCGCTGCCGGGCACGGAGTTCGAATTGAAGGCCGACCTCGTGCTGCTGGCAATGGGGTTCGTCCATCCCATTCATGAAGGTCTGTTGCAAACCCTCGGCGTCGCGCTCGATTCCCGCGGCAACGTCCGCGCCACGGCGGCAAGCTGCAAGACCTCGGTCGAGAAAGTGTTCGCGGCCGGCGACATGCGGCGCGGCCAGTCGCTGGTGGTGTGGGCGATCCGCGAGGGCCGCGTCTGCGCCCGCGCCATCGACCAGTACCTGATGGGATCGTCCAAGCTGCCGGCGTGAGCGGCACAAGCGATCGTCACACGCGGGCCTGACCCGCGTGTCCATCTTTCCAAAGACGATGGATTGCCGGATCAAGTCCGGCAATGACTCCGATGAACAATTACCGCCTGAAGAGATCCGACAGCCAGTTGGTCGGGCCGCCGAAGAACGGCGGCGGCATCTGCCGCGGCGGCGGGCGCTGCGCGTAGCCGGGTGGCGGGCGCTGCGCGTAGCCGGGCGGGCTTACGTCATAGATACGCCGGCCCTGTGGCTGGGCCGCCTGCGCCTGCGGCGGCGGGCCGGTTCGCTCCGGGCGTGGCCGCGCGGCGCGCTCGGCCGGGGCCGCCGGCGCCGTCGCCACCACCGGGGCTTCGCCACGGGCCTTTTCCAGCGCCGCCTCGCGCCGCGGCCAGACGACATCGTCGGCGCGGCCGGCGGGCGGCGTCAGCGGCTCGCCCTTGGTCAACGTGCGCGAGGCCAGCGCATCGACCGCGAGCGGGCGCGAGCCGGGAGCGCCGAGCAGTTGATCGGGGCTGACCGAGGCCGCCACCAGCGGCACGATCGGCCCGACCAGCGGCCGCGCCGCCGGGCCTTCCGGCGTCGTCGCGGCCTCGGGCGCCACCGGCCCGGTCGGCAGCGCGATCGGCCCCGAGCGCGCCGCCAAGAGCCGCTGGATCTCGCGCTCGGCATAGTGGGCGAGCTTGCGCGCGCCAGGCTTGGTGAAGAACACGCCGTCGGGCGTGCGCAGCCGGCGGATCTGGCCCTCGAAGTCCGGCCCCTGCCGGGTGAAACGGCCGGCTTCATCGACAAAGCCGTCCCACACATCGACATAGGTGATATCGGCGCGCGCCGCGGCCTCGCGGTACAGCGAGTCGAGCAGCAGCATGTCGGAGGTCGAGCGCGTACCGAGGATCGCCGGCAGACCGACCCACACCACCGGCACGCCCTTGCTCTTGAGCACCGCGATCATGGCGTCGATCTTCTTGCCGTACAATTCGATCCAGCGCTCGTCGCGGAATTTTGCCGAGCCGCCGGCTGCACGCGCCGGCTTCTCCGGCGCCATGATCTGTGGCTGCTCGGCCTCGGCATCCTCGTCGGTGGCTGCCGCATCGCTGCCGGCATCGTCGTCGGCCTTCTCCGTCTCGCGGATCGCAATGCGGTCGCTCAGGCCCAGCATGACGACGATCACCTCGGGCGAATGCTGCGCGAGGATGCCCTTGGCGGCTGCCGCCCAGTCGGCCGGCTCGCCTTTGGGCTGGTAGCGGATCAGGCCGGACAGCGGCTTGACCTCGCGGACGATGCCGACGTCCGGCGTCTCGGCGAACGCGTCCTCTAGGCCGTAGGCGAGCCAGTCGGCCATCGAATCGCCCAGCACGAGAATCGTGCGGGCGGGCGGCTCCTCCCGCGGTTCCGGCGCCGGCGCGCGGGAGTAATCGACGCGCGGCTGTTCCGGCTGCGGCGCGCGCGGTGGCGGGCGGCGTTGAAACGGCTCGAAGAACGGGAAATTATTGAAGAAGCCACCGCCGCGCTGCTGCGGCGGCGGACCGCCGAACAGATATTGCGCGGTGGCGGGCGCGGCGACGAGGCCGAGCGCCGCGGCGAGCAGCAGCGTCAGGGCAGCCGCCAGCCGGCGGCTCATGCCGCCGAACCACCGCCAACCACTCCGCTCCGCCATCACCGGTCGCCCTCGGGACATCGCGGCGCCCATAAGCCGGACGCCGTCCTGCACCGTCAAGTAGGGAGCGAAGGTGTCAACTTGAAGATCAGAGCTAGCGCCGGCGCAGCCGGTCGAGCAGTTCGGCGGTGGCAAAGCCGTCGGCGGGCATGCCGGCCGCGGCCTGGAAACCGCGTAGCGCTTTACGCGTCTCGCTGCCGAAACGGCCGTCCGCCTCGCCGCGGTAATATCCGGCGCGCGCCAGCAACTGCTGCATCTCCAGCCGCTCGGCGCGCGACAATACGCGCTGGTCGCGCGGCCAGCCTTGCACGAACGGCCCGCCGCCGCGCAGACGGTCGGCGAAATGGCCGATGGCCAGCGCATAGGCTTCCGCCGGGTTGTACTTCATGATGACGCGAAAGTTCTGCAGCATCAGGAAGCCCGGCCCCTCGGCACCCGCCGGCGCCAGCAGGTAGGCCTTGTCGTGGGCGCGCGGAAAGGCGCGGCCGCCGACGCGGCGCAGACCGAGATGCTCCCACTGCGCCAGCGTCATCACCCTGCCGCGGTCGGCCAGCAGGTAGTTGAAGCCGCGCGGCACCTCGACCTCGTAGCCCCAGGTCTCGCCGCTCTGCCAGCCGTCTTTCTTCAGGTTGTTGGCGGTGGAGGCGATCAGGTCGGCGGGATTGTCCACCACGTCGCGGCGGCCATCACCATCAAAATCAACCGCGTAGCGCTTGAACGAGGTCGGCATGAACTGCGTGCCGCCGAAGGCGCCGGCCCACGAGCCGCGCAACTGCTCGGGGCGCAGGTCGCCACGATGCAGGATTTCCAGCGCGGCCAGAAACTCGTCCTTGAAGTACTTTTGGCGGCGGCCGATGCAGGCCAGCGTCGCCGTGGAGTTCAGCACGCTGCGATCGCCACCGAGCGTCGAATAGTTCGATTCGATGCCCCAGATCGCGGCGATGATGTAGCGGTCCACGCCGTAGGCGCGCTCGACCGCGTCGAACTCGGCTTTGTAGCGCGCGAGAAACTCACGGCCGCGGGCGATGCGCGTATCGTTGACCAGGATGTCGAGATAGTCCCACACCGCCTTGGTGAATTCGGGCTGCGAATCCATCAGGTCCATGATGCGCAGGTCGGGCGCAAGCCCCGAGGTGAAGCGCACAAAACTCTCGCGCGAGATGTGGCGGCGCGCGGCCGCGGGCCACATCGCGGCGACGCAGCGCGGAAACTCGGCGGCGGCCTGGCGGATGGCGGCAGCCCTCATCGCGGGATGACCGGACGCGCCGTCCTCGCCGCTCCACGGCTTTGCGCCGTTGGTGGCAGGCTGTGGCGCGGGCACAGGCGCCGGCGCCGGCTGACGCCCGATCGAGCCAGTGGCAAAGCTGTCAAAAATGCTCTGGAACGAGATCGGCCCGCGGCCGTCGGCGCTCTGCGCCGGCGCTGGCCCCGTCAGCGCAAGGCCGAAGCCCGCGGCCACGATCGCGGCGCCGCTCAAGCGGCCGATCCGCGTCATCGTCGAAAATCCGTTCATTCCGCCTCGTATGATACCGATGGAACGCCAGCCGTTAAAAGACCCCGGATATGGTTGCGGCGAGCTTAACAGAACGGCTAGTTTCCACATCGGCCCGACGACGAAACGCCGCACCACACAACCGCCCATGTTGCGGGCTTGCTAGGGACATCCCCCGGCGCGTTGCGCCCGTTTCCCGCCAATCGAGATCCTGTCGCCCATGAAAATCCGCAAAGCCGTGTTTCCCGTCGCCGGTCTCGGCACCCGCGTCCTGCCCGCCACCAAGGCGATGCCGAAGGAGATGCTGACCATCGTCGATCGTCCGCTGATCCAGTACGTCGTCGACGAGGCGCGCGAAGCGGGCATCGAGCATTGCGTGTTCGTCACCGGCCGCAACAAGGGGGTGATCGAGGACCATTTCGACCGCCAGTTCGAACTCGACGTGACCTTGCGCGAGCGCGGCAAAAAGGCGGAAGAGGACATCCTCGCCCGCGACCAGCCGGCCGCCGGCGCCATGAGCTTCACCCGCCAGCAGGCGCCGCTGGGTCTCGGCCACGCGGTGTGGTGCGCGCGCGACATCGTCGGCGACGAGCCGTTCGCGGTGCTGCTGCCGGACGAACTGGTGCTCAACACGCCGGGCTGCCTCAAGCAGATGATCGCGGCGGCGGGCGCGCTCGACAGCAAGGCCAACATCGTCGCGGTGGAGGAAGTGCCGATGGAGCGCGTGCATCAGTACGGCGTGGTCGGCGTCGGCGCGCGCCACGGCAACGTGTTCGCCATCGACGGCATGGTCGAGAAGCCGCCGCGCGAGAAGGCGCCGTCAAATCTCTCGATCACCGGCCGCTACATCCTGCAACCGGACATTTTCAAGATTCTGGAGACGCAGGAGAAGGGCGCCGGCGGCGAGATCCAGTTGACCGACGCGATGAAGCGGCTTGCCAAAACCCAGCCGTTCTACGGCCTGCAATTCGAGGGCGAGCGCCACGACTGCGGCTCCAAGGCCGGCTTCCTGCGCGCCAACATCGCCTTCGCCATGCGCCGCGACGACCTGCGCGACGGGCTGGTTGAGACGATGCGCAGGTATCTGGCGGGGTAATCGACAAGAACGCCCGGAACGATCCGAGCTTTTTTCTTTCGTCATTGCCGGGCTTGACCCGGCAATCCCGACTATCAGGGCATTGCGTCCCTAATCGGGATGGCCGGAACAAGTCCGGCCATGACGGCAGAGGGAGGGACTCGCAGGTCAAGCCCGCGGGGGACGACAGAAAGATATTGTCACGTCCCTTACGCCGCCACCTTCTTCGGCGGGAAGCGGCCGTAGAAGGTTTCGCCCTTCTCCGCCATGTCGAGCAAGAGTTTGGGCGGGGTGAAGCGCGAGCCGTACTTGGCCTCCAGCTTGCGGCACAGCGCGACAAAATTCTTCGCGCCCATGAAGTCGATATAGGACAGCGTGCCGCCGGTGAACGGCGCGAAGCCGAAACCGAGGATCGAGCCGACATCGGCCTCGCGCGGATCGACCACCACGCCGTCCTCGACGGTGCGCGCCGCCTCCACCGCCTGCACCACGAGGAAGCGCTGCTTCAGTTCCTCGACGTCGAGCGAGTCGGGATCGAGGTGCTTCGGCTGCAACGCCGCAATGCCGCTCCACAGGCTCTTCTGGCCCTTGCCCTTCTCGGGGTAGTCGTAAAAGCCCTTGCCGTTCTTGCGGCCGAAGCGACCCTGTTTCTCGACCATCTCGATCAAGAGCTTCTTCTGCTCCTGATCGATGGCATTGGGGCCGAGATCGACCTCGGTCGCCTTCATGATCCTGAGCACGAGATCGAGCGCCACCTCGTCGGAGAGCGACAGCGGTCCGACCGGCATGCCGGCCATGCGCGCGGTGTTCTCGATCATCGCCGGCGGCACGCCCTCCATCAGCATCTCAAGTCCTTCGGCGGTGAACTTGAGCACGCAGCGGTTGGCGTAGAAGCCGCGCGAGTCGTTGACGACGATCGGCGTCTTTTTGATCTGGCGCACGTAGTCGAGCGCGGTGGCAAGCGCCACGTCGCCGGTGTTCTTGCCGACGATCACCTCCACCAGCATCATCTTCTCGACCGGCGAGAAGAAGTGGATGCCGATGAAGCGCGCCTGGTCGGAAAATTCTTCGGCCAGCGAATTGATCGGCAGCGTCGAGGTGTTGGACGCGAAGATCGCGCCGTCCTTCAGGAGCGGCTGTGCCTTGGCATAGGTGTCGGCCTTCACTTTACGATCCTCGAACACCGCCTCGATGACGAGATCGCAGTCCTTGATGGCGTTGTAGTCCGGCGTCGCGGTGATGCGCGCCAAGAGCGCGTCGCGCTCGGCCTCGGTGGCGCGGCCCTTGGCGACGAGGCCGTCGATCACCGACTTGGCGTGCGCCTTGCCCTTGTCGGCGCTGTCCTGGTCGCGGTCGATCAGCACCACCTCGATGCCGGCCTGCGCCGACACGTAGCCGACGCTGGCACCCATGAAGCCGGCGCCGATCACGGCGAGCTTTTTCACCTTGGTCGGCGGCACGTTTTGCGGCCGCCGCGCGCCCTTGTTCAAATCCTGCATCGACACGAACAGGCTGCGGATCATCGCCGCCGCCTCCTTGCTGCGCAGGATTTTTGCGAAGTAGCGTGACTCGATCCGCAGAGCCACATCCATCGGCACCAGCAGCCCCTCGTAGACGCAGGCGAGGATCGCGCGCGCCGCCGGATAGTTGTCATAGGTCTGCTGGCGATAGAGCGCGTTGGCCGGCGGGAAGGTGTTCATGCCGGCGGCGGAGTAGACCGGCCCCGACGGCAGCTTGAAGCCCTTGACGTCCCACGGCGCGACCGGCTTGCCGCCGTCCTTGATCCACGTCTTCGCGGCGGCGATCAATTCGCCCGCGGGCACCACCGCGCCGACGATTTTTGCGGCCTGCGCCTTGGCCAGCGTCAACTGGTCGCCCTTGAGCAGCAGTTGCAGCGCGTCCTGCGTCGGCATCATGCGCGGCAGGCGCTGCGTGCCGCCCGCGCCCGGAAACAGCCCAACCTTCACTTCCGGCAGACCGAGCCGCGTCTTCGGGTTGTCGGCGGCGATGCGGTAGTGGCAGGCGAGCGTCAGTTCGAACGCGCCGCCGAGCGCGAGCCCGTTGATCGCGGCCACCCACGGCTTGCCGCAGGTCTCGATGGCGCGCAGCGTCTGCGACAGTTTTCGGCTCTCGTCGAACAACAGCTTGTTGGCGGCCTCCTCGCCCTTGTCCTTGAGCATCGCCCCATAGGTGCGGTTCATGCCTTCCAGCATCGACAGGTCGGCACCGGCGGAGAACGCCTCCTTGCCCGAGGTGATGACAACACCCTTGATCTTGGCGTCGGCGGTGGTCGCCTCGACGATCTTGCCCAGTTCCTCGATGCTCTCGGTATCCAGCACATTCATCGAGCGGCCGGGGATGTCCCATGTCACGAGCGCAATGCCGTCGGCGTCGGTCTCGACCTTGAAATTCTTGTAAGCCATCTGCTTGCTCCCAAAATACCGACAGTCATCCGGCGCGGCGACTGCGTCTCGATTTCATTCCCCTGCGGGTCTCGTGTCCCGGATGCGATGCGGCATCTCTCAACGCCGCTCCGCTAAGCCGGAACCATTGCAAATACCGTCGTCGTTACGGTCCCGGCTCAGCGAGGCAATACTGCGTATTGCATCGCATCAGGGACACGTACTGGAAATCACACGCGCTCGATGATGGTCGCGGTGCCCATGCCGCCGCCGATACACAGCGTCACCAGCGCGGTCGACAGGTCGCGGCGCTCCAGCTCGTCGAGCACGGTGCCGAGGATCATCGCGCCAGTGGCACCGAGCGGATGGCCGAGCGCGATTGCGCCGCCGTTGACGTTGATCTTGGCATGGTCGATGTCGAATGCCTGCATGTAGCGCAGCACCACCGAGGCGAACGCCTCGTTCAGTTCGAACAGGTCGATGTCGTCGAGCGTCATGCCGGACCGCTCCAGCACCTTCTTCGTCACATCGACCGGGCCGGTCAGCATGATCGAAGGTTCCGAGCCAATGTTGGCGAATGCCCTGATTTTCGCCCGCGGCTTGAGGTCGTGCTTTGCGCCCGCCTCCCTGCTGCCGATCAGCACCGCGGCGGCGCCATCGACGATGCCGGAGGAATTGCCGGCGTGGTGGACATGCTTGACGCGCTCGACCTCGGGGTGCGACTGCGTCGCCACCGCGTCGAACCCGCCCATCGAGCCCATCATCTCGAACGAGGGCTGCAACTGCGCCAGCGACTGCATCGTGGTGCCGGGGCGCATGTGCTCGTCGCGGTCGAGGATGGTCAGGCCGTTGACGTCCTTGACCGGCACGATGGCGTTCCTGAAGTAGCCCTGCCCCCACGAATTGGCCGCGCGCTTCTGGCTCTCCACCGCATAGGCATCGACGTCGTCGCGCGAAAAGCCGTACTTGGTGGCGATCAGGTCGGCCGAGATGCCTTGCGGTACAAAGTAGGTCGGCAGCGCGATCGCCGGGTCCATCGGCCACGCCGCCCCCGACGACATGATGCCGACGCGGCTCATCGATTCCGCCCCGCCGCCGATGGTCAGTTCGTGCTGGCCGGCCATCACCTGCGCGGCGGCGAAGTTCACCGCGTCCAGCCCCGAGGCGCAGAACCGGCTGATCTGTACGCCGGGCACCTCGGTGCCGAGCCCGGCCTGCAAGGCGGCAAAGCGCGCGATATCGCCGCCGGCCTCGCCGACCGGATCGACCACGCCGAGCACCACGTCGTCGACGCTGCCCTCGGACAGGTTGTTGCGGTCCTTGATCGCCTTCAGCGGCGTGGTGGCGAGCGCCAGCGCCGTCACTTCATGCAGCGCGCCGTCGGACTTGCCCTTGCCGCGCGGGGTGCGGACGTGATCGTAGATATAGGCTTCGGCCATTTGTTCTCTCCTTGCGGAATGACGTGCAACGACGGACGGCTGAGCGATCAGAACGCCTCCGCCGGCAATTCCATGACGGTGTCGGCGCCGGCCTGAATGCGCGCAAGATGCGTGGCGGTGGCGGGCAGCACCCGCTCCATGAAGAAGCGGCCGGTGACGAGCTTTGTCTTGAGGTAGTCGGAGCTATCGCCCGCCGCAACCTTGTCGGCGGCGGCCTTGGCCATCAGCCCCCACATGTAGCCGAGCGCCACCAGACCGAACAGGTGCATGTAATCGGTCGAGGCGGCGCCGGCGTTGTCGGGCTTGGCCATGGCGTTCTGCATCAGCCACATGGTGGCCTGCTGCAGGTGGCCGAGCGAATTCGACAGCGGCGTGACGAAGGGCTTTAACGCCTCCTCGCCGCCGTTGTCCTTGGCGAAGGCGGCGATCTCGCCGAAGAACGCCATCACGGCGCGGCCGCCGTCCTTCGGCAGCTTGCGGCCGACCAGATCGAGCGCCTGAATGCCGTTGGCGCCCTCGTAGATCATGGCGATGCGGGCATCGCGCACGAACTGCTCCATGCCGTGCTCGACGATGTAGCCATGGCCACCGAACACCTGCTGGGCGGCGACCGCGTTGGCAAAGCCGGTATCGGTGAACACGCCCTTGATCACCGGGGTCAACAGGCCGAGCGCATCGTCGGCCGCCTGCCGCTCCTTGGCGTCGGTGGCGCGGTGCGCCACGTCGCTTTTCAGCGAGGCCCACAGCGCCAGCGCCCGCGCCGCCTCGTTGAACGAGCGGATGGTCAACAGCGTGCGGCGGATATCAGGGTGGACGATGATCGGATCGGCCGGCTTGTCCTTGTCCTTCGCCCCGGTCAGCGCCCGGCCCTGCAACCGCTCGCGCGCGTAGGCCGCGGCGTTCTGATAGGCGACCTCGGAGACCGCCAGCCCCTGCAGGCCGACGCCGAGCCGTGCCTCGTTCATCATCACGAACATCGCGGCGAGGCCCTTGTTCTCCTCGCCGACCAGCCAGCCGGTGGCGTTGTCGTAGTTGAGCACGCAGGTCGAGTTGCCGTGGATGCCCATCTTGTGCTCGATCGAGCCGCAGGAAACGCCGTTGCGTTCGCCCAGCGAGCCGTCGGCATTGATCAGCACCTTCGGCACCACGAACAGCGAGATGCCCTTGGTGCCGGCCGGCGCGCCCTCGATGCGGGCGATCACCAGATGGATGATGTTGTCGGTCAGGTCCTGTTCGCCGCCCGAGATGAAAATCTTGGTGCCGCTGATCTTGTAGCTGCCGTCGGCCTGCTTCACCGCCTTGGTGCGCAGCAGGCCGAGATCGGTGCCGCAATGCGGCTCGGTCAGGTTCATGGTGCCAGCCCATTCACCGGCCAGCATCTTCGGCACGAAGGTCTTCTGCTGCTCCGGCGAGCCGTGCACCAGAAGCGCCGCGACCGCGCCTTGCGTCAGACCGTGGTACATCGAGAACGCCATGTTGGCGGAGGTCATGAACTCGCCGACCGCCCGCGCCAGCGTCGACGGCAGGTCCTGCCCGCCGAACTCGCTAGGTGCCGCAAGGCCGAGCCAGCCGCCTTCGCCGAGCTGCTTGAACGCGTCCTTAAAACCCTTCGGCGTGGTGACGCGGCCGTCGTCGTGGCGCGTGCAACCCTCCTGGTCACCCGACAGGTTGAGGGGCTGCAGCACTTCCTCGCTGAATTTCGCCGCCTCCGACAGGATCGCCTCGCGCACGTCGCGGGTGGCATCGCTGAAGCCGGGCAGGTTGTCGTAGCGGTCGATCTGGAACACGTCATCGAGCAGGAAGCTGACGTCCTGCACCGGCGCTTGATAACTCGGCATGGCGTTCCTCTCCGGGCGCCGGGCAATCGCAAAATCGGCCCGGCCAAAACATGAATGGCGGTGGCAACCCTAGCAAAAACCGGCCACGGCCGCTTGTGTCTAAACAATCTAGAAGGATTTTTGCACCGCAACAATCAGCCTTCCGGCCATCTTATGCCGCCGGCCGGGGCCGGACGCTAAATTTCGCGTGTGAGCGGCGGATTGCCACGCCGTAGGCTCCCTGCCGGCTTTTTCGCGGGTGCCGAAGCCATCTTAACGCGTTGTTTACCCTAACCGGAAAAAGTCGGAAGGCGCGGCCGACCCGCTGCGCGGGCGCAGTTCGACCTCTGACATCCGCCGCCAGATTATAGAGGCGCCGGGCGAGGCGCAAAAAGTCAAAACCGGACGGGGATATGGTTCCGCGGATCTTCATAGAGGCCCACGCCCCCGGCACCGCCGCAACGGTATGGGGATACGTGTGATGGCGGCCGACGAACCGCACGAGGTCGCGGATATCCACGGCCGGCTCGACGAGATCGCCCGCCAGATCGGTGCGATCCAGCGGGCCGCCGCGGCCGGCGAACCGGCCACCCCGGCTCCGTCCGCTCCGCCGCCGCTGTCGCTCCAGGCGGCAATCGCCGAGATCGCCCAGCGCCAGAGCGAACTCGACCGCTCGGCCCCACCGCCGGCGGCCTCGCCCCACCGCACCCGCGAGCCCGATTTCTCGTCGCTGCACCAGCAGCTTCTCCACATCACCAGCCAGATCGAGTCGCTGCGGCCGTCGCAGGACATCGAGCAGACGATCACGCATTTCCGCACCGAACTGGCCGACATCCGCAAGGCCGTGACCGAGGCGGTGCCCTCGAAGGCCATCGAGTCACTGGAGCGCGAAATCCGCGACCTCGCCCGTCGCATCGACGAGCGGCGCGACAACGGCGGCGACACGGCGACGCTGTCCGGCATCGAGCAGACGCTGACCGACATCCGCGAGGTGCTGCTGAAGCTGACGCCGGCCGAACAGTTGACCGGCTTCGACGAGGCGATCCACGGTCTCAACCATCGCCTCGACTCGCTGATGAACGCCAGCGGCGACCCCGCCAAGGTACATCAGCTCGAAGACGCCATCACGGCGCTGCGCTCGGTGGTCGCCAACATCGCCTCGACCGAGACGCTGGAGCGGCTTGGCGCCGACGTCCAGGCGCTGGGCGCTCGGATCGACGAACTGGCGCAGCCGCAGTTTGCCGCCGGCGCCGCGTTCGCCCCATCGGAGACTTTCGCGCACCTCGAACAGCGCATCGGCACGCTGCTCGAACGGCTGGAGGCCACCAACGCGCGCTCGGCCGACCTGTCGCGCGTCGAGACCAGCCTGACCGAGGTGCTGACCCACCTCGAACAGCAGCGCGAAAGCATCGCGGCACTTCAGCAGACCGCGTCGCGCCAGGGCTTTGGCGGCGAAGCGCCGGCAGCCAACCCGGCGCTGATGGAGACGATCAAGCGCGAACTGTCCGACATCCGCTATTCGCAGTCGGAAAGCGACCGGCAGACCCAGGACGCGCTGGAAGCAGTCCACACCACGCTCGGCTACGTGGTCGATCGCCTCGCCATGATCGAGGACGACCTGCGCATCCGCCCGACCGCGCAGGCGGCCACCGGGATCCCGCCGCAGACCCTGCCGCCGCGCCCCGAACTGCCCAACCCCGTCACCGCGATGCCGGGCGCCCCGCCCTCCGGCGGTGGGCACTCGCCGTCGCATGGCGATGCAGCGCCGACGTACACGGCCGCCTCGCACAGCGACGCGGGGACGGATCGCACCGGTCCCGGCGCGCACGCGGCCATGCCGGCACCGGTGCCGCGGCGACCGATCGACCCCGCACTGCCCCCCGACCATCCGCTGGAGCCAGGCAGCCGGCCGACCGGCTTCGGCAACGCCGCGCCGTCCGAACGCATCGCCGCGTCGGAAAGCGCCATCGGCGGTGCCATCGACACGCCGGCGCCGGCCAGCACCTCGAACTTCATCGCCGCCGCACGCCGCGCCGCGCAGGCCGCATCGGTCGCCGCCCCGGAGACCCAGACCCGACGCTTCACGGCGTTCGCCGAGGCCGCCCGCAACGCCTTCAAGGGCGGCGACAAGGGGCGTGATGATAAGGGACACAACAAGCCGCAGACGGCAACGCCGGCACCGGCGCCGGTGACGACGGAGCCACTGGACATAACCGAGCCCTCCGAACAGCCGCAACGGTCCGGCAAGCTGAGCCGGCGCATCCGCTCGCTGCTGGTCGGCACCGGCATCGTCGTGGTGGCACTCGGCGGCTTCAAGATCGCCACGATGATGATCGACGAGGGCGGCGAGATCGAACTAACCGCGCCGATCTCGCTCGAAGACCTCGAAAGCGCGCCGGAGCCGGCAACGCAACTGGCCGCGCCGGTGCTGCCGCAGCCCGCCGCGCCCTCGCTGACCTCACCCGAGCCGCTCGACCGGCAGGCGCGCGCGCCCGCGGCCGCCGCGGAGCCGACACCTGCGCCAGCACCGGTGCCCGATGCCCGCGTTGCGGATGCAGACGCGGACGCGACCAGTGCGATCCCCGCCCAGAGCCTCCCGCGCACCATCGGCACGGCACCGGCGCTGGTGAACATCCCGGCATCGGAGACGCTACCCGATGGTATCGGCGGACCGAAGCTGCGCGCCGCGGCGCTGAAGGGCGACCCGGCCGCAGCCTATCAGGTCGCGCTGCGCTACGCCGAGGGCAAGGGCGTCGCCATCAGCATCGAGGCCGCCTTCAAGTGGTACGGCTACGCCGCCGACGGCGGCATCGTGCCGGCCATGTTCCGGCTTGGAACGCTGTACGAAAAGGGCCTCGGCGTGAAGAAGGACCTCGCCGCCGCGCGCATCCACTATCAGCGCGCCGCCGACCGCGGCAACGCCAAGGCCATGCACAATCTCGCGGTGCTCTACGCCGACGGCGGTGGCAACGGCGCCGACTACCGCACCGCCGCGGAGTGGTTCCGCAAGGCAGCCACGCGCGGCGTCGCCGACAGCCAGTACAATCTCGCGATCCTTTACGCCCGCGGCATCGGCGTCGAACAGAACCTCGCCGAATCCTACAAGTGGTTCAGCCTTGCCGCGGCGCAGGGCGATACCGACGCCGGCAACAAGCGCGACGAGATCGCCAAGCGCCTCGATCCGCAGTCGCTCGCCGCCGCCAAGCTCGCGGCGCAGACCTTCGTCACTGAGCGCCAGCCCGACGATGCGGTCAACGTGCCCGCGCCCTCCGGCGGCTGGGACGCGGTCAGCGACACCGCGCCGGCCACGAAAACCGCCGCGGCCCGCCGCGCCGCTCGCGGCCCTGATACGGCGCTGCTGAGCCAGGGTCCAAGCCGCGCGCCGCGGTTTTCTTAACCCTCCCCACAGCAATATGGGCTATGCAGCGTTACGGCGCGCCCGTCGCAAGGCGCGGCGGCCTCCGCCGCGCGCCGGGACAGCCCGAACGATCAGCCGAGGCGCGCGCGTGCAGATCTATCTTCCGATCGCCGATATCCCGGTCAGCATGTTCCTGTTGCTGGCGATGGGAATCGCGGTCGGGTTCGTCTCCGGCATGTTCGGCATCGGCGGCGGCTTCCTGCTGACGCCGCTGTTGATCTTCGTCGGCATCACGCCGGCGGTCGCGGTCGCCTCCGTCACCACCCACATCGCCGCCTCCTCGTTCTCGGGCGCGCTGTCGTACTGGCGCAAGCGCGCCGTCGACCCGGCGCTGGCCACCACGCTGCTGAGCGGCGCCGTGGCCGGCACCGGGCTCGGCGTCTGGCTGTTTACGTGGCTCCGCCAGCTCGGCCAGCTCGACCTGATCATCGCGCTGTCCTACGTCGCGCTGCTCGGCACCGTCGGCAGCCTGATGGTATGGGAGGGGGTACGCAGCGCGCTGCGCACCCGGCAGGGCGTGACCGTGCCGCTGCGCCATGGCAGCAGCCATAGCTGGGTCCACGGCCTGCCGATCAAGATGCGCTTCAAGCGCTCGCGCATCTATCTCTCGGTAATCCCGGTGATCGGCGTCGGCATGCTGATCGGCTTCGTCGGCGCCATCATGGGCGTCGGCGGCGGCTTCCTGCTGGTGCCGATCCTGATCTACTGGCTGCGCGTGCCGACCTCCACCGTGATCGGCACCTCGATGATGCTGACGCTAATCACCATGATCGTCGCTACCCTGCTGCATGCCGCCACCAACCACCTGGTCGATGCGGTGCTGGCGCTGGTGCTGATGGTCGGTGGCGTCATCGGCGCGCAGTTCGGCGCCCGCGCCGGCCAGAGCCTGCGTGGCGAGAACCTGCGCCTGCTGCTCGGACTTCTGATCCTCGCGGTCGGCATCCGCTTCGCGGTCGAACTGGTGCTGCCGCCCACCGATATCTACACCGTGCAGACCGTGGAGATCGGCCAATGACGGCGCGGACGGCGATCGCCCTGGCGCTGGCGGCCATAGCGCTGGTCGCGACCGCGCCGCCGGCAGCGGCCGAACGCATCATCGTCTCGGTGTCCAACCACCGCGTGACGGTGACGCCGAGCTACGCCGGCGACGAACTGGTGCTGTTCGGCTCGGTCGAGCGCGACGCCGACACCCCGCCCGACCGCGGTGACTACGACCTCGTCGTCACCGTCGCCGGGCCGCGCGCCGACATGGTGACGCGCCGCAAGGAGCGCCGGGCCGGGATTTGGGTCAACGCCGATTCCCGGCAGTTTCTCGACGTGCCCTCGTATCTCGCGATCTTCTCCAACCGGCCGCTCAACGAGATCGCAAGCGCGGACGTGCAGCGGCGCCTGCAGCTTGGCATCAACAACGTGGTGCTGACGCAGCGAGTCGGCACCGACTACGCCGACGTTGTCGCCACCGACCCGTTCCGCACCGCCTTCGTGCGGCGGCAGACCGAGCGCGGGCTGTACCGGCAGTCATCGACGGCGGTGACCTTCCTGACGCCGACGCTGTTTCGCGTCACCATCCCGCTGCCGGCGACGGTGCCGATCGGCACCTTCGACATCGACATCAAGCTTCTGGTTAACGGCGCACTGGTGGCGCGAAGCGAGACGGCGTTCGAGATCGTCAAGGTCGGCTTCGAGCAGTTCGTCGCCAATGCCGCGCGCCACCATGGCCTGCTCTATGGCCTCGCCACCGTGATCATGGCGCTGGGCACCGGGTGGATCGCTTCCATCGCCTTCCGCCGCGACTGACGGCCGCCGGCGTGCCGCCATGCTATGTTGCCGCGCTGTATTGTCGTGTATATTGCGAAGCGGGATCGGTGCGGCCAGGGCCGATGCGACACAACGGCTTTGCGTGCGCCCCATGACAACGTCCCGCATCGGGAGATATGGTGAGCCTCCCAACCAGACGGAGATACCATGATGAAAATCAGCGCACGCAACCAGCTCAAGGGCACCATCGTCGATGTCACCAAGGGCGCGACCACCTCGCATGTCCGCATCGACATCGGCGGCACGGTCGTGACCGCCTCGATCACCAACGAGGCGGTGGACGAACTGGGGCTGAAGAAGGGCGGCGCGGCGATCGCCGTCATCAAGGCGTCCGACGTCCTCGTCGCCATCGACGGCTGACGGCGCCGGCCAGCATGGGCACCCAGAACCTCCCCCGGCGCGCGCTCGGCCGTCTCCTGCTGGCGGCGGGCCTCTTGCTCGCGCTGGCAGGGACGGTCACGGCGCGCACGGTGGTGGACTCGGCGGGACGCTCCGTCGAGGTGCCCGATACGATCACGCGGGTGTTCGCCGCCGGCCCTCCCGCCTCGACGATGCTCTATGTGCTCGCGCCGGAAAAGATGATCGGCTGGGTGCGCGCGCCGCGCGCGCCCGAAAAACCCTACCTGCTGCCGGCCACGCGCGACCTGCCCGAACTCGGCCGGCTGTCGGGACGCGGCGACACGCTGAACCTCGAGCGGCTGATCGCCGCCAAGCCAGACCTCGTCATCGATTTCGGTACCATCAACGACACCTATCGTTCGCTCGCCGACCGCGTGCATCAGCAGACCGGCATTCCCTATCTTCTGATCGACGGACGCTTCGCCAACACGCCGGCGGCATTCCGCCTGCTCGCCGACATTCTCGGCGTGAAGGAGCGCGGCGAAGCGCTGGCCAAGGCGACGGAAGCGATCTTCGCCGAGGTCGACCGCGTGCGCGCCGCCGTGCCGGACGACAAGCGTCCGAAAGTCTATCTCGCGCGCGGCCCCGAGGGACTCGAGAGCGGCTCGCGCGGCTCGATCAATACCGAGATCATCGAGCGCGTCGGCGGCATCAACGTCGTCACCGGCCTGCGCGAGAAGGGCGGCATCGTCAACGTCTCGCCCGAACAGCTTCTGACCTGGCGGCCCGACATCGTGGTGACGATGGAGCCGCGCTTTGCTGCCATGGTCGCCGGCAAGCCGATCTGGGCCACGGTGCCGGCGATCGAGACCGGCCGTGTCTATCTGGCGCCGACGCTGCCGTTCGGCTTCATCGACGGTCCACCCTCCGTCAACCGGCTGGTCGGGTTGATCTGGCTATTGCACGCCTTCTACCCGGACGAGGTCAAGGCCGACTTGCGGGATGAAGTGCGCGGCTTCTATCGCCTGTTCTACCAGGTCGATCTCGACGACGACGCACTGGCGCAACTCTTGGCCCCGCGCAAACCGTGACGCGACCGCCCCTGCGCACCACGTCGGTTTTCATCGTGCTGACGACTGCCGTCGTCGTGCTGATGCTGATCGCGGCGACCATCGGCCCCTACCGCATTCCGCCGCTGACCGTGCTGAAGGCGCTCGGCGAACGTCTCGCGGGCGTTGGTGGCAACGGCGCGGTCGAGACGGTGCTGTTCAACATCCGCCTGCCGCGCATTGTCGCCGCCGTGCTGGTCGGCGCCGCGCTCGCCGCCGCCGGCGCCGCCTATCAAAGCCTGTTCCGCAATCCGCTGGTATCGCCGGACATTCTCGGCGTCTCGACCGGCGCCGGGCTCGGCGCGGTGGTCGGCATCCTGCTCGGCATGCCGGTGATGGTGATCCAGTTGTTCGGCTTCGGCGGCGGGCTCGCCATCGTGCTGATGGTGATGACGCTGTCGCGCATGCTGCGCAGCAGCGGCGACATCCTCGTGCTGGTGCTGGCGGGCATCGTCGTCGGTGCACTGGCCGGCGCCGGCATCTCGCTGGTCAAGGTGCTGGCCGACCCCTACGACCAGTTGCCGGCGATCACCTTCTGGCTGCTCGGCAGCCTCGCCGGCGTCAAGGCCGGCGACGTCATGTCTACGCTGCCGGCGGTCGCGGTCGGCGTCGCGCCGCTGGTGCTGCTGCGCTGGCGCATCGGCGTATTGTCGCTCGGCGACGACGAGGCGCGCGCCCTCGGCATCGAGGTGGCGCGGCTGCGGGTGATCGTCATCGCCGGCGCAACGCTGGCGACGGCAAGCGTGGTGGCGATCTCCGGCGTAATCGGCTGGGTCGGGCTGATGGTGCCGCACATGGCGCGGCTGATGGTCGGGCCACGGTTCGACCGCCAGTTGCCGGCGGCGATCCTGATCGGCGCCGCCTTCATGATCGTCGTCGATACGCTGGCCCGCACCGCGGCCGCGATCGAGATTCCGCTCGGCGTACTGACCGCGATCATCGGCGGGCCGATGTTCGTCTGGCTCCTGGCGCGCAGCCGCAGGATCATCGCGCCATGACCGTGCTCGCCGCAAACCGGCTCGCCATCGGCTACGGCGACAAGACGGTCGCTTCCGGCCTGTCGCTCGCCTGCGCCGCCGGCACGGTGACCTGCCTGATCGGCCCCAACGGCGTCGGCAAGACCACGCTGTTCAAGACGCTGCTCGGGCTGTTGCCGCCGCTTGGCGGCAACGTCACCGTCGGCGACGCCGGCCTTGCCACGCTCTCGCGGCAAGACATCGCGCGGCGCATCGCCTATGTGCCGCAGGCGCACACCACCGAGTTCGCCTACACCGTGATCGACCTCGTGGTAATGGGACGCACCGCCTATCTTGGCGCGTTCGGCGGGCCGCGGCCGATCGACTACGACAAGGCGATGGCCGCGCTCGGCACGCTCGGCATCGCCGACCTTGCCGCGCGCGAGATCACCCGCATCTCGGGCGGGCAGCGCCAGCTTGCCTTCATCGCCCGCGCGCTGGCGCAGGAATCGCGCATCATCTTCATGGACGAGCCGACCGCGAGCCTCGACCTCGGCAACCGCGTGCGCGTGCTGCGCACTGTGCGGGCGCTGGCACGGGAGGGGCTGGCGATCGTGCTCTCGACCCACGAACCGGAGCACGCCTTCGAAATCGCCGACCATGTTGCCGTGCTTGGCCACGGCAACCGCTTCGTGACGGGAGAGGTGAAGGCCGTGCTGACGGCCGAGGCGCTGTCCGGCCTCTACGGCGTGCCGCTCAGGGTCGAACGGACACCGTCCGGGCGACATGTGGTCGGGCCGGCGTAAGGCAAACGCTTCCGCCTGCGACGCAGAAGCGTCCAGCGGTCACCCTCACTTGCCGGCCGTACCATCGTTCGAGCCGAGATGCTCGTGCCGAATGAAAGCCAGACCTTCGCGAAAAGTCGTGACGCGAAAGTCCGGAAACCGCGCCTTGAACTTGTCCGAGACAAAGATGTTGTCGACGTCGTAGCGCGGCAGCAACTCCGCGGCATCCCGAACGGTCCTGCTGAACAGGCCCGCCAGTCGCAGTTGCCATCGCTTGAGGACCCGGTACCGCGGCGCCGTGCCGAACTGCGCGGCGGCGAGCTCGATCAACGCGCGATAGGTCAGGCGGTCGTCGTCGCAGGGCAGATGCCAGGTCTGGCCGAAAGCGTCGGGCGTGTTGCCGAGCAGCGCCATGGCCCGGCTGGCGTCCGGCGTATAGATCAGGCTGCGCAGCGTATCGTCGCGCAGGAACACCCGCGCGGCCTTCCCTTGGACCAGCGGCTCGATGATGGAGCTGTTGGTGATGCTCTGCGTCCTGCCGGGTCCGTAGAATTCGGGGGCCCTGCAGATCACCGCCGTCAGGCGCTTCTGGTCCATCGCCCTGAGCAAGTCTGTCGCGATGGCGGCGCGAACGCGGCCCTTCTCGCCATAAGGTTGGAACTCGGTGTCTTCCGTCTGCGGCGCATCGGTCTGCGGATACATGTAGGTGTTGTCGAAGAACACCAGCCGCGCCCCGTACGCGGCGCAAGCGTCGATCACGTTCGTCATGATCACCGGCCATTGCTCGACCCACAGCCTGGTATCCATCGGCAGCCCGGCGGTCAGATAGACGATGTCCGAGCCTTCGACCGCACGCAGCGTGTCCCCGGCATCGAGCAGGTTCGCCTTGTGAAGCTGGTCGGTATCGTTCACCTTTCTCGGATTCCGGCTCACCAGACGGATATCGCCGGTGAAGTCGCGCTTGAGATGAACCGCCAGTTCGTGGCCGATCTGGCCGGAGGCGCCAAGAATTGTCTGCATCGATATCCGTCCTTCGCCCGCGACGCGCCGCTGTGGACCGAAAAAGAGAACACCTGACATAATACCTGCATCGGGCGGCGGCCACGGGTTGCCCGAAGCAAGGACCGCCTGTCGCGGGGGCCGAAGGGAAGGACAATCGCATGACCAGACGCATTCTCCACGTGGTCACGAACGTGTCCCACTATGCCGATCCGAACGAGCCGACCGGCCTGTGGCTTTCCGAACTGACGCACGCCTACGACATCTTCGAAGCCAAGGGATACGAGCAGCGCATCGTCAGCCCCAAGGGAGGGATGTCGCCACTAGAGCCTCGTGCTCTGAAATGGCCGCTGCTCGACGCATCGGCCAAGGCGTGGCTGAACGACCCCGTTCGCATGGCGCGGCTCGCGCAGACCGCGCGGCCCGACGAGATCGACGCGTCCCAGTTCGACGCAATCTATTTCACCGGCGGCCATGCGGTGATGTGGGACTTCCCCGACGACGCCGGATTGCAGCGACTGGCCCGCACGATCTGGGAGCAAGGCGGCATCGTTGCGTCCGTCTGCCACGGCTATTGCGGCCTTCTCAATGTCAGGCTCACCGATGGTACGCTGCTGGTGGCCGGCAAGCGGGTCACCGGCTTCGCCTGGGCGGAAGAGGTTGTGGCGGGCGTCGCCCGCAAGGTGCCTTACAACGCCGAAGCGGAGATGAAACGACGCGGCGCCCGTTACGAGAAGGCGCTTCTGCCGTTTCTGCCCTATGCCATAGCGGACGGGCGCCTGATCACCGGGCAAAACCCCTTCTCGGCCAAGGCGACGGCCAGGATAATCGCGGCGCTGTTGTAGAATGACGGCCGATCGCGGTTTGCTATGCTGCCTGATAAGCGCGCGGTGATCGGCGATCTATGGCGGCCGTGCGGGATACCGATGGGCACGACGTTTACTCCATAGCCCTCCCGATCAATCCAAGGGATCGGTCCCGAACCTAGTGAAGCCGCGGGAAAGTTTCACGTTCAATAGGACAATACGCGGTTTTGGCAGCGAATACGCGGCGCGCATATGGCCCAAAAAGCTTCGTTACCCGCTTGCGTGGCGTGATCCGTTCTCCGCAAGGGTACGGACATTGAGCCCGGCATCTGTGGCACCGTCTCGTCCCGTTCGCTATGCCCAAGCTTCATCCGAAAATCCATATAAGATTTTTATTTCTTGGTGCTTGGCCCTGTCTCGAACCTTTATGCGGTTTTGCACCATATTCCCGCCACCTTCGCTCGTCGGCCGCGCATACCTTGAAGGTCTATGTCGCTGCTTGGGGCCACAAAGGCAAGGCGTCAATCGAAGGTGGATGCGAGGTGTGAAATGATACTCGAGTATGTGCTCGGTGGCGCGGTGACGCTGTTCGTCACGGCCTACCTCATTTACGCGCTGCTGCGGCCCGAACGCTTCTGACCTGTCAAGGAGCCAATCGGATGAAACCGGCGGCGCGGACCCGTGGCAGACGACCTGGCCAAGTTCGCGGATACCTCAACCCTCATTCCGACCTCGTGAGGACAAACAAGCTTCCCCGCGCGTCGGACATCATTCTCGGCATGACACGGGTGACGCTGGCGGTCGTGCTGGTTGCCTGGCTTCTCGCCCACCTTTTCGGGCCGGGCTGACAGGACAGGAGCCGTCGTCAGGAACACCAGGCTGGAGCCACTCATGAGCCAGTATAAGTCCGCGAGCATTTTCGACACTCGCATCCTCGTTCCCGCGCTTGGGGGCGCAATCAGGAAACTCGATCCGCGCACGCTGGCCAGAAACCCGGTGATGTTCGTCGTCGCCGTCGTCTCGGTCCTCACGACGCTGCTCTTTTTGAAGGATATCGCCACCGGCGCGGCAGACCTTGGCTTCTCCTTCCAGATCATCCTCTGGCTCTGGTTCACGCTCCTGTTCGCGAACTTCGCGGAGGCGGTCGCCGAGGGGCGCGGAAAGGCGCAGGCCGATTCGCTCCGGCGCTCCCGCACCGAGACGCAGGCGAAGCTGCTTACTAATGGGGGCAGAGACAACTTCAAGGTCGTGCCGGGCAATAGCCTCAAGGTGGGCGACGTGGTGCTGGTGGAGGCTGGCGACATCATCCCCTCGGACGGTGAGATCATCGAGGGCATCGCCTCGGTGAACGAGGCCGCCATCACAGGTGAATCCGCGCCGGTCATCCGCGAGTCGGGCGGCGACCGATCGGCTGTGACCGGCGGCACGCAGGTGCTTTCGGACTGGATCAAAGTGAAGATCACGGCCGCGGCCGGCTCGACCTTCATCGACCGCATGATCGCGCTGGTCGAGGGTGCGGAGCGCCAGAAGACCCCGAACGAGGTCGCGCTCAACGTGCTGCTGGCCGGATTGACCCTGATCTTCGTCCTGGCGACGGCAACGATCCCCGCCTTCGCCGCCTACGCGGGCGGCTCCATCCCGATCATCGTGCTGGTGGCGCTGTTCGTGACGCTCATCCCGACCACGATCGGCGCGCTGCTCTCGGCCATTGGCATTGCCGGCATGGACCGGCTGGTGCGCTTCAACGTGCTGGCCATGTCCGGCCGCGCCGTTGAGGCGGCGGGAGACGTCGATACGCTGCTGCTCGACAAGACCGGCACGATCACGCTGGGCAATCGCCAGGCAACCGAGTTCCGTCCCGTCAAGGGCGTGAGCGAACAGGAGCTGGCGGACGCCGCGCAACTGGCCTCGCTCGCCGACGAGACTCCCGAGGGGCGTTCGATCGTCGTGCTTGCCAAGGAGAAATACGGCATCCGTGCTCGCGATATGGCGACCCTCAACGCGACCTTCGTGCCATTCACGGCGCAAAGCCGCATGAGCGGTGTCGATCTCGATGGCTCCACGATCCGCAAGGGAGCGGTCGATGCAGTTCTTAAGCATGTTGAGCTTGCCTCGGCTGCAACCGGCGCCCCGCGCGCCAGTGAGGTCGCCAAACGGGAACTGGAGGCGATCGCCAACGACATCGCCAAAATCGGCGGCACGCCGCTCGCCGTCGTGAGGGACGGCCGGCTTCTTGGCGTCGTCCACCTCAAGGACATCGTCAAGGGCGGTATCCGCGAGCGGTTCGCCGAATTGCGCCGCATGGGCATCCGCACCGTGATGATCACCGGCGACAACCCGATGACAGCGGCGGCGATCGCCGCGGAAGCCGGCGTCGATGACTTTCTGGCCGAGGCGACACCCGAGAACAAGCTGACGCTCATCCGCGAGGAGCAGGCCAAAGGCAAGCTGGTCGCCATGTGCGGCGATGGCACCAACGATGCGCCGGCGCTGGCGCAGGCCGATGTCGGCGTGGCCATGAACACCGGCACGATAGCCGCGCGGGAGGCTGGCAACATGGTGGACCTCGATTCCGATCCCACCAAGCTCATCGAGATCGTCGAGATCGGCAAGCAGCTCCTGATGACGCGCGGCGCGCTGACGACCTTCTCGATCTCCAACGACGTGGCAAAATATTTCGCCATCGTTCCGGCGATGTTCATCGGGCTTTATCCGCAACTCGGCGCACTCAACATCATGGGGCTTTCGACCCCGCAGAGCGCCATCCTGTCGGCGATCATCTTCAATGCGCTGATCATCGTCGCACTCATTCCACTCGCGCTCAAAGGTGTCGCCTACAAGGCGATCGGCGCGAACGGGCTCCTGAGGCGCAACCTCCTCATTTACGGGCTCGGCGGCCTCATCGTGCCCTTCATCGGCATCAAGGCGATCGACGTGATCGTCACCGCACTCGGCCTCGCCTGATCAAAGGAACCCGTGCCATGACCATTCTCTACCTGCTTCTCGGCCTCGTGGTCTTCGGGCTGCTGCTCGTCATCACCAACGCCGTCGATCAGGCCTGACCTCCAGCGATGTCGGAGACATTTCGATGATGATCCAATCCGTTCTCTTCGTCGTCCTTGTCGTTGGAGGCACGGCGCTCCTCTCCTGGCCGCTTGGCAGCTACATGAAATGGGCGATGGACCCCGCCGACCCCTCGGCCGGCATTGCGGGCGCGAAGACCCGCTCGATGCGGATCCTCGCCGGTCCCGCCGCCGCGCTGGACCAGGACTGGAAGCGCTACATGCTCGCCATGCTGGCCTTCAACGTGGTCATGTTCGTCGTCACCTATTCCATCCTGGCGCTCCAGCACTATCTGCCGCTCAACCCCGATGGTAGGGAGGCGCTGGAAGGCAGCCTGATCTTCAACACGGCCGCTTCCTTTACGTCCAACACCAACCTTCAGCACTATTCGGGTGAGGTATCGCTGAGCTATCTCAGCCAGCTCGCCGGCCTGATGTGGCTCCAGTTCGTATCAGCCGCGACAGGTATCGCAGCGCTCGCCGCGCTGGCGCGGGGGCTGGCCGGTCGGCCGCTCGGCAACTTCTTCGTCGACGTGCAGCGCGCGTCCTTCCTCGTCCTGCTTCCGGTCGCCCTTGTGTTCGCCATCCTGCTGGTCCTGGGCGGCGTGCCGATGACGTTCGACGGCGCCGCCATCGCGACGACGCTTGAAGGCGTGCAGCAGACGATCGCCCGCGGCCCGGTCGCGGCCTTCGTGACGATCAAGCAGCTCGGCACCAATGGCGGCGGGTTCTTCGGCCCCAACTCGACGCATCCGCTGGAGAACCCGACCTTCTGGACCAATATCATCGAGATGGTCGCCATCATTCTCGTGCCCATGGAGTCCCTTCTGGCGGGCCGCAAGCGCGAACTCGGCATCGCATTCGATTCGGGGATGGGCATCGGCCGCGACCTCACCCTCACGTTCGGGCTTGACCGTCCGGAAGCGCGGCGGGCGCAAGCAGGTGGTGATGCCCGAGGGGGCCTGTTGCGGCCAGCCCCGCCCGCGCGTCGACAACACCATGGTGAAGGCGATCGCCCGGGCCCACCGCTGGAAGCGCCTCATGGAGAGCGGCCGGTTCGCCTCGGTGACCGAGCTGGCCGAAGTGGAGAAGATCAACCAGTCCTACCTGTGCCGGGTCCTGCGCCTGACCCTGCTGGCCCCGGACATCGTCGAGGCGATTCTCGACGGAAGGCAGCCGGTCGCCTTGCAGATGGACGCTCTGTTGAAACCCATGCCGCTAGAGTGGGCGGCACAGCGAGCTGCGCTGGGCCTCTGACGCCGATCGCCGGCCACGAAACCGCGCCCGTCAAGTTTCTATTGCCCGGCGATCATCTCTCCACTAGCGTTATCGAAGAGCCCAGTAACTAGGCATGCCTAGTTAACGGACGGATCATGTCATTGGGAGTCCAGGGTGGCGACAGCGAAGGCCGATCTGCGATGGGGGGTCGAGCAACGACTCGAATTCATCGAGTTCCGGCTGTTTTGGGAGGGGCATGTGAACCGGGGCGATCTGATGGAGGCGTTCGGGGTGTCGGTGAACCAGGCGTCCACCGACCTGAACCGCTATATCGGAATGGCGCCGCAGAACATCCACTACGACAAGAGCGCTCGCGCCTATGTCCGCGGTGCAGAGTTCGCTCCACAGTTCCTGAAACCCGACGCGAGCCGCTATCTCGCGCAGCTTAGATCTGTCGCCGACGGAATTCTGGATCGCGCCGATGCGTGGATCGGACAGTTTCCCCCCTACGATGCTGCGCCGACGCCCGTGCGGGGCGTCAATGCCAAGACGCTGCGCGCAGTGGTCGCTGCGATCCGCCGGTCCGAAGCGATCGAGGTCAAGTATCAGTCGCTGTCGCGGCCGGAACCGCGCTGGCGTTGGATTGCGCCACACGCAATCGGCTTCGACGGGTTCCGCTGGCATACCCGGGCGTTCTGTCTCAGCGACCGAAGCTTCAAGGACTTCCTTCTCTCGCGGATCATCGAGACCCGCGGCACCAAGCCAAGCGAGATGGGATCAGAGGCGGATCAAGATTGGAATGACGAAGTGGTGCTTGAGATCGGACCCCATCCCGATCTCTCAGACACCCAGAAGAAGGTGATCGCCCTGGATTACGGGATGCGTGGAGGAAGAGCGAAAATCCGGGTTCGAAAGGCGCTGCTCTACTACGCGCTCCGCAGGCTCGGCCTCGATACCGATCCGGCCGCGCGCCGTCCTCAAGATCAACCGATCGTATTGCTCAATCGGGATGCAGCTGGTCGGCCATCGGCGGCGCAGCCTCGTCGGCGCGCGTCTTCGATTCCCGCTTCAGGTCGTCGATGATGACCTTCGGGTGCACCTTCTCCTGTATGTAGAGCGGCGGAGCGGAGACGATGAGGTCCGACCAGTCCTGCTCGTCCTTGCCGCGCCAGACGAGCTGCGGATCGAGATCGCGGTTGCGCCGCTCATAGGCGAGCTGGATCGGTGTCTTGTCGGCCTCGCGCATGACGCTCTCGAACTCGGCCGTCGGGATGTTCTTGCGCGTCGCCGCGTCGTGCTTCAGCGCTTCGACCTCGATCGGTTTCTTCGCCATTACGCGGCCTCCTGCGGCACGAGGCCGTCGATCAATTTGTTGAACTCCGCCTCGATCTCGTAGACGGCGGTGAACTCGGCGAAGGCCCAGCGGCCGAACTTTTCGAGGTTGTTGACGCCCGGCACCCAATAGGCGCGCATGGTGTTCGCCTTCTCCTTCGCGTCCTCGCTGCGGAAGCCCTTGATCTCGACGATGAGGTTCAGCGGTTCTGGATGGCCGTCGTCCACCTGGACGATGAAGTCCGGGATGTATTTTCGGGGCGTCGAACCCATCAGGTAAGGCACTTCGAGGCCAAGATTCTGGTTCTTGACGTAGGCGCGAACCTTGGGATGCGCCTCCGCCACACGGCAGAACTCTGCCTCCCAGTCGCTGTCGCAGACGACCCAGTTCACGTGGCATTTGCGCGGGTCGGTCTGCCAGCGTGTTTCCTTCGACGTCGTGAAGTTGACGAAGGCCGTCGAGCCGGTGGGGTTGTAGGCGTCGAGGATCGCTTTGACCGGCCGGTCGCCAGCGAGCGTTTCGGTGATGGCGGCCTTGATCCGCTCGGCCGCCATGTCGGCGATCTCCTTGTAGATCAGCTGCGCGGGATAGGTTCCGCCCGAGCACTTGAGATACCCGCCTTCGAGCCATTGGCGCGTAATGCGCTTGAGCTGCCCGAACAAATGGAGCTTCGGCTCCTCTCCCGGATCGCGGTACTTGTTGTAGAGAAGGTGTCGCGCGAGGTGGAACAGGACGGTCGAGGACCGCATGTCCTCCAGATGCGCGACAGTCAGATCGACGCCTTCGCCGATGAGCGCCTTGAAGCCCAACAGGTCGGTCGGGGGATGAGCACGATGGGAGCGAAGGCGCCGGATCTCTCGGAGGAATGGGATCAGCAAAAGCTGCGGAACTGGATGGCGAATGCCCGCCGGCTGGGGCGGGACGATGTCTATCAGGCCGCCTTCCGTCAGCTATGTCGCATCGAAGGCCGCGACATTGACGACCCGCTCGCAGCCGATTTCGCCGCTGTCATGCGAGCGCTAGAAGAAGCGCTGAGCGAGCAGAACGGCAGAACCACTCGATTGTCACGCACCAGAGCGCGGTGCATCCGCACCAATGGTGCGCGCGAGAGATCGTCTGACGCTCGGATTTTTCCAGCGCCTGATCACACCCGCGGCGGAGCGGGCCTTCGTCGATGGACTGAAGGCGCTGAATGAGGGTGATGACAGCGAGGCGCTTGTCCTGCTCGACCGTTCGGCTTCTCTGGCCGACGCCGCATGGCTTGCCGGGATGCTTCACCTGAAGAGTGAGAACTTCGATCAGGCGGAGCGTTGCCTGCTCGATGCCTTGGAACGGAGACACGAACTCGATTCGCTATTCAGCAAGTACGGAGTCAACGCGACCATCAGCCTGCCGATCACTCCCGATATATCGGCGCATGTGCGGCCTCGCGAACGGGGGACACTTCTGGCCCTGGTCGAGGTCTACCAGTTGCAGGGACGTTCGGGCGACGCATTGATCCGTCTGGATCAGCTGCTCGATCTGGACAAGTCGGATCCCGTCGTCCTGCTCTCCTTCGCCGAACTTGCGCTCGATCATCCGAATCCAGAGCACTTGCGACGCATCGCAGAGCTGAGCGCGTCTGTCGAAAACGAGACTCCGGTCCATACGGCGTTGCTGCTCTATCGGGCCCGCGCGCTGGTCAGGTTGGGCTTGCCCGATGCGGCGATCGACGTTCTCACGTTGGCGCTCCGGCGGCGCAAGGACCGCCCGGACGAGCTGCTGCGGCAGGCCCGATATGAGCGTGCGTTGCTCTACGATGGCCAGCGCCGCCAAGCACAGGCCCGACGCGAGTTCGAGCGCATTTATGCCGAGGATCCGGGGTTCGAGGATGTCGCCGAACGGCTCGGGCTTTGATGTCCGATTTCGGCGCCGATCGCTTGCCGACGAGGATATCAATCGCCGCGACGGGACGTATGCATTTTCACGTTTTATTTCAATGACATAGAATTCCGTACTGGCGTCGGTTCAGTCCAGAGGTCGAGAGAAAAAAGGCGGAGAGAGAACGCTCGGAGCCGAGTGTGCCGGCGTCGCAGTCCAGAGGTTCGCGCCCGAACCGCGCGGTTCCTTGGCATTTCAGCCGCGCGTCCGCACGCGGAGAACGTTCGAATGGCTAGAAATGGCGGAGGGAGTGGGTCTGATATCCAACCTTCTCTACCTATAGCACATTGATTTCGTGTATTTTGTTCGATTCAACGGTGTCCTTTAGGAGTCGCTTTGACGTCGTCGTGCCGGCCCCATTAGAAACTCGCCATCTACCTAGCCGACAGTCACACCGAAGATCATCCCCACCGCTGCGGTCGCGGCCATGGCAAGCGCGCCCCAGAAGGTAACGCGAACGGCTCCCTTGACGATACCCGCACCTCCGGCTGAGGCCCCGAGTCCGCCCAGCACCGATAGCGCAACCAGAGCGGTGACCGCGACGATAACAGTGATCTGAGCGTCCGGCACGAGTGCCGCGATGATTAGCGGGATGACCGCCCCGACGGCGAAGGTCGCTGCCGACACCACGGCAGCCTGTATTGGATGCGCAGTCACCGTTACCGAAATGCCAAGTTCGTCACGCGAATGAGCGCCGAGTGCGTCCTTTGCGGTTAGTTGGATCGCAACTTCGCGGGCGAGCTCTTCATCGAGCCCCCGCTCCATGTAGATGCGGGTCAGTTCGTCTAGCTCCGCGTCGGGTGTTTCCTTCAACTCCCGGGTCTCGCGCTCGATGTCGGCCTGCTCCGCATCGGCCTGCGAACTGACGGAAACGTATTCGCCAGCCGCCATGGACATCGCGCCGGCTACGAGCCCGGCTAGCCCAGCAATGAAGACCTCTGGCTTTCCGGACCCCGCTGCGGCCACGCCCACAACCAAGCTCGCGGTCGAGACGAGCCCGTCGTTGGCACCGAGTACGGCCGCGCGCAGCCAACCGATGCGATGGACCATGTGGATTTCGGAATGCGAGAGACGGCTCATGGGGTAGATCCCTGCGCGATATGGGCCGGCGCGGACGAGACAGCCTGTGGTGTCGATGTGGTGGGCTCGTGGGGGGTGATGCGCAGCGCGCGCAGTGCGTTCAGGATCACGGCGACGTCGATTGCCTCCTGCAGGAGCGCTCCCTGCACCGGGGTAAGATAGCCATAGGCTGCCGCGATCATGCCGATCACCGAAAGACCGATCCCCGCGACGACGCTTTCTACGGCGATCCGCCGCGAGGCCCGGGCGATCTCGATCCCCGGGCCCAGCCGGTCGATCCGGTCGACGAGCAGCACCACGTCGGCGGCTTCGGCCGAGGCAGCGGCACCTCGTGCGCCCATCGCCATGCCAACGTCGGCTGCGGCCAGTGCGGGTGCATCGTTCACCCCGTCGCCCACCATCATGACTGGCCCATGCTTGCGCTCGGAGAGCACGAGCAGGACCTTCTGATCCGGCGTCAGCCCGGCCCGCAGACCGTCAAGGCCCAGCCCCTCGGTTACGCGCTCGGCCACATCCGCACGGTCGCCGGTGGCCAGCAGGATGCGCCCGATCCCCTGGCGGCGGAGCCCCGCCAGCATGGCGCCCGTGCCTTCGCGCAGGGGGTCCGACATCACCAGGTGTCCGGCCATTTGGCCATCGACCGCCACGGCAACGAGGACCGATCCGGCGCCCTTTGCGGGATGATCGCCCGTCATCCGCCCGACCCGGGACGCCACGAAACCGTCCCCGCCGACGATGACCGGGCGGCCCTCGACATGACCTACGACCCCTTCGCCCGGGATCTCGGCAACATCTGACGGCACGGGCAGCGTGAAGCCCCGCGCCTTCGCTGCGGCGACGATGGCCTGCGCCACAGGGTGCTTTGAAGCCTGGTCGAGCGCTGCAGCCAGGCGCAGGATGTCGTCCGGGGCCATGCCGCCATGGCTGTCGATCGACACGATCTGCGGACGACCATCCGTCAAGGTGCCCGTCTTGTCGAGGATCAGGGTGCGGATGCGCGCCATCGTCTCAAGCGGACCCGCTCCCTTGATCAGGACGCCGAAATGCGCCGCGCGCGACAGGCCGGCGACCAGCGCGACCGGCACGGCAAGGATTAGCGGACACGGCGTGGCAACCACAAGGACGGCGACGGCCCGGATCGGATCACCGGTGAACCACCAGGCAGTGAAGGCGATGCCCACCGTGACCGCGAGAAAGCCCAGCGACCAGCGGTCGGCCAGCCGCGACATCGGGGCCTTCGACGCCTGCGCCTCCTCAACCAGCCGGACAATTCCGGCATAGGTGCTGTCCTTCGCCTCGCGCGTCGCTATCAGATTGAAGGCCTCGCCCGCGTTGGTCGAGCCACTCATGGTCTCAGCCCCGCGCGCGAGACGCACCGGAAGCGACTCGCCTGTGAGCGCCGAGGTGTCGACGAAGGCCGTATCAGAGGCCACCGTGCCGTCAACTGGAACGACGTCGCCTTGCCGGATCAGGAGTCGGTCACCGGGCGCGATCTCATCGAGCGGCACCTCCTCCAGCCCACCGTTTCGATGCCGGGTCGCGGTCCGGGGCACACGGGAGAGGAGGTCGTGCATTTCGCGCCGGGCGCGGCCCTCGGCGAAGGCTTCGAGGAAGGTGCCGCCCGAATACATCACCGCGACGACCGCCGCTGCGAGGGTCTCGCCGAAGACGAGTGCTGCCGACATGGAGAGCGCGGCAACGATATCCAGTCCGACTTCGCCGCGCCCAATGCTGCGAAGGATCTCGACCACGAGCGCAGCAAGTGCCGGAACGACGCCGGCGATCCAGACCAGGTTCGCAACGTCGGGTTGGTCAGTGAAGTAGAACGCAAGTCCCGCAATCAGGCCGGTCGCAGCCATGAGCAGGATAGCGGTCTTGAAGCGATCGGTCAGTGTCGTTTCCATGCGCCTCATCTCCCCTCGGCTAAGGCGATTCCCGCTAGCTCTTCGGGAAACAGTCGTCCGACCCCGACGTCCCTTGCGTTGCCTTTATTATCGCGCAGGCGGGAATGGAGCGTCGAGCCCATGGTTTCTTGCGATTGCCGCGCCTCTGTCGGCCCGGCTATCATGAGGGTCGGCCCAAATGCGGGCCACCACGGTGACGGAGACCGCCGACTTGATCAGCGGCGCGCCGCGTGTTGGGTTTGATAGCCTTGCCCTGGCCGGCAAGGGGGCGGCATCCAACGAAAAATCGGCAGAAAGTCTGACCCGAACCAGGCAGCGACCGTTCCGGTTGCGCGTATGGTGGGCCATGCGCATCGACTTCAGTACGGCTTTCCGTCATCCGAACGGTTCGCGCCGGCGCGATCTCGCGCGGACAGATGCGCGACAGGCAGGCGCCAACCGTACCTGATTGCCCCAAAGCGGAAACCGAAACACATGGCTCCTCCTGCAATTGCCGAGATACCATAGGATGCACCTAGCATATAGGCGCCACGGCCGCGCATCGTGCTCGGCCATTGTCGTCATCTCACCGGACAAACGCTAGAAATCCGTTTATGGATGCGTCGCTGACTCTTACCCCAATCCGAGCTGGAGATTTGCAACGAAGATGACCTCGATCCTTGGGTTTGCTGGATTTATCGTTGCCTGTTTCCTGGCGGCCATGACAGGCGCCTTCTTCCGGCCAGGCGAATGGTATGAGCGCTTGAAGAAGCCATCGTGGCGTCCACCGAACCGGCTGTTTGCTCCGGTATGGACCATCCTCTATGTGATGATCGCTGTATCCGGCTGGCTGGTTTGGCGGGAATTCGAATTTGCCGGTGCCGTTCTGCCGCTTGCCGTTTACGCCCTCCAGCTGGTGCTCAACGCGGCTTGGACGCCGCTCTTCTTTGGCCTGCACCGCCCCGACTTGGCGTTCGTCGACATTGTTTTGGTATGGCTTTCCATTGTTGCGACGATAGTGCTCTTCCTCCCGCTCCATGTTGGAGCAGCGTTGCTACTCGTGCCCTACCTCGCATGGGTCACGTTCGCGACTGCACTCAATTTTGCGGTTTGGCGCCTCAACTCTTCAACGACCTGATGCAGTGCAGGATCATCGATGTCGTCGGGCCGGCTTGAGCTTCTGCTTGACGTCCCAGCTATCCCCACTATCTCCGGCCAGACTACGCACGGCCATCAGCAAATCCATTATCGCCTGCTCAGCTGCAGCGAGCTTGATGGCTACCATGAGCTCCTGCCGCCCCGCCATTACCAGAAAAGCGTTCAGCACTTCGTCGGAATGCCGAACAAGCACTGCGAGATGCTCGCCACTGGGACCGTAACGCCCAGAAAACCAGTTCTTCACGGTCTTCTCGTTGGCGCCGGTCCAACCTGCCACCGTCTTCACCGCGGCACCAGTGGACCCCAGCGAGCGATGCAGCGCAGCAGCGATCTCGGCCGAGAAGCCGACGGAATCCTGACTTCCGTGGCTATCAGTATATCCGTTTCGATCTGGAAAGAACTTGCCCTTTTTCGGAAACGACATTCCGCCCTCCTTGGCTTTTAATGAGCAAGGAGAGGTTGAACCGGACGCGTTGCGGGAACGACGATTTGCGCCCGAAATAGCGTGAGGATGGACTGTTGAGTGGGCGCAACTCGCACAATCGGCACAGCCGTGATGACGATACCGGCGACCAAATTCCGGCTGTGGCCTATGTCCGGATGTCGACCGATCATCAGAAATATTCGACCGAGAACCAACTCGACGTCATCCGCAGCTACGCCACGGCCCGCGGCCTGACAATCCTACGCGTCTTCGAGGATTCCGGAAGATCGGGGCTACGACTTGATGGCCGCGAAGCGCTGCAGGCGCTGATGGCTGAGGTTCAGTCCGGTCGGGCCAACTTCAAGGCGATCCTCGTCTACGATGTGAGTCGCTGGGGCCGGTTTCAGGACGCAGATGAAGGGGCCTATCACGAGCATGTCTGCTCGCGCGCCGGGATCCGTGTCCACTACTGCGGCGAGCAGTTCGAGAATGACGGCAGCATCGGCTCGAACCTTCTGAAGACCGTCAAGCGGGTGATGGCGGGCGAGTACAGCCGCGAGCTCTCCGTGAAGGTCTTCGCGGGCCAATGCCGTCTCGTCGAGCTTGGGTATCGGCAGGGCGGAGCGGCCGGTTACGGGCTACGCCGTGTGCTCATCGACGAGGATGGAAACCCGAAAGGTGAATTGTCGCGCGGGGAGCAGAAGAGCATCCAAACCGATCGCGTCATCCTGGTTCCCGGCCCCGCGGATGAGCAGCGTGTCGTCCAGCGGATGTACACGATGTTCGTCGACGAAGGCCGATTGGAGCGTGAAATCGCTGAGACCCTCAATGCTGAAGGATGTCGGACCGATCTTGGTCGGCCGTGGACACGCGCGACTGTCCATCAGGTTCTGACGAACGAAAAGTACATCGGCAACAACGTCTTCAACAAGGTGTCCTTCAAGCTCAAGCAGCGCCGGGTGGTGAACCCGCGCGAGATGTGGATCCGCGCCGAAGGTGCCTACCCTGCCATCGTCGATCGGGCTCTGTTTCTGCGCGCGCGAGAGATCGTGGATGCGCGCAGCCGCCATTTCAGCGATGAGGAGTTGCTCGATGCCCTCCGGACAATTCTGAAGCAGCAAGGCGTACTGTCAGGCCTAATCATCGACGAGCAGGATGATCTGCCCTCGTCCAGCGTCTATCGCAGCCGCTTCGGCAGTCTCCTGCGAGCGTACCATCTGATCGGCTATGAGCCGGAGCGCGATTATCGCTACATCGAGATCAACCGGGCGCTACGACAGGCGCATCCCCACGTGATCGCCGAGATCATGGCAGGCATCACGCGAGGCGGCGGCATCGCCGTGCGGGATCACACCACCGACCTTATTCGTGTCAACGACGAATTCACTGCGTCCGTCATTCTCGCCCGCTGTCATACAACAGGGGCAGGGTCGCTCCGTTGGCGCATCTGCCTCGACACTGGTCTCGTGCCTGATATCACCATCGCTGTGCGGATGGATGAACTGAACGAATCGCCGCGCGACTACTACCTCCTGCCCAGCATCGATATGACGCTCGATCGACTGCGTCTCGCCGAGCAGAACGGGCTTTGGCTGGACGCCTATCGGTTCGACACACTCGACTTCTTCTACACCCTCGCTGGCCGAACCCAAGCTATGGAGGCAGCCTGATGTCGGACGAATTGCAGGAACACGATCCGAAGCAAGTGCTGCTGATCCCGACCGAGCGGATCCGCATTCTTAACCCGCGAGTACGCAATCGGCGCAATTTTAAGGAGATGGTCGAGAACATCGCGCGGATTGGATTGAAGCGTCCGATCACGGTGGCTCGGCACGCGGGCACCGATCCCACCGAATACGATCTCGTCTGCGGCCAAGGACGCCTCGAGGCCTTCATCGAGTTGAAGCAGACAGCGATCCCGGCCATTGTGGTCGATGTCGACGAAAGCGAATGCCTGGTCATGAGCCTCGTTGAGAATTGCGCTCGACGGCAGCACCGGCCAATTGACCTGATGCGCGAGATCGGTACGCTTCGGAAACGCGGCTACGATGACCGGCAGATCGGCAACAAGATTGGTGTGACGACCGAGTATGTCGGCATGATTGCCGGTCTTCTCGAACACGGAGAGGAACGGCTCGTCTCGGCTGTGGAGACCGGCCTACTGCCGCTCAACCTTGCCATCGAAATCTCGAAGACCGACGCCGAAGGTGCCCAGCGCGCACTGATGGATGCCTATACCCAGAAAAAGCTACGCGGGAAAAAGCTGACAGCGGTGCGCCGCCTCATCCAGCAACGCCAAACGCAGGGGCCGCACCTCAAATACAATCGCTATGGACGCAAGGACGGCGCCAAGCGCCCGCTGACCAGCGACGCCCTCGTCCGTGCCTATCAGCAGGAGGCGGATCGCCAGAAGCTGCTGATCAAGAAGGCCGAGCTGACGCAGGGCCGATTGATGTTCGTCGTCGAAGCATTCCGCAGCCTACGCGATGACGAGCATTTCCTCACCCTCCTTCGGGCCGAAGGGCTAGACACGCTCCCCACGTATCTCACCGATGCACTGCGCGAAGGAGCCAGGGCATGAAGTCAGGCAAGTGCGGTTCGTCGGGCGCTATTGCTCTCGCCTTCGAAGGCGACTGCGTGACCCTGCCGATCCAGTCGATCCTGCCCGTGCGTGCCCTCGGCTCCTCCGTGAAGTCCAGCAGAAAGTATCGGCAGATAAAGACATCTGTTCGCGAGGTCGGACTGGTCGAACCGCCCGTCATTGCACGTGCCCCCGTGCAAGGTGGGGCCTTCCTGCTCCTCGACGGGCACATCCGAATCGAAATCCTGAAGGATCTGGGGATCGAACAGGTCGAGTGCCTCGTCTCAACTGATGACGAAGCCTTCACCTATAACAAGCGGGTCAGCCGTCTCGCCCCGATACAAGAACATCGAATGATCCTGAGGGCCATCGAGCGCGGCGTTTCCGAGGAGAAGATCGCTGCCGCGTTGGATCTCAATCCCAGCAGCATCCGACGTAAGGCTCGCCTGCTGGACGGGATCTGCGAAGAGGCCGTTGCGATCCTGAAGGACAAACCCTGCACCTCGGCCGTGTTCGAGATCCTCCGGAAGATGAAGGCGCTACGGCAAATCGAGGCATCGGAGCTTCTGGTGAACGCCAACAACTATTCGTTGGCTTACGTCTCAGCGATCCTTGCGGGTACTCCGCAGGCGCAGCTGGTCGAGACAACCAAACCGAAGCGCCTGAAAGGAGTAACACCCGAAGCCATGGCACGGATGGAACGCGAGCTTGCGAGGCTGCAGGAGGGCATCACCTCAATCCAGGAGACCTACGGACAGAATCACCTGCAACTGACCGTCATCAAGAGATACCTCGCCAAGCTCCTCGGGAATGCGCGCGTCGTGCGACACCTGATGCAATACCGGCCGGAGTTTCTCAGTGAATTCCAGTCGATCGCCGAGATGACATCTACTTTGCCGACGGCAGCTGAGTAGCTGCACAGCAATCGATGGGGACCCGGACCCGATAAGCGCGGGGACCGCAGGAGAAGCCGCACTGTGGGGCGGATCAAGTGCGGCGGTGGGGATGGCGGCGAACCCGCTCGGAGCCCACCAGGCCGGCTCGAGTTTTCGCCGGCCGCATGACTGGCGTTATGCTGGTCATGACGTGGGATGGGCGTGCCGGTTGAGCACCGACGGAAACTCCCGGCACGCCCGATCTGGATGTATATTTTTCGACCCTCAGAAGCGTCCCAGCTGCGAGGATCTACGACGCATTTAAATCCGCTTAGAGCCCTTCACAGCAAAGCGCCATTATAGCTAAAGTGGCTCCAACTTTGGGGGCAATCATGCAACACATGTCCGCACGCGATGCGAAGAACGGCTTCGCACGTGATGCGACTGCTTTGGTCGGTCGATAAGCCGGCCATGGAGGCGCGAAACATCCTCTTTCAGGAGGAAGACAAGGCCGCGTACGTTGGCAAGATGATGCAGAGGCTATGCGAAATGAAAGCGTTACAATCAGTCTGATCGTCGCAGTATTGGAGAATGTGTAATGTCGGCGGAATCGAGCGCGCGGCCGTCCTGGTTTGTCGGCGCGGCGTACAATCGGACCGAGGATCAAACGCCACGATTTCTCGCTGAGGGAATATGGGAGAACGGCTACGAGGACGGCAAGTATGGAGATGTCGTGCGCTCCATGCGGCCGGGCGACAAGATCGCCATCAAGTCATCTTACACACGTAAGCACGATCTTCCGTTTGACAATCGCGGCGCGACCGTCTCGGTGTTGGCGATCAAGGCGGTCGGCACGATCACCGCGAATCTCGATGACGGCAAGCATTTGCGAGTAGACTGGTCGCCGGTTTCGCCGCCCCGCGAATGGTATTTTTACACCAATCGCGCGACGGTCTGGCGCGTCGCGCCGGGCGGGTGGATGGAGGATGGACTTCTGGCTTTTGCCTTCGACGACCAACCCCAGGACATCAACCGGTTCAGGAATGAGCCATTCTGGCGGGAGCGGTTCGGCGACGCGGACGGGGAGCAGCGTTTCCGCTGGACAGCCTTCTACAGCGCCGTCGCGGCGAAGCTTCTCGACTATCGGGCGGACAGGCAGCCATTGATCGAAGGCATTCATGCCATTGCACAAGATATGGCGGGACTCGGCTATTTGCAGGACCGCTATCCCGAAGGCGGAACCGGCCCCCTGCGCGATATCTGCCCATTCACGGCGATGGGCACGTTCAACCGATCTATGACAGAGGACAATAGGCGCGCGATCGCAGGGGCACTCGCAAAGCTAATCGGCGTGGAGGAGGATCCGCCGGCTTCCTTCGAGGGTATTCCAGTCCTGAACAATCAGCGCTCGTGGTTCTTCAGTTACGGTGACAAACGTGGCGAAAACGACATCGATAAGTTGTGGGATCTGTTCATTGCCGCGGCGGCGCTCGTGGAGGCCGATCAGCCGGAGCAGCGGGAGGCGTTCATCTCCGCTTACGACGCAGCGGTCGAGGTCTGGGGCGCTTCGTGGAATCTCTCTACCGGCCTCTATTGGTCGCATCCCTGGGAGTTTCCGACCCTCGACCGCAACTCGCGCGCTTTCCTCACGGGACGACTGCAAATGCGGATCCCGACGATTGGACCGCAGAAGCCCTGCAGCGGAACGACGTATTTGAAGCTCGTTGACGACCTCAAGGCGCGTTTCGGGGAGGACAGCTATCCGGTTCATAGCTTCCCCGAATTGTCGCTCGCATCCTGGCGATACAAGGCACCCGAAGATGTCCAGACGGAACCATGCGCAGCCGAACTAACCTCGACGAAGGATCAGGATGAGTCCGCTGCGGCAGATCCCGTGCAGGCGCCTTCGCCGACGGAACCTTACGACGTCGATGACATCATGCGCGACGGCTGCTTCCTGGAGCAAGAGGAGATCGAACGTCTTCTAGAGCGCCTGCGTACGCGCAAGAACCTGATCCTGCAGGGGCCGCCGGGAACGGGAAAGACGTGGATCGCCAAGCGCCTCGCCTTCGCGCTGATGGGCGAGCGCGACGAGGCGCGCATCCGGGCCGTCCAGTTTCATCCGAACCTTTCCTACGAGGATTTCGTCCGCGGCTGGCGGCCGAGCGGCGATGGAAAGCTAACTCTTGCGGACGGGGTCTTCATGGAGGCGATCCGTGCTGCGCTGGGTCGCCCGGACGCCCGCTACGTCATCATCATCGAAGAGATCAATCGCGGGAACCCCGCGCAGATCTTCGGCGAACTGCTAACTCTGCTGGAGGCAGGCAAGCGTACGCCGCGTGAGGCGCTGGAGTTATGCTATCCCGATGCCGATGGCCTGCGCCGCCCAGTGCACGTTCCCGAGAACCTGTTCGTGATCGGCACCATGAACATCGCTGATCGCTCGCTGGCGCTCGTCGACCTGGCCTTCCGCAGGCGCTTCGCATTCGTGGGGCTCGAGCCGCGGCTTGGGCCAGCATGGCGGCGGTGGGTGACCGAGAGGGGTGGGGTCGATTCTCTGCTCGCAGACGACATCGAGCGGCGAATCCTTGCGCTGAACGCGGAGATCGCCGGGGCGTTCGGTCGTCAATTCGAGATTGGGCACAGCTACGTCACACCAACGGCGAAACTGGAGCCGGGCACCACACGAGAATGGTTTCGCCAGGTGGCCGAGACGGAGATCGGCCCGCTGCTCGACGAATACTGGTTCGACGCGCCGAAATCGGCGCGCGAGGCCCTCGATCGACTGCTGCAGGGATGGTGATCGCCGATGCCGGGGTGAGCGAGACCGCCGCTGCGGGCTTCATCGGTCGCATCCCGGTGCGCAACATCTGGCTTCTGATGCTTTACGCCTCGGACCTGTTCCGGACGGCGGGCCGCACACTCGTCGACGTCGAGCACAACCCGGACGAGATCGCCGATCTCGTTGCCGAACTGCTGGCGCAGGCGGTAGAGGAACGCCAGCGACGACAGCTGAGCCTCGGCTACCGTCCGCGCAGCGCCGACCTGTCGCGGGTCCGAGGTCGGATCGACGTCCTGCGAACGGAGCGCCGACAGTTGCTCGCACGCGGAGCCGTGGCGTGCCGTTTCGTCGAGCTCAGTGTCGACACGCCGCGCAACCGCTTCGTCCGCGGCGCGCTCGGGGCGGTGGCGCGGCTGGTCACGCGCCCCGAGCTCCGCCATCGTTGCCGCCGGCTGGCTGCGGATATGCAGGCTCTCGGTGTCTCCGGCGCCATGCCATCGCGAGCCGAGCTCAGCGCCGACCGCATTGGCCGTCACGACGCGACGGATTGCGAGATGCTCGCAGCGGCGATGCTTGCGATAGACCTCGTTCTGCCCACCGAGCGGGCTGGCCCGCGACCATTGCCGATGCCGGATAGGGAGGAGCAGTGGGCCCGGCGGTTGTTCGAACGCGCCGTCGGCGGCTTCTACAAAACCATCCTGCCACCAAAGCGATGGCGCGTACACAAAGGGGGTGCGCTCGACTGGCCGATCGATTGGTGGACCGAGGGCGCGCGAGAGATATTGCCGGGGATGCAGACTGATATCGTGCTCGACGATGCGCTGGTCGGCCGCCGTATCGTGATCGACACCAAGTTCACCAGCATCGTGACGGCGGGCTGGCGCCGCGAGGCGACGTTGCGCAGCGGATACCTTTACCAAATCTACGCGTACATACGTTCACAGGCAGGACGTGGGGATCCGATGGCCGACAAGGCCGAGGGCTTGTTGCTGCACCCGGCCATCGGTGAAACGATCGACGAAGCCATCTCGGTGCACGGACATCTCATTCGGTTCGCCACAGTAGATCTCGCGGCCGACAGCGGAGCTATCCGCCGACAACTTCTGAAGCTCAGCTTGCAGCTCAAAAACGAGACTTCTGCGGATGGACCTTCACACGCGTGATCGCGTGCGGTTGCCCACAGAAACCGTGCTGCCTGTATTTCATCCGACCTTGCAGCCCCATAAGGACGTGTGGTCGGCTGCGAAATACCCGTCCGCAACCCGGAATGTGCCCTGAAGTTCCACCGTGTCGCCTTGGGCGAGCGGGGTCATGGTCTGCAGCCAGAGCGCCGTCGCCTCGGAGGCGTGCGCGCCGGATATCTCGCCGAACGATCCTCGGATTTCCGTCGAGGTGTTCAACACCAGCCGCCCGCGCATTCGCGCCGCGGTGCTGGAATTGACCTTGTAGAGCAGCGTGGCGCCGAGGAGGTAGGTGCCGGCGACCGGAGCGACGAAACGGTTGTTGCCGGCGTCGAAGGCGCTCTGGTCGTTGTAGTCGGTGTTGTTGATCGCGATCTTCGTCCAGGTGTCGACGGCAACATAGTTGTCGTAGTTGGTATACCCCTTGAAGCGCGGCAGCCGGGGCTGGTCGACGATGCCGTTGGCATTATCGACGATCAGTCCGTCGAAGAAGACGCTGCCGTCCTCAGAAACCGCCAGCCGGAACCTGTCCGAACCGAACAGGCCGACCAGGGCCTTGGTGACGTAGCCAGTCTGCAGCGTGAGGCCGAGATCGCGGCCGGCGGCCTCCTTGTTCATGGTGTAGAACAGATCGCCGGTGCCGCCCTCGGCGATCGATTTCGCAGTCCAGAGCGCCGCGTTGAGTTTCGCGGAGAACGGATTGGCGGCATCTGCTGTGGTGCCCACGCCCAGAAGGGCAAGGCTCTGCAGTGCGTCGGGCGTCACATCAATCCAGCTGGAGCCATTAAAGGCCAGCAGCAGGCTTTCGTCCTCGATCCATGCAAGCCAGCCGGCGCGCGGCGGCAGGCGCAGCCAGGCGCCATCCGACCAGAGGGCAACGTTCAAATCCCAGCCGGCCCATGCACCGGTTGCGCCCGAGCCGACGATGTAGCGATCGCCGTCATGGGGACTGCCGGGTGGCGCCGCCAGGTCGCGATCCTTGACCGACAGTTGCACGACGCCATCGAGGACCCGCAGCGCCTCATTATGAGTAACGTGTTTCTGAGCCTGCGCGGCCATGATGAAGGGCAGCGCCAGATGCACTGTTGTGTCGGACATGGGTGTCTCCGATGATCAGAACCAGAGGGTGGTGGTGAGCGCAGCACCTGCGCCAAACATCTGCCCGATCTGGGCAATGCGGACGGTGAGCGCGTTTCCTGATCCGAGCGGCGCGCCCCAATCGGCGCTCTGGTCGGCTGCGCTGTAGACGACACTGGCGGTGGACGTTGTCAGGGACCGCTTGATGGTTGCGCCGTCGAGGATGTCGACCTGCCAGGATTCGCTGGCCTCGCTCATCGGGATTTCAACGGCATTCCAACTGTCTGCGGCGAGCGATCGATCCCGACGCACCCAGCGAATGGTGAGATCACCAGGCACGCGCGCCTTGCGCCATGGTTGTTCGACATGGACCGGCGCGAAGGGCCGGAGCCCAACACCCTCGGGCGTGAAGGTCTGTGCCACATAGGTCTCGTCGCTGACAGGTTTTGAGGCCGGGCCGATGCGCCAGTTCATCGCCATGCCGAGATCGGCCTCGGTGACCGGCAGGTCGGCGAGCATGCTGTCGAGCACCACCACGCGCGCACCCGCCGGCACCGGATCGGCCATCGCGCCTTCGGTGCCGCGCTGACCGCGCAACAGCCGCGTCAGCCGGTAGCGGCCCGGCGCGATCAGTTCGGCCGATCCTGCTTGCAAGACCTCCCAGATACCTGGTGCGCTTTCCACTGCAAGCGCATTGGCGCCGCCGAGGAGCGCAATATCGGTGACGCTTTCGAGCGTGCCGGTGACGAGATCGACAATCATGACGTTGCCGTGGTCGAAGCGCGAGACCGGTCCGGACCACAGATCATTCGTCAACGTGCCGATGCGGGCACGGGTGCTGAAGTTGGTGACCAGCTCGAAGCCGTCATTGCCGGGGCTGCGGAACACCGCCAGTTGCCCCGGCCATGGCTGTGCCTGCGCGGCGATCAGCGGATGGTGCGGGATGTGCGCTTCCGTCAGTTGCGGCAGGTCGAGGAACACCACCTCCGGCGCGCCGAAGACGACAGTTTTGGAGAGTGTCGATGGTCGTGCCGCGCCAGGCGGAAGATCGTAATCCTGCCGATCCTGGCGAATCGCCTCGACGCTGCGTGCCTCAGCGTCGGCGACCGACACGAGACGGAAATCGATCTCGCGGCCATCATGGTCGAGCCGGATCACGTCGGCCGGATCGAGCGCCAACCGCGATGGCGGCAGCCGGAAGACGGCGCTCTCACGCCCGGTCCAGGCTTCCATCAGCGCACGGCGGCAACGGCGTTCGGCCTCCTCTAGCGGCACCGCAAACGGGAAGGTCTCGGAGGAGACGCGGGACGCTTCAACGGTGATACGGCGGGCTTCGACGATCGCCGCATCGTAATCCTCGTCGGCGCGCGCTACCTGCCATTTGAGCGCCTGGGGCAGTTCGGTCTCCTGGCTGCGGGTCAGCTCCAGAACCTCGTTCTGATCGGCCGCCACCATGGCCTCAGTCGGAATGCTGGCGACGGCCGCCCGGCCGCGCATGACAAAGCGAATCCTGCCTTCACTTTCGACGGCATCGAAGCCGAAGTGACGGGCAAGGTTCGCGATCGACGCCCGCGGGCTTTCCAGTGCGCCGATGACATAGCCCTCGACGGCGCCCCAGAGCCCTGAGACATCGATCTGCTCATCTCGCATACCGGCGCGCCGACACAGATGCCGCACAAGGGCGGCGAGCGAGACCGCACCGAGACGGCCGGTCAGCCAGTGGCCGAGCCGCCAGTTCTCTCCGTCGGTCCAGACATCGGTCAGCTCGGGAAAGAACGGATAGGGTCGCGCATCCCAGGTCCAGGCAGCGCATTCGGGCACATGCACCATGCGGCTGCCTGAGATGATTGAGGTCGGATTGTTGGCCGGATCGCTCCACCACAGATACGTTGCTTCCAGATAGGCGCGCTGGATGGCATCGTCGCGCCAGCCGCGCGAGAAGTGTGGCACCTCGCTTTCCGCCGACTTCGGATCGACGAAAACGTTGGGCTGGTTGGTACCGCGGTCGATGGCCGGGCAACCGAGCTCGGTGAAGCGGATCGGTTTGGATTGCGGCCCCCACGCTGTCGACGTCGGACTCTCCACGCCGCCAGGACGGTCGTAATGCCTGTTCGACCACCATGAGCGCAGATCCTTGGTGCGGAACACCCACGGCTTGGCGGCAGCGCCATCGGTGATCGCTGTGCGAATTTGGTTCGCCCGATCAGCATCCGAGGCGTAGTACCAGTCGAAACCTTCGCCGCCGTTGATGTTGGATTGCAGATAGGCGCGATCATGGATCGCAGGCCAGCCGGCCTGTGCGTCGAGATGATCGACACCGTCGCGCCAATCGGAGAGCGGCATGTAGTTGTCGATGCCGATGAAGTCGATGTTGCTATCCGCCCACAGCGGATCGAGGTGGAAGAAGACGTCGCCCGAGCCATCCGCTGGCTGATGCCCGAAATACTCGCTCCAGTCGGCGGCATAGCTGATCCTCACACCAGGCCCGAGGATCGAGCACACAGCCGATGCCAGATCGCGCAACGCCTGCACGGCGGGATAGCTGCCGGCGCCATCACGAATAGTGGTCAGCTCGCGCATCTCCGAGCCGATGATGAAGACATCGACGCCGCCGGCGGCTTTGCAGAGATGCGCATAATGCAGCACCATGCGGCGCAGACCCCAATCGCCGGTGGGGCCGGTCCAGAGCACGGTGTCTCCGAACGCCACAAACTGTGCCGGTGTCGCCGCACCGAAGAAGGCTGCCACTTGCGAAGCGGCGGCAGCGGTTTTATCGACGCTTCCCGCGTAACCGGCTGCCGGCGAACAGGTGATGCGGCCACGCCAGGGAAACGCCGGCTGACCGGCCTCGCTGGCGTTGTCGGAATACGGGTTCGGCAGGCTGTTGTGAGGCGGCACATCCATCAGGATGAAGGGATAAAGGGTAACCCGCAGGCCACGCGCCTTCATCTCGCGGATCGCCTGCACGACGGCAAAGTCGGCCGGTGTGCCGCCATAGACCGGGCGGTTCTCGGCGTCGCGGCTGACGAGATGGGCATTGGCGCGCGATACGCCGTTGACAGTCCAGGTCTTCGGGAAGGTCAGCTTCGACGCCAATTCCACGCCAGGCCTGATCTGGCAATGACCGGCGCGCAGATCGTTGCCGAACCAGGCGACGACGAGACTGACGCTTTCAATTGCAGGCATCGTCGCCTGCAGATGATCGAGCGCCACCACCATGTCGGCGGTGTCGGACAGCGCGTTGAGATTGGCCGGGATCTGTGTCCAGGCGCTGCCATGGCGGATGCCTTGCGTCGCATAAGTGAATTCGCCCGAAGCCGGAATCATGGTGACGGCGCGAACCAGCCCTTCGGCGGTGTCGGCATCGGCGAGCGGCCGAAACACCTCGAAGGACAGCTGCGGCAGGCGGTTGCCGTAATTGGCGAGCGGCAATTCCTCGAACACAACGTAAGCCGTGCCACGATAGGACGGCGTATCGGCCGCGCCCATCCTGGCGGCAATGAAGGGGTCTGCGGTCTGGTTCTCGTCGCCGGGATACCAGCGCCAGGCAATGCCGGCGGTGTCGAGCAGCTTGCCATCGGCCCAGATACGGCCGATCCCGGTGATCGGACCTTCGCAGAGCGCGACCGCAAAGCTCGCGTAATAGAGATATTCGGTGGTCTGCACCTTGGCGCCACCACCGCCCATCGAAAATCCCTTGCCGCCACCTTGCGTGGTGGTTCTGCTCTCCTCGCGGAAGTCGGTCGCCCAGATGATGTTGCCGCCGATGCGCATGCGGCCATAGAGCCGGGGAATGACGGCGCCTTCGGTCGATGAGGTGAGGCGCAGGCTGTCGAGACGCGCGCCCTCGATCCGCTGGGCAGGGGTGAGCGACGACACGATCCAGCTGTCGACCATGGAGCCGGCGGCGGCGCCGACAAAGCCGCCGATGGTGGCGGCACTGACGCCGAGGATGGTGCCGCCGATGCTGCCGCCAATGGCGGCACCGGCGACACCGAGAACGAGAGCGGCCATGGATCAGGACCTTGTCTTGCGCCGGGCCTTCTTGCGCAGGACAAGGGCCGGCCGCGGAAACAGAAAAGCGAAGGCTATGCGCCGTCGCCAGGGCAAGGTCAGCGGCTGCTCGATCACGCCGAGCCGCTCATAGGCATGAAGGAAGCTGTCGGTGCCGGTCAGAATGCCGACATGCTTGGCGATGGCGCGTGGCGCCATGCGGAACAGCAGCAGCGCGCCGGGGGCGGCATGTTCCGGTGCAATCTCGATCATGGCACCGCGGGCGCCCTCGAGCAGCACCTCGCGTGGACCGGTCTCGCCCCAATCGCGGCTATAGGGCGGGATGGTGAATGGCTCATTGCCCACCACCTCGCGCCAGACGCCGCGAGCAAGGCCGAGGCAGTCGCAACCGACACCCTTGAGGCTTGCCTGGTCGTGATAGGGAGTGCCGAGCCAGGTGCGCGCGGCGGCGATCACACGTTTCGGCGTAGCCGTCCTCACAGCACCGCTCCATCGTGGGCACCGTCGCGCGTTGCATAGCGCAGCACCGCATCCTGGCCGGGGATGTGCGGGAAGCCGCGGAAGTTCGCGACGTTGGCGAATTTCGCATGGCAGGTCGCGATGCGCTTGTCGCAGCCGGCGCGAATGACGAAGGCATCGCTTCCGACAATCGGCCGCACCGGCGCCTCGAGCAGCGTCAGGATGGCGATGCCGTCGACGAGATCATGCGACAACACCTCGGCGCGCCGTCCTGCATTGACGCCGCTGGTCCATGTTACTGTGCCGAAGGCAAACCAGCCCGCGGCAAAGCCACCAAGCCCCGATGCCGTGAAAGCGCGGTCGCGCAGTATGTCGATAACAGAACCTGTCCCCTTGAAGGAGGGCGCATCGAGATTGACGCGGCAACGGACGTCGCCGAGTTCTGCATCGCAGGTCGCCTGGAACATGCGGCCGACGGTCTGGCCGAGCACATGCGCTATGCTCCGCATCTCGGCGACAAAGGCGAGCCGGCCGCGCCGGATCTGGCCGATGGCGCCGCGGCGCATGAGCACACGCTGCGAGGTGTCGGTCCAGTTGACCCGCCAGAGCTCGACCTCGGCATTATCCCAGCGTCCATCGAGAATGTCGGTCTCAGTGATGCGATCGGAGGTCAGCACGCCTTGTGCGTCCTGTGCATCGACGGCGAGATCGGAACCGGCACGCACCTCCGACGCCGTCAATCCGCTTTCCGGCTCGAACAGAGTGCCACCAAAATCAAGCGTGCGATCATGATCGGTGAAGCCGAATACGGCGCCATCGGCACGGGTGATCTTCCAGCACCAGCTGAGCGTCGTCGTGCCCGCGTCGAGATGGGTCTGCAGAGCTGGAGAGAGGGATTTCATGGTCGATCACCGGCAATCATGACCGCTCCGCCCACTTGGCAGCTAAGTCCTTGACGGTGTGGCCACCCATGTAGAGGCCCATGAACCAGGCGGTCAGCGTCATCATGGTGGACAGGTCGATGGTCGCTGCGATGCTGGAGCCGAGGATGGCGTCGGCCACCGGCACCAGCACCAGACGGAATAGGAACAGAAAGCCGAGGAACCACATCCACGCTGGCCGCCAGCCCCAGGTCCACCAGGGTCGCCCCTTGCTCATCTCGGCCAGCATCAGCCTGTTGGCTTCGCGCTGCTGTCCGACCCATGCCGCGACGAGCTGCGGCGCGTCGACCTCGGCAGCGGCAACGGCCGCTTCCAGATCCTTTGCTGGAAGTCCAGGAAGACTATCCGGCGTCACGCCGGCTTTGCCGGCAATGGCGTCGATGACCATGCCGCCAATCTCGCCGGCTGCGCCACCGACATGCTTTTCCAGCAGGCTCTTGACGATCGGCGCGCCGACCCTTGCCGCAACATCGATCAGGATCGACGCGAGAATGGCGCTCATGACATGATCCTTCCTGCCTCGACGGCATAGGCTGAAGCGCGTTGACGGTGGATGATGGCGCGAATGATGAGGATGGCGGCGACCAGCACACCGGCGCTCAGCAGTCCGCCCAGCACCCAGCCGGCGATCTGGTCGACATGATCCGGGTTGAAGAGCGCGTCGCTGCCACCGGCCGTGGTCGCGGTGCCGGCCGCGCTGGCGCCTGCGGTTTGCTTGTTCGAGGTGGCGGTCGCGGTTGTCGCCTCCTTCGCCAACTGCTCACGGACTTGAATCGGACCCATCGATTGCGCCAGCGCCCAGGCGACGCCCTTGGCCTCGATACCGGCGACGCGCGTCGACCAGCCCTTGCCAAACGTGTTCCAGATGGCGAGCGAGCGCATGAAGCCGAGACGTTTGGCGCAGAGTTTCTGGACGGTCTCGTGGTCGGGACCGCCAATCGCGGCCATCAGCCATTGCCTGGCGCGCCCAGAACCGGAGTTCACGCCGGCATCGAAGGTGGCAAGATCGACCCCGGCGGCAAGCCGATCACCGCCGACCTTGTCCCAATAGTCGGAGCGGTAGATCTTCGCGACAGTGTCGTTCGAGATGTTGCGCAGCTCGGTCTTGGTCGCACCCGGTTTGAAGCGGCGATAGGTGGCAAGCGTGATGCCCTTCATCGTGGCACCGCCGGGATCGGAGGGATGATCCGACCAGCCGCCCTCATAGCCCAGCGTCACCGCCAGGCAGTTCTGGAAATTCTCGAGCATGGGTTACCTCAGCAGGTAAACGATCAGGATGAGGAGGGCGACGATGACGCCGACGCGCATGCGATGGGCGAACGCCTCGCGCGGATCGGGGCTGTCGCAACGAAGCTGGCGGGCCAAGCGCAGAAGCTCACGCATCGTGATCGCCTCCCTTGTTGCGAAGGCGCGCCAGCGTCACCTCGATGAAGGCAGGTCCGAAGACGCCGACGAGATAGGCGGCGGAGCCTGCCGCACCTCCGGCCGGAATCGCTTCCGACGGCAGGCCGAGCCACCGCGTGACCAGCGCCATCGACAGGCTGCCCATGCCGGCGGCGATGATGCCGCCAAGCAGGATGTGGCGCAGCGCGTCGCGCAGATGCATCTTGGTGGTCAGCGCGTTGGTGGCGCCACCGAGTGCGCCCCAGACGGCGAGGATCACCGCCGTCGATGCCGCAAGGTCGCGCAGCACCGCGGTGATGAAGCCGGGTTCATCATTCATCGTCGGATCTCCACGAGGGGAATGGAGGTGATCGAGCCGAGCCGCTCGAGATCGAGCGTGACGTCGAGCGTGTCGGTGTCGAAGCGAACCGGCACGTCGAACGCGAAGCCGGCGGTGATAGCGACGCCGGAAGCAGGTGCGGATACGAAGGTGACGAGACCGGTGGCCGCATCGACCGACCAGCCGGAGGACGTTGGCGTGCCGTTCAGCGCGATCGCTACGCTGCCGGCAACAGGCTTGGTAATGATGCGTACCCATGCCTGCGCGCCGGAGGCGTAGCGCTTCACCAGCTGGAATGTTTTGGTGCTGGCGTCACCAGTGCCGATCGCCTGATCAGTGGCGGCGGGGATCTGCGACGGCAGGCAGGACTTGTAATCGGCCCAATCCTTGAAGCGAAAGCCATGCAGTCGGCCGTTGCGCGCCTCGAAGAAGGCGACCACTGCGGCCAGATCGTCGGCGCGACGGATACCGTAGGCGACATCATAACGGCGGCGAGAGCTGGCCCAGCTGGCGTTGCGCTCCTCGTCGCCCGAGGCGAGCTCCACGACTTGCGTGCGACGCTGCGGTCCGCCGCGCGCGCCACGCGAAATGTCGTCCGGAAACCGGACCTCGTGGAACGCCATGTTAGGGTCTCAGAGCCCGCGCCGGCCGAGCGACACGGCGCGGGCGATATCGGCGGCGACCTGTGTGCGCGATTGCCGAAAACTTTCCGCATCGCGCGCCATGATGGTGACGTTGACGCTCGGCGCGGATGCACTACGTGCCGAGGCTGATGCCTCGCGCTTCGACAGCACCCGCTCGCCGCGCTGCAGGATGGCCGGCACTTCGTCTGGCCGCAGGCCTGCCCATCCACCGGCATGCAGGCGCGACGCACCAGCGAAAGCTATGGCCGGCACCATGCGGCTAGGGCTGGGTCCGCCAACGATGCCACCGGTGTGATAAATCGGCGAGCCAAACAGTCCTGCGGCTGCCGTCGCCGGGCTCGGCACGCCAAAGAGGCTGCTGCCGAGGCTGCCCAAGGCGCCAGACAATGCGTTAGCGATGGGACCGAGGATGAAGCGCCGCGCCGCGAGTTTCGCCAGATCAGCAATCAGCGAGGTGACGAGATCGCCGAACTTCAGCTTGCCGGTCTTGACGAACTCGCCGACGGCATCCTCCGCACTCTTGAACGCACCGACCAGCGTCTTGCCGACATCGGCGCCGATCTCGCGGGCCTTCTCCGCATAATCGGCCAGGCTCTTGACCACCGCCGCCCAGCCGGTGACAACTTCTTCTGCACTTTTCTTGTGCGCCTTGCCGGCTTTCTTTGCAGCATTCGCCGACGCATCGAGTGCAGTGGTGACACGACCCGCTGCATTGGCGGCCTCATCGAGGGTGGCCGCACTGTCCGCTTTGCGCACCGCATCGCCCAGCGCTTGTGCGGCGGGACCAACAGCATCGAAGGCATGCGCGCGCGTGTCGGTCGCACGCTCACGATAGCGCTCCGCCATCACGCCGGCATTGCTGGCGGCGTGATCAAGCATCGAGGAATAGGACTTTGCCCCGAACCAGTCGATCCGCGTCTCAGCGCCGAGGGTCTCGGCGACCTTGTTGAAGGTCGGACCGATGCTACCGAGAAAGTCGGCCCACTTGTTGGACAGGAACGCCATCAGCTTGAGCCAGAGCTGCTCGACGCTGGCCGTGATCGCGCGGAAATCATCGACAAACGAGCTGGCCGTGATCTTGATGCCGTCCCAGACGGCTCGTGCCAGATTACCCATCAGCTCGAGCGCGCGCCCAAACCCGCCGGCGCCTTTGACCAGCTGCCCGAACCAGTAGATTAGCTCGCCGGCGCCGACGATCAGTGCGCCGATGCCGGTGCGGATGATGGCGCCGCGCAGCAACGCCAGCGCACCCGACAGGCTGAAGGTGGCAATCCGTGCCGCAACGAAGGCAACCACCCAGCGTCCGGCCATGAAGCCGGCAAAAGCGATGCCGATGGCGGCAAGATGCTCCAGATTGTCGGCGAGCAGAATGATCGCGGCTGCGACGGCAGCGGACGTTCCCGCCATCTTGTCCCAGCGGCCCACCAGCTGCAGCGCCGCATTACCCAGAAGCGTGAAGGCATCGCCAATGGTGGCCGGCATCGCGTCGGCTTCCTTGCGCAGGCGCTCCAGATTGCCGAGCAGTGCACGCCGGATCACATCGCCGGTGATGTCGCCCTCGGCGCCGAGGGCGCGCAGCTGATTGACGTTGACCTTGAGCTCCGCCGCCAGCAGCTCGGCGATCCGGCCGCCGCTGGCGATCACGGTGTTGAGGTTCTCACCAGACAGCTTGCCGAGCGCCATCGCCTTCGACAGCGCGTTCTGCACCGAAGTCGCGCGATCCGCCTTGGCGCCCGACACCACCATGGCGTTGTTGAGCGCCTCGGTGAAATCCAGGCTCTCCCTGGTAGACAGACCAAGCTCGCGCAGCGCCGTGGCGTTGGCGAGCCAGGATTCCGTGGTCTGCGTAATGCTCGAATAGGTCCGCCGTGCCATGTTGGCGAGCCGCTCCATCACCGCGGCACCGCGTTCCTGCGATCCGGTGGCGAGATCGACCCGCGAGCGCAGATCGGTCCATGTGTTGGCGTAAGTGACGAGCTGCTGGACGCTGATTGCGGCGCCGAGCACGCCCATCACCCGGCTCACCACCTTGCCGGTGATGTCAGCCTGCTTCTCGATCCGCTTGAAGCTCGTCTCGCCAACCTCGCCAACGCCCTCGAACTCGGAGCGGACCAGCCGGCCGCCTTCGGCAACGAGCCGGACGGAGACGCGTTTTTCGGCCATGGGTCAATCTTCCTGTCAGACGGAGACACGCCTTGCGTGACGGTGCCGATCCGCGGAAACTTGAGTCATGTCCGAGATCGTCACCTTGTCCGCCAAATTTGAGATCCAGATCCCCGAGGCCCTCCGCGCTGCGCGGGGCTGGAAGGTCGGTCAGGTCTTCGCACTCATGCCAAAGGGAACTGGCATTCTGCTGATACCGGTGCCGGAACAGAGTTCACTTGCCGGGATCGCAAAGGGTGCTGAAGCGACCGATTGCCGGGATCGGTCGGATCGGTTCTGACCGCCAAATTCCCAACAAGGGTTTGCCTGTGCGTCATTGACATATGCGTCTGGCAACCTGGAGGAAGATGACATGAGCGAAGCTTTCAAGAGTATCGAACAGGGCCTGAAGGAGGCGCTGGCGCATGTGCGTGGTGAGCGGATGGCCACGGTCCACGAAATCGAACTGTCGGAACCGGACGTCCAGGCGATCCGAGCTGATACCGGTCAGTCGCAATCCGCGTCTGACGGCAGCATTGGCAGGAAGAAGAGCAGGCGCCTGAACCGGGGGTAATGCCGCAAGTCCTGACAGGCCGGCGTGCAACAGTCGTATCTGATCAGGCGCGCTCGGCCGCCATCTGTTCGTTGAGCTTGCGCACCATCACCGCCTCGATCTCGGACAGACATTCGGCGGCAATCAGCGGACTGACACCGAGTGCGCGCGCCATGGCTAAGGCAGCGTTCATGTCCCAGCCGATGACGACCGTGGCGCCCATGCCGCCAACCACACGCAATTGTCCAGTCAGGCGCTGGACGAGATCCCAGACCTGCCAACCCTCCGGAGTTTCCGGAGAGTTCAGCCGCGCCGGGCAATCTTCGCACGCGCTTTCGCAGGCCGCGCAGTAGGCCTCGCCCCCGCCGAAGTGCCATTCGGCAAGGGCGATGAGGCGTTTTTTTCCGCATCCAGCATCAGATACGGCGCGAGACAGCGGGTCTGGAACGCCTCGAACACCGGCCAGATGTCGAGGAGCGCATCGATCCCTTCCGGCGTGACCGACATCGGCATGCCGCTCTCATCGCCGACGCCCTCCCAATCCATCACCACGCGGCGGGCGACCGCCTTCGCCATGACCAGCGCCATTTCTTCCTGGCTGGCATCCTTGGGCAAAGATTCGACGGTGGGATCGTTGCGGGCGGCGACCATGGTGGCGGTGGTCACCGGCAGCACATGCAGACGCAGGCCAGATCCAAGGTCGAGCCATTTCGGCTCAGTGGAAAGGTCGAGACGGATCATGGTCAGTAGTCCTCCACGTCATTGATGAGCACGGCGGTGCACATGCGTCCGAGCGTGGCGTCGCGCGCCGCCTGCCAATCGAACGATGCCTGCACGCCCTGCGGCCCGGAAATTTCCAGGCGGGGCCGCGGCAGATAGACCGCGTGCGCCGTGAAGGTCAGGCTTTCGCCAGAGATGAGTGTGTATGAAAACTCCAGCTCGCAAGGAGCGCCGTTGATCGCCTGTGTCACCAATGTCGAGTCGGCAAAGCGGACCTCGGTACGGCCGGTGAGCGCCGCAATCGACGGATCGGCGCCATCGATCATGCCGTCGGCACGGATAGTCTCGATGCGGTCGAGATTGTTGGCATAGGTGATCTCGGTCGAGATCACGTTGCCCAAAGCGGTGCCGTTGCGCTTGATCGCGCCGTTGAAGTGCCCGAAGCGGATGAGATCCAGCTCCGCGGGCGTGCCGGCCTGTGACGTGGTGTTGATCGTCTCGCCCTGTGCCACCAGCCGCGCCGTTGCGGTCAGCAAGCCAGAGCGCTGCATTTGCCAGGTCAGTTGATCGAGCACTGCGCCGGAATAGAGTGCGTATCGCGGCACCTCAGGCATTCCGGTCTCGATTGCCATCGACGGCAGGGTCCAGGATCCGGATTGGAAAGTGTGGGTGAAGGGCCCCGGTGCCGTCCCCGTCGTCGTCGGCGCACCAAACGCCGCCTTCAGCCAGAAGCCGAAGGCTTGCGCATCGATCGGCACCACGACGTCGCCATCGGCGGTCACCGCATCCTTGACCGGCGCCAGCGGATCGCGGCCATAGCCCAAGAGCTCGGAATTGAGCAGCGGCTGTTCCGCTCCGAGCGTCGTGCTGGCGAATGGCATGCGGCTGAAACCGCTCGCCGGCGGGGTGCCATAAATCGTCTCGAACGCGAGCGCCATTCGCGCCCGCGCCCCTTGGGCTCGTGCCATGGTGTTTCTCCTCGGATTGTCGGGATCAACCGAGCGGGTCGGCCGTCGAATAGTGCAGCACCACCGGGATCATGGCGGCTTTCAGGGCGGCCGCGCCCTCGATGGGCAGATCGACCGGCTGCGGCGCTTCCGCCTCGATCCAGTCGCACAGTCCCCCGAGCGTGCGGTCGCCGGCAATCGCCGCACCAATGCTGGCGCACAGCGCATCAAACGCCGCATCGCGGCCCGCGCCCTGCACGACGGCCTCGATCTCGGCCCGGTGCTGATAATGGTAGATGAGTGGCGACAGCGTCGTCTCCGGCTCACCCGGATCGCCATCACGCAAAATCAATAGCCCTGCCGCAGGTACACGCTCGGGCAGCACCTCGCCGCGCAGCACGGTGGCTGGCAACATTGAAAGCTGCGCGTGTAGCGCGGCGAGGATGGTTTCGCGGGTGGTGGGCATGATGGTCCCGGTTCGCCGGGACCAGCCCGGCGTCAGTGATCCCTGTCGGGTTTCTGCTCCGAAAGAGCGGCCAGCCGTCGCGGCAGATCCGAGCGGCCGTGCAGGAAATCGACGATGATCACCTGATCGGCGTCCTCGACGAAAACGACGAAATGCTGACCCGCTCGCGTGAAACGCAGATCCTCGGGCAGGTCCGGATCGATGAGGCGGCGGCAGTCCTGCGACATAGCCGTGCCCGCCGCAATCGCCGCGCAACGTGCGATCAGGTCTTCCTCGTAGGCGGCAGCCTGTCGCGGACCGAAGGTCTCATGCGTCCAGCGAGCGATTTCGACGAGCGATGTTTCCGCCTGTCGCGTCAGGCGCCAGGGTTTCGGCATCAGGACGATTAGCGCGCGGAAGCGAAGGCACGCCGGATCGCATCCTCACCGCTCCCCTCGGCCAGATCACCACGCCGGGCCTGGTCCAGCCCGTCACGCAACCTTGCCTGCAATTCGCTGAACTCCGCCTCCTCCCTTTCGAGAAGACGCAACCCCGCCCGCAGGGCTTCGGAGGCATTCTGGTAGCGCCCCGATGCGACCAGCCGGTCGACAAGGTCGGATTGGGTTTCCGTCAGAACGACGTTTCGGGTGGCCATGCGTATCTCCATCAAGGATATTGGCAATATATGCCAATGCCCTATGAATGTCGACCGCTGGCCAAATGCAGGTTTGTGGTGCCAGGCCCCCCCGATCCATATTGGCGTGGCACCGTGGAAAGGATGATGGTCATGGTACGCAGCCTTCAGGACAAGCTCGCCAGGCTCGACCCGGCCCGCCGCGCGCGGATCGAGGCCGAGGCTAATCGCCTGCACACCGAATGCCGGGCGCCGATTCTTGATAGCACGATTACCTGTCCGCATTGCGGGCATTCGCAAAACGAGACCATGCCGACGGATGCCTGCCAGTGGTTTTACGAGTGCAAGGGCTGCGGCACGCTCCTCAAACCAAAACCGGGTGATTGCTGCGTTTTCTGCTCCTACGGCACGGTACCCTGTCCGCCGATCCAGGCCCATAAAGGATGCTGCAGTTGATAGCCTGACTGGATCGAGCCGCTCAGGAACGCGTTTCCGTCCAATTCGCCACGATCATCCCCGGCAGGGCGTTCTCCACCGCGCGCGCATCCTGCGCCAGATCGAGGCGTTTCGGCAGTTTCACCTGCGGCACCAGCAGGAAGATCACGGCGGTGGCGCGACCTTGCAGCCGGCTCGAGACGCGACCATCCTTGTGCCGGGTGATGTTTTCGCGGACGCGGCCCGTCTTGCTGACGCGAACATTGTCGGCCACCAGCAGGCTCGGACCAGTGCGGCGATAGACGAAGCGCAGGCGCATGCCGGTATGGCGTTCCCACGCGCCGGGCGTGATACTGCCGCCTCGCGAGGATTTTCCAGCGCTCGGCATTGCGATTGCCAGCCAGAAGCCGTTCCTGGAGCGGATCAGTGGGCCGGTGTCGTGCGCACCAACAATCACTGGTGCCTTCGACCAGACCAGCGCTGCCGCGTTGAGACTCCGCCGACCTTTCGGATACTGCTCGGAGCGAATGGTGCGGGCGAGTCGCGCCCCGAGGCCTGCGCCAGTGATCTGCGCTCGCCAGGCGGACTTGAGACCGGCGCCAGCTTTGCGCATAGCGGCGGTGACCGCCTTTTGGCCGGCGCGGGTTTCCGCCTCCATCATTCGGGCGATATCGCCGACAATCCTGATGCCGAGCTTCATGCGGGACGCAAGTCCACGGTCCAGACGAGCCGCTCGCGATCACGCACCGGCTCGCCCTGAATGATGAAGGTGTCGCCATCGATCTCGATTCTGTCGCCGGGACGCGGGGTTGCCACCTCGGCGACGCGCAGGTCGATGCGGGTGGTTTCCGACCAGAGCCGCGCCTCGCCGAAACCGGTGACCTCGTCCGCACGTCGGGCAATGATACGCACACGCACGGCCGTTCCGCCATCGGGCGTATAGACAGCGTCCCTGCCGATGTTCGGATCGCCGAACAGGTCGTCGATCGCCTTCGCGAAGGCGCTCATACCCATCAGTTGCTCGTGTGGATGCGCACCGCGAGCCGCGGGCGCTTGTTGACCGGTAGGGGCGAGGCCTCGGTCTTGACCTCAATGGCGCTACCGTCGTGACGTGCGATCTGCCGGGCATAGATCGGCAGGCCGACGGTGTTGACTGTCTCGATCAGGTTCGCCGGCGCGCCGTAGGTCACGAAGGTGTCGAGGGTGCCGAGCGGGAACGCGATGCCCTCGCTCGCTGGGATCAGCGTCTCGGTTTCGCCGGTGGAGAGGGTGACGGTGGCGTTGTACTCCTCGAACATGATGCCGGCGAAGGGGAGGCGCCGGCGCGTATCTTCGCGGAGCGGTTGGGCGCCGGTCGAGGCATAGTACTTGTAGGCGTCCTCGACCTTGGCGTGGCCGATCAGCTTGTCGAAGAACTCAGGGCTGACGAGCGCCAACACGCCGGTCATGGTCTCGCCCTTGAGTTCCGTCTCGACCTTGCGCAGCACCTCGCGCACCTTGGCCTGGACGTTGGTACCGGCGGTGCCGAGCACGAAATCGACCGCCTGCTGGGAAAGCCCGAACTCGGTGAAGTAGTTGTAGAGCGTGGTGCCGGCGCCGTCCTTGACGATGCCGCGCAACGCATTGACCTCCATGTACTCGCGGGTCTGGGCGTGCTTGACCCGCATGCGAGTGAGCTTGCGCTCCATGACGGTGGCGAGCGGGTCGGCCGCGTCGGCGACGCCGAAACCGCGCACGCCCTGGATGTCCTGGGGCGTGATCACGTCGTCGTGGGGAATCCACGGCACCGTGAAGGAACGCATCGAGCGCGTGTCGCGGTTGGCGACGGTGGCGGGACCGCCGAGCGGCACGGTCGGCAGGAGGTTTAGCACGCCTTCGGCCTGTTCGATGACGACGGAGCGTTGGGTCACGCCCTCGAAGCGGAACAGGCCCATCTGCCCGAGCCGGGTATAGACGTTGGGCAGGATGTTGATGGCCTGGGTCATCTCGGCGAGCGAGTAGCCGCCCGCGTCGAACGGGTTGATCATGGCGACCATGATGTCGGGTCTCCTTGGGATGCGACGGGCATGAAAAAGACCCCGAAGGCGGACGCCTCGGAGCCGGTGACGGATTGGATCTGACGAGCGCGGATCAGGCGGTGTCGCGCGGCACGATACCGGCAGAGCTCAGCTCGGTGTGCTTGACGGTCGTCTTGGCCGCGTCATCGACGGAGGCGTCGAAGACGAGCGCCGCCTTGGAGACGATCGCCGGGCCGCGGGCAACCATGAGGCCGGTCCTATCGCCGGCCGTCGCGTCGACCGCCTCGATCAGGACGGCCGTTGCGACCTCCGCACCCTCGTCTCCGACGACCTCGGCGTCCGGCGACAGGCGGTACTTGCCCGAGGCGGTGATCCGGCCGAGGACGGATCCGAGCGCGTAGTTCGTGCCAGCCTTGAGGGTCACAGCCTCGCGGCAGTAGCTCGCATTGAGCTCGTATTTGAGCAGGTCGCCAAGGGTCGGCGACATGGTGAGAACGGTCATGATGATCCTTCCTTTCCTCAGCTGCGGTTGGCCGAGGCGCGCTCACGCGCACGACGCACGATGGGGCTTTCGCCGCCGTTCGATGCCGGCGAGCCGGCCGGTGACGGCGCCACGGCGACCACAGAGCTCGCCTCGGCGCGTGCCGCGAGGGCGTCGAGGATGGAGCTTCGCAGCGCATGCGGCGCAATCCCCTTGGCCATGGCGTCGGCGGCGTCGATGGCGACGCCCAGTCGGGCACCCTGGGCGGCAATGGCGGCGATCTCCGCATATTCGGCGCGCAACCGTTCCGCGGTGTGGTCGGTGGTGGGTACGTCGGTGGTCGCCGGCGCCGCGACCGGCGGTGCGGGCTGCGGCGTATCGGGGGTTTCCGGTTCGGGCGCGTTCGTCTCGATGACGGCGTCGCCATCGATCGCCGCACCGGCATTGGGGTCGATGGTCATTTCGGTCTTTCTCCTTGGAGGTTGACGACTGCGGGCGCTCTGCGAAGCACCCCTGATCAGGCGTGGCGGGTCGAGCATCCGGGTGAGATCGGCAAGTGCGTGGCCGACGGTGCCGACTTGGTCGGCAAGGCCGGCGTCGATGCCCCGCTGGCCCCGATAGATCGCGGCCTGCGTCGCGTGGACAGCGCCGGGGCTCATGTTCCGGTTGCGCGCCACCAGGGTGACGAGGTCGGCATGGAGCGCGTCGACATCCGCCTGGATCGCCGACAACGCCGTATCCGAAAGCGGCTCGTGGGCATTGCCCTCGATCTTGCGATCGCCCGCGTGAACGAGCGTCCATTTGAGGCCGGCCATGACGTCGGCGATGCTCTCGTCGACATGGATGGCCACGACGCCGATGGATCCGACCTCCGCCGTCCGGGTGACGTAAAGGCGGTCCGCCACGCTGGCGATGGCAAAGGCAGCCGACAGCGCGCTTTCGCTCGCGACAGCCCAGAGTGGCTTCTGCGCGGCTTCGCGCAAGGACACGAGGCGATCGACCAGATCGAAGAGACCGCCGACCTCACCGCCTGGCGAGTCCAGTTCCAGCAACACGGCCCGCGCAGCTGGATCGGCCAGCGCGGCCTCCACCGCAAAAGCGATCTCGCCATAGTCGCTGGCGCCCAGAAAACCGGTGAGCCAGTCGCCACGCGTCACCAATGGCCCGAGGATCGGCACCACGGCGATGCCGGGACCGGTAACGGAATGGCTCGCCACCTGCGGCGCATCGCGGGCCGGAAGCATGGCCTGGCGTGTATCGAGCATTGGGCCGGCGGCGAGCAGGCCGTCGAGCGCTCGCGGGGCGATCGCCAAGGGCCGACCGCCGAGCCGGGTGAGCAGCGGATTCAATCGCGTCATGGAAACCTCAGTCGGCGGCGACGTTCGCCTGGTTGTCCGCTGGTGCTGCCTCTTGAGCATCGGTCAGCAGCCTCGGGTCGGATGAGGCGCTGCCGAAGGAGAGGCCAAGCTGGCGCTCTCGCGCACGGTCCGCAGCAATCTCGGCATCGACCTGATCGGCGTCATAGCCGCGCTCGGCGAGCGCCTGTGTCCGGCTCTTCAGCCCCGCCTCGATCTGTTCGATCTCGGCGCGCGCGTCCTTCAGCGGATCGACCCAGTCCCATTTGGGCGGCAGCCAGGAACAGCCGAGATAAACGCGCCTCTGCTGTTCGTAATCGGGCAAGGCAATCGCGCCCGCCATGACCGCCGTATCGAGCCATCGCGCCCAGACCCGTCGACAGATTTGCCAGACCATGACCGAGTGCTGGTAGGCCTCGATGCGGCGGCGGAACTCGAGGAGCGCGAGCCGCGAGTTCGAGTAGTTTGCCTTCAGCATGTCATTCGACAGATACGCATACGGGATGCCGAGCGCCGCCGAGACCTGCAGCAACGTGCGGTACTGGAACGGCTCGTAGGTCTGGCCGACATCGGCAGGCGCCGAGGTCTGCACTTCCTCGCCCGGCTCCAGCATCACGATCTGGCCGGGCTGCAGATCCATCGTCCGCTCGCCGCCTTCGTCGCTCTCGGCGATGTCGAAGGGCTCCGCCGGCGCCGGCGTGGTGATGAAGAGCGCATGCATGGCCGCGACCTTCTTCCGGTCGAGCTCGGCGTCGTCGTACTGATCGAGCAGGAACAGCTTCACGATGCCCGGCGCAAAGCGGGAAATCCCGCGCAACTGCCCAGCATCGACCGGATCGATGACGTGGATGACCTCGGCCGCCGACACCCGCACGATCTCGCCGGCGAGCCCTGGATCGGTCACGTCACCCGGATGGCGGCGCAGGAAGTGGTAGGCGACGCGCCTGCCGATCCGGTCGAACTCAATCCCCTGACGGACGACATTACCGCCGGGAAGCTGCTCGTTGCGGCTGAGCGGCAGCATCTCGGAGGGGATCATCTGCAGCTGCAGCGGCACCATGAGCCCGTCATCGGGCCGGCGCGGACGGAAGCGGAAGAACACTTCACCGGCGATGAATACCTCGCGCGCGGCGCGCCGCTGCTGGCCATAGAAATCGGTGAACCCCTCGGCGTCGCTGTCGTCGGTCCAGTCGAGCCAGAGGCGCTGCACGCGCGCCTTGAGTTCGGCATCGGCGATCAGGGACGACGGTTTGATGCCGTCGCCCACCACATTGCCGGCCCAGCTCTCGATGGCGTTCGCCGCATAGCCGTTGTTGCGCACCAGCCATCGGGCGCGCGCGGTGATGTCGGCGCCGGCGGCCGCGATCAGCGTGTTGAGATGCGCCCGGCTCGGCTGGAAGTGCCGCAGCCTGCGGCTTGCCTGGCCCGCCTCGAAGCCGCCCACCAGAGCGCCGATGCGGCGGCGCCACCGTGTGATCGATTCCAGCACGAGTCAGAGCCCCTTGCTTGCCGTCGTGCGAACGATGCGACGGCGCGCGCCGGTTTGCTCCTCGGCGATCCGCCGTTCGAGGTCGCCGAGGGCGACCGCCATTTCGGCATCGCTCGCATAGGTGATGCGGCGCCCCTCGACCTCGACGGTGCGCACGCCGCGCCATCGGGCGGCGAGCAGCGCATCGCGGCGCGCGATCATGTCCTCAAGCGTCATGGTCTCGGTCTCAACTCAGATAGCTGGGCGTGAACACCCGTCGGCCGCGCCGGGCAGGCGCTCGTCGCACCAGACCCGCGGAGGCGATCTCTGGCGTGCCGGGGTCAGAGGCCGTGGTCTCTGGCCCCACTGTGTTGCTCGGATCGAGCGAGCCGACCTGGCGTTCGAGATCGCGCCATTTCTGCTCGCCCCAGCGGTCGGCACCGGCGATCCAGGCGGCGGCACGGGCATAGACCCGGCAATCCAGCGCCTCGTTGCGTTCGCGGAGCTTCTGCCATTCGAGCCGCTGAAACCCGCGCCTGGTCTTCACCGTCACCAGCTGTTCGGCGACGAACTGCTTGCACCACTCGCTGTCGGCCCAAGCCGGCAGGTGGATGGTCCCTGCGGGAAAGCTGGCGCCTCCGGCACGCTCCTCGTCGGTCGGCCGTTCGAGCCGGAGGTAGCGATAGGTCTCGGCCTTGAAGGTCGAGACCGCGACCGACCACAGCCGCGCGCCGCGCCGCAATCGCTTGCCGCCGGCGGTCGCATCGACATAGGTCGGGCCGGAGACCGGGCTCGCCCGATTGAAACCCTCGACACCCTTGACTGGCGCCACCTGCGCGAAGCCGGCGCGCCGTGCCCAGCCGTAGACCGACGGCGCCTCGAAGCCGGTGTCGATCGCGAGGCGCGACAGGCCCATCGCCACCCCAGAGGCGTGCGGCCAGTTGCGGCTCAAGAGACCGTCCAACGCGGACCATGCGGCGGCGTGTTCGGGGCCGCCCTCAATGACGATGTGGTCGATGAGCCAGCTCTCCAGCCCGCGACCCCATGCCCAGACATCGACCTCGATGCGATCCTTCTGGACGTCGGCGCCGGCGGTGAGAAACAGGCCGCCCATCGGCACCGTGCCGGCCGGCCAGCTTTCCCTACGATCGTAGAGCCGCTGCCAGTCCGGCGCTTCGCCCGTCTCGACCCATGTCTCGCCCAGCGATGTATTGACGAAGGTCTTCATCGCCTCGTCGCCGTGATCCTTCGCCGACAGAAAGGTGCGCACCATGGCTTCCAAGCGGACCCAGGAGGAATAGACCTCGTTCAGGTGAAAGCCGGCGATGCCGTCGAACGGGGCCTCAGCCCGCCATTCGCCCCGGCGCACGGCGGCCCAGCGTTCGGCGTCGCTCCAATGCACGCCGCAATGGCGGCATTGGTATCGCGCGGTCTCCGGCCGGTGGGCGCCGTCCGCGTCGCGGTCCCAGCGAACCTGCTCCCAGACCAGCGTCTGATGCTCGCCGCATTCCGGGCACGGCGCGAAGAAGCGGCGCCTGTCGCTTTCGGTGAACGCCGTCTCGATCCGGCTCGCGCCACGGATGGTCGGCGTCGAGACCAGGACGATCTTGCGGTTCCAGAAGGTGACCGTGCGCTTCTTCGCCAGATTGACCGGATCGCCCTCGGCGCCGGCGCTGAACGGATAGCGGTCGACCTCGTCGCACAGGAGGATGCGGATCGGCCGGCTGGCCAGGCCCGAGGGTGCATTGGCGCCGACGATGGTCAGATGCCCGCCGGGAAACTTCTTGTGCAGGATCTTGTTCGACCCGTCCCGCGACTTCGGATCCGAGATGCGTCCATGCAGACAGGGCGTATCGCGCGCCATCGGCGAGAAACGGTCCTTCGACCAGGTCTCCGCATCGCGTTCCGTCGGCATCACCACCATCACCGGCGCCGGGTCCTGGTCGATGTGGAATGCAACGGTGTTGAGCAGCACCTCCGTCTTGCCGGTCTGGCTCGACGACATCACGACGACGCTTTCGACCGCCGGATCGGAGATCGCGTCCATGATGCCGCGCTGGTAGATGGCCCGCTCGGTGCGCCAGCGGCCGGGCTCGGCGCTGGCTTCGGAACTCAGGCGGCGCCTGGCGTCGGCCCACTCACTGATCGTCAGGGTCGGCGGCGGCGCCAGGATCGTCAGCGCCTTGCGCGTCGCCTGCGCCAGCCGCGCCGGCCCCTTCAGCACCAACGGCGATGGCCGGGAGGCTGGCGAGTTCCGCGAGCGCTTCGGTGATCGCGTCGCGGATCTGCGCGCGCGTGCCGGCAATGGTCGTCTCCTCGTGGACGAGCGGCGCCAGCCTGTCGGGCAGGACCAGCAGACGCGCGCGCAGGCGGGCCAGCACGGCGATCCAAGCCTCCTCGACCTGAGCGGCCGGCAAGAGGTCGCCGCGCCGGACAGCTGCGTCCATTTCGGCGAGATCGGCCTTGGCCTTGATCAGCCGGGCGCGCTCGACACCGAAATCGGCGGCGCCCGTCTGCGACCGCGTCGCCAGTTCGCGCAGGTAGCGCACATAGCCGCGCACCGTGCCGACGAGATCGTAGCGCCCGCGTTCGGGGCCGGTGCGAGCTGACGCCGGGATGATCCCGTCGCGCGCCAGCTGCTGGACCCGCCTTTCGGTCAGGTCCAGGAGCCGGGCGATGACCGCGATCGGTTGGGTATTGGTCGCCATGAACGGGGGCCGCTCCCGGGCAAGATCAGGTCATGTCGGGAGCCCCGCCATCACTGCATAAAAAGCAATGAAATGATGCACTTATCGACTTGATGAGGGCGTCGGTCAGAGCCTGTATGGGGTCACCATCAAGCGCTGGAGACCGCCATGACCAAGTCCAGAAACACCGCTACCGCCCTCGACGCATTCATCGCCAAGAAGGCGGAAATCGACACGATGCTGGAGCGCATCAAGGTGCTGAGCGACGACCATTTCGACACCAGCCCCGACGAGATCAACTGGGGCCATGTCGGAACGCTCAGCCACTACACCGAACTCCTGAAGCGCATCACCGACGCAGCCTTCAAGGAGGGCGAGCACGCCGATTAGACGCGCCGCTTCCCGCCTTCGCCCCGATAGGCTCACCCTCGGGGCTCGGGGCAGTAGAAGGTCCGCGATGGTCGCGCGCCTCTCCTGAAGAAGGATTGCCCCATGACCAAACTCTCCGACACACAGATGATCGTCCTCAGCGCCGCCGCGCAGCGCGCGAACATGCTGGCGCTACCGCTCCCGAAGAACCTCAAGGGCGGCGCAGCGCAGAAAGTGATCGCTTCGCTCCTCAAGCAGGGCCTGCTCGAAGAGATCGATGCCGACACGCGCATCGGCGAACACGTTTGGCGCGAGGCCGGCGACGGCCACGGCGTCACACTCGCGATCACCGAGCACGGGCTCGCCGCCATCGGCATCGAGCCGGAGGCCTCGCGTGACTCTGCGGAGCCCACGCAAAGCGGTCACGCTGCCGTCAAGACGTCATCGAAGCCAAATGCCCGCGAAGGCAGCAAGCAGGCCCAGCTGATCGCCATGCTGCAGGGCGCCGACGGAGCAACCGTCGCCGAGATCGCCGCCGCATTCGGGTGGCAGCCGCACACCGTGCGCGGCGCCATCGCCGGGGCGCTCAAGAAGAAGCTCGGGCTCGACGTGACCTCCGAGAAGGTCGACGGACGCGGTCGGGTCTACCGCCTCAGCCGGGAGGGCTGAGGCTATGGCGAGGATCACCATACACGACCGTCTCGTCGCCGCCCTGCAGCACCGAGGCGAAGCGATCATCGCTGATGCACGCTCGACCCGCTACACGGTCCTCACGCGAACGCGCCGGGAAACCGGCGAGCAGGTCGGCTTCTATTTTGTCGGCCGTGCTGGCGCGCTCCGGGCCGGCCGCACGGTGGCCGAGAGCCGACCGGTGGGCGCCGACTTCCGGGCGAAGCTGCTCGGAGCGACCGCCAGTTGACACGTCATCATCACTGAAGCGCCGCTGCCCGCGATGGGCGGCGGCGTTTCGCTTATGCAGACAAAGCGCGCATCCGTTCGAAGATGCGCCGCACGGCATAGCTACGTGCCACCGAGACCAGCGTGAACAGAGCGCCGATCAACAGATTGTCGCTCAGGGACACTTGCAGACCGAACAACGGGAAGACCGCGATCTGGGTCAGCACGGCCACGCCGTAGCCGATAGCGACATTGCTCAACGCCTCGATCAAAGACATCCGGCGCGATTGCTTCATGCCGCGTCCTTTGCGCCGTCGCCAGCGCCAAGACGCGCGGCTTTCACCTCTTCGAAGCTGCGATCTTCGTCGTCCAGTTTCGCCGACTTCCCCGTGAATACCTGCCAGCGGTTGACGATGACGTCGCAGAAGGTCTCGGAGAGTTCGAGCCCAAAGACGCGTCGCCCTGTGCGCTCGCCTGCGATGAGTTGCGAGCCCGAGCCGGAGAACGGCTCGTAGCAGATTTCGCCTGGCACGGTGTGCAGCTCCATCGGCAGCGTGAACACGCGCACCGGTTTCGAGGTCGGGTGCTCGCGCGTCTCGATCTCACTCGACGGGATGGACCACACGGTCGTCGGCCAGTTCTCGAAGCCTTCACGATTAACACGCGGCTTGTTGCCCGAGCGCCAGCCGAACAGGCAGGGCTCGTGCGCCCACAGCATGATCGAGCGCGTCAGCACCGGACGGCTCTTGGCCCAGATGATCTGCTGGTGATGCAGAACGTCGAATTTGGACCAGCAGGCTTCCAGCATCGCCTGGCGCCGCGAGGCGTGCCAGCAATACCAGGCCGCGTCCTCCTTGATGGCGCAGTCGATGGCGACCTGCATGAAGGCCTCATAGAACTGCGGACCCTGGGATGAATCGTCCCAATGCTTCTGCTCGATGTAGTCGTCGGACCAGTCCTTGTTGGCGATCTTCTTGGCCCGGGCCGACGCGTTCTTCTTCGTCGGGTGGTTGGTGCCGTCATAGTCGACGAGATAGGGCGGGTCGGTTGCGAACAGCGCGGCGCGCTCGCCGTTCATCAGGCGGGTGACGTCCTCGGCCGAAGTCGAGTCTCCGCAGAGCAGGCGGTGGTCCCCAAGGATCCAGAGATCGCCGCGGCGGGTGACAGGCGTGGCGGCCGGCTCCGGAACCTCGTCTTCGTCCACCAGCCCCTCGACGGGCGCCTCGGCCAGGAGACGGGCCAGTTCATCGTCTTCGAAACCGGTCAGCGCCAGGTCGAACTCGTCGAGCTTCAGATCGGCCAGTTCGAGTTTCAGCAGCTCGTCATCCCAGCTCGCATTCTGATGCGAGCGGTTGTCCATCAGCCGGTAGGCGCGCAGCTGCGCCGGCGTCAGGCCATGCGCGACATGCACCGGGACGCTCGTCATACCGAGCCGCTTGGCCGCCTCGTAGCGGGTGTGGCCGACGACGATCACCATGTCCTCGTCGACGACGATCGGCTGACGCCAGCCGAACTCGGCCAGCGAGGCGGCGACCGTGGCGACAGCCTCCTCGTTGCGCCGCGGGTTGCGCGCATAGGGCACAAGCTTGTCGATCGGCGTTTCGACGACTTCCATGGTCGGTCCGGTGCGATGGGTGAAGGATCTGATCCGGCGGTCGCGAAACCAGCCGATGTGCTGGGCCGGCAAAACAGGTTCCGCTTCGCCGATGCGCTCGAAACGAAACGCCCCCAACCGGCGGCTTCGCCATCGCCGAGGTCCGCAGACGCCCAAGTGTTTGAATTCACGAGGCCAAGGATGCAGGCGAAACGAAATGGCCTATTTCGGCGCCGTCACTGGGCAAGCGTCGCGCCATTGCCGCCAGCACACGATTTCGGCCAGGGAGGAACCGCTATCTCTTTGAGTTCGTTGATATTAACGCCGTACCGTAAGGCAGAGCGTCCCGCTTGACAGGACGTCCCGTTTTGCGTTACGCTTTGCCGTGATCAAGAGCTTTGCCGACAAACGCACAGCGGCGATCTTCGCTGGCTACGCCGTCCGCGACCTGCCGCAGCAAATCCAGCGGCGGGCTCGCGCCAAGCTGCTGGCGATCGATGCGGCCACACTGCTGGACGATCTGCGGGTGCCGCCCGGCAATCGCCTGGAAGCGCTGCACGGTGACCGGCAGGGTCAACACAGCATCCGCGTCAACGACCAGTGGCGGATCTGTTTTGTCTGGCGCGACAACGAGGCGTGGGAGGTCGAGATTGTCGACTACCACTGAGGAGTGATGACCATGACCATCAAGCGTGAGGATCTCGACAGGCGCATCGTCGATTTCTCGGAGGTGACGACGGGCCGTCGTCTGCCGCCAGTCCATCCGGGAGAAATCCTGCGTGATGAGTTCCTGACTCCGTTGGGGATGAGCGCCTACGAACTCGCCAACGCGATCAAGGCGCCACGCTCGCGGGTCAACGATGTCCTGCTTGGGCGTCGCGCGATCACGACCGACACGGCCATGCGCCTCGCGCGCTATTTCGGCACATCGCCGGAGTTCTGGATCAATCTGCAGGCCCGCTACGATCTCGATGTTGCCGACCGCACTACGCGGCGCAAGATCGAGCAGGAGGTCGCTCCTCGCAACGCCGCCTGACCGGGTGTTCTTTCGGGTGCGGAAGACTTCGAAACCGCGGCCGCACGCGGCTCGCCCGAGCATACCCGAGAACTAACCCAAATCGCCGATCTGTGTCTCGCCGGGAAATGTCTCAGCGAAAATTGTCTCACGCATCAAAATGAACTTGACGACCGAACTCGGTCGACGAGGAAAGCGCGCGAACGTTTCGCCGGCACTTGCTGTCCATTCAGCTTCCAGGTGATGACGCTGAGGCCGTACTCCCAGCGACGGCACGCGGTGGCGCGGGAGATCCCGAAGCGCCAGCAGATCGGCTTCCACGGCGTGCCCTCGGCGCGCGCCCAGACAAGCCGGGCATCGTCGGACTCCAGCCATCGCAGCCAGGGCAGCGTCGCCTCCATGCGGCTGATGGCGTCGGGCAAGGGCGGCGGACGCTTCATGCGCGGCGGCTCTTGACCGACGAGATCAGCGAACTCATGCACGATCTTCGGCCACACCGAGAAATACCCCTGCACCCGAACCTCGGGGAGGCGCTTCATGACGTCAGCAGCTTCGATCAGCCGCTCCTCGACCTGTTCGCGAGTCCAATCAGCCATGCTGTTGCTCCGTCGGCAGGCGCCGTCCGCCATAGAGCTTCTCGCCGAGCTGGCGAACCAGTTCTCGCTCGGGCCAGGTGAGGCGCGGATCGGTGGGGCTGACGACGAGGAGGCCCTGCTCGCGCCAACCCTCCCGCTTGACCTCTTCGGCCGACCGGCGTTCGCCGCCATATCCTTTCGGCAGCCATCTCATCGTCCGACCTCCTGCAGCACCGCTGCATAGCCGGCGATGTCGAGGATCGAATCCTGATGCTTCGGATCGTGCCCGAGCCGCGCCAGCTTCAGATCGATGAGGCAGAGTACGACCTCCGCCGGCGTGATGGGCCGGCCGAGCGTGATCGACCAGCGTCTGGCGACCACGGCCATCGCGGCGGCCGGCTCGCCGTATATCTTGCGGCGCTCGGCGACGACCGACGCGGCATGTTTGAGCATCGTCTCCCCGCTCATCGCACACCTCCCTCGGTCTCGATGGCCCACAGCAGGATGGCGATGGCGTCGGCTTCATTATCGTCCGCGGGTGAGAAGCCGCGGGCGCGAACGACGGCCATGACGGCGGCCTTGTCGGCGTTGCCCTTGGCGGCGACGTGCCGCTTGATCGTGCCGACGGGAACGCCCTGATAGGCGATCGTCCGCTGCTCACACCACGCGCTCAGCGTTGCCAGGAAACCGCCATAGAGATGGGCCGCGTCGGTGCCGACATTCCGACGAACCTCCTCGAAATAGATGCCCGCGA
>Ga0182792_1000144_pt1 | contig 69115 bp, 52 predicted proteins | sample Passage237B_FD_130497 | JGI IMG/M metagenome (GOLD analysis project Ga0182792, IMG submission 130497) | Cellulose adapted compost microbial communities from Newby Island Compost Facility, Milpitas, CA, USA - Passage2 37B (version 2) (version 2) ...
GCCAAGCGCCTTCCCCTGCACCCCATCCCTAAAACATTTTTTAGTCCTCCAATCACCGAACCATACAGCCGCTTTTGCTGAACTTGACGGACACAACTGGCGCGGCGGAAGACGGCGACATAGAAACCGTCGTTGTCGTGCTTTCCGGGAGTGATCGCCAGGCCGGGGCCGATTCGGGGAAAGCCGAAGTCGTGTGCGGGGGGCTCCTCCTGGAAAAGTCCGGCTTGGCCGGAGAGAAAGGTTTCCGCGACCGCACGATTTTCGGTGCGCGTGATCGAACAGGTGGCGTAGACGAGCAGACCGCCGGGGCGGACCCTTCCGGCGGCGTTACGGAGGATTTCCGTTTGCAGCCGGGCGGCGGCGGCAAGGTCGGTCTCGCTCGTGCACGCCATGAGGTGGGGGGCGCGGCGCCAGGTGCCGCTTCCGGAGCAGGGCGCGTCGACCAGCACGCCGTCGTAAAGAGCGGCGAGGTCGGGACGGGGGAGGGTGCGGATACGGGAGCCGAGCCCGGCGCGGGCGGCGCGGGTTCGGAGTTCGGCGAGCGCGGCCGGGCGAACGTCGGTGGCGTCCACCCGGCTGGCCGGACCGAGGAGGCGTGCGAGTTGAAGGGTCTTGCCGCCGGCGCCGGCGCAGGCGTCGAGCCAGCGCGGACCGGGGGAGCGGGCCGGCAGGTCGAGCGAGGCGAGGATCAACTGCGAACCGAGATCCTGCACCTCGTAGTGGCCCTTTTGATACGAAACACAGGCGGAGACGTTGGTTTCGGGCGGAAGTTTGCGGGCTTCGGGCAGGACGGGGTGGGGTTCGGCCGACCAGCCGCGGGCGGCCCATTCGGCCTCGGCTTCCGCGGGGTCGTCAACCTGGAGACGGATCCAGACCGGGGCGCGGGAGAGGAGCGCGGCGGCGGTCTCGGCGGCGGGGCGGCCGGTGTCGCATTCGGAGGCGAACCAGGCGGGTGTCAGTTCAAGCGGATCGGGCGGGGGAAGCTCGCTCGCGGCGAAGGCGGCGCGCACGGCCTCGGTTTCGCGGCCGCGGGCGCAGGCGCTCGCGACGCGGAGCGCCCAGGCGTTTTCGTCGTCGGGCGGAAGGGAGGCGAGGACACGGGCTTGGCGAAGCGCGGTGAAGAGCAGTTCGCGATAAAGGCGCCGGTCGCGCGAGCCGAAGCGGCGGTCGGCAAGGAGGGATTGCAGGCGGGCGGGCAGGGCGCGGTCGATCGGTTGCAACCGGGTCCAGAGATCGCGGGCGATCCGGAGCTGGTTGGAGGCGATGCCCATGGAGGACGACGATGAACGGGGCGGCCCCGGTGGTTCCGCCCCGTCGAATCAAAGGCTCTCGGCCTCGAGGCTGACGCTCACGCCGTAGTCGCCCTCGCGGCGGGGGCCGTCGAAGGCGGTGAAATCGTAGTGGGCGGTCCAGAACCGGGAGAGCCGCTGGCTGAGGGTGACGCTGTGCTCGGTGAAGTCGCCGGTGCGCGAGTCGAAGCGGAGGCGCGCGGTCAGGGAGTAGATCTCGTTCAGCCGCAGGCCGTAGGCGGTAGTGTATTCCTGAATACGACGGGCGGGGACGAGGGTGTCCTCGAGGTAGTGGACGCCGACGCGGAAGCTCCAGACGTTCGAATCGCGGATGGTGAGACCGCTGTTCAACTCCTGCGGCTCGCCGGTCTGGACGGTGGTGCGGCCGTAGAGATCGTAGCGCAGCCAGGGCGCGGGGTTGATCGCGAGGTGCGCGTGGAGATCGCTGGCGTCGCGGGTCTGGCCCTGCGTGGCGGCGGCGTCGGCGTCGAGATGCTGGTCGATGGCGAGATTCAGCCGGACGAGATCGCGGGAGCCGTGCGTCCGGTCGCGGGTTTGGAGAACCTGGTCGACGCCGAAGCGCACGGTGTTGAGCGCGGGCAGACGGTCGATGTCGCGGCGGTTGGCGAGGCCGAGCGGGCGGAGGTAGGTGTTGAAGGGATCGTCGTCGATGGCGGGGATGGATGCGCGGCCGACGTCGGCGGAGGGGCTGTAGCGATAGCCGATGGAGGGGGTGATCAGATGTCGGAGGCCGTCGATTCCCCAGCGCTTGTTCTGGTAGTTCCAGGTGCCGCTGCTTCGGAAGAGCTCGCTGTCGAAACCGACCTCGCCGAGGACGCGGGTGTAGTTGCCCCGGGAGGCGCCGGCGGGCGTGCGTTCGTAATGGGTGACGCGGGCTCCGGCGACAGGGGTGACGGAGGCCCATTCCCGCGGGGAGAAGGGGCGCATGACGCCGTAGTAGAGATCCGCGCGGTCGCTGCGGATGGTGCCGGTCGGCGAAAGGGGATCGTCCTCGCGAAGCGCGGCGACGGAGGCGTTGACGCGGTGGTAGATGCCGGCGCCGAGTTCGACCGGGAGGCCGTCGAAGCGGACTTCGGGGAGGCGCTCCTGAATCACCGAGTAGTCGTTGACCTGGACGCGGGTGAAAAGGGAGACGACGAAATTGTCGCCGAGTTTTTGAGCCTCGAACCAGGTGTCGGGTGTCTGGATGCGACGGTAGTTGTCGCGCCGGAAATCGCGCGTGACGAAGGAATCGGACCAGTAGTTGAGCTGGCCGGAGAGGCTGAGGTCGTTGGCGAGCAGCTGCTGGTGCTTCCACTCGATGAAGCCGCGCTCGTCGCGGATGGGGCGGCGGAGGACGTCGAGATCGGGGTCGCCCCGGTCGTGGATGTAGCCGGTGCGGAACTCGCCGGTGGCGCCGAGTCCGTCGGCGCCGACGCTGTCGTAGCGGCCGATGGGGCCGAAGAGGACGCCGCGTTTGGTGAAAATGCCGAGATCGGCGCCGAGCTCGAGGTCCGGGGTGACGGCGGTGGTGGCGGCGATGCTGAGTTCTCCGCCGAGATGGCCGCTGTAGCCGATCCGCGCGTCGAGGCTGGCGATCGACGGATCGCGCGGGGTTTCGGAGAGGGAGGGAAGGGGGAGGATGTCGACGGGGCCGATGCCGAGGCGGGCGCCTTCGAGGCGGGCGACGGATTCGTCTTTGTTCTCCGCCTCGGTGTAGGAGACGGTCTTGGCGCGGAGGACGGGATCCAGCGGGTGGGGCTCGCCGTAGTGGAGGGTGGCGTCGGAAACGACGAGTTGCTCCGGCGTGCCCTCGGCCCTGGCGCCTTCGGCGAGGAGCTTGCCCTGGCCGACACGGAAGCGGCCGACGGAGTAGGTCTGGTCGTCGAGCCGGTAGGTGATCTCCTCGGCGACGAGGCGCTGCGCGCCGCGGACGAGGATGACATTGCCCCGGGCGACGGCGACGCGGTCGGTGTTCCGGTAGGCGATCTCGTCGGCGTAGAGGACGACGTCCTTGTGGGCGAGCCGGGCTTCGCCGGTGAAGATGCTCTCCTGTTCGGTGAGCCGCGTGTTCTCGGCGGTGAGCTGGGGCAGCACGAGTTCCGCGCCGTCGAGGCGGGAGAGGGCGATGAGAACGGTGGCGACGAGGGGGGCGAAGCGGAGGGTCACAGGGCGCCGAGCAAAACGGCGCGCCCGGGGCAGGCAAGCCCCTGTTGGGCCGTGTCCGTCGGGGAGGGAAAGACGCGGCGCGGACGGTGTTGGCCTACTTTTCGCTTTGCGGTGGGGATCGCGGGGGCCAAGGTGCGCCCGCCCTTCCCACTCCCTATAGAACAACTGCTCATGGCTCGCCCGGCCGCGTCCTCCAAATCCACCGCAATCGATGAACTCGCCCTGCTTCGCGCCGAAGTGCGCTCGCTGGGCTCGGCCTTGGGGCGGGTGATCTCCCGTCTGGAAGGGGAGGAAACCCTCGCAACCGTGGAGCGGCTGCGCGCGCTGGCGAAGGCCGCGCGCGCACACGACGCCTCGGCCCCGAAGGCCTTGACCGCCGAGGTGGCCGCGCTGAGCCCGGCGGCCGCGTTCAATCAGGCGATGGCCTTCACGCTCTACTTCGAGCTGGTGAACCTCGCGGAGGAGAATTTCCGCATCATGCTGCTGCGTCGCCGACGCGGCGCGCTCCTGCGCGATCACGCCCAGCCGTTGCGCGAATCGATCGAATCCGCCGTCGCGGAGCTGAAGGCCCGGGGAGTCGGCCCGGAGGCGATGCAGGCGCTCGTGGACCGCATCGCGATCGAGCTGGTGTTCACCGCGCACCCGACCGAATCGAAACGACGCACCTTGCTCACCAAGCTGCGCCGGCTGGCCTTGCTCCTTCAACTGGATCGCGGACAGGCGCCGGGACAGCTTGGCGATCCGGCCGCGGTCGAGCGCGAGATCGCCTCGCTCTGGCTCACCGATCGCAGCCGCGTCGCGCATCCCACCGTCTCCGACGAGGCCCGCACCGGCCTCTGGTATTTCGACACCACCCTCTACGACGTGCTGCCGCGGTTGCAGGCCGACATGCAGCGCGCGCTCGCCCGGCACTATCCTACGGTGAAGGCGCCCGCGCGTTGGCTGACCTTCGGTTCCTGGATCGGCGGCGACCGCGACGGCAACCCGAACGTCACCGCGGCCGTCACCGCGGAGGTGCTCGCGCTGCATCGCGGCCTCGCCCTGGACAAGCTCCTCGCGGAGATCCGGGAGCTCGGCCGCACGCTCACCGTCTCGGACCGGCGCGAGCCCCTGACCCCGGAGCTGAAGAGACTGCTTCGGGAAAACCGACATCTCTCGGAGCGCGTCGAGGCGCTGATGAAGCGGTATCCGCACGAGACCTACCGCCTCGTGCTCGCGGGGCTGCGCGAACGCGTGCAACACGCCTGCGCCGAGGCGGGTTCCGTGCTCACCGCGTCCGCCGACGACGAGCCGGCGTTGCGGGCCTCCGACGCCCGCGACATCCTCGAATGCCTAGCGCGCAGTCTTTCGGCCGGGCGCGGCGCCATCCTGGTCGACGGCGAACTGCGGGACAATCTCACGCGTCTCGACGTCTTCGGCCTGCACACCGCGCGCCTCGACATCCGCCAACACTCCGGGCCGCACGAGTCCGCCGTCGCGGAGCTGCTCGGACGATCCGATTACTCCAGGCTGCCCGAGGCCGAACGCCGCGACTTGCTCGCGCACGCGATCGCCAAGGCGAAGCCGCTCGCGGCGTCCGCCGTCGCCGGGCTTTCCGCCGGGACGCGCAACGTCGTCGAACCGCTCGTGCTCGCCGGCCGCGCCCGCGCCCGTCTCGGCCCGGAGTGCCTGGGGATCTACATCATCAGCATGACGACCGACGTGTCGGACCTGCTGGAGGTCGTCTACCTCATGCGTCGCGCGAACGTGGAGCTGCCGGTCGCGCCGCTCTTCGAGACGCTCGAGGATCTGGGCAACGCGCCGCGCGTGCTCGCCGAGCTTTTCTCGCATCCGGCCTACGCGCCGATTCTCGCCGCCCAGGGCGGGCACCAGCACGTGATGCTGGGCTACTCGGATTCCAACAAGGACTGCGGCTACCTCACCGCCAACTGGGCGCTCTACAAGGCGCAGGACGAGATCGCGCGCGTCTGCCACGAGCACCGGGTGCGCGTGACGCTTTTCCACGGGCGCGGCGGGTCCATCGCACGCGGCGGCGGTCCGGCCGCCAAGGCCATCCTCGCGCAACCGGTCGCGTTGCGCGACGGCGGCATCCGCATCACGGAGCAGGGCGAGGTGCTCTCGACACGTTACCACGATCCGGAGCTCGCCCACCGAATCCTCGAACAGATGACCTACGGCGTCATGCTCGGCATCCACGCCGCGGAGCATCCCGCGCCCGTGAAGCCCGAGTGGATCGAGGCGATGGAGCGGATGAGCGCCGCCGGATTCGCCGCCTACAAGAGGCTCGTCCACGACGATCCCGAGTTCATCGCGTTCTGGAAACAGGCCACGCCGATCGACGAGATCAGCAACCTCAAGCTCGGCTCCCGCCCGACCTTCCGTCGCGCCACCCAGAGCGTCGCCGACCTGCGCGCCATTCCGTGGGTTTTCTCGTGGATGCAGTCGCGTTTCAACTTCCCCGGCTGGTATGGGCTCGGTTCCGCGCTCGCGCCGGTCCTCAAGCGAGGCCGCGCCGGACGCGACTTGTTGCGTTCCATGCACGCGGGCTGGCCCTTTTTCCAGACCCTGGTCGACAACGCGCAGCTTACCCTCTGCAAGGCCGACATGGGAATCGCGCGTCTCTACGCCTCGCTCGTCGAGGACACCCGGGTGCGGCAGAAAATCCTCGCCGTGCTCGAGGCCGAGTTCGCCCGGACGGAGGAGGCGATCCTCGCCGTCACCGGACAGCGCAAGCTCCTCGCGAACGAGCCGGTGCTCCGAAAATCCGTCGAACTCCGGAACCCCTACATCGATCCGCTCAACTACCTCCAGGTCGAGATGCTCCGTCGTCTCCGCGCCGGCGGCCTCGACAAACACGAGGAGGAGGCGACCCGGCGCGTGGTCGAGCTGACGATCAACGGCATCTCCGGAGGCTTGAAAAACACCGGCTGAACCCGCGCGCCCCGCGTCGGGGCCGGGCGCCGCCGTTTCCCCGGAGGTTTTCCCGGCGCCGCTTTTGGGGAAAATGCCGCCTCGTCATCGCGTTTCTCCCGCTTAACCCTGAGTTTACACCCTCGAGCGAACCCATGCTTCTCACCGCCGCCGAACTTGCGTCCTTCACCCAAGCCACTTGCGCCGATCCTCATTCGCTCCTCGGCATGCACAAAGTGAAGGCCGGCGTGCTCGTGCGGGCCTTTCTGCGCGACGCCGTCGCCTGCGAGGTCGTGGAGCTGGCCGGTCCGGCGCGAAAGGGCGCCGGCGCGGGCGCCGAGAAACTGCATCGGATGGAGCGCGTCGCCGACGAAGGTCTTTTCGAGGTCGTGATCCCGAGGCGCAAAAAACTTTTCGCCTACCAGCTCCGCGTCACGCGCCCCAACGGGGAGATGCGGCAGTTCCACGACCCGTATCGGTTTCTCCCTACGCTCGGCGACCAGGACCTCTATCTCTTCAACGAGGGCAACGAGCACCGCGCCTACGAGAAGCTCGGCGCGCACCTGCGCGTGATCGACGGCGTCTCCGGTGTCGCCTTCGCCGTCTGGGCGCCGAGCGCCGCGCGTGTTTCCGTCGTCGGAAACTTCAACGCCTGGGACGGCCGCTATTTCCCCATGCGTCCGCTCGGCGCCTCCGGCGTATGGGAATTGTTCATACCGGGCCTAGGCGAGGGCGAGCTCTACAAGTTCGAGATCCGCACGCGCGCCGGCCACGTGATCCTCAAGACCGATCCCTACGGCACCTCCTTCGAGGCGCCTCCGGGCAACGCCGCCATCGTTTGCAACGTGCGCAAACACGTCTGGGCCGACGCCGCGTGGATGGAGCGTCGCAGGGCCGAGGCCGGAAACCTCGACCGCCCGATCTCGATCTACGAGGTCCACCTCGGTTCCTGGAAACGGAAGCTGGAGGACGGCAATCGTCCGCTCACGTATCGCGAGCTCGCCCCCGCGCTCGCCGACTACTGCCTCGAGCTCGGCTTCACGCATGTCGAGATCATGCCGATCGCGGAGCATCCCTTCGACGGCTCGTGGGGGTATCAGGTCACCGGCTTCTTCGCGCCGACGCATCGCTACGGCACGCCCGAGGATTTCGCCTGGTTTGTCGACCATCTGCATCAGCGCGGCCTCGGCGTGATCCTCGACTGGGTGCCGGCGCATTTTCCCCGCGACAGCTTCGCGCTCGCCGAGTTCGACGGCACGCATCTCTACGAGCACAGCGATCCGCGCCAGGGCGCGCACATGGACTGGGGCACGCTCATCTTCAACTACGGCCGCCACGAGGTGCGCTGCTTCCTCGTCGCCAACGCCCTCGCCTGGCTCGACCGCTACCATCTTGACGGGCTGCGCGTCGACGCCGTCGCCTCGATGCTCTATCTCGACTACTCGCGGAAGGAGGGCGAGTGGATCCCCAACCGCTACGGCGGCCGCGAAAACCTCGAGGCGATCGAGTTCCTCAAGGAGACCAACCGCCTCGTGCACCACTACTATCCCGGCGTGCTCACCATCGCCGAGGAAAGCACCTCCTTCGCCGGCATCTCCAAACCCGTGCACGAGGGCGGCATCGGCTTCGACTTCAAGTGGAACATGGGCTGGATGCACGACACCCTGAAGTTCTTCCAGAAGGAGCCGGTCCACCGTCGCTGGCACATCAACGACTTCACCTTCGGGGCGCTCTACCAGTGGTCGGAGAATTTCATCACCGTCTTCAGCCACGACGAGGTCGTGCACGGCAAGGGCTCCATGTTGATGAAGATGCCCGCGCTCGAGATCCGCGATCGCGCCGCGCACCTCCGCTCGCTCTACGCCCACATGTGGGCCTGGCCCGGCAAGAAACTGCTCTTCATGGGCTCCGAGTTCGGCCAGTCGCGCGAGTGGGCCTACGCCGGATCGCTCGACTGGCATCTGCTCCAATACATCGACCACGAGGGCATCCGCCTTCTGATCCGCGATCTCAACCAGCTCTACAAGGGCGAGCCCGTGCTCGGCCAAAACGACCTCGACGGCCGGAACTTCCGCTGGATCAACTGCACCGACGGCGAGAGCACCGTCATCAGCTATCTGCGCCACGACTCCGCGCAGCGCACCTTCATCGTCACGGTGGGCAACTACACGCCGGTGACGCGCGAGGGCTATCGCATCGGCGTGCCGCGCGGCGGCTGGTGGCGCGAGTTGATCAACACCGACAGCCACTATTACGGCGGCACCGGTGCGGGCAACGGCGGCGGCGTCACCGCGGAGAACGTGCCGTGGGACGGCTTCGACCACAGCATCCGGCTCACGCTCCCGCCCGTCTCGACCACGCTTTTCAAGTGGACCGAGTCGGAGGCCTGAGCCCGGCCGGGATCTCCGGGGTTCACCGCGCGGCGGACGCGCCGGAGCCGGGCGGCACACGCCAGGTGTGCTCGACGGCGCCGTCGGAATACACGCCCGCCCGACTCGCGCGAGGCAGCGCGAACACGAGGAATTCGCCGCGCGGAGCGATGCTCAACGGGGCATCGCTCCGCGGATGCGTCGCGGGCGAGGCCGCCCACGGTGCGCGAATATCCTCCGCTTTGGCGGGCATCGCGCGGCCCTCGGCGAGGTGTTTGCCCAAGGCGAGACCCGCGCGCGCGACGCGTAGCGCGGCGACGTCCTCGCCGAGCAGATCAAGCTCCCATTCCACCTCGTCCCAGTCATCGATCGACGCGATGGTTTGGCCTCCGTTGTCGTCCATCGGGTCGGAGAGGCCGGGCGCGCCGGGCGGGACGGTTTTCTTGGCCGGCCAGCTTCCCGTGCGGATCGCGCGGAACGCCGCGTCCAAGGCGATGGTGTTGTCGTAGTGCCTGGCTTGGCTGGCGAAAAACTCCGGTGAGAGACGCACCAAATAATGGAGAAAGATGTTGAAGGCGGCCGACGTTTCCTCGCCGGAATCGGTTTCATTGAACCAACGCGTGGCCGCGATGCGCGCCTCGCGCTGCGCCGCGTGCGCGTAAGCGAGCAAGGCGTCCTCGTCGGTCGCGGCGAGCAAGGTCTCGATCTGGGATTCGGTCGGACGGGCGCCCTGCGCGAAGGCTTCCTCGATGTCGGAGAGCAACTGCATGCGCGCGGTTCGATCGTTTTCGTAGGTCCAGCGCCGGAGATCCCGCCGCAGATGACGGAGCACGGACAGCGCGCGCACGCCTTGGTCGAGCGCCGCGTTCGCGTCGCCGTAGCGCAGACGTTCGCGTGCTTCGAGGGACGCGGTGGCGAAGGCGACGCGCAGCCCGAAGAAACCGGCAGGCGCGTCTTCGGTTGCATCTGGGGCGGGCGGGGCGAAGCCGGGGCGGGCGGCGGCCTCGTTGAGGAGGGCGAGGGGTTGTTCGCGTTCCTCCGCCGAGAGGGCGGCCGGGGTCCATTTCCGCGCGAGAAGCGTTTCGAGCTCGAGAAGGGGCAGCGCGGCGTTCTTCGCGTCCTCGATCTGTATCGGAGCGGGCACGACAGGCTCGAGCAGTCCCGCCGCGGCCGCGCGGGCGCGGGCCTCCGCCACGCGACGCTCACCGCGCTGGATGTTCACGCCGAACACGAGAACGACGGCCAGCACCAGCGGGGCGACGAAGCCGCCGACGGCGAGCGCCATCGTGTCGAAGCCCGGACGAGGACGGCGGATTCGCTCCTCGAGTCCGCGGACAAACTGCAGCCGCTGGACGAGACCCGTGGCGGCGCCGCACTTTTCCCGCAGCGCCCCGAGCAGTCGGCGCAACACCAGGTCTTCGCCTGGCGCCGGCGGCAGTTCCTTGCGGAGGGTTTTCACGATGCCGGCGTGGGTCCACTCCACGGGCAGACGAAACAGCGCGAAGACGCCGAGCAGCTTGAGCAGCACGCTCGCACTCGCGAAGCCGATGACGATCAGGCCGAGTCCGCTGAACAGAAGGAAAACCACGCGCAGGCGGGGGAATCGCGAGACGAGCGCGACGTCCATGATCCGCCCGCCGTCGAGCGGCATGACGGGCAGCAGATTGAAGGCGTTGAAAACGAGCACGAGTATTCCGGCCTCGCGCACGAAGGCGGGAGCGCCCTCGGCGCCCGACCAGAGGAGCAGCGCCGCACCGACGAAGATGCCGGGCAGGGGGCCGAGGAAAAGGATGACGAGGTGCTTCCACGGCGCGAGGACGAGCCGGTCGCGCGCGACGGCGACACCGCCGAGAAAAGGCAGGAACAGAAGCTGCGTGTCCTTGTAGCCGAAGAGGCGCATGCCGAGCAGGTGCCCCGCTTCGTGAAAGGCCAGCGCGACGATGAGCACGAGTCCGAGCCCCGGAGTGAACGTCCAGCGCAGCGCGAGAGAGAAGAACGCGAGCGACACGAGCATGAAAAACGCCTTGGGCAGCCAGGAGAACCGCAGATCCTGCAGGGCGAGCATCTGGCGGTAGTGGCGAATCTCGATCTCGGTCCGTGTTGATTCCGAAAGCGGCGGGGCGGCGTGGAGGGCTCGCGCATTCTTCGCCGCTTTGGCCTCGGCCGGAGCCGCGCGAAGGATACGGCGGGCGGTGGCGAAGGCGGCGGACCAGAGCAGCACGAGCGTCTCCCTCCCCGGACCCGCGGGCTCGGCCTGACCGGATTCGAGGAGTTGCGCGTGGGCGGAGATGCCGAGCGCGCGATCGCGTTCGAGAATCGACTCGTCAACAAGTGCGCGGGGCGAAGCGCCGGCGGTGCGCGCCTGCTCGATCCGCTCCCGATGTCGCGCGAGAAGCTCCGCCACCGAGGCCGCGGACGGCGTCTCAAGATCGAGTTCCGGCGGCAAGGGGACGATCTCGGTTTCGCGATGGCTGCTCGTGACGAGATCGCGTCCGTTGGCGAGCACCGTGTGGAGGCTGACGTAGGCCGCCCCCTCCCGGGATGCCGAGCCGTGGAGTCGGACCGAGGCGGCGATGACGCCATCGGAATGAAGCAGCACCAGGGCGGGATTGTCGAACGCGGCACCGAGGATGCTGCGTTTGACGCTGACGAAACGTGCGGTGAAGCCGAGGGCTCGCAATTCGGCGGCGAGCGGTTCGACGGCTTCGCGAAACCAGGCGGGCACTTCGGCGTCGGGCATCCTTTCGACGGGCTCCACCTGAAAACGAAGAGCGCGAAGCACGCGGACGATGGAGAGGATCTTTATCAGTTGGATCGCGGACCAGATGAGGAGAAGCGGAAGCAACCACTTGAACGAGTCCATCGGATTAGTCGCCATAAGGCAGTGATTTGTGGCGAGATAAAAACTGGTTGCGGAAGCGGGGCGGGCTGTGGCCGCGACGTGTGCCGTGCGGCTTGAGCGGCGGGCGGGATTGCCCTTCGCTTGCGACATGAGCGACTCCGTGCCCTCGTCCGCCGCCACGCCCTATCTCCTGTTGTTTCGCAACGCCGGCGAGGAGAGTCACGCGCACCTCACCGACGCCGAGCGGGAGAAACTCACCCGCGCCTGGAACGACTGGTATGAGCGTCTCGCCGCGCAAGGCCGCGTGAAGGGGGCGAGTCCGCTCGCGCTCGGCGGCCGTGTGATCGCGGGCGCACGTGGCGAAATGGTGAAGGACGGTCCCTTCGCCGAGGCGAAGGAAGTGGTCGGCGGCTATTTCATCCTGCTCGCACGCGACCTCGACGAGGCGACGGAATTCGCGCGCGGTTGCCCGGGGTTGCCGATCGGACTGAGCGTCGAGATCCGTGAGATCGTCGGCGCGAGCCCGGTGCTGAAAGGCGTGCAAGGTCACGCCGATCCCGAGGCTGAAGGCCGCTGAGCGGCGATCGACGCGTGATGCGCGGTCGCCGCGTCGCCGCGCGAGGTTGAGTCGCGATTTTGCGTTGCATTTGGGCTGGCGTGGAGACGTCGGCGAAACTCCGCTCGGAGCCATGCAAGAAACCCCCGCGCGCGAAAACCCCAGCAGGAGCAACGAGGGCGATCTGCCGCCGTGGGATCGAGTGGTGTTCGCTCCGCCGCCGGCCTGGACGCGACAGGAATTCGGCTACGACGCCACCGTGCGGGCCAAGGACGGCGAGCACGTCACCCACCTGCTGTGGTCCTGGCAGGTGGACGCCGAGGCGGGGCAGATTTGCCACACCGTCGCGCGCCGGCTGGAGACGGCGCTGGCCGTGCAACACGAGGCGCAGTGGCGCCTCGATCTCGACCCCGGCACATCGCGTCTGACCTTGCATTGGCTGCGCGTCGTCCGCGGCGACGTCGTCATCGACCAGTTGAAGCGCGAGCGCATGCGGTTGCTCCAGCGCGAGACCCAGCTCGAGCATCACGTGATCAACGGCTGCTGGACCCTGTTGCTCGTGCTCGAGGACGTGCGTCCGGGGGACGTGATCGAGGCGGCCTACACGAGCGAATGGCGTCATCCGGTGCGGCCCGAGGGATGCGAGGTGTTTTTCGTGGTGCCGCCGCAGGCGACGGTGGGCCGGCATCGGCTGTCGGTTTTGAGCGACGCGTCGCGCACGAACCTGCGTTGGCAGACGTCGGCGGACGCCCCGGAACGAAAAGAGGAGACGACCGACGACGGACGCCGGCTCTGGATATGGGAAGGCGCGCAGACCGCGCCGCGCGAGGCGGAGCCGAACCAGCCGACGACATGTCTCGACTACACCTGGATACAGCTCTCCGATCTGCCGGACTGGGAGGAGCTCGCGAGGCGGGTGGACGCGGCGTGGTCGAAACACGCCGAGGCGCCGGGCGGGGAACTCGATCCCGCCTTTGGCAAACCCGGGGCGGTGGACGCCGCGACGATCCCGGGGCTGATCCGCCACGTGCAGGACTCGTTCCGTTACCTCAGCGTCAATCTGGAGACGGGCGGGTGGATCGCGGCGGCGCCGACGGAGACCGCGCGCCGGCGCCACGGCGACTGCAAGGATCTCGCCTGGCTAGCGGCGGCGGTGTTGCGCGCCTGGGGCGTGCCGGCCCGGCCGGTCCTGGTCGGCACCGGGCTGCGCGAACGCGTGGCCGATCTGCTGCCGGCCGCGATGCTGTTCAACCACGCCATCCTCGAGGTCGAGTGGGCGGGCGAGAAACGCTGGTTCGACCTGACGGCGCGCGACCAAGGCGGCGATTTTTCCACGCAAACGGTGGGCTGGTTCGGCCAAGGGCTGGTGGTCGCCGGGGACGTCGGCGGCCTGCGGAGCCAGCCCGGCCGGCGTTACGGCGGGCGCTACTCCCTGCGCGAGACCATGCTGCTCGACACGAACCGGAACGCTGTATCCATGTTGGAAATACGCGTTCGCGTCGATGGCTGGCAGGCGGACAACTTGCGGCGCGACCGGCTGGCGCACGGGCCGGACGCCTTCGCGCGGATGCGCGAGGAGCAGGCGGTCCGACGCCACGGCCGGGCGCGGCGGTTGGGGGAATTGCGTTGGCGGGACGACCGGGCGAACAACGTCTGCGAGCTGGTCGAGGTCTTCGAGGTCACGGAGGCCGTGTATCCCGGGGAACAGGGGCGGCGGGCGCTCTACGACGCGCCGCCCAACCTCGTCGTCCAGGGCTTTTTGCTGCCGGAGGACAAACCTCGGCGCGGTCCGTGGGACATGCCGTATCCGCTCGAGGTAGCGCACGAGGTCGTCGTGCGTTCGCCGGTGCTGGGCGTGGGATCGGCGCCGCGCCGGCGCTGGTCGGAACCCGAGTTCGAGGCGAACGTGGAAGGTTCGTTCGTGAAAGGCTGTTGGTCGAAGCGTGTGCGCTTTCGCGTGATGACGCCGGAGATCTCCCCGGCCCGGTTGCCGGAGTATCGGCGTCAGCTCGAGTCGCTTTTCCGCGATCTCGGTTGGAGGCTTTACCTGCCCTGGGGGAGTCCTCGCGCGCGTCGGGGGGAGGGGTTCGGGGAATTGGGGGAGGCGGGCGCCGATCCGGTCGTCGGGGCCGCTCTTGGCGACGAAACGCCGGCGCAGCGGCCCGCGGCGGCGACGGCGGTCCCGATCGAAAACGCGAAACGGAGCCACGGCGGCGGTCGGCGGAAAAAAGCCCGCTCGTCGCGCCGGCATGGCAAATCCGATCTGGAGATTCCGGTGCCGAAGATTCCGGCCGCGGCGTTCCGGGTCGGGGGCTTTTTGCTGCTCCTGATCGTGTTCGTGATGGTGCGAAGCTGCACGCTTCCCCAGGACTGAACGGGATCTCGGGGCGATGTCGGGGACGCGACGCGTTCAGCGCTCGACGCGGGCGCAGGTGCGGGCGGTCTCGTGGACGTCGACCCGGGTCAGCAGCGGAAGCGCGGGCGACAGTTGCTCCATGATCCAGGCCCCGAGGTTTTCGGCGGTGCTCGGGCCGGGCAGCACCTCGTTGAGGTTCTGGTGGTCGAGCCGGGCGATGACCGGCTTCATGGCCTCGGAGAGTTCGGCGAAATCCATCACGAAACCGCGCTCGTCGAGCGGGCCGGTGCAGAAGATCTCCACGACGTAGGAGTGCCCGTGGAGGTTGCGGCATTTGTGCCCGACGGGCAGGTGCGGCAGGGAATGGGCGGCCTCGAAGGTGAAACGTTTGCTGACGGTGAACTTCATCGCGGAAGGCGCATCCAAAGCGCTTTCCTCCCGCGAAGTCACGACGCGTCTTGTCGGCCGCGAGCGAAGCGGCTTGGCGCGACGAGCCCGGTTGCGGCACGCTGGCCGGTTCCATGTCCTGGATTCTGGCCAGTCTCCTGTCCGCGTTTTTCCTCGGTATCTACCAGCTCTGCACCAAGCACGCGGTGCACGGCAACGCGGTGCTGCCGGTGTTGTTCTGGTCGAACGTGTGCAGCGCGGTGGTCTGGTGCGCTTTGCTCGCGCTTGGCGCGGCGGTTCCGGGCGGCCTGCCCGCAAGCCTCGAAGTGGCGGAGCTGGGGTGGCGCGGTCATCTATTGATGCTGACGAAATCGGCGATCGTCGCCTCGTCGTGGATTTGCAGCTACTTCGCGGTGAAACATCTGCCGGTGTCGTTGACCGCGCCGATCCGCGCGACCGGACCGATGTGGACCTTGGTCGGCGCCTTGCTGGTGCTCGGCGAGCGTCCCTCGTGGATGGAGTTTCTCGGCGTAGGAATAACGCTCGCCTCCTTCGTCGGCCTTTCCTTTGCGGGCGCGAAAGAAGGCGTCCATTTTCATCGCGATCGCTGGGTGTGGTGGTTGATCGCGGGCACGCTGCTCGGCGCGGTGAGCGGGCTCTACGACAAGTATCTGCTCGGCACGGCGGGCTTCGACGCGGCGACGGTGCAGTGCTGGTTTTCCGTCTATCTCGCCGTCCTGTTTTTCCCGCTCGCGCTCGGCTGGTGGCGGCGTTGGTGGCCGCGCAAGGAGTTCCACTGGCGCTGGAGCATCGTGGGCGTGTCGCTCGCGTTGCTGGTCGCGGATTTTCTCTACTTCGACGCGCTGCGCGAGCCGGAGGCCCTGGTGTCTCTGGTGTCGAGTTTGCGTCGCGGCAGCACCCTCGTGGCCTTCGCGGGCGGGATCTGGTTCTTCGCGGAGAAAAACGGTCGGCAGAAACTCCCCGCCGTGCTGGGCATCGTCGCCGGCATGGTGCTGACGGTCCTTGGCTGATCGCGAGGGGACGCCGACGCCGCCGGATTCCGAGTCAGGCCGGACGCGGCCGCAACGTGCGACCCTCGTGCCACGCGCTCGGGATTCCCAACACCGAGCGCCAGGAGGGATCCTCCGGGCGATGCGCGCCGCCGCGCTCGAGCGCCGAGGCCAACTGGTTCACGGCCGTGCGTCCCATCTCGACATAACTGGTGCGCAGGCCGGTCTCGTGACATCCCTCGACGCAATCGATGCGACACACTCCGACGCGGCGGGGGATCTCCCAGTCTCTTTCGCGAAGCCAATCGAGCACGCCCGTGCCGTTGATCAACAACACGTCGGGGCGTCGGCGCGAGATCCAGCGCTCCAGCGCGTCCACGTCGTAGTCCGTTTCGTCGCGAAACAACGGATACATGCGGACGTCCGGCGTGATCTCCTCGAACATCAGGCACGCGGCGAGCATCGCCCAGCGGCGGCTCTCCTCGTCGCTCCGGCTCACCGCGATGCCGATGCGACGGTAGCCGCGAAGGTGTAGTTCCTCCAGCATGACAGAGATGTCGTCCGCGAAATTGCGCGCGATACGGGGCAGCTTGGGGGCGGTCAACGCGTGGCCGATCTCGATGCCGCTGAATTGCGACCAGTCCATGTCGAGGGAGAAGGATTCCCACTCGGCGATCGGGCTCATCGGACAAACGATGCAGCCGCGGATGCCGCGCGAGTGCATCCGGCGTCCGAGCTGGCGCTGCTCGCGCGCTTGCGTCGGGGCGCGCACGCATTCGAGACCGTAGCCGAGTTCGGCCGCGCGTTCCGCGGCGCCGGCATGGATCTGCGCGAGCCAGGGCAGGGAGGCGTATTGCGAAGGGGGAAGCGCGGCCAGAAACGCCATCGTCTCGCGGTAAACCGGCTTCTCGCGGCGTCGTGCGAAAGTCAGCGCGCTGGCCAGCAAGGGATCGCGCACATAACCGAGCCGTCGTGCGACGGCGCAAACCCGTTCGCGCGTTTGCGGATTGACGCATCCCAGTCCGCGCAAGGCGCGCGACGCGGTTGCGACATGGACCCCGGCCTCGCGGGCGATCGTCCTGAGATTGGTGCGCATGCAACTGTTGCTGTGCGGACGCGTTGCGGGCGTGGCAACGGAGAATTTGCGTCACCTCCAGCTGTCACCCCGCGTCCCCGTATTCCTCCCGAACTCTGTTCGGAGGCTCGCCGCTCCACCCCGATTTATCGCCGCCCTTTCGCATCACCCCGCTATGTCGTCCCCGGTTCAAGTCCCCTTGGTTTCGCGCGTGCGGCGCGACCGTGCCCGCCGCGCCAAAGCGCTGCGACAGGGGGGCGGCTGGCTTCTTGCGGGTGTTGGTCTTTGCGGGTGCATGATGGTGTTCGCGGCGCGAGCGGAGGTCGTGTTGCCGCCGATTTTCTCCGAGCACGCGGTGGTGCAACGTTCGGACGCGTCCGTGATCTGGGGCACCGCCGACGCGGGGGAGAAGATCGAGGTGCAGCTCGCCGGCGCTTCGGCAACCGTTCGCGCGGGCGACGATGGTCGATGGCGGGCGAGGCTCGACTTGGGCGCCGCGCCGGAGGGACCGCACTCCCTCGTCGTGCGCGGCTCGAACGAGCGCATCGTGCCCGACGTGCTGATCGGCGACGTGTGGTTGTGCTCCGGTCAGTCGAACATGGCGTGGCGTCTGCAGGAAGCCGACTCCGCCGCGACGGAGCTCGCCCGCCCGGCCAATCCCCGCTTGCGCCAGTTTCTCACCACAAAACGCGTTTCCGCCGCGCCCTCCGAACGTCCGGTGGAGGGACGTTGGATTGTCGCCGAAGGCGAAAACCGCGGGCGCTTCACAGCGGTGGGCTATCACTTCGCCGACGCGGTGCAGCGCGAGGCGGGAACGGCGATCGGGCTGCTCGACATCAGCGTGGGGGCGACGCCGATCGAAACGTGGATGAGCGCCGAGGCCTTTGAGTCCGATCCCGCGTTGAAGGCCGTGCGCGACCGGGTCCTGGAACACGTGGCCGAGCATCCGACGCGGCTCGCCGATTATCTGGAACGCTTCGATGCGTGGACAAAACAGCATCGACGCGAGGACGCGGTCGCCGCCCGTCCGAAACGTTTCACCCATCCGCGCGCGAACACCGACGACTGGAAGCGGATCACGCTGCCCGGTCGCCTCGCCGAGATCGACGCGGCCTTGCCCGACGCCGGCACGATCTGGTTGCGAAAACACGTCCGGATTCCCGCCGACATGGCGAATCGCTACCTGGTGCTGCAACTCGGGCGCATCACGGGGTTCCATTCCGTTTTTTGGAACGGCGAACAGATCGCCGAGTCCACGCCCCGCGGCGGTTCGCCCCCGGTGGCGCGGCATCGGATCGACAAGGTGACCGAGGGCGAAGGCGTGCTTGCCATCCGGATCTACAATCCGATCGGAGGCCTCGCGCTCGGCACGCCAGGGATGGCGTTCCGGGCCGGAGACATCGATCTCGGCGGCGAGTGGCTGCTCGCGGTCGAGCGCGCGCTTCCTCCGATCGAGGCGAGCGCCCGCGCGAGTTATCCCGCGCCGATCGTCGCGCCGAGGCCGGAGACCGATCGTCCCGCGCATTTCTTCAACAGCCTCTTGTATCCGATCACCGACTACGCGATTCGTGGGGTCGTCTGGTATCAGGGCGAGGCCGACGTCGGGCGGGCCGACCGGTATGCCCGCGCCTTTCCCGCGCTGATCCGGGATTGGCGGGCCAGGTGGAGGTCGCCCGGGCTTCCTTTTTATTTCTGCCAACTGGCGGGCTACGGTGCGCCGGCGCGCGAGCCGGGCGAAAGCGCCTGGGCCGAGTTGCGCGAGGCGCAGTCCGCCGCGCTTTCCCTGCCGCACACCGGACAGGCCGTGTTGATCGACCTGGGGGAATCGGCCGACATTCATCCGCGAAACAAACGCGACGTCGGGGAGCGGCTGGCGCGTATCGCCTTGGCCGATACCTACGGGCGGAAGATCGTCTCCTCCGGTCCCGTGTTGCTCGGGGCGGAGTTTCGCGACGGCGTGGCGCGCCTGCGCTTCGATCCGGCCGGCGGCCGCCTGATCGCGCGCGACGGCGAGAAGTTGACGGGGTTTGCCCTCCGCGAGTCCGGCGGCCCTTGGGTATGGGCGGATGCGCGGATCGAGGACGACATGGTCGTTATCTCCGCGCCCGGCCGGAACAAGCCGGTCGCCGTGCGTTATGCCTGGGCGGATTTCCCGCGGGGAAATCTCTACAATTCGGCCGGTCTGCCGGCCGCGCCTTTCCGCACCGATGCGCCGGTGCGCTGAACTTTTTTCCCAGAAACCAACGACACCAACCAACATCATGAACACCTCGCTTCACACGTTCGTCTCCGGCGCGATGGTCGCCGGCCTGTTCGCCGCGTCGTCCGCTTCGGCGGCCGTCGGCATCATCTACTCGGAAACCTTCGACAGCGCCTCGAACACCAGTCTCTCGAATCTCGGCTGGGTCGGCTATGGGTTCGCCGGCGCCAGCACTACGGGTGCGGAGATCAGCGCCGTGTCGAGCAACACCCTGTTCATCGGCTCCGGAATCAGCAGCCCGAACACGGGGCAGGGCGGCTATCTCGCGGCCATCCTCGGGAATCCCGACGGGGGAAACCCGTATCGGTATCCCACCTACATCGCCCAGGATCGCGGGCTCGATCTCGATTTTGCCGGCGCCACGATCAGCTGGGCGATGAACGGCGCGAGCGGAGCCACCGTGCGCGTCCGTCTCCTGGTCGAAATCGATGGCGAACTCTACGCCTCCGCGGTCAGCGACACCGCGCAGAAGTATTTTTCCCCCGCCGCCTTTGGCGACGCGAACCATTTCCAGAACAACACCGAGCTGCTCACCAAAACGCTGAGCTTCACGACGGACGCCGATGCCTGGGAGAAACTGACCTACGACGTGGCGACCGGCTCGGTCTCGTTCACCGCCCTGTCCTCCGACCTTCCGTCGACGAAGGTCACCTCGATCGGTTTCCACATCACGGGCGGCAACACCGGACGCATCGACACCTTGCAGGTGGTGGGCACGATGATTCCCGAGCCGTCGTCCGCCACGGCCGCGTTTGGTTTGGTTGCGCTCGGTTTTAGCCTTCGCCGCTTCCGCCGCCTGAGCTGATCCGCTTTTCGCCCGGGCTTCATCCTATCTCATCCATGTTTCCCTGTCGTCTTCCGTCCGTCTTTCGTTCGCTCGCCTGCCTCGGTCTCGCGGTCTCTCTCTCGGCGCCTCTACGCGCCGATCCGAGCGAGGTCAACGCGGACCGTCTGCCGTTGAAAACCGAGCGCGCGGCGAACGTCTTCACGCTGACGGATACCGTCGTGTTCCACCTCGATGCGCCCGCCGCGCAGGACTACGGCTGGCGCGTGCGCGACTGGCAGGGGAACGTGGTGAACGAGGGCGTGCTGCCGGCCGGTGCGCGGCATCTGGAGATCGAGGACGTCGAGCCGGGCTACTTCGAACTCGAGGTGAAGGGCGAACGTGAGGTGCGTTGGCAGAAACCCGTCCCTTTCGCGACGGTGATCCCGCCCGAACGTCGCTCCTTCAATCCCGACAGTCCGTTCGCGGTCGACAGCGCGCAAAGCTGGCTCGCGGCCAAGGGGCATCGCGGCAACAAGCTCGATCCGGAGAACCCGCTCGAGGTCATCTCCGATCTCACGCGGCTCGCCGGCGTGCCCATGATCCGCGATCGCATGAACTGGAGCGACCGCACGCATCCGGCGCCGGATCGTTTCGACTGGGAACCCTTTGACGCCAACGCGACCGCGCTCGCGCAGCGCGGCATCCAGGTTTACAGCCTCTACGAGAGCTTCAAGAATCGCCCCGCGCCGGCGTGGAGCGAGGGCGGCATTCTCGACCTCGCGGCGATCCACGCGTTTTCCGAGGCGGCGGCGCGCAACTTCTCCGGTCGCACCTCGGTGTGGGAGTTTTGGAACGAGCCCGACCTCAAGCGCGACATACCGGTGTGGGATTTCGTCGCGGCGCAAAAGGCCGCGTGGCTCGGCTTCAAGCGCGGCGATCCGGGCGTGCGCGTGCTCAACGGCTCGCTGTCCAACATCCATCGCTTCGCCGGCGTGCTCGACGGCATGTTTGAGAACGGTCTGTCCGCCTACCACGACATCTTCAACCTTCACACCTACCTCGTGCCGAAGCACCACCACCGCGTGATCGACGCGACCTTCGCCACGCTCGCGAAGCACGGCGAGGACAAGCGGGCGATTTGGGTCACCGAGGTCGGACTCGCCTACGAGGGCAACGGCGAGTTGCCGCCGCTCCAGGAAGGTTCGCCGAATCGCGAGCACGGCGCGGAGCAGGCGCGCGCGCAGGCCGAGCGCGTCGTCACCGCCGAGGTCACCCTGCACGCGCTCGGCGCGGAGCGGGTGTTCTTCTTCGTGCTGCCGCCTTTCAACGAGGCCGAGGGCAGGAAAGCCTGGGGACTCCTGCGCTGGGATTGGTTGGTGAAACCGGGCTACGTCTCGCTCGCGAATCTCACCGCGCAGCTCGGCGACGCCCGCGTGCTCGGCGCCTACGATGTCGCCGACGGCGTCACCGGTTGGCTCTTCGAGCAACTCGGCACCGCGCCAAACGAGGCGCGTCGCGGCACGCAGACGCTCGTTCTCTGGGCCGGCGTGAACCAGACCGTGCGCCATGCGTTTCCGCCGCAGCAGGAGCCGCTCGAGTTCGTCGATCTGATGGGCAAGACATCCGCTCTCAAACCGCGCACGAGCGGCCCGGCCGCCGGCCAATACGCCTTCAAGGTCGGCACCTCGCCGGTTTACGTGAACGGACTTCGCGGGCTCGTTCCGACCCGGCCCGCGCCGCGCCGCGAGGTGGCGCCGCTTGTTCTGCCCACGCCGGCGGAGGTTCGCGACGAGCGCTCCACCGTCCTGCGCGTGCGTCTCGGGGAGGAGTTCAAAAACGTCACCCAGCTCTACGCGCCGTTCCCGGCGAAGGACACCGTCTCGCTCACCGTCGATGTCTTTAATTTCAGCGAAACCGCGATCCGCGGCGCGCTGAAGAACCTCGGCGGCGGCTACGAGTTGCTCGACGCGCCCTCCGAGGTCGTGGTGCCGCCGATGGGCCGCGGCGCCGTGTCGGTGCGCGTGCGCTTCGACGCGACCGCCCGCAACGCCGCGCAAGCCACCGTGCTTCGGCTCGGAGGCGACTTCGCCGGACGTGTCGTCGCGCCGGTGGCCATTCCCGTGCTTCCCGATTTCGACGCCTTGCTCAACCGGGGTCAAAGCCGTCCGGTGCGCGAGGCGCACGAGGTTGCGCGCTGGAGCGAGAACTCCTCGGGCGTGCTCGAAATCACGACCGACGCGAACACGCGCACGACGACGTTCTCGGTGAAATTCCGCCCCGGCGCGGATCGTTGGGTGCATCCCTATCTCGCCCTGGATTCGGGGGCTTTCTCGGGAGCTCTTGGCATGAGTTTCCAGGTGAAGGCGAAGGCCGGAGCGAAGGCGGGCAGGGGCATGCTCGTGCTCTCCGACGCGACCACGCCCGCCGAGCTGGTCTATGGCGAGCAGCCGGACATTCCCTTCGAGATCACCGAGAACTGGACCACGGTGAAACTCGATTTCCGCGCCAACCCCATGTTCCTGCGCCCGGAGCAAATCCGGCTCCTGCGTGTGGGCACGAATCCCGCCGAGACCGACTACGAGTTCTCGATCCGCGACATGCGTATCCACTTTTGAATGACACCGCTTTCCATCATGACCCCACACCCTGAATTCCACCCCGTCGAAGCCTCCCCGATGCGCCGCAGGCCTGTCCGCGGTTTCACCCTCATCGAGTTGCTGACCGTGATCGCCATCATCGGCATCCTGGCCGCCATCATCATTCCCGTGGTGGGGCGTGTGCGCGATTCGGCGCGCGGCGCTCAGTGCGTGTCGAACCTCCGACAGGTGGGGATCGCGATGAATCTCTACGCGGACGACCACAGGGGACGTTTCCCGACCGTTTATCCCGACGGAAACAAGACCTGGCGCTGGAAGCTCGTTCCCTACGCCAACATGCCGGAGAACTCGATGGGCTTGTCGCCGTTGCCGGGCGAGGCGGGCATCTTCGTTTGCCCCGCGTTCGTCGACAAGGATCCCGCCGCGCCGCGCGCTTCGTCCTACGTGATCAACGCGAAGATGTCGGACCTGCAGCCCTACTGGCGCTACGACCGCTCGAAGGTGCAGGCCACGCGCACGCTCATGGTAGTGGAGTTCGACCAGAACACCGAATACTTCATTCAGTGGGACGGCGGCATGGCGGCACGCGGTCTCGCGATGCGTCATTCCGGAAAAACGTCGACCAATGGTCTCTTCGTCGACGGCCACGTCGCGCCGTTGAAGGAGACGCCGGGCGTTTCGGACCCGCTTTGGTATACCCCGAATTAGCGCGTTTTAAATTCCTGTGTAGCCGTGTCCGTCCTCGGACGCGCGTGGCCGCGGTTTTCCTGAGGCGGACCTTGTCCCCCGTCGGCGTCCCGGTCTCGTTCCGGTTTTCGTGATTTCTCGTTCAATCCATGAAATTCCCCTCCCTGTCCCTGATTCTTTCCGGATTGCTTGCGCTCGGCGTCGCGGGTCCGGCCTCCGCCGCATCTGATGTCGCGGTCGGCAAGCTGCTCCTCGAGGAGACCTTTCCCAACGACTCCAACGGGCGCGCCAACCTGTGCGTGGGCGATCTCGGATGGCGTGCTTACGGCGGTGCGCATGGCGAGGAGTTGTCCTTCGCGACCGGGCCCGCGCTTCAGTCCGTTTTGGTCTCCGCGGGGAAAGGCAGTCCCTCGCAAGAAAACGGGTTTCTCGCCTTCCTCCTCGCCCGAGATCGTCCTTCGTTTCCGGAATACGCGGTCGTCCGCACCGGCATCGAGATCGCCGATCCCGGCGTGTTCGAGTGGCGGATGAATTGCGCGGTCAACGGCACCTTCCGCGTGCGCGTTCTCGTGCAGGTCGAGGGTCGCTGGTATGCGAGCGATGTCAGCGACACGAACCGCGAATACTTCGAGCCCGCCACCCAGGGCTCGAGCGCGGACTTCGCGTCCGCGTATCCCGAGACCTTGACGAAGCAGCTCGTGTTCAATCGCGATGCGCTCGACTGGCGCGTCTTCGTGCTCGAGCCGGGCGGCGAGATGAAGCTCGGCGACACGAGCCCGCGCGATCTGCCGGAGGCGCCGATCACCGGCATCGGCTTCCACGTCATGGGCGGCAACACCGGTCGCATCGACACGCTGCGCGTTCACGCGCGCGCCGCCGCCCGCTGATCTCGCCCGCCACGTCCGTTCGTTTGTCACCGTTCCGGTAAACCGGCGCATCCACCTCGTTCCATTTTCCCATGATCTCCACGCCCTCTTGTCCCGTCGCTCCCGAATCGACTCCGCGCGCAACGCGGTCCGAGCGCCCTTTCCATCGCGGCATGACGTTCGGCTTCTATGCGCGCAACGGCTACTACGGCTCCGCCGCGGCGAGGCTCGAGGTCGATCGCATGGCTTCGCTCGGCATCGAGTGGGTGTGCCTCGTCGTGATCGTGCTTCAGGACACGTTCGCGAGCACGCGCCAGTATCGCGATTTTCGCCAGACGCCGGCCGACGACGAGGTGCGTGAGATCGTCGACTACATCCACTCCAAGGGCATGCGCGTGCAGTTGCGCCCCATGCTCGAGTGCTGGGATGGCGCGCAGCGCATCCAGATCCGTTTCCCCGACGAGGCGGAGATCATCCCCGGCAAACGCATGAACCACTGGACTCGGTGGTTCGACAGCATGGTGGAGCGCACGCTGCACTACGCGTCGCTCGCGCAGCGCGCCGGATGCGAAGCCTACGGGCTCGACAGCGAGCTCGATTTCACGACGCACCAGCAGGACCACTGGCTGCGCGTGGTCGCCGCCGCGCGCAGTGTTTATCGCGGTCACCTCACGACCGGACACACGCGTCACGTGGACTTCGTGGCGGAGCTGAAGGAGCGTCCCGATCATTGGTTCCGCCGGCTCGATTCGCTGGGCTCGAGTTTCTACACGCCGCTCGCCGATGGTCCGGGCGCGACCGAGGAGGAGATGCTCGCGCGCATTCAGCCCGAGGTCGCCTACTACCGCGAGGCGGCCGCGCTCCTTGGCAAACCGTTCTACTTCGCCGAGTGCGGTTGCTGCTCGACGGCTGGCGCGACGGCCAAGCCCCACGGTTGGGACAATCCCGGTGGCTACGACGGCGAGGAGCAGGCGCGTTACCTCGAGGTTGTGCTCAAGGCTTTCTGGAACGAGCCGTGGTGGATGGGCCTCTATTGGTGGAAGTGGGAGGAGCAGAACGACCGCCCGTGGCTGCGCGACGATCCGCGCGGCGACAAGGGCTTTCCGGTCTGGGGAAAACCGGCCGCCGAGGTGATGCGTCGTTGGTTTACGAAGCCGCGTTGAACGCGTTGATCGCGCCGGGCGCACGTTGGTGCCCGGCTCCCGTGGCGTTTACCAAGCGCCGATCGTGTCGTAGCGGAAGGTCATCGTGGCCGCGTCGTAGTCTTTGACGCGGCTGACGTGCCCGTCCGCGAAAAGGATGGCCTGCGTGCCGTCGGCGAAAAGCGTGTCCGCCGCGGGATCGATGCAGTTCTGCGTGTAGTCGTCCTTGTCGTAGTCGGGCTCGCTGAAGCGGTAGTTGGTTTCGCCGGCGAGGACGAACTGGCCGGGAAACTGGATGCGCGCACGATGGACCGCGGCGAAGCCGCCGGAGGCAAGGTAGGCGGCGCGGGCGCCGAGAAAATAGGCGCTGCCTTCGCGTTCGAAGCGCGGGGTGAGGAAAAATTTCTGGTCGGCGGAGTAGGGGCGGAGCTGTTGCGTCCACGCCATCTTCCCGGGATCGGTTTCCTCGATGTCCCAATCGACCGTGTTGGTCGCCTTGGGGAAACGATCCCGGTGTTCGTCGGCGAAGAGCGACAGGGCGAGGTAGATCTGGCGCAGGTTGGAGACGCTCGCCGAAGCGTGGGCCTTCTGGCGCACCATGCCGACGACCGGAATGAGGATGCCGGCGAGCACGCCGATGATGGCGATGACCGTGAGCAGTTCGATCAGGGTGAAGCCGCGGGAGGGAGAAAGCGTGAAGGGCCGCATGAAAGATAAGACCCCGACGCGGAGCAGGGGGGACATGGGGCCGGCGGATGGTGGCGGCATGGCGGCGCGGCCGGGGGAAATCGTGCCGACAGGTTTCATCGGCCCAGGGTGGAAATGAAGTAGCCCGCGGCCACGGCGGTGCCGATGACTCCGGCGACGTTCGGCCCCATCGCGGGCATGAGGAGATAGTTGCCCGGATCCGCTCGTTGGCCTTCGACGTGCGCGACGCGCGCGGCCATCGGCACGGCGGAGACGCCGGCGGCGCCGATGAGCGGATTGATCGGCGTCCGCGGCGAGACGAGATTCATGAGCCGGGCGGCGAGGACTCCGGTGGCGGTGGAGAGAGCGAAGGCGACCACGCCGAGGACGAGGATCTTGAGCGTGGCGGGAGCGAGAAAACTCTCGGCCCGCATGGTGAGGCCGACGCTCGTGCCGAGCAGGATGGTCAGCGTGTTGATGATCTCGTTTTGCGCGGATTTGACCAGGCGCTCGGTGACGCCGCACTCGCGAAGGAAGTTGCCGAGCATGAGCATCGCGATGAGCGCGGAGGCGTCGGGCACGAGAAGGATGCACACGATCGTCACACCGACGGCGAAGAGGAGTTTTTCGAGTTTGGAGACCTTGCGGAGCGAACGCATGCGGATGCGCCGTTCCCGCTCGGTGGTGAGCGCCCGCATGATCGGCGGCTGGATAAGCGGCACGAGGGCCATGTAGCTGTAGGCGGCGACGGCGATGGCGCCGAGCAGCTCGGGCGCGAGCTTGTTGGAGAGGAAAATCGCGGTGGGGCCGTCGGCGCCGCCGATGATGCCGATGGACGCCGCCTGTCTGGAGGTGAAGCCGAGGAGGCTCGCGCCCATGAACGTCGCGAAGAGGCCGGCCTGGGCGGCGGCGCCGAGCAGGATCGTCCGGGGCAGGGCGATGAGCGGACCGAAGTCGGTGAGCGCCCCCACGCCGAGGAAGATGAGCGGGGGGAATATCTCGATTTTCACGCCCTGGGAGATGAAGTCATAGAGTCCGCCCTCGATCCGTTCGACACGGACTTCGCGGCGCGAGTCGGTGACGGTTTCCGCGGGCGGCGTCTCGATATCGGCGTGCACGGTGAAGACGGCGGAGCTCGTCTCGGTGTGGGTGATGACGCCGCGGGTGGGGAGGTTGGCGATGAGCGCGCCGAAGGCGATCGGCACGAGCAGCAGGGGCTCGAAGCCTTTCGCCACCGCGAGCCAGAGCAGCACGCCGGACACGACCCACATGACGAGCATTCCGGGTGTGAGCTGCGCGAAGCCGGTGGTTTGGAAGAAATCCATCAGTCCTTGGAGCATGGTCGTGGCGGGGCGAAGGGCTCAGGGGCGGAGTTTGTGGCCGGCGAAAATATCGCGGCGGCCTTCGATGGCCCAGTCGTGTCGGTCGTCGTGAGGCGCCACCGAGATCACCCGGGCGCGGGGGCCGAAGGCGTCGTGCACCGCGGCGGCGATCACGACGAGGTGATGTTCGGGAATGTCCTCGGGTTCCGTAATCGGCCGCCCGGCGGGAGCGGATGAAGACGTGGAAGCGACGGGCGAGACGTTCTCCGTCGCCGTGCGCTCGCGCCGGCGGAAGACGGCGCCGAGCAGCTCCATCATCGCCCAGAGAAGGAACAAGGCGATGAAGACGACGAGCAAGCCGGTCGCCTGATAGCGAACCATGTCCCGGAATTCGGGATGCGGCGGAAGCGCGGCCAGCGGCGGAAGAGGGAGGGGCAAAGGCATGGGGACGCCGATGAAAGGTCGAGGGGAGGGGCGCGGCGCCGAGGTCTCGAGGGGCGCGAGGATCGCGGAGCCGAGGACGGGATCTGACTAGGGCGGACGCGCGTGTTTGGCAATGTCGGTCGGGGGGGGCCGGGATCAAAATCGGTTATGAAAGATCGGATGTCCGAAAACCGGCCGGTCGTTCGTTGGGGTTCGAAGCCTCCTACGATTCATTATCAAGACATCCATCAACATGAGCACCGACACGAATACCCACACGATCCGTCTGCACCGGGTTCTCCGTTCCACACCGGAAAAAGTCTACCGGGCCTTCACCCAGGCCGCGGCGATGGCGAAATGGATCCCCCCTTACGGTTTCACCTGCGAGATTCATCACTTCGAGGCGAAAGTCGGCGGAACGTTTCGGATGGCGTTCACCAACTTTGGCACCGGATCCAGCCACTCCTTTGGCGGAGAATTTCTCGAGTTGATGCCGCACGAGCGCATCCGCTACACGGACAAGTTTGACGATCCCAACCTGCCCGGGGTGATGCAGGTGACGGTCACCTTGAAAAAGGTGCTTTGCGGCACCGAGCTCCACATCGAACAGGCCGGCGTGCCGGCCGTCATTCCCGCCGAGATGTGTTATCTCGGCTGGCAGGAGTCCTTGGATCAGCTCGCGAAGCTCGTCGAGCCGGACATCCCCGACGAGTGAGACGACGCCGACATCCGCGCTCCGCCGCCAAGGGCGGGGCGCGGATGCCGGAACCCTTTCGTCATCGGGCGCGGCTCAGGCGAGCAACGCGGCGAGATTGTCCGCGGGACGGGGCGGACGCGGGGCGGGCAGGGTCAGCACCAGGACCTTGACGGGCGAGGTCTCGCGATTGCGCAGACCGTATTTGGAGCCCGGCGGCAGGTGCAGGGTGTTCTCCGTCTGCAGAATGAAGTTCTTCGCGCCGCAGGAAACGGTGACCGGGCCGGCGACGACGAACATGACGAGCGGGCCGGGAGAGGCGCCGTCCACGTTCATCTCCGCGCCCGGCGCGAGCAGGTGCAGATTGCCGGAGAGGCCGGCTTCGTTCAGGACGTTCTTGGAGAGAACCCAGGGCGTGTCGGGAGGAGGGACGGTGACTTTGTCTTGCATGGCTTCCGGTGTAGTTGGGTTTTGGTTACGGGTTGGCGCGCGACACCGGCGAGTAGGCCGGCGTCGGGGCCTTGCGGGGGGCGGGGGCGTTGCTGTCCGGAGGCGTGACCTTGAGAATGCGCAGGCGGCGCGTGCCTCCGGGCATGTCCCAGGTGAACTCGTGCCCGGCGGCGAAACCGAGAAGCGCGGTGCCCAGCGGGGCGAAGACGGAGAGGCGGCCGGACGTGATCTCGGCGTGCTCGGGGAAGCAGAGCGTGTAGCGCGAGGTGTCCCCGTCGGTGAGATCGTGGACCTCGACCTGCGAGCCGATGCGAACGACGTCGTCGGGCATTTCGGAGGCGGGCAAGACGACTGCGCGTTCCAATTCGCCGCGCAGCCCCATCAGGGCGCGCCGGGAGTGCGGGTCGGAGGAGAGGAGGTTGATGCGATGCCGCAGAGACTCGGCATCGGAATCGAGGAGGAAGAGCGGTTTGTGGGTCATGTTCATTGGGGGGAAATGGGGGAACGGCGTGCGCGAAATGAGCGCACGGCACAGGTGGGCTGGACGGACGCGAAAGAGGGCGCGAAAGACGAACGCGCCAAAAAAGCCGCGCGGGGACGGCGGCGGCGGTCTTAGGTGAAAATGCCCGGTGGGCGGGAGCCGATGGGTGCCCGGCTTCTAGGCCGGTCGATCAGCGCGCCACACCGGGAGCGCCAGGGAAGACACACAGCTCCAGACTTACGCAAATCCCGATGATATGATGGATGGCGTAGGACATGGTCGATGGCTGCAAACTCGGCGAAATCGGGCGCGAGTCAAGACACGGGACGGAAACTCCGGCGATGCCATGACCGCGAGGGCAAACGCCCTGGCGGGCGGTGGTCGTCGCGAGATGGTTCACGCGACATCCCGGTCGGGGTATTTGCCGGACGATGGCGGTTTCGACCTGCGTGTTTTTCGCGTTGGACGGAGGAAGTTCGGGGTCGTCTCCTTCGCTTCGCCGTCGGCCGCGATGCGGCGGTTGCACCGCGCGAACATGACGATGGCGCGCGTGATCCCGGCGGTCGCGGGCTCAAGCCCACTCGGGCGGGTTTTGCAGGTGGGGCTTGAGCACGCCGATGCAGGGGAGGTTGCGATAGCGTTCGGCGAAATCGAGGCCGTAGCCGACGACGAACTTGTCGGGAATCTGGAAGCCAACGAAGTCGGCCTCGAACTCGACCTCGCGCCGACCGCGTTTGTCGAGAAGCACGCAGGTGCGGACGCTGGCCGGGTTGAGCTTCTGGATCATCGAAACGATGAGCGAGAGGGTTTTGCCGGTGTCGAGGATGTCGTCGATGAGCAGGACGTGGCGATTCGCGACATCGAGCGACAGGTTGCCGAGGACCTGTGGTTTGCCGTGCGACTTGATGTCGTTGCGGTAGCTGGAGATGCGGATGCAGTCGAGGCGGACGGGGTTGTCGATGTTTCGCAGGAGGTCGGCGGTGAAGAGGATGGCGCCGTTGATGACGGCGATCACGGTGATCTCCTCGTGGCCGTAGAGCGCCATGATCTCGGAGCCGAGCTTCTTGAGGCGGGCCTTGATGTCGGCCTCGGAGACGAGGACCGATTCGAGGGCGGGATAGACGGAGGCTTCGGACTTGGCGGCGATCGGCTGCATGTGGGCGAAGCGGAGCTTGGGCGCCGGGGCGGGCGCGGGCAAGGTTCGCCGATGGATAAAAGCTCCGGGGCCGCGGAGGGAAAATGGCGTCTCGCGCGGCGGGGCGAAGCGCTTTGACTCGGCCCGGGCGTCGCCCTTGCTAACGCGCTGCCGCCGCGTTCCCCGCATGATCTCGATCTCCGTCTCCCAGCTCACCAAGCGTTTCGGTCAGACCACCGCCCTGCACGAGCTCGATCTGGAGATCGGCGCGGGCGAGTTGTTCTTCCTGCTCGGCCCGAGCGGATGCGGAAAAACGACGCTGCTGCGAAGCCTCGCGGGCTTCTACATCCCCGAGACGGGGACGATCCGCTTCGGCGGCGAGGACGTGACGCGACTCGAGCCGCACAAGCGCAACACGGGCATGATGTTTCAGAGCTACGCGCTCTGGCCGCACATGACGGTGGCGGAGAACGTCGCCTTCGGTCTCGTGGAGCGGAAGGTGCCGAAGGCCGAGATCCAGCGACGCGTGGGCGAGGCGCTGGAGTCCGTGCGCATGGGCGCCTATGCGGAGCGCAAACCCAACCAGCTTTCCGGCGGTCAACAACAGCGCGTGGCCTTGGCGCGCGCCCTGGTGGTCCGTCCTCGTTGTCTCCTGCTCGACGAACCGTTGAGCAATCTCGACGCCAAATTGCGCCATGAGATGCGCGCGGAGATCCGCCGCGTGTGCAAGGAGTTCAAGCTCACGACCGTCTACGTCACCCACGACCAGAAGGAGGCGCTCTCGATCGCCGACCGCATGGCGATCCTCGACGGCGGCCGCATCCTCCAGGTCGGCACGCCGCGCGAGATTTACCGGCGTCCCGTGTGCAGGACGGTGGCGAATTTTATCGGCGAAACGGATTTTATCGCGGGCAAACTCGTCGCGCGGCGCGGTCGGGAGGCCGAGGTGGAAACGCCGTTCGGGCGTTTCGCGGGTGTGCTGGGCGACGCCGGGGCCGCGGCGCAGGTCGGCGCGGAGGTGACGCTTTCCATCCGTCCGGAATGCTGGGCGCTGCGTGAACGCGGCGAGGCGGTCAACAGCGTGCGCGGCCGCATCGGCGAGGCGACCTACCTCGGCGAGATCGCGCAATACGCCTTCGTGCCCGCGGCGACGACGGCGGGCGGGGGAGCGCCGCTCAAGGTCTACGAGCTGAACCCGCGGCATCTCGCGGATGCGGGAGGTGGCGAGCTGCACGCGGTGGCGGCCGCCGAGGACGTGGTGGTGTTGGAGCGTTGAGCTCGACCGGACGAAGCGAAGAGGCCCGATCCGACATGATCCGCCACGCCACCCTGCTTGTCGTTCTCGCGATCGTGCTCGCGTTGCCCTTCGCCTTGCGGCCGAAGCCGGAGAGCGCGCCCGCGGGCGACGACACCGTGGTCGTCATCTCGCCGCACAACGAGGCGATCCGGCTCGAGTTCGAGGCGGCGTTCCGCCGCGCCTACCGCGAGAGCACCGGACGCGGCGTGCGGATCGACTGGCGGCTGATCGGCGGCACCTCGGAGATCGCCCGGTATCTGGAAGGTGAATACATCGCCTCCTTCCGGAACCTGTGGACGCGCGGGCTCGGTCGCCGGTGGAGCGCGACCGTGCAGGCGGCGTTCGCGGACGGACGCCTGCCGAAGGACGCGCCGGCGGAGGCGCGGGAGGCGCGCGAGGTTTTTCTGGCTTCGGACGTCGGTTGCGGGATCGACGTGTTTTTCGGCGGAGGCGCCTACGATTTCATCGCCCAGGCCAGGGCGGGCCGGCTCGTGCCGATGTATGCGCGGGACGAGGAGAAGCCGGACTGGATGGACGAGGACGTGGTGCCGGTGCGGCATGCCGGCGACGATTTTCGAGACCCGGAGGGCCGCTGGACCGGCGCGGTGCTGAGCTCCTTCGGCATCGTGTTCAACCGCGACGCGCTCGCGCGGCTCGGCCTGCCGGAGCCGATGAACTGGGCCGATCTCGCCGATCCACGTTACGCGCGGCAGGTGGCGCTGGCCGATCCGACCAAGAGCGGCTCGATGAACAAGGCCTTCGAGAACGTGGTGCAGCAGAAGATCCACGCGGTGGTGCGCGCGCGGATGTCCACGGCGCGCTTCGCGAGCGAGGAGGCGAGGGCGGCGGCGGAGAAGGCGGCGGTGGCGGAGGGCTGGGTGGAGGGACTGCGGCTGTTGCAGTCGATATCGGCCAACGCGCGTTACTTCACGGACAGCGCGCAGAAGGTGCCGATCGACGTGGCGGCGGGGAACTGCGCGGCGGGCATGTGCATCGATTTCTACGGACGTCAGCAGGTGGAGGCGCTGGCGCGCCGCGCGGGCAGCTCGCGGGTGGCCTACCGCTCGCCGCCGGGCGGCACGGTGTTTTCCGTCGACCCGATCGGTTTGCTCCGCGGCGCGCCGAACCCGGAGGCGGCGCGGGCTTTCATCGAGTTCGTGATGTCGCGGGAAGGGCAGCGTCTTTGGAACCAGCGTCCGGGGACGGAGGGCGGGCCGGAGCGCTACGCGTTGCGCCGCTTGCCGGTGCGGAAGGACGCCTACACGGAGCCGGGCGTGGCGGAGCGTCGGAGCGACCCGGAGGAGAATCCGTATGCGTTGGAGGATCCGCTGGTGTATCGTCCGGAGTGGACGGCGGCGTTGTTCGGCGAACTGCGTTTCATCATGCGTGTGATGTGCCTCGACGCGCATCCCGAGCTGACCGGGGCGTGGCGCGAAATCGTGGCGGCCGGTTCTCCGCCGGAGGCCTTGGCGGTGTTTTCCGATCTTTCGGCGGTGGACTACGCGGCGGCGTCGGGCCGGATAAAGCAGGCGCTGCGCGCGAAGGACAAGGTGGAGGAGCTTCGGCTGGCGAAGGAGCTGGGCGAGCATTTCCGCGCGCAGTATGCACGGGCCGCGGAATTGGCGCGGGCGAAGCGTTGAGCGGGGCGAGCTGCGTTGGGGGCGAGACTTTCGAGCCCCGGCTTTGCGGTTGGTCCAGGCGGGGCACAATGGGCGACAAAGGCGGAGCGGTGGGGCGGGAGTGTGACGAGGCGATGGAGTTGCCAGCCTTCGCCTGTGCGATGGCTTGGCATCGTATGAGGGTGCGCTAGTCTTTGAGCGTCATGGTGGCGCTCAACCCCGAGTATATCGCACAGCTCGTCGGCCCCGGGCGGCTGGGCTTCATCGCGACCAACGGTTTGCATGATGCGTTGGTGATCGAGGGCGCGCAGGAAGACGAATATCGCGATCGCATCCGCGAGGGTTGGCGGGTGGTGGAGGTGCGTCCGATCTGCCGCAGTCTCACGCCGAAGCTCATTCACACGAACCCGGCGTTGCAGAACGCTCGGGTGTATTCCTACACGCTCGTGATCCTCGAACACCCGGCGCGCAAGCACGTCGAGGCGGTCCGGGAGCGCGAGATGGCGAAACGCTGACGGCGGCTGGTTCCGCCGGTCCGGCCGTCGGCCGGGCAATCCGCCCGGAAGTCTGGTCCGCGAAGGGGGAGCGTTACGGCAGCGACTGCGCGCGGCGGACGGCGGAGGCGAGGAAGTGGTTTTGCGCGGAAAAGAGCGGGACGTTTTCGGGGCGCGGCACCGGGAGGTAGCCGCCGCCGGAGGTGAGCACGCGGGCGCCTTCGTTGTCCCGAAGCTCGGTGGCGAAAAGCTCGTCGACGATCCAGCCGCGCAGGGTGGGATCGAGGATGGGGAAGACCACCTCGATACGGCGGAAAAAGTTGCGCGGCATCCAGTCGGCGCTGCCGGCGAGGATGTCGGGCTCGCCGCCGTCGTTGTGGAAATAGAAGGCGCGCACGTGTTCGAGGAAGCGGCCGACGATGCTGCGCACGCGGATGTTTTCCGAAAGGCCGGGCACGCCGGGGACGAGGCAGCAGATGCCGCGGACGACGAGGTCGATCCGCACGCCGGCGCGCGAGGCGGCGTAGAGCGCGTCGATCACGTCCTGGTCGACGAGGGAGTTCATCTTGGCCATGATGCGCGCGGGGCGGCCGGCGGAGGCGTGGTCGGCTTCGCGTCGGATCAGTTCGAGGATGCGCCGGTGCAGGGCGTAGGGCGCGACGAGGAGACGTTGAAAATCCGGCGCGCGGCCGAAGCCGGTGAGGGTGTTGAAGAGCGTGGCGGCGTCGGCGGTGATGTCCTCGCGCGAGGTGAAGTGGCTGAGGTCGGTGTAGACCTTCGCGGTGCGCGGGTTGTAGTTGCCGGTGCCGAGGTGCACGTAGCGGCGGAGCTTGCCGTCGGACTCGCGGCGGACGACGAGCGCGACCTTGCAGTGGGTCTTGTGGCCGACGAGGCCGTAGACGACGTGGACGCCGGCCTCCTCGAGGCGGCGGGCCCACTGGATGTTGTTCGCCTCGTCGAAACGGGCCTTCAACTCGACGAGGGCGGTGACCTGTTTGCCGTTTCGGGAGGCCTCGACGAGGGCGCGCACGAAGGGCGAGTCGCCGGAGGTTCGGTAGAGTGTCTGCTTGATGGCGAGGACGCGCGGATCGCGCGCGGCCTGCTCGACGAAGTCGACGACGGGCTGGAAGGAGTCGTAGGGGTGATGCAGGAGGACGTCGCGCTCGCGCAGGGTGTCGAAAATGTGGGCGGGGTCGCGCAGCGGGGAGGCGTTGACCGGTTGGAAAGGCGGGAACTTGAGATCCGGACGGTCGATGTCGGCGAGCGACATCAGGCGGAGGAGGTTGATGGGCCCGTCGAGGCGAAAGACGTATTCGTGGGAGAGGTCGAGGTGCTGGCAGAGCGTGGCGAAGATCTGGTCGTCGACGCCGTCCTCTATCTCGAGCCGCACGGCCGCGCCCCGGCGCAGGTTGCGCAGCTCCTCCTCGATCTTCTGGAGCAGGTTTTCGGCCTCCTCGTCGTCGATGTAGAGATCGCTGTTGCGGGTGACACGGAAGGCGTGGGCGCCGTGGATGTGGTAGCCGGGGAAGAAGTCGGCGGCGCAGAGCTTGATGATGTCCGAGAGGAAAATGAAACGCCGGCCGCGCCGGTCGCCGTCGGGCGAATCGATGCCGATGATGCGGGGCAGGACGCGCGGGACGGGGAGGATCGCGAAATGGCGGTCGATCCCCGGGGTGGCGGGATCGTCGAGCGAGACGACGAGGTTGAGCGCCTTGTTGCCGAGCTGCGGGAATGGATGGGACTGGTCGAGCGCGAGCGGGGTGAGGACGGGGAAGATCTGTTCCTCGAAGTAGGTGCGCACCCAGGCGAACTCGGAGGGCGTGAGGGAGTTCGAGTCGGCGAAGGTGATGCCTTCGGCGGCGAGGGCGGGGACGAGCTCCTCGTGCCAGCAGAGATACTGGTCCTCGACCAGCGAGGCGACGACGCCGTGGATGCGACGGAGCAGCTCGCGCGGTCCGATGTTGTCGACGCCTCCGGCGGGAACGACGTCGCTGTCGACCTGCTGGATGAGGCCCGCCACACGGATCTCGAAAAACTCGTCGAGATTGCTGGAGACGATGGCGAGGAAACGGACGCGTTCGAGAAGCGGATGGCGGGGATCACGCGCCTGGTTGAGGACGCGGCGGTTGAAGGCGAGCCAGCTCAGCTCGCGGTTGAAATAGGCGGACTTGGCGAGGCCGACGGCGCGTTCGACGGGGGCGGGGTTGTTGACGGGTTCGATGACGAGATCGCAATCCGAGGACGGACGCGGGTCGGCGGGGCGGGCCGGCGAACGGGTGCGCGCGGGAGCGCGTCCGTCGGCGCGGGAAGCGGCGACGGATTTGCTCGGGGGGGCGGAACGTTTGCGCGGCGTGGCCATGCGTGGGCGGGAAACAAAAGATCGCACCGGGCGGCGCGGGGGAGACGAGAACAATGCGGCGCGTGACGAGATTGTCACGCGTGGGCGGGCGCTTGCCGGGGAAGCGCGTTGCGGGAGGAGACGGCGAAAGCGACCGGGGAACGCCGGTCGCGGGGCGGGATCATGCGACCCAGGGCGTCTTCGGATTGGTGAAGGCGAGGACGCCGGGGCGTCCGAGTTCGCGGCCGAGGCCGGAGGCCTTGGTGCCGCCGAAGGGGACGGCGATGTGCGAGCGGACGGCGTGGTTGACGAACACCATGCCCGCATCGAGGCGCGGGGCAAGTTCTGCGCGGGCCCGGCGGAGATCGCGGGTGAAGATCGCGCCGCCGAGTCCGAAAACAGTGCGGTTGGCGGCGGTGAACATGGCGTCCTCGTTTTGGGCGACTTCCACGGCGGCGACCGGTCCGAAGAGTTCCTCGTCGGCGGCGGGCATGCCGGGCGCGACGTCCACGAGCAGGGTGGGCGGATAGAATGCGCCCGGGCCGGAGGGCAACCGGCCGCCGAGGACGAGACGTGCTCCGCGGCGGAGGGATTTTTCCACCTGGGCATGGAGCTCGTCCCGGAGATCGACGCGGGCGAGCGGACCGAGCCGTGTGCCGGGCGCGACGGGGTCGCCGACATGGTAGGCGGCCATGGCGTCGGCGAGCAGACGGATGAACTGTCGGGCGACGCGCGCGTGGACGATGAAACGTTTGGCGGCGACGCAGCTTTGGCCGTTGTTGACGAGCCGGGCGGCGGCGCAGGTTTCGGCGGCGGAGGCCAGATCGGCGTCGGGGAAAATCAAATACGGATCGCTGCCGCCGAGTTCCCCGACGAAGGGCTTGAGCGCGGCGCCGGCGAGCGCGGCGACCCGGCGGCCCGCGGCGGTGCTACCGGTCAGCGTGACGCCGCGGACTCGTGCATCGGCGATCAAGGGCTCGACGGCGGCGCCGGGGACGAGGACGCAGTCGAACACGCCGTCGGGCAGGCCGGCGCGTCGGGCGATGTCGCAAAGCGCGAGGGCGGTGCCGGTGACGTTGGATGCGTGTTTGAGCAGGAGCACGTTGCCGGCGACGAACGCGGGGGCGGCGGCGCGGATCACCTGCCAGACGGGATAGTTCCACGGCATGATCGCGAGGACGACGCCGAGGGGCTCGGGAACGACGGAGACGCCGCGCGGGGCGTGCGCCGGGATCTCGGGCCTGAGAAAGGCGGCGCCGTGGCGGGCGTAGTGGCGAAGGCAATCGACGCACTTGGCGATCTCGGCGAGCGAGTCGGCGAGCGGTTTCCCCATTTCGGCGGTGACGAGCGCGGCGAGGTTTGTCCGGTCGCGATGAAGGGCGGCGGCGAAGGCGCGAAGGTGGCGGGCGCGAAGGGACGGCGGAGCGGCGCGCCATGTCGCGGCGGCGGCGTGGGCGGCGGATAGCCGGGCTTCGATCTCGCGCTTCGAATGCGCGGCGTGGCGGGCGACGACTTTGCCAGTCGCGGGGTTTAGGGAAACGAAAGCGGCCATGTGCCCAAGGTTGCGAGGATGGCCGGAGCGGCAAGCGCGCGAGGACGGAGAGGGAGCGAGGGGGGGATTACTCCGGGAGGCGTAGGCTTGGCTGGGCCCTCGCGCATCACTTGGGCGTGGCCGCTTTTAGAAATCCCCGGTGCGTCAGCTTTTCAGCCAACGGGCGAGACTGGCGCGGAGCTTGTCGCGGGCGCGGTAGAGACGGGTTTCGACGGACTTTCGGGGGGCGGACGTGATCTCGGCGATCTCGGCGTGGGATTTGTCCTCGTATTCGAAAAGGACGAGCACCTCGCGCAGATCCTCGGGAAGCGCGGCGATGGCGGCGCGGACGGCGGCGATCTCCTCGGCGCGGCGGGTGGCGTCGTCCGGGGAGGATTCGGGGGCGGCGAGGCTGGCGGTGAGGGAGGGCGGTTCGGCCTCGAGCGAATCGGTGCGACGGCGCTGTTGCTTGCGGACGTGATCGCGGGCGAGGTTGAGCGCGATCTGGAACATCCAGGTGGTGAAGCGGGCGCCGGCGCGGTAACGTTCGCGATGGCGGTAAATCCGCACGAAGGTCTCCTGGGCGAGATCGAGGGCGTCGGCCTCGTTTTGCAGGTGGCGAAAAAGGAAGGCGCGAAGCGGCGTCTGCCAACGGCGCATGAGCTCGTCGAGCACGGACAGATCGCCGGCCGCCAGCGCGGACATGAGCGTCTCGTCGCTCGGCCCGGATGATGCGGAGTCGTCGGAGAAGGGCGTGGCGGACGGCGCGGGGTCGGGCGTCATGGGGCGCGCGCGGGAGCGAGGGCGGGCGCGCCGGTGCGCTCGACGGTGTGCGCGACACGCGGCTGCATCAGGGTGAGAAAGCGGGCGGCCTGGTCGGGGGGCATCTGCGCGGCGACGGCGCGAAGATGGGCCTGGGTGGATTCGGCGCAGATTTGCTTGAGCCGGGCGAGCTCGGCCTCGGCGGCGGCTCGGGCGGCGGCGTTGTCGGCGGCGATGGCGGCCTTGAGCGCGGCTTGGGCGCGACCGATGGCGGCGCAGTGGCTTTCGCAGATGGGTTCGTAGGCGGACTGGAGTCGGGCGACCTCGGCGCGGGCGCGTTTGTCGAGGGAGAACTCGCGGGCGAGCCAGTCCAGCTGGGCTTCGGTGGAGTCCGCCGCGCGCGCGGGCGGGCGCAGGGCCAGGCGGGTGGCGCCGTAGCCGAGGATGCCGGCGACGAGGGCGAGCACGAGGGTCAGGAGGGTGCGGCGCGGCACGGCGGAAAACCTCCTCAGGGACGACGGGGGGCGGCGGAGGCGTCGACCGGCGCGACGGGATGCCTTTGCCACGGATCGATGTTGCGGGCGTAGGCGGAGGCGAAGGTCTCGGCGCGGGCGTCGCGTTCGCGGGCGTAGGCGACGGCCGATCCGGCGCCGATCGAGGCGAGGATGGCGAGGGCGGCGGCGAGCGGGAAGAGCTGGCGGGCGAGGGCGCCGACGGAGCGGAGGGACGCGGTATCGGCGGACAGGATACGGGCGTGGACGGCGCCGGCGAAGGCTTCGTCGGAGACGGGGGCGAGGTCCGCGGCGGGGTCGGCGCGGCGAAGCAGGGCGCGCAGGGAGGGATCGGACGGCGTGGTCATTTGCAGGTGATACGCGCGGGGAACTCCGGTCTCCGGTGGATTTCGCGGCGGGGGCGATTAGCCTTTGCGGCGGCGACGGGATCGGGCGGGTTTGGCGGGGGGATCGGATTCCACGTCGTCTTCGGCGTCGGATCTCGCGATGCGGTCGATGTTAAGATAGGTCTTGGCCAGCATCTGGCTTTCGTAGAACTCGAGGAGGCGCACGCCTTCGCGAGGTTTGACGAGGTCTTTCTTGGTGGCGTGGTCGATCTGGCTCTTGATGCGACGGCAGAGCTCCTCCCACTGGTATTGGACGGTTTCGATGACCTCGTTCATGCGGATGCCGGCGAGGGTGTCCTCGATGTAGTAACCGTTGGGCTCGTCGTCCTCGAGGAAGACATGGACCTCGTTGACCCGGCCGAAGAGGTTGTGGAGGTCACCCATGATGTCCTGGTAGGCGCCGGTGAGATAGATGCCGAGGTAGTAGGGTTTTCCGTTGAGCGGGTGGAGACGGAGGTAGTCCTGGGTGTCCTGGAGATCGATGAAGGTGCCGATCTTGCCGTCGGAATCGCAGGTGATGTCGACGAGGGTGGCGTTGACGGAGGGGTTTTCCTCGAGGCGATGAAGCGGGGTGATGGGGAAGAGCTGCTTGAGCGCCCAGTGGTCGAGGAGGGACTGGAAGACGGAGAAGTTGCAGACGTATTGGTCGGCGAGGAGGCGGTCGAGTTCGCGAAGCTCCTCGGGGACATAACCGGCGGCGCGGGTTTCCTGGGCGATCTGTTCGCAGATCTGCCAGTAGATGGATTCGGCGGCGGCGCGGTTTTCGAGGTCGAGGTAGCCGAGGTTGAAGAGGGAGAAGGCCTCCTCCTTTTTCTGCACGGCGTCGTGGAACCGCTCGAGCTTGCCGAGGCGGGCCTTGTTCTTGAGCAGGGCCTCGAGGTCGCGGACGACCTTGTGCTTCTCCTTGGGCTGGTGTTGGACGCCGAGGGTTTCGCGCTTGTTGATCCGTTCGAAGACCTCGACCACGAGCATGGCGTGGGGAGCGACGATGGCGCGGCCGGACTCGGAGACGATGTCGGGCACGGGCACGCCCATCGAGTCGCAGATGTCGCGGACGTTGGACACGACGTCGCGGGCGTATTCCGCCATCGAGTAGTTCATCGACGACTCGTAGTTGGTGCGGGAGCCGTCGTAGTCGATGCCGAGGCCTCCGCCGACGTCGAGGTAGCCCATGGGGAAACCCATCTTGGCGAGCTGGCAGTAGAAGCGGGAGGCCTCGATGACGGCCTTCTTGATCGTGAGGATGTTCGGCACCTGCGAGCCGATGTGGAAGTGGACGAGGCGCAGGGCGGAGGTGAGCTTGGCCTTCCGGAGCTTTTCGCAGGCGAAAAGGATTTCGGCGGTGTTGAGGCCGAACTTGGCGTTGTCGCCGGTGGAGGAGGACCACTTGCCCTCGCCGCGGGTCTGGAGCTTGGCGCGGAAGCCGATGAGAGGCTTCACGCCGACCTCCTTGGCGACGCGGATGATGTCGTCGAGTTCGGCGAGTTGTTCGACGACGATGATTACCTTTTTGCCGAGTTTTCGGCCGAGGAGGGCGATGCGGATGAAATCGTAGTCCTTGTAGCCGTTGCAGACGATGAGCGAATTGGCGCCCTCGTGCATGGCGAGGGCGATCATGAGCTCGGGCTTGGAGCCGGCTTCGAGGCCGTAGTTGAAGCGCTTGGACGAGCCGACGATCTCCTCGACGACCTCGCGGAGCTGGTTGACCTTGATCGGGAAGACGCCGCGGTAGGCGCCCTTGTAGCCCTCGTCCTTGATGGCTTGGGCGAAGACGGCGTTGAGCTGCTCGACGCGATGGCGGAGCAGATCCTGGAAGCGGATCACGAGAGGGGCCTTGAAGCCCATGGAGTCGGCCTCCTCGACCACGTCCATGATGCGAATCGAGCGGCCGTCGGCGAGGGGCTGGACGGTGACGGAACCATCCGGGCCGACTCCGAAGTGGCCGGCGCCCCAGCGTTTGAAGCCGTAGAGCTCTTCGGACTTTTCGGTGGACCAAGCGGGCGCGGCGGAGGCGGATTTGCTTTTCACGTAAAGAGGAGAGGAGGGAAGGGGCCGCGAGATGGCGGTGGACGAGGGATGGATCGAGGTCGGGTTATGGCTTGCGTTCGCGAATGCGGGCGCGGTTATTTCGCGATTCCTCGTCTAAAAACCACGTCCCGCAAATCAGAAAATGACTTCCTTGTCCGAATCGTTGCTCGTCGTCGCTCAAGCCTCCGCTCCCGCTTCCGGCGGCGGCGCCGCGGCCACCCAGTTTCTCTTTCTGGGTTTCATGTTCGTGGCGATGTGGTTTTTGATCATCGCGCCGCAACGCAAGAAGCAAAAGGAGCACGCCAAGATGCTCGCGGCCTTGGACCAGGGCGACGAGATCATCACCGCGGGCGGCATCTACGGCGAGATCGTCCACAAGAAGGACGACCGCTTCGTCGTCCGCATCGGCGACGGGGTGAAGGTGGAACTCGCCAAGAGCTTCGTTCAGGACGTGGTCCGCAAGCGCTGAGCGCCGGCGCGTCTTTCGCGGCACCGGTGGATCGCCCGTGCCGCTTGCCGTGGTTTTTCGGTGCGACGCCCGGGCGTCGCCCTTCCGGGTTTCCCCTTCTTGCCCACCTGCTTTCGCCCCCTTCCGCCCCTTGCCCCGACGGCCGCCGCACCGCTTGCGCGTCCCTCGGGAGCCTTCGTTTTTTAAACCAATAAAACACCATGCTTAAACGCAACCTGTGGAAGCTCGTGCTGAGCTTTGCCATCGTGCTATGGGCCGTGCTTTCGCTCGTGCCCGTGACGGATCGGGACGTGCCGACTTACATCGCCGGCCGGGTCGAAACGAAGGAGTCGGAGTTCCAGGCGCTCTTGAAGGACGCGCGGGAGCGCTACGAGGCGAAACAAGCGGTCTCCGTTTTCGTCGCCCTGCGCGATATCGCCAACGAGCGGAAGATCGATCTCGCGCGGGAATACTTCCCGCGGGTGAAGATGGATCCCTCGCTCACGAACGTCGTGAAGAAAAACACGGCGTTGCTGAAGCACCTGCTCGCCGAATCGAAGGGCCGTCTCCAGCTCGGTCTCGACCTTAAGGGAGGCGTGGCCGTCACCCTCGCGGTCGACGAGGCCGAGACGGCCAACGTCGGCGAACACGAGCGCAACGAGAAACTCGGCAAGGCCATCGAGATTATCGGCGACCGCATCGACGGTTTCGGCATCGCCGAGCCCATCATCCGGCCGGTGGGCGCGAACCGAATCGAGGTCCAGATGCCCGGCGTGAACCCCCGCGACACGCCCGAGGTGCTCGACGTCATCAAGAAGCCCGCGCGGCTCACCTTCCACTTGGTCCACCCGACGATGCGTCCGGAGACCACGCCCCCGGGTTCCGAGCCCGCCGGCTACGAGGTCAAGACGATGGACTACGAGGGACGCGACGGTCGCACCCAGACCTTCACGTATTTCATCAAGCGTCTTTGGGAGATGGACGGCCGCAACATCACCAACGCCTATGCGACCGTGGACGAGTTCGGCCGTTACCGCGTCATCCTCCGCTTCAACTCCGCGGGCGAGCGCGAGTTTGCCGAGACCACCCGCCGTGTCGCCCAGATCGGCCGCGAGAACGGCGTCGACGCCCTCCTCGCGATCGTGCTCGACGGCCGTCTCTACTCCGCGCCGCGCGTCGAGAAGGAGATCACCGGCGGTTCCGCCGAGATCACCGGCCAGTTCTCCGCGCTCGAGGCGCAGGAGCTCGCCAACGTCCTGAACAACCCCCTCGACGTCAGCCTCCGCGTCGAGGAGCAATACGAGGTCGGTCCCTCGCTCGCCTCCGACTCGGTGCAGAGCGGCAAGCGCGCCTTCATCATCGGCACCGCGATCACCGCCGCCTTCATCGTCGTTTTCTACACCTCGGGCGGCTTCCTCGCGGTTCTCGCGATGATGCTCAACGTGCTCATCCTCCTCGGCGTCATGGCCGCGTTCGGCGCCACGCTGAGCATGCCCGGCATCGCCGGTATCGTGCTGACCATCGGCATGTCGGTCGACTCGAACATCCTTATCTTCGAGCGCATGCGCGAGGAGTTGAAGCTCGGCAAATCCCTCCCCGCCGCGCTCGAGGCCGGTTTCGACAAGGCCTTCTCGGCCATTCTCGACGGTAACCTTACCACGCTGATCACCGCGGTGATCATGATCGTGCTCGGCACCGGCCCGGTGAAGGGCTTCGGCGTCACGCTGGCGATCGGCATCTTTACCACGATGTTTGCCGCGCTGGTCATCAGCCGACTCTTCCTCGACATGGCGATCAACGGCGGCCTCGTGAAAAAGATGCCGATGTTCTCCGTGCTCCAGAACACGCGCATCGATTTCCTCAAATACTCCCGCCCGGCTTTCATCATCGCGGCGTTGGTCATCGTCGCCGGCGCCGTCGTCGCGTTCCAGAAGGGCGATTCCGTCTACGGTATCGACTTCAAGGGCGGCGATCAGGTGACGATTGCGTTCGAGAAGAAACTCGCCCTCGAGGATGTGCGCAAAGCCGCCGCCTCCCAAGGCATCGACGATCTCGCGATGTCCTACACCCGCACGCTCGGCTCCGATCAGGAGGTGTTGCGTGTCGTGACGCCTTTCGACCAGGCCAAGGTCCTCGTCAAGGCCCTGCAGGAGGCGCATCCCGACTCCGGCATCTCGCTCGTCGGCGAGAGCCGCATCGGTCCCTCCGTCGGCGCCGAGATCCGCTCCAACGCCGCGTGGGCGATCTTCTGGTCGCTCGTCTTGATCCTAGTCTACGTCGCCTTCCGCTTCGAGATCGGTTACGGCGTCGGCGCGGTGGTTTCCACCGTGCACGACATTCTGCTGACGATCGGCATCTTCATCATGCTCGGCGGTCAGTTCAACGGCCCCATGGTCGCGGCGATCCTGCTCATTGTCGGTTACTCGATCAACGACACCATCGTCGTCTTCGACCGTATCCGCGAAGAGCTCCGCATCGATCCGACCTCGAAGCTGCGCGACATCGTCAACAAGTCGCTCAATCTCACGCTTTCCCGCACGATCATCACGGGCGGCACCACCTTCCTCACCGCCATCGTCCTCGCGACGGTGGGCGGCGGAGAAATCAAGGACATCGCGGTCACGCTCATTATCGGCGTGCTCGTCGGCACCTTCTCCTCGCTCTACATCGCCAGCCCCGTCTTCTACTGGTGGCACAAGGGTGATCGTCGTCACGTGGAGAGCGGCCACGACGTGAAACCGGTCTACGACTGGGACGTCGGCTCCAAGATCTCCGGCGCCAAGCCCGTCGAGAAGTAAACCGCCGCGCGCCGACGCGTCGCGTCGCGCGCGGTCTTTCCCACGCCGCCGTTCCGGCCCGCGCTCGCGCGCGTTCACCGGAACCCCGGAGATACGGGATTTATCCGCCGCCGCTCGCGCCGTCGCCGCGTTCGCGCGCACCTATCGACGCTCCGCCATGCGCTGGATTTACCACGCCCCGCCGCCTGACCAGGTGGCGGCACTCTCTTCCGCCCTCGGCGCAGGTCCCGTCCTCGCCGAGTTGCTGCTACGCGCCGGGCACGCCGACGCCGAGGCCGCGACCGCATTTTTGCGGCCCGCCCTCGCGCGTCTCGGAGACCCGTTTCTGCTCAAGAATCTGCACCTCGCGACCGCTCGCCTGCGCGCCGCCATCGCCTCGGGCGAGGAGATTGTAGTGCTCGGGGACTACGACGTCGACGGCGTGAGCAGCACCGCGCTGCTCGTCAGCATCCTGCGACGTTTCGGTTCGAAGCCCCGCTTCATCGTGCCGCGTCGCATGGAGGACGGCTACGGCCTCTCGCGCAGCGCCATCGACCGCGCGCTCGAGCCCGGTCGCCCCGGACTCTTCATCGCGCTCGACTGCGGCACCAACTCCCACGACGAGGTCGCCTACCTCGGTTCGCTCGGCATCGACGTCATCGTCGTCGACCATCACCGCTCGAAGGAGAAACCGCTCGAACACGGCATCCTGATCAACCCGCACGCCCACGATCTGCCGGGCGACGAGGCTTGGCGCCACATGTGCACCGTCGGCCTCGTCTTCAAGCTCGTGCACGGCTTGGTGAAGGAGCTGCGCGCCGAGAATAATCCCGAAGCGCACGCGGTGAAGTTGCGCGACTACCTCGATCTCGTCGCGCTCGGCACCGTGGCCGACCTCGTGCCGCTGTTGCACGAGAATCGCATCCTCGCGAGCTACGGTCTGCGCACGCTCAAGGAGGCCGCGCGCCCCGGTCTGCGCGCGCTCATGGACGTCGCCGGCGTGCGCCCCGGACAGGATCTCATGCCGGTGGACATCTCCTTCCGGCTCGGTCCTCGCATCAACGCCTCCGGCCGCCTCGCCGACGCCGCGCTCTCGGTCGAGTTGATCTTGAGCGAAGACGCGCGCTTCTGCCGCGAGACCGCCAAGCAACTCGACGATTTTAACCGCGAGCGGCAGGACATCGAGCGCGGCATCACCGACGAGGCCGAGCGCATGGTGGAGACGCAATTCTCCGACCAACCCGGCATCGTGCTCTACGCCGACGGCTGGCATCCCGGCGTGGTCGGCATCGTCGCCGGCCGGGTCACCCGCAAATATCACCGTCCCTGCATCGTTCTCGGCAACGAAGGCGAGCAGGCGAAAGGCTCCGGGCGCAGCGTCGACGGCATCAATCTCGTCGAGGTGCTCGGCGGTTGCGCCGATTTGCTCTCGAGCTGGGGCGGCCATCCGATGGCGGTCGGCGTGGCGCTGGCCAAGGAGAACCTGGAGAAATTCCGTGTCCGTTTCGCGGAGGGTGTCCGCGCCTGGACCGGCGGGAAGGCGCCCGAACCCGAGCTGATGATCTCGGCCTGGTTGCGGCCTTCCGACATCAACGAGCGCCTGATGGACGAGATCGCCCTGATGCATCCCTTCGGGCAGGCCAATCCCGAGCCGGTTTTCGGTCTGCGCGGCGTGGTGCTGCGTCAACGCCCCGAAGTGTTCAAAGGCGTGCATTTCCGCTTCGTCCTCGAGCTCGGGGAAGGGCGTCGTCGTCTTTACGGCGTCGCCTGGAAAATGGCTGACCGTCTGCCGCCCGTCGGGCGTCCGCTCGATCTCGCGGTCGAGCTGTCGTGGAATTTCTTCAACGATCGTAAATCCATCCAACTGGAACTCGTCGACTGGCGTCTGGCGGAGTAGGCGAGGGGAGCGTGTGAGATCGCGTTGTTCCGGGGCGTCGTCGTCCGCCGGGCGGTCGTGCCGTCGTCGCCGGTTCGGCCGCTCATCTTCGCGCATCCCGCACCTCCTCGCTTGAGCCGCCGCCCGGACTCGTTACGCATACGCCCTCATGCCGCGCTCCTTCCGCCTCCTCCTGCTTGCGCCGCTGCTGGCGCTCCCGCCCGTCTTGTCCGGCCAGGTCGCCCAGTCGCCGGCCGTCATGCTCGCCAACATGCGTCAGGAGGTCGACCTGCTTACCCAGCGGATCGGGGAGCTTTCCCTGCGCGTCGAGCAGCTCGAGCGACAAAACGCCGAACTCGCCAAGGCCGCGGCCGGCGCCCAGCGGAACCTCGCCACGATTTCCCAGCTCAACACCGCCATCGCCGATCTGACGCGCGACATCAAGGCCGCCAGCGCGCAGACCAAGTCCGAGGTGCTCGCCGTCGTCGCCACCCAGATGGAAAACCTCGCGAAGCAGACCAACGCCGCCCTCGACGCGGTGGCCAAGAACCGTGCCGCCGCCCAGGTCGTCTTCTCCGACAATTTTCCGAAGGAAGGCGTCACCTACACCGTGCAGGCCGGCGACACGCTTTCGCGCATCGCGCAAAAAACCGGGGCGCGCCTGAACGACATCATCAACGCCAACAAGATCGTCGACCCGACCAAGGTGCAGGTCGGCCAGGTGCTCTTCATCCCCGGAGGCAAATAAGCCTTTCCCGTCCGGATCACCGCTCCTCTGCTCTAAATGGCCAACTCCAAATCCCGTCTCGGTCGCGGTCTCGGCGGTCTCATCGCCGCCGCCGCCCCCAAAGCCGCCACCCCGCCGCCGGCCGCGCCCGCGGCATCCGCGCAATCCCCGGCCGCGTCCGCGCCCGCCGCGCCGGTTCCGGGCGGTTTCATCGAGGTCGCCGTGACGGCCGTCGTGCCCAGCCCCTACCAGGCGCGCAAGGAGATCGCCCCCGAACATCTTCAGGAGCTCGCCGACAGCATCCGCGCCGAAGGGCTTCTCCAGCCGATCGTCGTGCGCCGTCTGCCCGACGGGAAATATCAACTCATCGCGGGCGAGCGCCGTTGGCGCGCCTTCCAGTTGCTCAAGATCAAGACGATCCCGGCCCGCCTCGTCGCGGCCGGCGACGCCTCCTCCGCCACGCTCGGGCTCATCGAAAACCTCCAGCGCGAGGGGCTCAACCCGCTCGAGGAGGCCTATGGCTACGCCAGCCTCATTCGCGATTTCGATCTGACCCAGGAGGCGGCCGCCGAGCGTGTGGGCAAACCCCGGGCCTCCGTCGCGAACAGCCTCCGTCTCCTTTCGCTCGACGGCGAATTGCAGGGCTACCTGGCCAAGGGGCTTATCTCCGTCGGTCACGCCAAGGTGTTGCTCGGCGTGGAGGACGCCGCGCAGCGTGCTCTGATCGCCCGGCGCATCATCGAGGACGGACTCAGCGTGCGTGCCACCGAGGTCTTGGTGCAGGCCAGGAAAAATCCCGCCGGCGCGTCCGCTTCGGGCTCCGGTTCCGGCGCCTCCGCGAAGAAGCTTTCCCCCGCCGACGCCGCCGCGATCGCGAGCATCGAGAAACGCCTCACCTCGCATCTCGGCGCGCGCGTGGCCGTGAAGCACTCGGGGAAAAAGGGGCAGATCGTGATTCCCTACGCCGGCAACGACGACCTGCAGCGCATCCTCGAAAAACTCGGCGTCGAACTTTGATCCGCGGCGGTTTCCGCCCACGTTGATCCAGCCGCTTTCCCGCCTCGTATCGACAAACCCCGTTCGTTCCCGGCCGCGCCCCCTCCGACCGCGTCCTCGCATTGGCCTCCTCACCCACCGATCACGCCACCCGCGTTCTCAACCAAGCCGGCGACGTCCTGACCGACGCCGTCGATTATCTGCGTCTGGACCCGGTGCCCCCCGTGGCGAGGGAGATGCGTCGGTATTCCGCGAAGAAGCTTCGGGCCGATCTCTTCGCCGGCGCCACGGTCGCCCTTGTTTCGATTCCCCAGGCGATCGGTTTCGCCCTCATCGCCGGATTGCCGCCGGAGATGGTCATCATGTCGGTGGTGGTCGGCGGTTTTCTCGCCGCGCTCTTCAGCACCTCGCACCACCTCGTCTTCGGTCCCACCAACTCGATCAGCCTGCTCACGGCCAGCGCCGTCGCGACCTTGCCGGCCGCCGGTCTGGCCGCGCCGGAACTCGCGCTCGTCCTCGCGTTTCTGATCGGCATTTTCCAGCTCGGCGCGGGCTTCGCCAAGCTCGGCAAACTCACCCAGTTCGTGTCCCGGTCGGTCGTGATCGGCTACGGCACGGCGATCGGCATCCTGCTCGCCGTCGGCCAGCTGCCTCACCTCGTCGGAGTCGAGGTCACGCGCGGCAATCTCTTCCGTTCGCTCGAGGGAACCCTGCACCACATCCTCGCGTTCGAGGTCAACGGCTACGCCCTCGCGATCGGCGTCGTCACGTTGCTCCTGTTCCATGTGCTCGAACGCATCCAGCGTTGGGTGCCGGTCGAACTGGTCGGGCTCGTCTTCGTCGCTTTGTTCACCCGGTTCGTCGGGCTCGATTCCCTCGGGGTTCGGACGATCGCGAGCGAGGGCGAACTCGACGCGGCGCTGCCCTCCTTCATCGGCATGCCTTACGGCGACGCCAGCGTGGCCGCCGTGCCGGCGCTGCTCAGCACCGCGCTCGCCATCTCGATCCTCGGCATGCTGGAGGCGATCTCGATCGGCAAGACCCTCGCCGCGCGGTCCGGCCAGACCTTCAACGCGAACCAGGAGCTCATGGCGATGGGCGTGGCCAATCTCGGGTGCAGCGCCTTCGGCGCCATGCCCGGCTCCGCCTCCTTCGCCCGGTCCGCGACCAATTACCAGAGCGGCGCGTGCACCCAGGTCTCGGCGATTTCCAGCAGCCTGATGGTGCTCGGCGCATTGTTCTTCGTCGCGCCGTTGATCAACTACCTGCCCATCCCGGCGCTCGCCGCGCACCTGATCCGAATCGGATTGAAGATGATCAACAGGGAGCAGCTTCGCATCGCGTGGAACTCCACCCGATCCGACGCCATCGTGCTCGCGGCCACCATGCTGTCGGCCTTCCTCTTCAAGCTCGACGCGGCGATCTACATCGGCCTCGGGCTTTCGCTCGTGCTCTTCCTGAAGAAAGCCAGCGCGCCTTCGCTGGTCGAATACGGCTTCAACGAGCAGGGCCAGCTCGCGCAGCTCGATCCCTCGGTTTCCCGCAACAAGTCGACCATATCGATCGTCCACGTCGAAGGGGAGTTGTTCTTCGGCGCCGCGGACTTGTTCCAGGAGGAGGTGCGCCTGCGCGCCGAGGCGGAGGACATCCGGGTGGTCATCCTGCGCATGAAAAACGCGCGCCACCTCGACGCGACTTCCGTGATGTCTCTGCTCCAGCTCCACGAGGCGTTGAAAAAGAAGAACCGCCATCTCCTGGTCAGCGGCATCAACCCCGACGTCGAACGCGTGTTGCGTCGCAGCGGGGCCTGGGCGGTGATCGGCCCGGAAAACATCTTCCCCGCGGAGGCGAACCTCACCATGAGCACCAAACGCGCGTTGCAACGCGCGAAGCGCCTGCTCGCCGCCGATGGCGCCACGGGCAAGGCGGACGTGCGGATTTTCTACGACCGCACGCATCTGGAAAACCAGACTTCGGCCACCGCGTCGTCTCCCGCGGACGAACATATCTCGGATTACGAGATTTGACGGCGGGCGGTCGTCCGGCCGGCGGCGGATGTGAAACGCCGCCTCCGTTTCGCGGATCGGGCCACCTTGCGAGGCGGGCGACAAAAAAGCGCCGGGCCCGTGCGGGCCTGGCGCTCAGTGAGAGGTGGGGCGGGTGTCGATGAGTTTGGGGATTACTTCGCTTCGGCGCCTTGGGCGGCGGCCTCGAGCTCGGCGTTGAGCGCCTTGATGCGCGCCTCGATCTGGCCGTTGCTGAGATCGATGGTCTGGTTGTAGTGCGGGCGCCGCTTGTAGTCGGTGGAGTAGACGATGCGGTTGAGCAGTTCGGCGCGGAGATTGGCGATCTCCAGGGAGATGGCGGCCTCGCGGGCTTTCTGCGCTTCGAGGGCGGCGAGACGGGCGGCCTCCCGGTCGGCGGCGGCCTTGGCGGCGGCTTCCTGGGCGCGGAGCTTTTCGAGGGCGGCGAGCCGGGCTTTTTCGGCCTCTTCGGCGTCGCGGGCGCGCTGTTCGGCGAGTCGCTTCGCCTCCGCGTCGGCGGCGGCGCGTTGGGCGGCGAGGGCGGCCTCGCGCTCGGCGGCGGCCTTGCGGGCTGCCTCCTCGGCGGCGAGGCGCTCGGCGGCGGCCTTGCGTTCATCCTCGAGGCGGCGTTGTTCGGCGGCCTCGCGTTCGGCGGCGGCCTTGCGGGCGGCCTCCTCGGCGAGACGGGCGGCTTCGGCGGCCTGTTCGGCGGCCTTTTTCTCGGCCGCGAGTCGCGCGGCGTCGGCGTCCTCGGTGGCGGCGCGACGCGCGGTATCCGTCTCCGCCTGGCGTCCGGCGTGGTTGCGCCAGACGAGAACCACGCCGAGCAGAATGAGGAGAAGGATGATCGAGATGGTGATGCCGCGTTTCATGTTGCGAAGAGATCGAGTATTAGGGTGAGACCGTCCTCCAGACGGAGGTTCCCGCGAAGGATTGTCAAACCACCGCCGGACGGGATCGGAGGCGGAATGGGGTCGAGGAGGTTAATGGTTGATAACTAATTTAGGTATCGTGTGTTGGGGTGTGTTCAGAGGGGGTTTTCGGTGGCGATGAAGGTCCAGGGGAGGTCGAATTTTTTCGAAATCGTCTCGGCGAGGGCGCGGACGCCGTGGACCTCGGTCGCGTAGTGGCCGCAGCAATACAGGTTGAGGCGGTGCTCCTCGGCGAAGTTATACCACTCCTCGCGGAGCTCGCCGGTGACGAGGGTGTCGACGCCGAGCGCGGGTAGCTCCGGCACGGCGCTGTTGCCGCTGCCGCTGCAGAATGCGATGCGCGCGGGACGCTCCGAACCGTGCTCGACGGCGACGACGCGCGCGTAGTGGCGCTTCAGGTCGGTGTGCAGCGCGGCACGGGTGCCGGAGAAGGGGGCGGTCCAGGCGACCGGTTCGCTGCCGGGCGGGGTGAGAAAGGTCTGGTCGGGCGCGAGACCGAGCTGACGGGCGAGCAGGACGTTGTTGCCCAGCTCGGGATGACCGTCGAGCGGTAGGTGGCACCCATAGACGGCGAGGTTGGCGCGGATCGCGGTCGCGAAACGGGCGTAGTGGGCGCCGACGAGCGGCTGCGGCGCGGTCCAGTAGAGCCCGTGGTGGACGATGAGAAAATCGATCCCGGCGGCGGCGGCCTTGGCGAAGGGGATGCGGCCGGCGTCGACGGCGGCGCCGATGCGCGTGACGCGTCCGTCGTTTTCAAGTTGGAGGCCGTTGAGCGCGTTGGGGTGGTCTTTCCAGTCGGTGCGACGGGTGGCTTGATCGCAGAAGGCGACGATTTCGGCGAGAGACGGCATGATGGCGGCGACCATGACCTTTCTCGCGCGCGATGGGAAGGCGCGAGACGCGGCGGGGCTTGCGTGAAGGTGCGGCGCCAATTCAGCTCGCGGCGTGGAAGTTGTTATTCTCGTCGTCGTGTTCGGACTGGTCGCGGAGGCGATCGGCTGGATGCAGCATCAGGCGCAGGCGGCCCGGCGCGATGCCTTGGCCCGGGTGGCGGCGGAACAGGGCATGCGTTTCGACGCGAAGCCGAGGGATTGGGGCGGGGGATGGTTGTCGAGCCGTTCCCCCCTCGCGCCGTTTCCGGTTTTCCAGAAGGGGCATTCGCGCCGCTCGACAAACCACGTCGAAGGAAAGCTGCGCGCCTGGGACCGCGAGCTTCCGGCGACCGTCGCGGATTATCGATACAAGATCACGAGCGGGACGGGTAAGAACCGGCGCACGCGCACCTATCAATTGAGCTTTCTTCTGCTGCGGCTGCCGTTCGGCCATCGCGTGCCCTGGTTGTGCGTGCGGCGCGAACATCTGGGCCACAAGATCGCGGCTGTGGCGGGATTCGACGACATCGATTTCGAATCCGCCGAGTTTTCGAGGCGCTTTCACGTGACCTCGAAGGATCGTCGTTTCGCCTACAACCTCATCGATCCCCGGATGATCGAGTTTCTTCTCGATGTGGAGCCGCCGGAGATCGCGATCAACGAGGGGTTTCTCCTCGTGACGCCGGCGGCGGGATCGCGTCTGTGGGCACCTCAGGACTTCGCGGCCGCGTGCCGATGGACGGAGGATTTTCTGGCGCGATGGCCGCAGTTTGTGGTGAAGGATCTGTCGTCCGCATGACTCCCGTTGTCCTCGGTCTGCTTTTCCTCGGTTTCGTCGGCCTCGTCTGGGCGTTGTTCGTCTACAACCGTCTGGTCGGGCTGCGACAGCATGTGCGGGAGAGCTGGGCCGACATCGACGTGCAGCTCAAACGCAGGCACGACCTGATCCCGAACCTCGTGACGACGGTGAAAGCCTACGCCGCCCATGAGCGCGAAGTCTTGGAACGCGTGGTCGAGCTGCGGGCCGAGGCGATGAGGAACCGGTCGACCGGGGCCGGAGCGCGGGCGGGTGAAGAGCCGTTGGCCTTCGCGCTAGGGCGACTTTTCGCGGTGGCGGAAAACTATCCCGCGCTGCGCTCCGACGCCCACTTCCTCGCGCTGCAAAAGGAGTTGGCGGAGACGGAGGACAGGATCGCGGCGGCGCGCCGGTTCTTCAACGCGAACGTCCGCGAGTTCAACACGCTCTGCGAGCAGGCGCCGACGAACCTCGTGGCAAGCATGGGCGGTTTTTCGCCGGCGAGTTTCTTCGAGTTGAGCCAGGCGGCCGAGCGCGTGGTGCCGCGCGTGGGCTAGGCCGGTTTCGGAGAACGGCCGGCGGCGAGGCGAATCAAGGCGCGGACGCGGGATGCAGGCTGACGTAGCCGGTGCGGTCGACGAGGTCCTGCCCCTGGGGACCGAGAAACCACTCGACGGGCGCCGGGACGTGCGGGTTGCGCGTGCCCGCGGTGGCCGCGCAGATGTCGACCGTGTAGGGATAGTCGCCGCTGCGGATGGTTTCGCGGGTGGGCGCGACGCCGTCGATCTTGAGCAACTTGATCTCGCCCCCGGGATTCATCGCGATGGCGAAAACGCGGAAGGAGTAGCCGATCGCGGCGCGCGAGTTCTTGTAGGCGGCGACCTGCTGGATGACGCCGCCCATGCCCAGGGCGAATTCCTCGCGTAGCGGAGGCGCTGGCTTTTCGCCCTGCATGACCCTGCGCTCGAGCGCGGTCTGGCTGCCGGAGCCTTCGGGGCGTTGAAAGGGCAGGATCTTTTCGTCGAGGCCGCCGAGCTCCTTCCAGCTGACGATGCGTTTGGTGTAGATGGCGCGGATCTGCTCGCTCGTGAGTCCGTCGATCGGATTGTCGGCGTGAACGAAAAACACGAAGGCTTCGCGGCCGATCGGAGTGAGGCGCAGCGGGCGGCCGGCGGACTCGGCGGCGGCGCGCTGCGACTCGGAAGGCTGCGCCACGAACACGAGATCGGCCTCGCCCGCGACGAGACGCTCGTAGGCGCTCGGTGTAGTGGAACTGCGGATATGCGTCCAAACCTGTCGGATGTCGAAGCGCGTGTAGATCGCCTGTGCGGCGGCGGCGTAGACGGGGAAGATCGCGGTGGCCCCGTCCAGCAATGGATGGGAGTCGGCGATTCGCAGCGTGGGCGCGGGGATTTTGACCAACGTGTTGTCGGGATCGAAGGGCTGGTGCCGCACGTTGAAGGTGTTCTCCGCGCGCCATTCGCCATAGCCGTTGCCTTTGACGAAGCCGATTTGTCGCGACCCGATGCGCCAGACGATGAACGCGCAAAGGAGGATGAGCGCGGCGCAAGTTGCGAAACGCGCGCGGGGCGCGGTGCGGATGGCGGAGGCGAGTTCGCGGAAGCCGAGCGCACGGCCGGCGCCGTAGGCGACGTAGATCACCAGCGTCGGCAGCAGATAAACCCAGGGCGAAGGGATGCCGAAGAGGTAGACGACGCTCAGGAGAAAACAGGCGGGCAGGTGGGTGAGGGTGAAGACGCCCGCGAAATCGCCGAAGAGCGCGCCCTCGGCCGGTGCGGGCCGGAGTAGGACAATCGTGGATACAAGCAGCGTGAAGGCCGCCGGGAGCAGCACGGCGAGATGACGCGTGACAAAACGCGGCTCGGCCGCGAAGGCGGAGTCGCGGCCGATGGCCTTGCGCACGTCCTTTCTGCCTGTGCGGACGCAATGCCAGAGAAAGAACGCGCCGACGGGAATGCCGAGGACGACGATACTCCATATTCCGTCGCCGATGAGCTGCGCCGCGATGAGGATGAAAATCGCCGCGACTTGGAACAGCAGCGGGAGCAGGACGAAGACGTTCAGCAGCGAGCGCCAGAAGTAAGGGGGCTTTTGCACGGGGCGGTGCCGGAAATAGAGGCTCGCCCGGTCGGCGCGGGGAAGAACGAAACTCCGCAACAAAAAGCCCTCCCGGGAGGGGAGGGCGTGGAGAGGGAAATCGCTGATGGAGGAACGTCGAGCTGTTCGGTTCGTTCTGATTTACGCGGAGCGGTGACGAGAGCGGCGCAAGGAGGCGCAGCCGAGAGCACCGAGGCCGGCGAGCGCGGCGAAGGTCGAGGACTCGGGAATTTCGGCGGGGGTGTAGTCGTAGGTCAGGCTCATGCTGCCGGACGTCATATCGATTACGCCGGTGGTTGTTCCGAGTTCGCCCACGCTGAGGGTGATGGGGACGACAAACGAGATGGTCCGGGAGCCGGTCCCCAGGAGAAACGCGTCTACGAACCCAGGATTCGAGAACTGACCATAGGATCCCGCTTCTTGGCCGATGATGAAGCCGAAGTCCAAATCGGTGTCCGGCGCTCCGCCATTGCCGGTTCCGCCTCCATAACCATAAATGCTATCGTCGAGACCGGAGATATAGAAATTCCCGCCGCCGCCGAAACCAAAGCTGCCGCCGTCCGGCCCCGTATTGCCGACAAAGCGAAAGGTGAATTCGAAGGCGAGCGTCACCGAGTTCAGCGTGCCCAAGGCGGGATCGAACTGGTCGATCACGAGAGAAAAAATCGAGGTGTGGGTGGTTTCCGGATTCGGGATACTGATCGACGAAAAATCAGACGAGTCGAAGTCCTGCGAGTAGGTGATGGTGGCCGCGGATGCGGCATGGGATGCCGCGATGAGCGCGACGGGGGCGACGAGGTATTTGATCATGGTTGGCAAAAGCGCTGCGGTGCAGTGATTTTGCAAAAGCAGGTGTCGGGCCATGCCAACTTAAATATCCGCTCGGAAGGTGGAAAGAGCAGCATCACAGGCGGATGCCAAGCGGAGGGCGTCGGCGGGGCCGGCGGCTTGCCGATGCGCTTCGATCAAGGAAAACCACCCCGGAGAGCCGAGCGCGCAACGCGGCGGACTCCGTGTCCGGCGTGGATGCGAGGCGCTTATCGGCGGAGAAGGGCGGCTCGGTTCAGGGCCTCGATAGCATCCGGCCGGGTCTTTGGCCTCATGGCGTAGATTCGCCCGGAGGCAGACGGGCGGTCATGTTGTTCGAGGCGAGTTTGATCGCCTGCGTAAGCTCGGCGAGGGCGCCGGAAGGCTCGACGAGGTCTCGTTTCACCATGAAGCGCACGAGCCACGCCGAGCCATTGCGAGGATGGGCTTCGATGGGCTCGTCGAGAGTTCGGGGGCCTCCTCGAGCTCCCCGGCGACATATTTGGCATTTGCGGCATTGGAACCGGGACACGAGTTGGGTTTGCTCGATGAGCGACGGCGACAGCGGCAGCGCGATCGGTGCGACGAACACGACTGGCTTTGGCAGACGGCGCGCGTTCAGACCACGTTCGTGACGGAGAACGCCAAGCGTGCGGATGCCCTACGCACGAGTCCCCAAGGTTTCGGCCTTTCTTGAGTTCCGCTCCCCGGCGGAAGCGCGTAAGGGGATTGTGGATACAAAAACCCCGCGGTTTGGCGCCGCGGGGTTGGGGCTTTTGAATGCCAGGCCGGCCTTTGTCAGAGCGCGGCGAGCGCGGAGTTGAAGGTCGCGCTGGGGCGCATGGCGGCGGAGGCCTTGGCGTCGTCGGGGCGGTAGTAGCCGCCGATGTCGACCGGCTTGCCCTGCACGGCGAGAAGCTCGTCGACGATCTTCCGCTCGTTTTCGGCGAGGGCCTTCGCGATAGGCGCGAACTTGGCGGCGAGCTCGGCGTCGCTCTTCTGCTCGGCGAGAGCCTGGGCCCAGTAGAGGGCGAGGTAGAAGTGGCTGCCGCGGTTGTCGATCGTGCCGAGTTTGCGGCCCGGGGACTTGTCGTTTTCGAGGAACTTGCCGTTGGCCTGGTCGAGGGTTTCGGCGAGGATCTTGGCCTTCGGGTTCCGGCCGACGATGGCGAGATGCTCGAGGCTGGCTGCGAGGGCGAAGAACTCGCCGAGGCTGTCCCAACGGAGGTAGTTCTCCTGGACGAACTGATCGACGTGTTTGGGCGCGGAGCCGCCGGCGCCGGTTTCGAAGAGGCCGCCGCCGTTCATGAGGGGAACGATGGAGAGCATCTTGGCCGAGGTGCCGACCTCGAGGATGGGGAAGAGATCGGTGAGGTAGTCGCGGAGGACGTTGCCGGTGACGCTGATGGTGTCCTGCCCCTTGACGATGCGTTCGAGGGAGAACCTGCAGGCCTCGGCCGGGGGGAGGACGCGGATGTCGAGTCCGGAGGTGTCGTGGTTTTTCAGATACGCCTCGACCTTGAGGAGGAGCTGGGCGTCGTGGGCGCGGTTCTTGTCGAGCCAGAAGACGGCCGGCGTGTTGGAGAGGCGGGCGCGGTTGACGGCGAGCTTCACCCAGTCCTGCACGGGGGCGTCCTTGGTCTGGCAGGCGCGCCAGATGTCGCCGGATTCGACCTCGTGGGAGAGGAGGATGTTGCCCGCCTCGTCGACGACGCGGACGGTGCCGGCCGCGGGGATCTCGAAGGTCTTGTTGTGCGAGCCGTATTCCTCGGCGGCCTGGGCCATGAGGCCGACGTTGGGCACGGAGCCCATCGTCTTCGGGTCGAGGGCGCCGTTCGTTTTGCAGAAGTCGATGACGGCCTGGTAGACGCCGGCGTAGCAGCGGTCGGGGATGACGGCGAGGGTGTCGGCGGTCTTGCCCTGGGCGTCATACATCTTGCCGCCGGCGCGGATCATCGCGGGCATGGAGGCGTCGATGATGACGTCGGAGGGGACGTGGAGGTTGGTGATGCCCTTGTCGGAGTTGACCATCGCGACGCCGGGGCCGGCGGCGAACGCGGCCTGGATGTCGGCCTCGATGGCGGCCTTGCGGTCCGCGGGCAGGGAACCGATCTTCGCGACGAGGTCGCCGAAACCGTTGTTCAGGTCGACGCCGAGCTCGGCGAAGGTGTCGGCGTGCTTGGCGAGGAGATCCTTGAAGAAGACCTTCACGCAGTGGCCGAAGAGGATGGGGTCGGAGACCTTCATCATCGTGGCCTTTAGGTGGAGGGAGAAGAGGACGCCCTTCTCCTTGGCCTCGGCGACGGCCTGTTCGTAGAAGGCCACGAGGGCTTTCTTGCTCATCTTGGTGGCGTCGAGGATCTCGCCGGCCTTGAGGGGAAGCTTGGGGAGAAGGACCTGGACGGAGCCGTCGGCCTTGACGAGCTCGATGCGGGCGGTGGTGTCGGCCGGGAGCGTAGTGGATTTTTCGTTACCGAAGAAGTCGTCGCCGGCCATGTGGCGGACGGCGGTTTTCGAATCGGAGGACCACTTGCCCATCGCGTGCGGGTGGGCGCGGGCGTAGTCCTTGACGGCCTTGGGGGCGCGACGGTCGGAGTTGCCCTCGCGGAGAACGGGATTCACGGCGGAGCCCTTGACCTTGTCGTAGCGTGCCTTGGCGTCCTTTTCGGCCTCGGTCTTGGGCGACTCGGGGTAGTCGGGGAGGGCGTAGCCTTTCTTTTGAAGCTCGGCGATGGCCGCCTTCAGCTGCGGCACGGAGGCGGAGATGTTGGGCAGCTTGATGATGTTGGCCTCGGGCTTGAGCGTGAGGGCGCCGAGCTCGGCGAGGTGGTCGGGGGCGAGATTGAAGGCGGCGAGGATGCGTCCGGAGAGGGAGATGTCGCGCGTCTCGACCTGGATGCCGGCGGGCTTGGTGTAGGCCTGCACGATCGGCAGGAGCGAATAGGTGGCGAGCGCGGGGGCTTCGTCCGTGATGGTGTAGATGATCGAGGGCGCGTCGGACATAATGTAGGTGATAAGTTGTTTTAAACGAAAAGGAGCAGCGAACGCGACGAGGCCGGAGGGTCAATGGCGGAGGGCCGAAGCCGACGGCTCCGGGCGCCGGCCGGGGTGCAGGTATTAGCGGGATGCGTCGATGCGCGGGGCCGGGCTTATGCGGGCCCCGGAAAGGGCGGGGCCCGGGCGGCGTTCAGGCGGGAACGGCCGCGGAGTCGTCCTCCTCGCCGCGCGCGACCACGGCGGCGATGACGAGATCGCCGGTGACGTTCAAGGCGGTGCGGCACATGTCGAGGATGCGGTCGATGCCGAGGATGATCGCGATGGCTTCGCCGGGCACGCCGATCGTCACGAGCACGCCGACCACGAGCGGTAGCGAACCGCCGGGCACGCCGGCGGTGCCCAGGCCGGCCATGACGCACATGAGGGCGACCATGCATTGCTGGCCGATGGAGAGGTCGACGCCGAAGACCTGCGCGAGAAACAGGACGGTGACGCCCTCGTAGAGCGCGGTGCCGTTCTGGTTTGCGCTGGCGCCGACGGTGAGAACGAAGCGGCTGATGCGGGCCGGGATGCCGAGGTTTTGTTCCGCGACGCGCAGCGAAACGGGAAGCGTGGCGTTGCTGGACGAGGTGGCGAAGGCGGTGACGATCGCCTCGCGGCTTTGGCGGAAAAAGGCCAGGGGCGAGCGACGCGCGAGCGTGGCGAGGAAGATCGGGTAGCTGACGAACTGGTGCAGGGCGAGGCCGAGGATGACCACGCCGATGTAGGCGCCGAGCGTCTTCACGAGGCCGAGGCCGAGGGTGGAGGTGAGGGCGAAGCCGAGGCAGGCGACGCCGACCGGGGCCAGCTTCATCGCGAACTCGATGATCTGTAGGCAAACGTCGAATACGGCGCGCAGCACGGCGAGCAGGGGCGCGCCGCGTTCGGCGGGCAGGAGCGCGAGGGCGACGCCGAAGAAGAGCGAGAACACCATCACCGAGATGAGGCCGCCGCCCGTGTAGTTGGGCGTGAAGGCGTTGACCGCCTCCGTGAGCGGATTCTGCGGGATGAGGTCGAGCAGCGTTTCCGCGACGGGCGGGGACTTGGCCTCGCCTATGGCGACCTTGCCGGCGGCGTCCGCGCCGTATTCGGCGATCAAGGACGCCCGGGTCTCGGGATCGAGGCTTTTGCCCGGGGAGAAGAAACCGGCGACGCCGAGCGCGATGGCGACGCCGACGCCGGAAAACAGGAAGGTGGCGCCGACGCTCTTGAGACCCACGCGGCCGAGTTTCCGGAGATCGCCCATCTCGGCGACGCCGAGCACGATGGCCGAGAAGACGAGGGGAATCACCACCATGAAGATGATGCGGATGAAGAGTCGCCCGAGCGGTTGGACGACCTCGGCGAGCCACCAGGCGAGACGCGCCTTTTCCTCGGGGGAATCGACCAGATGATGAACCCAAAGTCCGACGAGGGCGCCGAGAAGGAGTCCGCCGAGGATCAGAGTCGGCCGGGACCATTTTAGCGGATTGAGAGTCAGGGGCATGGCGCGCAGTGTTCGGCGGTCGCGATGGCGTGGGCAAATGGTTTTCCGGCGTTTTTCCGGCTTACGATCTCGCGCGGCGAATCCCTCGCTTCAGCGTGGACCGCATGAACACACAACCGTCGTCGCCCGAAGCGCCCGAGGAGATCACGATTCGCGCCGAACCGATCGAGCTTTCGCGGTTGTTGAAGTTCGCCGGAATTTTCGACAGCGGCGGCGGGGCGAAACACGCGATCAACGACGGACTCGTGACGGTGGACGGCGTGGTCGAGACCGCGGCGCGGAGAAAACTCTTCGCGGGAGCGACCGTTCGCTGCGCGGGCCGGACGTTGCTGGTGAAGCTTTAACCGCTGTCTTCAAAATAAACCGACGCTTTGCCTTGAGCCCTGCGGGTGGGGAGGAAGCCAAGCCGGGTGGGCGTTGTCCTCGGTGGCACGGGTTTCCGGCCTGCCTCCACCCCGGTCGCCAGCCTTGGCCGGGCATGGCTTCCGCCCCGCGAAGCATCGGTTTGTTTTGATGACAGCGCCTAACCGGCGGAGGAGGCCGGCGCGGACGGACTCGCCGCGGTCGGTGCGGGCGAGGGGGCGGCCGCGGGCGGCTCGGCGGGAAGCGGAGGCAGCTTGATGAAATAGTTGCGCCGCGAGGCGCTGTGGCCGCGGGCGGGGCGACGCGTGGCGGGATCGCTGTAGCCTTTGCCTCCGCGGTAGCTTCGGCGGTTCGGGTCGTTCGCGCACGCGATTTGGTGGCGTTGCATACGATCGAAAATCCCGAGGAGCTGCGTGGGCTCCGGGTAGGTGTCGAGACCGCAACGTTCGAGGGCGAGAAGCGTCTCGTGCGTCGCCTCCAGCGTGCTGAGGCAGCCCTCCTGCGGTTGCTGCTTGATGATGAAGCGGCTCGGCGCGGTGGGCGTGAACATGATGCGCGGGAGGGTTTGCAGCGTCTTCGAGAGACGGAGCATCTTGCGGGCGCAGGCCCAGGTGGCGTCGAGCAGGAGGACGACCAGGCGCTTGCCCGCGTAGTCGGCGGGGGAGAGTTCGCCGAGGGAGAGATTGCGGGCCTGGGGGCCGGGGTAGAGGAGCATGCAGTGGTTGGCGGGATCGCGGAGGATCGCCTGCACGGGCTCGTGATCGTCGAAGCCGACGCCGACCTGGATCTCGCTGTTGGGCAGGCAGAGGTGGGTGAGCCGACCGGTGCCGGCCTTCTCCTGCTTGAATTCCTTCGGGTGCATCAGGAACACGAAGCGCGTCTTGGTGGGCATGGGACGCAGCGAGCCGCACCAGCAGAGCGATTGCGGCCAAAAGCAGCGATAACACATCACGCGCATGGTCGGAGCAGGGAATGGAGTGGGGCGGAAAACCAAACGACGGGTCGGCGTTCAGATGCCGGCGATCTCGCGCGACACTTGTTTGGCGTAGGTGTCGGTCATGCCTGAAACGAGATCCATCAGGCGGGCGAGCCACCACGCCTCGCCCTTGGCCGCATGCGCCTTGAGGTAGTCTTCCTTCCAGCCGAGCGCGAGGCAGCGGCGTTCGATGAAGCTGGGCGTGTGTTTGTTGAACACACCGGCGGCGGCGAGGGAACGGACCGCGGGGACGAAGGCGTCGAGGATACGCCCCAGGGTCGTGGGGGCGCCGAGCTCGGTCGCGACTTTGGCGCGGTGGCTGAAGATGGAGTCGTAGTCCTCCTTGATCTTGCGCAAGGCGTCCTGGATGTGGTCGGGGAAAAAGGATTTCAGATCCTGCTCCGGCGCGAGTTCGCCGCGCATGATCGCGTCGTAGTTTTGGGCGAAGGCGGAGGACGCGGCCTCGACCATGCAGCCGATCGCCCTGGCGCGAAGGGCGGAGAGAGGCCGTTCCTTCTTTTCGCCGATGATGAGGTTGAAGATCGCGCAGACATCCCCGGGGGCGAGGATGCCCATCTCGACCGCGTCCTCGAAGTCGCCGACACGGTAGCAGATGTCGTCGGCGGCTTCGGAAAGATAGGAAAGCGGGTGGCGGGCGACCGAGCCGTCGGGCTTGCGGAGGCCGAGGGCGCGCACGAGGTCCTCGAAGATGGGCGCCTCGGTGGAGAAGCAGTTGTGCTTCTGTTTCACCGCCACGAGCGGGTCGGCCGAGGTCCAGGGGTATTTGATCAGGGCGCCGAGCGAGGCGTAGGTGAAATGGAAATACGGTTGCTCGGGTTGTTCGGGGGCGGCGACGAGCCGGAAGCTTTGGGCGTTGCCCTCGAAGTTTTGCCAATCGACGAGCAGGCCCGGCGAGATGTGTTTGAGCAGGGAGTCGGCGCGGCGTGCGGCCCAGTCGCGGATCGCGAATTCGCCCGCATGCCCGAAGGGCGGGTTTCCGAGATCGTGGGCCAGGCAGGCCGCCTGCACGATCGAGCTGAGATCCTCGACGCCCCGGCCGGCGGGCAGCTCGCGTTTTTCCTGGAGCAGGCGGCCGACGGAGTAGGCGAGCGAACGGCCGACGCTGGCGACCTCCATCGTGTGCGTGAGCCGATTGTGGACGTGCTCGATCGTGGCGAAGGGATGGACCTGCGTTTTGCCCGCGAGCCGGCGGAAGGGCGCGGAAAAGACGACGCGGTCGTAGTCCTTCTCGAACTCGGTGCGCGGCCCCGCCTTGGCGGGCGGCGAGGCGAAGCGCTGATCCGATAGCAATTTTTCCCAGTCGAGGTGGAAGCTCATGCGGCCCCGCACTCCACGGAGACGCGGCGAAGCGCGCAACGCCGCATTTGCCGCGTCCCCGCCCGCGACGGCTACCCGCGGCGCACCGATCCGGGCGTGACGCCATAGCGCAGCCGGTAGGCGCGGCAAAAGGTGTTGGCGTCGGCGAAGCCGCAGGCGACCGCCACCTCGCCCACGGGCATCTGCGTGGCGCGCAACATCCGGTGCGCGTGCTCGAGCCGCAGACGTCGCAGCATCTCGCCCGGCGGTTCGCCGTAGCGTTTGCCGAACCCCCGGATGAAGTGCTCGCGGCTCACGCCGCAGCGTTCGGCGACCTCCTTCAGGTTCACCGGCGAGCGGAAGTGGTCGCACAGATAGTGATAACCGAACTCCACCGGGTCGTGAGCCTGCGACGCCGCCACCTGCTCGCGGTAGAGCGCGATCAGCAACTGGTGCAAAAGCTCCGATTCGTGGAAGCGGTCGCGAAAACTTCTCCCGTGAAAATGGCGTCGCAGCTCCAGCAGCACCGCCGCCGCCTCGCCTTCCGGCGCCATCTTCACGATCGGACCGAACTCCGCCCGCAGGCGCTCGAACCATGGCCGCAGCGCCCCCAGTCGGAAGGTGACGAAGCGCAGGCGGTAGGGCTCGGTCGCTTCCGGCGGATAACCGTAGTGCGAGGGTTCGTCGTGCGTGAACAGCAGCGCCTGACCCGGCCCCGCGAGACGACGCCCGTTCGCGTCCTCGAAGAACACGCTGCCCGAGAGATTTTGCTGCACCACGGCCTCATCGGCGTGCCCGCGACGCGGATTGTGCCAGTGGTATTCAGGGCCGGTGCGCAGTTCGTCGCCGAGGCCGGCGATGGAGGAAAACGGGTCGGGCAGGGGAGGCTCCACGGAGGCGGTTGATCACATAATGCATATTCGGCATCAAGCTTTGGCTCTCTGTCTTCGCGCGGCATTTCCTCGATCACCAAGGACGTCCGCCCATGTCTTCCCCCAAAAAATCCAAGCTCGCCGGTCACGCCGCGCACACTCAAGACGCCGCCGCCCAGGGTCTCCCGGGACGGCTTCAACGCCCCATCAAGCTCACCATGCTCGGCGCGGGATCGGGCTTCACCCCGCGCCTCGTCAACGACGTCCTGCGCATCCCCGGCAACCGGGGCGGCGTCATCGCGCTCGTCGACATCGACCTCTCGCGGCTGCGCACGATGCACAAACTCATCCGCAAGCTCGTCGCGAAACTCGGTCAGGAAAAACTCTGGAAGGTCGTCGCCTCGCCCGACCGCACCCAGGTGCTCAAGGGCACCGACTACGTGGTGAACTGCATCGAGGTCAGCGGGCTCGAGTGCGTGCGCCACGACAACGACATCCCGCTCAAATACGGCATCGACCAGTGCATCGGCGACACCATCGGCCCGGGCGGCCTCTTCAAGTCGCTCCGCACCATCCCGGTCTTCCTCGACGTGCTGCGCGACTGCGAGCGCCTTTGCCCGCAGGCCCTCGTGCTCAACTACACCAACCCGATGGCGATGATGTGCACCGCCGCCGGCCGCGTTTCCTCGATGCAGGTCGTCGGCCTCTGCCACAGCGTGCAGGGCACGAGCCACCTGCTCGCCGGTTACGCAGGCGTGCCCTACGAGGAGATGGATTGGGAGTGCGCCGGCATCAACCACCTCGCCTGGTTCACCAGGCTCGAGCACAAGGGCGTCGATCTCTACAAGGACCGGCTCTACAAGAAATTCGCCGCCGATCTCGCCGCCGCCGAGAAGGAGCGTCGCGCCGGTCGCACTTCCTTCGACAGCGCCGACGTCGGCCACGGCAAGCGTGCCTACGAGCAGCTGGATCTCGTGCGCAAGGACATGTGCCTGCACTTCGGCGCCTTCATCACCGAGAGCTCGGGCCATCTTTCCGAATATCTGCCCTACTACCGCAAGAGCGAGGCCGGCCGGGCCTATCTTCGCCAGGGTTACGAGGGCGGCACCCGTTTCTACGCGACCAACTGGCCCGAGTGGCGCAAGAAGGCGGACGCCCTGCGCCTCGCGATGCTGAAAGGCACCGAGCCGATCGACTGGGCGCGCTCCTGGGAATACGCCTCCTGGATCATCGAGGCTCGCGAGAAGGACAGCCCGTTCCGCATCCACGGCAACGTGATGAACAACCACGGCGGCTCCGGCCAGCTCATCACCAACCTGCCCGCGGACTCCTGCGTCGAAGTCGCCTGCCTCGTCGACGGCAACGGCATCAACCCCACCCGCTACGGCGCGCTTCCGCGCCAGATGGCCAACGTCTGCGCCACCAATCTCGGCATGTTCGACCTCGGCGCCCAGGCCGCGATCGAACGCAGCAAGGAGGCCGCGATCCACGCGCTCATGCTCGATCCGCTCAGCGCCGCGGTTTGCACGCCCGCGCAGATCAAGGCCATGACGCTCGAGCTTTTCGAGGCCGAGAAGGCCTACCTGCCCGGCTATCGTTGAGCGGTCGTTTCCTCCCCGCGTGTCGCGTCGTCCTGCGGAAGGTTTGTCCCCTTCCGCAGGTTTTTTCTTTTCTCCATGTCGCTCATCACCGTCCTCGCCCCGGCCGAAAACCGGCCGCTCTTTTTCCTGCGCTGCGCCGACTCCGCCTACGTGTGCGGCGTTCATCCTTCCGGCGCCCTTTGCCACCTGCATTGGGGCAAGAGCATCGCGCCCGACGCGTCGCTCGCCGCGCGCCTCGACGCCGACGCGGTCGCGTTCAGCCCCGAATATCGCCGCAACGGGGCGGTGAACAGCAAGGCGGGGCTCGACGTTCTCCGTTACGAATATCCGACGGCCAACACCGGCGATTTCCGCGAACCCGCGGTCGATGTCCTCCACGCCGACGGAACCCGCGGTCTGCGTCTTGTCTACGCCGCCCATCGCGTGCTGCCGGGCAAACCCGCCCTTGCCGGTCTTCCCGCCACCTACGTCGAGTCCCCCGACGAGGCCGAGACGCTTGAGATCGACCTGCGCGACGCGAGCGATTCCGACGGGAAGGACGTCGCCGGTGTCGTGGTGACGCTCAGCTACACCGTCTTCGCCGGCCGCGATGTCGTCGTCCGCTCCGCGCGGATCGCCAACCGCGGCGCGGCGCCCGTCACGCTCACCCGCGCGCTCAGCGTCTCGATCGATTTCGCGAGCGGCCGCCACGATCTGCTCACGCTGCCCGGCGCCTGGGCCCGCGAACGCTGGGTCGAGCGGGCGCCGTTGCGCTCCGGCGCGCAATGGATCGGTTCCCGTCGCGGCGCGAGCAGCCACCAGAGCCATCCCTTCTTCGTGCTTCTCTCCCCGGGGGCGGACGAGACCCGGGGCGAGGCGCGGGGCTTCAGCCTCGTGTATTCAGGAAACCACCACGGCGGCGCCGAGATCGACCAGTTGTTCCAGGCCCGCGCCGTGCTCGGTATCCAGCCCGACGGCTTCGCCTGGCGGCTCGCCCCGGGCGAGGCGTTTCAGACTCCCGAGGCGGTCCTCGCCTTTTCGGCCGCGGGTCTCGGGGGCATGTCCGCCCAATACCACCGTCTCTATCGCGAGCGTCTCGTGCGCGGCGCCTGGCGCGATCGCGAACGGCCGATCCTCATCAACAACTGGGAGGCGACCTACTTCAATTTCACCGCGGACAAACTCGCCTCCATCGCCAAGGCCGCCGGAGAGCTCGGCATCGAACTTTTCGTCCTGGACGACGGCTGGTTTGGCAAACGCAACGACGACACCTCCTCGCTCGGCGACTGGTTCGTCGACACGAGGAAACTTCCCGCCGGCATCGGCGACGTCGGCCGGCGAATCCAGGCGGAGGGCTTGCGCTTCGGCCTCTGGTTCGAGCCGGAGATGATCTCGCCGGACAGCGAGCTTTACCGCGCGCATCCCGACTGGTGCCTGCACATTCCCGGTCGCGCCCGCACCGAAGGACGCAACCAGCTCGTGCTCGACTTCTCGCGCGCGGAGGTGGTCGACACGATCTTCGAACGGGTGGCCAAGATTCTCCGCGAGGCTCCCGTCAGCTACATGAAGTGGGACATGAACCGGCACCTCACCGAGGTCGGTTCCGCCGCGCTCCCCGCCGAGCGTCAGGGCGAGGTTTTCCACCGCCACATCCTCGGCGTCTACGCTTTCGCGGAGCGGCTCGTCACCGAATTTCCGGAGCTTCTCATCGAGGGCTGCTCCGGCGGCGGCGGTCGTTACGACCCCGGCATGCTGCACTACACGCCGCAGTTCTGGTGTTCGGACAACACCGACGCGATCGCGCGTCTGCGTATCCAGCACGGCACTTCGCTCGTGTATCCGCCCTGCACCATGGGAGCGCATGTCTCCGAGGTGCCGAACCACCAGCTTCACCGCACCACGCCGATGAAGACCCGTGCGCACGTCGCGCTCGCCGGCCAATTTGGTTTCGAACTCGATCTTACCAAGCTTGCCGCCGAGGACCTGGCCGCGGCGCGCGAGTTCACCGAGCAGGCCAAGAGCACCCGTCACCTGCTGCGGCACGGCGATTTTCACCGCCTGCTCGATCCCCACGAAGGCAACACCGCCGCGTGGATGTTCGTTTCCCCGGACCGCGCCGAGGCGGTGGTCACGGTGGTCCTGGCGCTGGCCGACCCGAACTGGCGCCTGCCCGCGCTCAAGCTGCGCGGTCTCGACCCGGCGACGACCTATCGCTGCGTGCACGGACCGGCCGGCGAGTGGCGCGGCGACGTGCTGATGGAACTCGGTCTGCCCCTCGACGGTTTGCACTGCGACTTCGAGAGTCTGCGCTGGCACCTGAAACGCGTGTAGAGTTCGCATTTGCTCCCTAGGCGTTGCTTGACAAGCCACCTCGGGAGCAGCTTTCTCGTCCGCCCAAGGTTTTCGCCAGAGTAGCTCAGTGGTAGAGCAGGGGACTCATAAGCCCTTGGTCGGCGGTTCAATCCCGCCCTCTGGCACCACTTGAATCGCAGCAGGTTGCGGTTTTTGCTCAGACCGGAAGTTTCCGGTGTTTTTGCTCTTGGCCACTTCTTGGCCGTTGGGGAATCCGACTCCCGGGGCCGGTCGCTCTTCGCGCTTCATGTCACCGCCGCGAGGATGACCTGTGGCCAATGACTTCCGAGATGCACCCGACATGTTCGCCGTGACTGGCCGGAAGCCGGAAACGATCGCTCGGGGTTTCGTTGGGAATCGCTCTTGTCCCGATCCGAGCAAGTCCGGTGCCTGCGAATACGTTTCCGACGCGCCGGCGGACGCGGCGTCGACGGCCCCGGCGAGTTTGAGAGGCGCGCCTGCTCCTGAGTGGATGAGATTTTGACTTTCTATTGACCGCTCCCATTTCGGCCGCTCCCAACGCACGAGGGCTCAGGTTCATGGTCGGTGGGAGATGGGCGCAGGTGGTGGCGCGGCGGAGCGGTCGCGAACGAGGATGTTGCGCGCAAGTCTTTGTTTTGACGGAGGAAAGGGCGCTGAAGCCTCCCCACGGCGCGCCCTTCCCCCGAATGGATGGGGGCACATTTACCGGTAATCGCGGTGCTCTCGCGAGTTGGATAGCCGGAGGGGGTGGGGCAATTCTGCGCGATAAATGGCCCGTCCGGGATTATCCAGCGGTGGGCGGGGCTTTTATGCTTCTATCGCCATCGGGGCTTTACCCATGGTGCAAACATTATGCCTCGGAATGCCTTTCCTCGTCTGCTGTCGTCCTTCGTCCTCATCCCTTCGGCTTGGTTGATCCCCCATGCAGGCGCCAATCCCAGCGGCGGCGAGATTGTGGCTGGCGCCGCCGATATCTCCCAAGCGGGGTCCACTCTGACGGTTACGCAGCACAGCCACCGGGCCGTCATCAACTGGGACTCCTTCTCCATTGGCGCGGGCGAGCTGACCAAATTTGTCCAACCTTCCGCCTCGTCCGCGGTTCTCAATCGCGTGACCGGCGGTGACATCTCGACGATCTACGGCACCTTGTCGGCCAACGGGCAGGTCTGGCTCCTCAACCCCAACGGCATCCTCGTCGGGACCTCGGGCGTGATCGATACGGCGGGTTTCCTCGCCAGCACCGCCAACGTGGCGGATTCCGCCTTCCTCGCGGGGGGCGACCTCACCTTCCCTCCGCCCGCCGGTGACGCGGAGATCGTCAATTTGGGCCGCGTGAGC